>Ga0070708_100000106_pt1 | contig 55084 bp, 41 predicted proteins | sample KBSK5503metaG_FD_65469 | JGI IMG/M metagenome (GOLD analysis project Ga0070708, IMG submission 65469) | Corn, switchgrass and miscanthus rhizosphere microbial communities from Kellogg Biological Station, Michigan, USA - KBS K5-50-3 metaG | ecosystem: Host-associated > Plants > Roots >... | reverse complement strand
TGTGATTTCGTGGATCGTTCCTTTCTTCCATAAAAACTGGACGATCCACGAAATCACACGAACCAACACGAATCAAAAATAGATCCTACTTAAGCTAGGTGCGACTTTTGAGGCAAAGCCCGTCTCCTTCACTTGTCGGATAACAGACACAACGGCGTCTTGTAACAACAAAAGTTGGAAATCTTTCGGAAACTTGCGGAGGGCTCGTATTATTTGAAGAGCCTCTTGTGTTGCGATACGAGTTTTGGCTGGTCCAATTAAAAGGCGGACAAAGTCGCTCCGCGATAGGCTGACGAAGGTTGCAGGAATCGTGACGGTTCAGTTGGTGAGGGCTAATAGTATAAACAGTGGCTTTTACTATATTATTCCACCGCCACCGCAACCACTTTACTTTAGGAGGAAGATGTCTTTTTTTCGAGCCAACCAACCCGTCGTCCTAGCACCGGGTGAAGGTACCCATTTGGATGTGCTCGGAGACTTGATAACGCTTCTGGTTTCAGGGAAACAGACCAACGGTGCCTTCACCGTACTATCGGAGACTTCGCCGCCCGGCGGTGGCACGCCACTACATACCCACCACAACGAAGACGAAGCCTTGTACGTTCTCGAGGGTGAATACGAAATCCAGTGTGGGGATCAGACGGTTCGCGCAGGGCCGGGAGCCTTTGTCTTCGCACCTAGAGAGATACCTCATAAATTGACTAACGTGAGTACAGGGCCAAGTACAGTGCTGGGGATCGTCTCGCCTGCTGGCTTTGAGGGGTTTTGGGAGGAAGTAAGCCAACTTCCGCCTCCGCCTGACCTAGATAAAATCATGGCAATCGCGAAGAGGTATCGGTTAGAGATTCACGCTCCATAGGCCGCGCTACCGCTGAACGCCGTAATCTTTCAAAGCCATCCTGCCGATCTCGTATTCCCGGCGAAAACGTCGGAGCTCCCACAAAGAGCATGATGTTTGTCGTCAACCTACAAACGATCTTGTCGCTCCAGTCCAAAACTGGTCGCAACGACTTTTGTATATTCAAAAACCAGTCGCATCAACTTCTGTACACAGTCGCGTCTACTTCTGTGAAAAAATACCGATTTGGCCCTCTCAGTCGCATCGTCTTCTGAAACTCCCAGCTGTCGGTCTCTACATGCAACGTGTTAAATTGGATCGATCCGAAGCGACACTTGTGGAGTGACAACCTCGAAGCAAAATGCAATTCGAGGATACGTGGAGGAGCTTCAGTATGCTGGCTGGTATTCGAACATGCGATTTACGTAAGGTCTACACATCGCCGCCTCCCTTTGCCGCGGGCGGAGGCTTCGGATTCGGTTCAGCGCGCGGCAAGAGAAATAAACAACCCAAGCCGGAGATCGTTGCTTTAGACGGCCTCTCTCTTGAGATCGCACCCGGAGAGATCTTCGGTCTGCTAGGACCAAACGGCGCGGGTAAGTCGACGACTGTTGGAATCCTTACTACCCGCGTGCGCCCTACGAAAGGCCAAGCGTGGATTGGCGAACATGATGTGTGGGCGGAACAGGTCGCGGTCAAGCAACTGATTGGCGTGGTTGCACAGCGTCCTAACCTTGACTTTTCTCTGACCGCTCGCGAAATTCTGCTCTTTCACGGCGCCTACTTCGGCATCGATTCCCAAAAGCGAGCCGAGCGTGCAAACGCGTTGCTCGATCGCTTCAAACTCCGCGACCGCGCCGATCAGATGGTTCGCGGATTTTCCGGCGGCATGATGCAACGCCTCTCCATCGCGCGTGCCATGATGCACGATCCCCAGGTCCTCTTCCTGGACGAGCCCAGTGCCGGCCTGGACCCGCAAACCCGATTACTTCTCTGGGAAATCATCCGGGAATACAACCAAAGCGGCAAAACCATCCTGCTGACTACGCACAATATGGAGGAGGCAGATGCTTTGTGCCAGCGTCTGGCCATCATCGATCACGGACGCAACATCGCTTTGGGCAGTCCCACGGAGTTGAAAGCCTCGGTTCCTGGTGGGTTTCTGCTGCGGTTGCGCTTCGGTCAGCACTCCCCGGAATTACTACAGCGTCTTCAGACATTGGCGGGCGTGAGAGAGGTACGCACGAACAACGATACGAACAGCGACAACGGCGCAGACGTGTATTCCGACCGTGGCGGCTCGCTCGTTTCTGAGATTGCCAATCTGGCCTCCAGCGCCTCGGTCGAATTGTGCGATGTGCACATCTCGGAACCCAGCTTGGAGAATCTGTTCCTGCACCACACCGGAAGGAGCTTGCGCGAATGAACTGGAAAACTTTTCTGGCCCTCCTGGCGCGCGATGGTCATGTTGCTCGCCGGAACTTCGTTCCTTTGCTCCTCCAAACTTTCTTGCAGCCAATGATGTTTGTGTTTATCTTCGGTCGGGTGATGGTGAGCAGCGGTTATATGCCTCCAGCCTATAAGAGCCTGCTGTTACCGGGAATCATGGCGATCAGCATGGTGTTCACGGGTGTTTGGGCCGTCGCGATGCCCTTGATTGCCGAATTTCAGTTCACTCGCGAGATCGAAGACCGGCTGCTGGCGCCCATTAAAATCTCCTGGTTGGCCATAGAGAAGGTGTTCTTTGGCACGTTGCAATCACTAATCGCGGGACTGGCAGTCATCCCAGCTGCATGGGTGTTGCTACGTCCGGGAGTGGAATTGAATATGCGCTCTCCCCTGAGCTTCGCCAGTATTACGCTGCTCGTGGCGCTTTTCTCGGCCTCTGGCGGTCTTGCTCTTGGTTGCAGCGTTAATCAGACTCATATCGGCTTAATGTTCAGTATGGTTTTGACCCCGATGATTTTTTTTGGCTGTGCCTATTATCCCTGGAGCGCTTTGGCACACTTTCCGATCCTCCAGAGAGTCGTCTTGCTGAATCCGCTCGTCTACGCGAGCGAGGGCCTGCGTGGAACGCTCGTGCCCCAATTTCCGCACCTATCGATGGTCGTTGTGTTCGTAGGGTTGACATTGTTTGACACGCTACTCTTGGGAGTCGGACTCCGTCAGTTCCACCGAAAGGCTGTCAGTTAAGTTGAAAATAAAACTATGACTGCAAAAACAGTGCGACCTACAAGCGTCACCGAATATATCAATGCCGCCCCCAAAGAAACTCGGAAGAAACTGCGTGAAATGCGTGCGTGTATTCGCGCATCTGCACCCGGAGCCAAGGAAACCCTGAAATGGGGGATGCCCGCGTACTCTTACCGGCGGATACTGGTAACGTTTGCTGCATTCAAACATCACATCGGCTTCTATCCCACGCCGTCAGCAGTGAGGGCCTTCGAAGATGACCTTTCGAAATTTGTCACGGCAAAAGGGTCGATCCAGTTTCCGCTGGAGAAGCCGCTACCTCTACCGCTGATCCGCAAGATCACCGCGTTCCGCGTTCGAGAGAGTATCGAGAAAGATGGAAAATGGAGAACGTGACGAAAAAAAATGTACAACGGCATGGGGAAGCGGGATGTCTAAGTCTGTGGCACAGTTGATGCTGTTGTGCTCCGTGACTCACCAGTGTGTAGCAAAAGAGTTCAGGAGCACGTACAAAGAAGTATCGGTAGAAAGCACTGTAACTAAGCCCGGTTCATAGGCTAGACGAGGACCGAAAATGCTAAGGTGCATCACTAGTCTTCCAATATTTATTACCTTTTGCGCAATAGTGTGGCTTTGTCCAAACGCCGCCTGGGCCCAGAACTCAGACCTTGAATTTCAGAAGACCCTTCGCGAAAAGATAGCTTTCGATCAGACCGATTTCGCTGCACTGCGTCAGGGCGAGAGCGTGGTAAAACTCTTGCCCCCGCTCGATAAGAGAGAAGTGGCGGTGTCTGGAATAGTCAGCCTGCAGGTCCCTGCTGAAGTTTTTCTCCAGACTTTCCGGGAGAGCATGTTCCGGAAGAGCAACCCCGCCATTCTTGAAATCGGTGGTTTCAGCAGCCAACCAACGCTTGATGACTTGAAGGGCCTTACCATTGAAAGTAGTGACATCGAAGACCTGAAAGAGTGCGTCGTCGGAAATTGCCAGCTAAAGCTATCGGCCATGATGATCGAGCGCTTTCGCAAAGAGGTCAATTGGGAAGCACAGGATTACAGTAGTCAGGCGACTCAACTTCTTAAAATAATGTTGTTGGACTACGTGCGTGATTACCGGGCGCGAGGGGACGCAGCGCTCATTGAATACAATGACAAGGCGAAAGTAGTTCGGCTTACCGAGGAGCAGCGTGCTCTGAAGGCCGGCTCAAGTTACATTTACGAAGTTCTTTCCAATTTTCCGCAATATGTCAGTAGCTTTCCCAGGCCAAATCTATCCGATGTCGAGAATGCGATTGTATGGTCGAAGGTGAAGTTTGGTCTCAAACCCGTCATTGCGATCAATCACATCACGATCTACAAGAACGAGAAGGAAGCTGGCCCGCAGATTCTAATTGCGTCGAAGCAGATTTATGCTAACCACTACTTTGATTCTTCCCTCGGGCTGACGGCATTTATTAGTATTCCGGGTGCGAGTCCCGCAGCTTATCTGTTGTATGAGAATCGCTCGCGAGCTGACGCACTCGAAGGCGTGTTCAGTAAGTTAAGACGTAGCATTGTTGAAGACAGAGCTATGAATAGTTTGAAGGATATTTTGGAGCAATCAAAAGTAAGTCTCAACGGGCGCGTGTTTACCGGAACCGAACCTGAACCGCCCGTTGATGGAAAACGGAGTTGGAGTCGGTGGAAGGTCGCAGGCGCTTACCTGCTGTTGTCGCTGTTCTTAATCACAGCGTTTTTCTCCTTGTTGGCAATGAGTAAATACGATTGGAAAAGTGTGGTTAAGGGAAGCGCCCATGACTGATACTAAGGCACTGATACTAAGGCTCGGTTTTGCCAGTGGGCTGCATCACGCTGCGTTGTTAGATCGTTTTGGGGTTTAAAGAGCCTCGCTCAGCATCGGCTACGGCTTCTGGCGCCTCTGTCAACGCCTCGCTGTCCGCCGCGAGCACTGATCGCGCACGATCCATGTCGAGCGCTCCTTCCCATTTGGCCACGACCATAGTCGCTACCCCGTTGCCGATCAGATTGGTAATGGCCCTCGCCTCTGACATAAAGCGATCGATTCCGAGAAGCAAGGCCAAACCGGCGACTGGTATTTTTCCGGTCGTTGAAAGCGTGGCCGCCAAGGTAATAAAACCACCGCCCGTTACAGCAGCAGCGCCCTTGGAAGTCAACAAGAGCACGCCCATGATAGTGAGTTGCTGGCCCAGGCTTAGTGGCGTATTAGTCGCTTGCGCTACGAAGATCGCCGCCATCGTCAAGTAGATTGAAGTGCCATCGAGATTGAAGGAATATCCAGTCGGAATAACCAGTCCGACAACCGGCTTTGCGCAGCCCACGTTCTCCATCTTGATGATCATTCTTGGCAGCGATGCTTCAGATGATGAGGTGCCCAGTACGATCAGAATCTCTTCCTTGATATAGCGCAGGAAGCGCCAAAGACTAAAACCGGTGACGCGTGCAATCGTTCCCAGAACGACGAAGATGAACAGCAAGCAGGTGACGTAGACGCAAGCCATCAACTTGCCCAGCGAGAAAAGTGAACCGATACCGTATTGGCCGATGGTGAAAGCCATCGCCCCGAACGCGCCGATGGGAGCGACCTTCATGATAACGGCAATTACGTTGAATAGAGCGTGAGAGAGTTGATCGATGATATCGACCAGCGGTTTGCCGTTCTGACCAAACCGAGCGAGCCCCAGACCAAAGAGGACTGATACGAGTAACACCTGAAGGATTTCCCCGCCGGCGAATGCGCCTACTACCGTGTCGGGAATCATGTGCGTAATGAATTCCACCGCGGAGAATGATTTTGCGCTAGACGCATAGGCAGAAACAGCGCTGGCGTCAAGCGTGCTCACGTCAGCGTTGATTCCTGCGCCGGGTCTTACAAGGTTGACAACAACTAAACCAATTGCCAGGGCCAGGGTGGAAACCAATTCGAAATAAATGAGCGCCTTGACACCAACCCGCCCCACCTCTTTCATGTCGTTGACTTTCGCGATACCTACGACGACCGTAGTGAAAATGACGGGCGCGATCATCATCTTGATCAATTTGATGAAGGCGTCACCGAGCGGCTTCATCTTAGTCGCTAATTGCGGGAAGAAGTGGCCGAGTAGAACTCCGACGAAGATTGCTACGAGCACCTGAAAGTACAGATGTGCATACAGCGGCTTGTGTTCTGACTCTTTCAGCATGGCACGCTTTCTAAAGAGTGTCCTAACGTGGGCGTAACTGTAGGGGCGTCCCTCCGGGGCGCCACTTCTTGCGTCCTTTCCGCGTGACTCGGGGCGTCCCTCCGGGGGCGCCCACGGAGGGACGCCCCTACATAATTAGGAGACGACCGCTTTCTATCGCTGCTTGAGTTCGTCGGCCAATACTGTCTCTTTCTCGGTACGCATGCTCTTTCTTGTTATGTGATGATCAACGTAGTGGGACCGCCCTGTTCGGCGGACGACGCCTTTAGGTTACCTGCGGACAGCAAGAGAACCACAGAGGCGAGGGCAACCCGCAGTGTTGACATGTTCAAGCTATTCCAGTTTCTTCAACTGCGCGCGCACGACAGCCGCAGTCAGTGGTAGATACTTGGCGTCTCGCTGAACGGCATCCTGCCCTTCTCGACTCAGGACGTAACGCAGGAATTCCTTCACCTTTGAATCAACTGGCTTGCCGGGTTCGCGATCGATGTAGAAGTAAACTTCGTCGAAAAGCGGATAGCTATGATCGCGAAGGGTTTCGAGGTTCAACTCGACATACTTATCGCTGCCTCTGGGCGCGATCGCCAGGACTTTCGTTTGCGGAGTGGAATACCCCACGCTCGAATAACCGATGCCGTAAGGATCCTTGTTGAGTGCGTTGATGACTTGCTGAGCTTCGAGTGTGTTCGTGCTGTCGGGATTCTTGAAATTCGCGTACTCATGGAGATGCTCATTCCATTTGTCGGCACCGTTAAAGACTAATCGCTCGAACGTCCGCGGGATATGATATCTGAGGTTGTCGCCGTAAACGTTGATTGGTTTGTCGGCCCACTCGCCTGTCAGTCCCAACTGCCCCCAAGCGCGAATATTTTTCTCGGGACCGCGCGCAATATCGGTGCGCCAGGTCGTGCCATCGTAACCACCGTCTCGCTCAGTGCCAAAGATTCCGTCCAACTGCTCGACTGTAAGTTTCGTGATCGGATTGTTCTTGTTGACGAAGATACCGAGCGCGTAATTCCATCCCGCCACATTGAGACTGCCTGTCACCATTGTGATCTCGATTGGATCACGACTGAAGACACGCTCAAACATCAGCGTTTCATCAAATGTTATGTGGCGACTTGGGGCGATGTCCGCCATGCCGACACATAACGCGGGAATCCCCAACGCTGGGGCCTTCAGGTGATAGTCAAATTTGATTTCGGGGTGATACTTGCGAAAGCCTTCTTCCCAGTACTTGCCCAGGTTGCCTTGTGTAAAGTAGCCAGAACCCCAGATGCGAATAGTGCCCGAGACGTTTTGCTCAGGTTTGTATTGGGGCAAATCATCGAGGCTCCAGCGCTTGTCGTAATAAGTCTTTTTTCCGCGAGCGCCGACCCTTTCGTCGCGTCCACGCTGAACCTCAAGACCCCCACGCTCCTCCTGTGCACGCGTGCAGGTTGCCGCAAGTGCAGGCGCAATCAAAGTGACCAGCACAGGGACGACTAATTTTCTCAGCAATCGCATCATCGGTACTCCTCAGGATCTCACTAGTCGAGCTTCTTCAATTGTTCGCGCACCATTTCCGCGGTCAGCGGCAGATACTTGCCTTCACGCTGCACGGCTTCTTGTCCTTCACGGCTCAGGATGTAACGCAGGAACTCTTTCGCTTTTGCGTCGAGCGGCTGACCCGGCGGTCGATTAAGATAGATATAGATGCTACGCGTCAACGGGTAACTCCGATTTTGAAAACTTTCCCTCGTCGGTTCGATATATGGACCACCGCCACGTCCGGCCAGGGCGAGCGACTTGAGACCCGACACCTTTCGCGCTTGCGGAATCACTGTCCAGGCAATGCCGTATTTGTCGTTCGCAAGCTCGTCGGCGAGCATGTGCTGCGTGCCGCCCAACTGGCCCTTGTCGTCATCGCCAATCATCTTACTGCCCGTCTCGACGTAGCCTTGATAGTTCGGATTCCACTTGTCGCTGCCGTTCAAAACTTGGATCTGAAAAAAGTTGGTAGTGCCGCCTGGCCCATGTCCGTAGGTGTGGATGGGTTTATCGGTCCATTCTCCCGTCAGTCCCAACTGGCCCCACGTGCGGATATCATCCTTCGCACTGCGTCCGGCTTGTAACGTCCATTTGAATCCGCGGAGACCCGCGACGCGCTCAGATCCAAAAATTCCGTCCAACTGTTTCATCGTTAGCTTGGAAATGGGATTGTCTTTGTTGACATAGACGACCAGGCCACAGGTCGCTCCGTCCACGTCGTAAGCCCCAGTCATCACGGTAATATCGGTGGGGTAGTAGTGGAACGTTTCGTAGAATGCGAGATATTCCGTGAGCACAAGTTCGCGGCCTTGGGGTCCGAGATCTGCGACACCACTTACCAAGCCCGCAATTGCGGCGTCGCCGCTCGGGAATTTGTCCTCGAAACGAATCTCGGGTTGATACTTGCGAAAACCCTCCTCCCAAATCGGCATCATGCCCCCGAGCGAAAAACCGAAGCTGCGAATCGTTCCCGATAGGTGTTGCTCGGGCTGATACCGTGGCAGCTCCGTAAGATTTTCTGCGCGAATCGCCGTCAAAGCGAACGCTATTGTGAGCGAAAGAATAACCAGACGTTTCATCATCGTTCCCTTGAAAATGTTCGGCCGACCCTTACCGTGTAGACAGCTACTCCAATCTTTTCAATTGCTCGCTCAACGCTGCAGGTGTCAGGGGGTAATACATATCGGTGTTGGCAATGATCTCCTGTCCCTCGCGACTGAGAACGAATCGGAGAAATTCTTTCACCTTCGGATCCATCGGCAGACCAGGCGTACGATTGACGTAAACATAGGCATCGCGAACCAACGGGTAAGTGCGGTTCGCAACTGTTTCAGGCGTCATGGGAACGTATGGTCCCTTTTCATCGAAGGCCAGGGCGATCTGCTTCACGTTCGGGTAATCTTTTACGTGCAATTGCGCCGCCCAACCGATGCCATACTTGTCCTTAGATAGCTCTTCGAGCGGGCGTTCGCTTGCGACCGCCTGACCGGCGGCATCGGCGGGAGCCTCTTTGGCTTCGACGTACTCTTTGTAGTTAGGGTTCCATTTGTCCGACCAGTGCAACAACTTGCGCTCGAAATAGATCGTGAACCCGGGAGCTATATAGCCATAGGTCTGAATCTCTTTGTCGGCCCAGTCGCCGGTCAGTCCGAGCTGTCCCCACCTCCGAATGTTTGTTTCCGGACCGCGCGCATACTTCGCGGTATAGAGAAGGTTGTCGCCAGCCTTGGCTCTCGCGAGGTTGCTTTCACCAAGTTCCCAGCCGCCAGTTCTCTCCGCTCCGAAGATGCATTCCAATTGACGCATTGTCAGCTTGGCAAGCGGGTTATCTTTGTTCACGACGATGACCGCCGGCCACAGCGTGCCTCTCTTTTCGTGACCGCCGGTGGCAATTGAAATCTCGGTAGGCAAATAATGGAATGTGCCATAGAACGGCATCATGTCCGTTATCTTCGCGTCGTCACCTGCCGGCGCCAGATCAGAAATCCCCGTATACAATCCCGCGATGGCGCCCTCGCTGCTGGTCATGAAGTTAGTCGCCATCATTGCCTCAGGATGATATTTCTTGAACCCGACGGCTAACGCTTCCATCGCGCCTTTCAGTTCACTGCCAAAAATCCGGAAGCCGCCCTGCACTTTGTACTCAACCTTGTAGGGCGGCAGATCGCTCAAGTCCCTGCGCGGCAGATCATGAGTCTGCGCGAAAGCGCAAGGAGCAGCGACTACGTTCGCGACCACCGCGATCAAAACGGGCAAAACTAACTTATTCACGAATCGTTTCATCGTTGCTTCTCCTCAGAGATGTTCGACAAACTCCAGTTTGTCGTTAATTACCAACAGAGCTACGTGGCAGAGTTCACGACAAACTAAGGTTCGTCGGACATCACCAATCATTTCGTAGCAGCCTCGAGTTTTTTCAATTGCGCATTGGCAACCTCAGCGGTGAGCGGCAGGTATTTGCCATCGCGCATGACCTCTGACTGCCCTTCCTGACTCACAACGAAGCGTAGGAATTCCAACACAGCAGGATCCATCGGCTTGCCCGGCACACGATCGGCATACGCATAAATTCGGTCGTACAACGGATAGGTTCGGTCTTGAACGGTCTCCAGCGTGTAGGGAAAGTAGGGCCCGTCTTCTTTTGCGGAGATCTTCAGAATTTTCAATTCCGGCGGTGCGCCCTGTCCACCAAGGTTGGTTGTAGGCGCTGCGATATAGGCAATACCATAGCGGTCCTTGGCAAGATCCTCATTGAGCCCGCGCTCGAGCTTACCCGAGGACGACACATAGTTGGCGTAGATGCGCAACCGTTCGTTCCACTTGTCGCTCCCCTGCAGCAGCAGATCGGAAATCTCTGTTGCCTGGTGGTAGCGCAAATTCAAACCATAGACATTAATCGGCTTGTCAGCCCATTCGCCGGTGAGTCCAAGCTGTCCCCAGGTGCGGATGTTTTCTTGCGGGCCGCGCGCATATTGGGGACGCCAACTGGTACCTTCCCATCCGCCTGCGCGCTCGGCGCCGAAAATGCCGTCGAGTTGCTTCATCGTCAGTTGCGTCAGCGGGTTATCTTTGTGCACTACAATACCGAATCCCGGGTTCCAGCCAGGCACGTCGTAAGAGCCGGTCGCCGTTTCGATTTCGATAGGATCGCGGTCGGTGTAACGCTGGAACATCTCGAGCTCCGCAAATGTGATCTTGCGGCCGATGCCGACATCGCTCACGTTAAAGACTAACGCCGGAACCGCCGCCAGCGTGGTCTTCATATGAAAATCGAATTTGACGTCGGGGTGGTACTTCCGAAACGCCGCTTCCCAATAACCGCCGAGAAAGCCGTCAGTAATATAATTGCTGCCCCACAGTCGAATGGTCCCGCTCACCTTCTGCTTCGGCTGGTATTTCGGCAGTCCACTCAGATCAAACTTTTTCGTATAGGCGATCTTCCTGCCGCGCACGGTCATCATTTTCGACCGCGCTGCCTGCATATCGAGCCCTTCAGTTGATTGCTGCCCCTGCGCGGGCACACACGAAGCCAGGAGCGATAACGACATCAGGGTAATCAGTAATTTGCGGATCATTGTTCTTGGTTCTTTCATTTGACTTGCTCCAACTTCTTCCACTGTTTACTAGAATGATTCCAGAATGGCACTCTAGCGCCACGAACATTAACGCAGCATGAGTTACGTTAGTGCCCTAATTTGTAGGGCGGCCCTCCGTGACCGCCCCAATGAAAGATCATTCGGCGGCTTAGGGCGGCCACGGAGGGCCGCCCCAACAAATTAGGGCACTACCTGAGTTACTATTCGAGCTTGCGCATTTGGTTGTGCACGCCTTCCTCACTAAGTGGTAGGAACTCTCCTTCTTGCACTACTGATTGCTGCCCTTCCTGACTCAGAACGTAGCGTAGAAATTCTTTCACCTTCGGATCGATTGGTTTGCCGGGTTCGCGGTTGATATAGATTGAGGCGGCTCGAGTCAAGGGATACTTCCGCTGGATCAGATTCAACTTCGTGGCTTCGTAATAAGGCGCGTCGTCAGTTGGTGCGAGGGCGATACTCTTCACCTGCGGGGTGAGATAGTGAAGGTTCGCGTATGCAATCCCATAGCGATCATGCTCGAGCGCTTTAAGTATTTGATCGCTTGCATCCGACACGCTACCGTTAGGCGTTTTCATATCTGCAAACTCTTTCAAGTCGCAATTCCATTTGTCACTTCCATTGAACACCATCCGCTTGAAGAACGACCCTGTGTTAGTTTCCGCATCATAGCCGTAGGAATTGATCGGGCTATTCGCCCACTCGCCGGTCAGACCGAGATCGCCCCACGTCCGAAAACTACGTGGTCCGCGCAAATGCTCGCTGCTGAAGATGGCATCGAGTTGCGCTAGCGTTAGCTTCGATATTGGATTGTCCTTATTGACGAAAACAGCTACGGCGAACGTCTTGCCCGGCACGTCAAGACTGCCCGTGGCCACCTCAATACCCAGCGGTTTGTACTTGAACACCCACTCAAACGCCATGCTTTCTGATGAGGTCGCGTCCCGGCCCATCAAAGCGACATCAGCCACGCCAGTGTAAAGACCGGCCATGCCTGTGCCGGTCCCGATCAGGTTAGTTTCAAACCGAACATCCGGATGGTGCTTCTCGAATCCCTCCTGCCAGTGTTTCATGAGAGTGCTCATGCGGTCGTTTCCCCAGACACGAATCGTGCCGGATATGGTTTGGTCTGTCTGGTAGGGTGGCAGCGAATTTGTCTTCTGCGCATTGAGAGAAGCGGCAGAGAGCACGAATATGATCGATAGCGTTAGAATTCGTTGTATCACGGCGTTGCCTTTTCTTACTCCAGCTTTTTCAGTTGTTCTCGAATTGACTCTTCGCTGAGTGGTAGATACCCGCTCTCGCGCACGAGGTCGTGTTGACCTTCGTAGCTCAACAAGTAGCGCAGAAACTCTTTGACTTTCGGATCGACAGGGTGGCCCGGCGCGCGGTTAATGACCGCGGGAATTATGCGCGTGAGGGGGTACTTGCGCTGGATCAGGTTTTCTTTCGTAGCTTCGTAATACGGCTCGCCCTCATTGGCGGCCAACGCGAGAGGTCTCACCTCCGGATTTATGTATCGAAGATTTGAAACGGCAATGCCATAACGATCTTTGGCCAACGCATCGAGGATCTGTTGACCATGATCATAAACAGAACCGTCAGGCTTGTTGATGTGTCGGAACTCTCGCAGGTCGCAGTTCCACTTGTGACTGCCACCGAGCAATACATCTTGCAGATAAGTCGCGAAGTCGTCATCAAGCCTCCATCCGTACGGAATGATCGGTTTGTCGGCCCACTCGCCTGTCAAGCCAAGCTCACCCCAGGTGCGGATGTTTTGCGGTCCACGTCGATGTTCGCTGCCAAAGATCCCATCCAGTTGCGTCAGTGTTAACTTCGTAATCGGATTGTCGTGATGGACAAAGAAGACATGCGCGTAATCGAAGTTCCGTATGTCGAGACTGCCGGTCGCGATATCGATTCCCAGCGGTGGATAGTGCATCACTCGCTCGAACGCTGCAGCGGCGGGTGCGTGTATCTCCTCGCCTAGAATCGTCATGTCGGCGGCTCCGGTGTACAACGCGCCGATGGCTGAGGCCGTACCGTACATTCTGTTTTCAATGTGGATGCCGGGCTGATACTTGCGAAAGCCTTCTTCCCAATAGCTCATCAGCTTGCCCATGAAGTCGTGTTTTGGGCTCCCGTGCCCCCATATGCGGATCGTGCCGGTAACGATCTGTTGCGGCTTGTAATGTGGGAGAGACTCCAGGTTCTGTGCATAGACACACATTGCCGACAGCGTAAACATTACAGTCGTTGTTAGACACCGCCGGATCATCGGCCATTGGAGCGACCAAGCCGCATTGCGATTTCCTGAAAACTCTAATTTAGTAATCATTGCTGATTCAGTTTCTTCAGTTGCTGAAGAATTGCTTCCTGGCTGAGAGGCAAAAACCCATCGTCCTTCAGGATGTCCGCCTGACCTTCGCGGCTGAAGACAAAGCGCAGGAACTCCTCAACCTTTGGATCGAACGGCTTGCCCGGAGGCTGATTGACGAAGGCATACGTGATACGGGTCAGCGGATACTTTCGCGTGATCAGGTTTTCTTTTGTGGCCAGATAATATGGCCCACCGTCTTTGGCGGCGAGGGCGACGGCTCTCACTTCGGGGTTCGCATAACGGACGCTCGACACCGCGAGCCCGAATCGATCTTTCTGTAATGCATCGATAATCTGTTTTCCGCTTTCGTTAGTTGAACCATCCGGACTCTTAATATCCTTGAACTCCTTCAAATTCTCCCAGTTCATCTTTCTGCTGTCCGCGAGCACTGCGTGAAGAAAGAAAAGGCCCGTTCCTGTCGACGCGTCGTACGAATAAAGATTGATTGGCTTGTCTTTCCATTCGCCTGTCAATCCCAATTGTCCCCAGGTGCGAATGTTGTCCAAGCCATACCGGTGCTCACAACCAAAGATTGCCTCCAGTTGGGCCATCGTCAGTTTTGAGAGCGGATTATCCCTGTGAACAAAGATCGCGAGCGCGTATGACTTGCCCGGAACGTCGAGGCTTCCCGTCATCAATTCAAAGCGCAAAGGCGGGTAATACAAAACGTGTAAAAAACCATTGTCATCGGTGGAGTTGCTCTGGCGCCCCAACAGCGCGAGGTCTCCCCGGTTCGTATAGATCGCGGGTATGGCGGCGGCCGTGCCCATGAGTTTGATTTCGAACCGCACTTCGGGATGGAGTTTTCGAAATCCATCGGCCCAGTTCTTTGTCACCGCCGCCATCTGCTCGTCGCCCCAGATGCGAATCGTACCTGAGACGGATTGGCTAGTGTGATACGTAGAGCCAGATTGGGCAGGAGATTGGGTAGTAACAATGCAGATCGCGGCAACGACCAAAAGTAAGAACCAGAGAGTCCGGAAAAGTATGTTCATGGCTAAACTCATTCCATCTTCTTCAATTCCTGCCTAATCGCTTCGTTCGTAAGTGGCAAATATCTGCCATCGCGGATGACCGCCTCCTGGCCTTCGCGGCTCATTATGTAGCGCAAGAACTCTTTTACTTTCGGATCGATCGGCACGCCAGGCGGGCGATCGATGACGGCGGGAATGATCCGCGTGAGTGGATACTTTCGCTCGATCAGGTTCTCTTTCGTGGCTTGATAGTAAGGCCCACCGTCTTGAACACCGAGGGCGATCGGTTTCACGCTGGGGTTCGCGTAACGCAGATTAGAAACCGCAATGCCGTAGCGATCCTTCGCTAGCGCATCTAGAATTTGTTGGCCATGATCATAGATCGAACCGTCCGGTCGGTTGATGTGCGCATACTCTTTCAACGAACAATTCCAGCGGTGGCTCCCATTCAGTAGTGTCTGCTCGAGAAAGAAACCGAAGCTGTCATCTATTCTCCAGCCATAGGGTATGATTTGCTTATCCGCCCACTCGCCTGTCAGACCGAGTTGGCCCCAGGCGCGAATATTATTCAGGCCACGCAGATGCTCGTCGCCAAAAACGGCATCAAGCTGCGCCAGTGTGAGCTGCGAGATTGGGTTGTCCTTGTGGACAAAGAACACTTGCGCGTAATCAAAGTTTCGAACGTCAAGACTCCCTGTCATCACGTCAATACTCAGCGGTGGATAATGTTTTACCTTTTCAAAAGCCGCGATTGCAGCAGGATCTATTTCCTCGCCGAGGATTGCCAGATCGCCCACGCCCATAAACAAGGCGGGAATAGCTGACGAGGTGCCGTGCATTTCGTATTGGACTTTGAAATCTGGGTGATATCGTCTGAATCCTTCCTCCCAATAGGAGACTAGCTGTTTCAACCAGGGAATTTTGAGACTGCCATGTCCCCAAATCCGAATGACTCCGGATACTTTCTGCTCTGGCTGATACCGAGGCACTAACGCGACGACCTTTGCTTCAAGACTGGGAGTCGACGTGGACGACATTTCGGACTTCGGGCTGGACGCAGTCTGTCCGACCATTTCGACACTCAAACAGAGCCCGAGCAAACAGATCGTGGCAACGCTGCTGCCGAACTTACCCTTCATTGGGACTAAAGCCTCCGATCGCGGATCGAAATCTGATCTTCGATCGATTCGTCTCGCCAAACTTGTTAATCTAACTTCCGCAGTTGCGCGCGAATCGCGTCCTCGCTGAGCGGTAAATAATTCCCATCGCGCACGATTGCTTGCTGACCTTCGCGGCTCAGGATGTAGCGCAGAAATTCTTTTACTTTTGGATCGAGCGGTCGACCTGGCGCGCGGTTCACAAAAGTAGTAATGAAGCGTGTCAACGGATAATTGCGTTGGATGAGATTCTCTTTGGTGGCTTCGTAGGACGGTCCATCATCCGTGTTCGCGAGCGGGAGCGCCTTCACTTGCGCGTTTCTGTAACGCAGATTCGAGTAAGCGATTCCATGTGGATCGTTTGCCAGCGCCTCGAGGATTTGCTGCCCACCATCCAGCAATGAACTATCGGGCTGCCTAAGGTCAGCAAACTCCTTTATGTCACAGTTCCATTTATGGCTGCCGCCCAACGCCGCATCCTGAAAGAAGACGGCAAAACCCCGGTTAACTGGAAACCCATAAACGTGGATCCGCTTGTCCTTCCACTCGCCCGTTAATCCCAACTCGCTCCAGGTGCGAATGTTTCGCGGCCCGCGCCGATGCTCGCTTCCGAAGACGGCATCGACCTGTGTCATGGTCAGCCTGGCCAGCGGATTATCTTTGTGAACGAAGACATTCAGCGCGAAATCCATGTTACGGATGTCGAGACTTCCGGTTGTGATATCAACACCCAGAGGTGGATAGTGAAAGACCTTCTCAAACGTCGTTACTTCGTACGGCCAGATCTCACGTCCCATGATCGCCAGATCGCCGGCCCCTGCATACAATGCACCCATTGCCGATGCCGTGCCGTACATCCGATTTTCAAATTGCACACCGGGATGATATTTCCGGAAGCCTTCTTCCCAGGACCTTACAAGTTTGCCCATGAAATCATTGGTCGGACTGCCATGTCCCCACAATCTAAGATTACCAGTGACAATTTGTTGCGGTTCATATGCCGGCAGCGTATCAACTCTCTGTGCACGGCAGGCAATAGCCGCGCACAGAACTGTCACCAAGATCGATGCAAACCTCAACATCGTCAATTCTCAACCCGCCTACGCGCGTCCTAAGCAAGAACTAAAACGACAACTTCAGTGCGAACTGTATCTGCCGGGAGGAAGTGGAGGTAGAGTTCAACGACCCCGCAGACGCAACGCGCGCCAGGCTCTGATTGAAAAGTTGTGCCGACGTTCTATCCGGTACAGAGAAATTGGTGTGGTTGAAAACGTTGAAGAACTCCGCCCGAAACTGAACGTTGTATCTTTCTCCGAACTTGTTGTTCTTGATCAGTGACAGGTCGAAGTCGCTTACACCAGGTCCGATGTATTGGTTGCGACCGCTGTTTCCGAATCTGGTTGGACTTGAAGGCACCACGAAACACTCTGTCTTGATGTATTGAATGGGATTGTTGGGGTTGACCGGATCTGCGCAAGCCGGCGAGTTCACACGGTCGGGGAAATTGAACGCGTTAGCATTTCTCAGCCCGAGCGGGTCGCCGCCGATTGTTACTGTGAATGGCAAACCGGTACGGGCGTGGTAGATGCCGCCCAACTGCCAACCGTCTGTCATCCATTTAACCGCGCCCTCGGATTTTGGGTGCGGTATTTCCCAAAGGTAGTTGAAGGTAAAATTGTGACGCACATCAAAACTCGACAGCCCGCGGAAAAGTTGTGGGAAGAAAAGAAACGGACCCTGAATGTCTGTGTTGAAGGTTCCGCCCGCGATCGAAGCCGAGCTGTTATCAAGGCTCTTGGACCAGGTATACGAAAGTCCCAGTCTCAGTCCCTTTGTCCGCCGTGATACGTTCACATTCATACCGTGGTAGGTGTTCGACGCTTGCCAGGCAAGGGCGTTGATTACACCGACATTGGGATTCAGTTGCGTGCCGCTGGAGCGTGGCGTGGGCCAGACAAATCCGCCGTCCGCGGTTATGGTCGGCAGCACGATGTTGGCATCGTTGGTGCGCCATGGCTGGTGGACTCCATGTTCACCGACATAACCAGCAAGCAGCACAATGTTGCCGGGAAGTTGGCGCTGAATATTGAAATTCCATTGCTCGACATACGAGCGCTTGGGATTCGGCTCCACGTAGCTGTAACGCAGAGTGTTGGACGTAAGCCTCGGAAAGCCGCCAAGCGGAAACGAGCCCGTCGGCAGTGTGGGTGATGTCACGCTACCCGCCAGTGAAAACGGATTGGCGTTCACGACCAGCAACGCAAACTGATATGTCAATGGCAGTGTGTCGTAAATGCCGAAGCCGCCGCGCACTGCCGTCTTACCGTCTTTGAAAGGATCCCAGGAAAAGCCCAACCGCGGAGAGAAGTTACGCAACGTTGGATTCTGAAAATATGGCGAGCCGAGTTGAGGCTGGTTTGTAGTGAGGTTTACCAGGTTGGTGAGATGACCGAACTTTTCAGTCGGAACCGTGGCCGCCTCGTAGCGCATTCCGAGGTTCAGGGTCAGGTTAGGCCGCATTCTGTAATCGTCCTGAATATAGGCACCCACGATTGTCTGACGCAGATATATTGTCGGGTTCGAGCCCGGTATCACCGCGTTAAAGCTTGTGGGTTGGTCGAGTAGAAAATTCCTCAGCGAGCCGAAGACATATCGTCCTATTTGATCGCCGCCTGCAAATTCGTTCGATTGGATCCGTTCAATGGCTCCGCCAAACTTGAAAGAGTGATTCCCCTTTGTGAGGAGCAGGTCGTCATACGCCTGATAGCTGTTGTAATGGTAATCCGTTTCTCCTACACCCCCGACTCCGCCATTGAACACCTGGATTCCGGTAATCGTAATACTCCCGGCAGGGGCACCGGGTAGGAAGCCGAGCGAGGTATCCGCCGCTAAAGGATTGATGGCGCCGAGACTGATAGGCGCGCTAACAACCGAGCGACTATAACCGAGGCGGGCAACATTGATCAGATTCGGCCTGAAGATGTGTGTTTCCTCGACTGACACCGATTTGCGATTGGCTATTTGCCCAGTCAAGGCGAAGTTGTAGCTGTCCGGCGACTCATCGTGGGACGGGTCGGTCAAGAAAGTACCAAACAGCGAGTCCTTGTCTGAGAACTTGTGGTCGACCCGCACAGTGAACAAGTTCTCCTTCGTGACGGCCTGCGATGCAAACGAGAAGGTCCCCGAGTCTCCGGCCTCCGGGCCATTGGGCAAGGGAAAGACTGCGAGATAAGGTTGAACAAGAGCATTGACAGTGATCTTTCCGCTAGTGAGCAGGCCGGTGCGCGCTGCGCGCGACGGAACAGTTATCACCGAGGTCGTACCCAAATCCTGACGCAGTCCCTCGTAGTCGACGAAGAAAAAAGATTTGTTTTTGCCCTTGTAGCCAATCATTGGCCCACCCTCTCCGAAACGCGGCAGGTAGATTGGTCCACCTAGCGAGAAGCCAAACTGGTTGCGCTTGAAAGGAGGAACGGTGTCTCCATCAAAGAAATTGCGCGCGTCCAGTGCGCTGTTGCGCAGAAACTCGTAGACGGAGCCGTGAAGTTGGTTTTGGCCCGAGCGGGTAACTGCGTTAATGACTCCACCAGAGGTTCTGCCGTAATCGGCGGACGCGTTTCCTGTGACAACGGAAAACTCCTGAACGGCGTCAACACCGAGTGCTGATCCGATGACGTTTCCAGGTCCACCGCCTGAGTAATCGTTGATGCTAACTCCGTCGAGACGATAGTTGTTCTGCTGTGGACGATTGCCGCCTATCGTAATTTGCGTCCCAAAGCCGCGATTCGCGCGGGCATTGCCACTCGTCGAGATGGGGGATTGCGCCTCGATCGTATGAACACCCGGTTCCAGCGCAGCCAGGAGTGTCCAATCGCGACCGTTGATCGGCAGATCTCGTACAATCTGACCGCTGACGACGTTGCTCAATATCGAAGATGTTGTATTGATGGCAGCTGTTTCGGTCGCAATCTCCACATTGGCTGAAACATCACCTATTTTCAGTTGGATATTCGTTGTTACTTCTTGTCCCACTTCTATCACAAGGTTCTTCTGGACTGCCGTTGAGAATCCGCTGGCTGAGACAGTGACATCATAGTTACCGGGTACGAGATTCGGCACACTGTAGAAGCCTCTGTCATTGGTTGTTGCCGTTCGCTTCTCGCCCTTAGTCACGTTCAAAATACTCACGGCGGCGCCTGCGACTGCGGCTGAAGCCTCGTCAGTCACTGTGCCGCTGATCGCACCGCCGGTCCCCTGAGCTGACGCGGAAGTTGACAGAGCCACGAGGATAAGCAACGCGCCGATAATGCTCGGGATGCCGGCGCCGTATATTGTTCGCGTCACTTCTGCGGACGATGTGATTTTATGATTGGCATGACAGGTCATTTGGTCCTCCCTGGGCGAATAGATTCACGTTTCTAAAAGGGCCGGCGCAAAGCGGTCATCTGGTTGTAGGAGTGCACGCTACCGCAAGCAACATTAACTCTCTGTGAACTCTGTCCTGGTCAACCCCAGGGCGAAAGTTCAGAGTTCAGCCTTCAGGCTGTCGGTTTTTGCCACGCAAGCTAAAGCTTGAACTGATGGTGTCCTGGTTTCACGTTCCATTGGGTTCTCAGTGTTCTCCGTGTCTTCGTGGTGAAATGGTTTTCGACACTTTTATTACCACGGAGACACGGAGAACACTGAGAATGCACTAAGACAATCTCAAATTAGGGCACTACCCTTGAACTCTAAACTGTTCCGACTTCAGCCTTCAGGCTATGGTATTGCCACACAAGCTAAAGCTTGAACTCTAAACTGTATTGCCACACAAGCTAAAGCTTGAACTCTAAACTGCTTCCTTCATACTCGGTTAATGTTGGAATGCTATCTTTAATCTTTTTTCTGGTTCTTTATAGTCTTATTGTTTTGAGAGTAAGATGGGAGTCAAGCATGAGAGTGTTAGTTGTCGAGGACGAGCCGCTGATGGCCAGCTTTATTGCCAGAGGCCTGCGGGATAATGGCTATACAGTTGATGTTGCCTACGACGGCGGACAGGCGATCGCCAAGGCCGACGATCACAACTATGATCTGGTAGTTCTCGATCTCCGCCTACCGGTCAAGGATGGTCTGACAGTCTGTCGCGAACTAAGAGAACAGTCGTTCCGAGCTCCGATTTTGATGTTGACGGCCATGGATGGCATGGCTGACGTTGTAAGTGGACTCAACAGTGGCGCTGATGACTATCTGGCAAAACCTTTTGATTTTGAGTTGCTCCTCGCTCGTATACGTGCGCTGCTACGCAGGGGAAGACAGCTTCATGGAGATGTGCTTACTGTGGCGGATCTTTCGCTCAACACCGTAGACCATACAGCCAAGCGCGGCGATCGCACTATCAGACTAACGGCCAAAGAATATGCGCTCCTTGAGTTGTTGATCTTGCACTCGGGTCAGATCCTGGGACGAGCGCAGATCGCCGAGCACGTCTGGGATGAAACGTTCGATCCGCTTTCAAATACCATCGACGTTTACGTGAAGAGACTGCGCCGGAAGATTGATCACGGATTTGACCAGCCATTGATTCACACCCGTCGTAGCGAGGGGTACATGCTATCACCTGAGACTCCGGACTTCTCATATGTTTAGTAGAATTCGCGTGCGGTTGACGCTTTGGTATCTCCTGGTATTTGGAAGCCTGTTGGTCGCGTTTAGCCTCTACCTTTACTCGCTGGTCTCTAACGACATGCACAGGCGATTTGACTGGTCATTGCAACGCACCTCGCAATCAATGGCCAATTACTTTAGCGAATTCGGCGATCGGTCTGATGTGCAAGAAGAAGCCAGAGAAACTATCAGCAGCCTCAAAGAAGGCCGGGAGAGCGCGGCGATTTTTCGTGAAGGCCAATTGCTGGCAGCCAACAACGATGATGTTGTCGCCGCCGTGAACTCAACAAGAATCCTGGATGTCTCCGGACCTGATCGCAAACCGGCATTCGTTACGGATCTGAACAAGCGTCTGGTTGTGCTTCCCTTTCAGTACAAAGGCGTCAATTATATGAGCGCCGTTCTTGAGCCGCTGGACAAACTCGAGGGAGAAATTGAACACCTCCGGAAACTGTTTTTGTTTGGTTTCTCAGCCGTGCTCTTATTAGCGGCCGCTGGTGGTTTCGTGCTCGCTCAAAAGAGTCTGAAACCGATGGTCACCATTTCCGGCCAGGCGGAGCGAATCAGTGCTAAGAACCTGAACGAACGTCTGAAAGTTACAAATCCAGACGACGAACTGGGACGCCTGGCCGGCGTTTTCAATGCACTCCTGTCGCGGCTGGACACTTCGTTCCGAGTGATGCGCGAGTTCATGGCCGATGCATCTCACGAATTGCGCACGCCGCTGACCATCATCCATGGTGAAGCGCAAGTCTCTTTGTCTAAGAAGCACTCGGAGAATGAGTACCGAGAGTCGTTGACTATCATCCAGGATCAGGCAAAAAGAATGGCAAGCATCGTGAGTGACATGCTGGCGCTGGCACGCGCCGATGCGGGAGAGCAACGCTTGTCAATGGAAGATCTTTATTTGAATGATTTGGTTGCGGAGAGTTGCCATGCTGCGCAGGCACTTGCTACTCAGAAGTGCATACAACTTACTTGCGAACCATCCGAAGACTTCGTGTTTCATGGCAATGAAGAGCTCCTACGAAGAATGATTGTCAACCTGGTCGACAATGCTATCCGCTACACGCCTGCCGGCGGGTCAGTTTCTGTCAAGCTGGCCTGCGAACCGTCGTATACACGCTTCGTCGTTTCCGACACCGGCATTGGAATTCCTGCGGAATGCATCGAGCGCGTATTCGATCGCTTCTACCGCGTCGGGGATCCACGCACGCGCACTAATGGCGGCAGTGGCCTCGGCCTTTCGATCGTGAAGTTGGCGGCTGAATCACATCGTGGTTCAGTTGACGTGATCAGTGAGCCAGAACATGGCAGCACGTTCACTGTGACTCTCAGCCTTTGAGTTTCTGCCATTGTTGCAGCGCGAACCTGATTTGTGATAGAGAGACTAACCATGAGGCTGTTGCTTACTGAAGACGACCCCGAAATAGCCAGAGTCGTCGCCAAGGTCCTGCGTGAGAATGGCTATGCGGTCGATATCGCTATGGATGGAGAGCAGGCCTTATATAACGCCGAAGTGCACGGTTATGATCTCGCGATCCTGGACGTTCGACTCCCAATCAAAGATGGCTTCTCGGTCTGCCGTGAACTGAGGAAAAGATCTTTTGGTGCTCCGATCCTGCTATTGACGGCGATGGACGATGTTGAAGATGTCATCTGCGGTCTGAACTGTGGAGCTGACGACTATCTTACAAAGCCGTTTGATTTTCCTGTATTGCTGGCTCGGTTGCACGCTCTGCTGAGGAGAGTTCAACAAACGCGCCCTAACATGATCAAGGTAGAGGATCTGACACTGAATACGCTCGATCACACAGCGTCTCGCGGCGGACGGTCGATTCGCTTGACCGCAAAAGAGTATGCGTTACTCGAATTGTTGATGCTTCATCCGGGAAAAACCCTGAACCGCGAAGCGATCGCAGAACAAGTATGGGGCGGTCACTTCGATCCGTTCTCAAATGTCATCGACGTCTACATGAACCGACTGCGAAAAAAGATAGATCAGGGCTTCGAGCATCACCTGCTGCATACGCGCCGCACCGAAGGTTACACTCTATCCGGCATTCCGGTTGAAACTCACGCCTAGCCTGCTGCACCTCCAGTTCATCATTAATTTAACTTCGCCCTGATACCGTCGCCTTTCACTTAGAATTCCGCGGAGGTGACAAGTCTTGAGTTTGCAAATCACTTCGAAGAACTTTGCCCTTTTTCACTTAGTTCTATTGTCTTTGGGCACTGTTCTGTTGGCCGCTTGCGGTGCGGCCTCAAGTTCCCAGCCAACAACAACGGCGAGCGGTGCGTCAGCAACTGCAAATGCCACGACTGGCTATCATCTCGCAAACAAGTACACGATCGGCGGCGATCCTGGCTGGGATTACGTCGCGATCGATCCTGAAGCGCGTCGTGTATACGTAACGCACTACATGAAGATCGAAGTGCTGGATGCCGACAGCGGCAAATCACTGGGTCAAATAACAGACACGCCCGGCGTCCACGGCATGGCGTTGGTCAGGGGCAAAGGCTTCACCAGCAACGGCAAAGCCGATACTGTCAGCGTCATCGATCTGAAAACAAACACGCATGTAGCAGAGATCAAGGCGGGTAAGAAACCTGACGCTATCACCTACGATCCCGGAACAGACCGGGTATTCGTTTCCAACGGCGATAGTGACGATGTCACAGTGATCGACGCGACGGCTGCGAAAGTTGTCGGTACTATCCCGGTTGGCGGTGCGCCTGAATATTCGGCCGCCGATGGCAAAGGCACAGTCTGGGTGAATCTGGAAGATAAGAATGCTTTCGTTACGGTTGACGTCAAGACGCTGAAACTGACTAAGACGACGCCGATCGCTGGTTGCGAAGAACCCGCGAGCATGGCGTTTGATTCGGTCAATCGACGCTTGTTCATCGGCTGCAAGAACAACTTACTGGCAGTCATCGATCCCGACGCAGGGACAGTTGTCAAAACATTGCCGATTGGCGAGCACGTCGACGCGACCGTGTTCGACGCGACAAATCATCTGATCTTCGCTCCTACTGGTGACGGCGTGCTTACGATTGTTCGTCAGGACTCGGCGGATGCATACACGCTTGTGGAGAACGTGAAGACCATGCGCGGCGCCAAAACGATGGCATTCGATCCAAAGACCGGAAAGATTTTCTCAGCTACAGTCGAGAATGTTCCAGCGACTGCAACCGCGCCGCCGAAACCGATTGGCAAAATCGCCTACGACCCAGGTCCGTTTGTCGTCATAACTGTCGAGAAGTAAAACGCCAATTGAGCCAGGTTCACACTCGGTGGTCGCAGTTAGAGAAGAGCGAGCGCCGAATGTCGCAACAATCAAGGGTCAAGTCGAATGAGAAAAATTCGCAAAGCGCATCTCTATCTCGGCACTATGTTCGCTCCCCTCGTCATCTTCCTTTCGTTTTCCGGCGCATTGCAGACGTTCGAACTGCACGACCCGCCAAAGGGCAGTATGTTTGCACCGCATGCCTGGATAAGTACCTTGGCCCAGGTGCATAAGAATCAACGCACCGAGGGACCACCGAGCCAGCGACATTCATTGCCGCTGCGGTGGTTCTTTGTGTTCGCATCCGTTGGCCTGATCATTACGAGCATTCTGGGAATCTACATGGCGTTTAAGTACACGAGGGCCCACACGCTAGTTTATGTTTCACTCGCCATCGGCGTCATACTGCCGATTCTTTTCCTTTATCTCTGAGCCCCTGATGCGGCGGAGGATTCCATGGCAACTGAATCGCAGGATATGGCAGCTTCGAAGATTGTGAGTCGGCCGCTAGAGACTTCGATCGGTAGTTGGGCACGCCGCTGGTGGCAGTTGATGGAAATCAGAATCGGCATCGTCCCGCTGCCTGTGTATCTTTTGTTGTTAGGCCTGCTCGTTGCCTTTGTGCTCCTCAAGAAAGTGACCGATGAGAAGGCGCCTGAAGAGATTTCCATGGTCATTGCCATCATGGTGGTCGGCGGATTTACCTGCGCCGAGATCGGCAAGCGAATACCCATGATTCGCAGCATAGGTGGTGGCGCAATTTTTGCGACCTTCATTCCGTCATGTTTGGTTTTTTATCATCTGCTGCCGGCTTCGCTACTGCAACCAGTGACCGCTTTTTTTAAGAACACTAACTTTCTCTACCTGTTTATCACCGCGATTATTGTCGGCAGCATCCTCGGTATGGATCGACGCGTGCTCGTCAAGGGATTTCTCAAAATATTCGTCCCGCTTGCGAGCGGATCTGTGATTGCAGCGATGGTGGGAACGCTGGTCGGCACAGCTTTGGGAATGGGAACACACCACACATTCTTTTTTACAGTCGTGCCGATCATGGCTGGCGGAGTCGGCGAAGGCGCAATTCCGCTCTCCATGGGTTACGCGCAAATTCTGCATCAAAGCCAGGGCGAGATGTTTGCGCAGGTGCTGCCGCCCGTGATGCTCGGCAGTTTAATTGCGATTCTGCTTGCCGGTTTGCTCAATTATGTCGGCAAGAAGTATCCACACCTGACCGGCGAGGGACGCTTGCAACCTGACGAGCACGACGAGATGGATCCCACGCAGGAAGAGATCACGGGCCACATTGACGTTAGCCACATCGCCGCCGCAGGCATCATGGCTATTTCGCTCTACTTGCTTGGCACGCTCTGCTTCAACTTGTTCGGCTTGCCTGCTCCCGTCGCGATGCTTTTCATCGCGGTCGTAGTGAAGCTGGCCCATGGAGCTTCGCCAAAACTTCAAGAGGGCGCGTTCGTCGTGTACAAGTTCTTTCGCGTCGCGGTCGTTTATCCACTTCTCTTTGCTGTCGGCGTTGCCATCACCCCGTGGGACAAGCTTATCGCGGCATTTCACCCGGCAAACATCATTACCATCTTTGCGACGGTCGCGACGCTAATGGCCACCGGTTTTCTCGTCGGGCGCTGGCTGAAGATGTACCCAATAGAGACAGCCATCATCAACGCGACGCACAGCGGTCAGGGCGGTACCGGCGACGTTGCGATCTTGACGGCTGCAAACCGGATGGTGCTGATGCCATTTGCGCAAGTCGCCACGCGCATTGGCGGGGCCATCACAGTAACGCTGGTGCTGATCGCACTGAGTAGAATCGGATAACACAATTAAGAGGGAGACAGAGAATGAAACGCATCGTATTTCTTCGGCCTGTAGCCGGCATCGCACTGCTGGTATTCGGGTCGGTTACGGCAAGAATCAGCGCGCAGGCGCCGCCCACGAAAAATTACGCTCAATCACTTATAGAACGAATGCTGGCAAGGCATCCTGAAGTGGCTACCCTGGCGATGCACGTGACGCCGCCGAATAGCGCCGATAATGTGATCATCGCATCCAACTTTGGAAGAATTGGCAAGAAAGCAGATGAAGATGACCTGAGTGTGATTAAGACTGGCAAGCCAAAGGTGGAAGTCGGCAAGACTGGCGACCGGCTCAGCGTGGAGTTGCCGTTGCAGGATGTATCCGGTGACTCCATCGGTGCGCTCGCCGTTGCTTTCCCGTACAAAGGCGGAGAAAACAAGGATGAGTTCCTGAAGTCGGCTGAGAAGATCAGAGACGAGCTGCGACGCCGCATCACGAACACGGCAAATCTGGTAGAACCATTTCCATATTCGCCGATGCCGACAAACATCTACGCACAGAAACTTGTGGACGAGACAATGGCGAAGCATCCCGACCTGCAAATTCTCGCCCTGCACGTTACACCGCCGGGCGGCGCGGACAATGTGATCCTGGCTTCCAGTATTGGGCGGATCGGCAAGAAAGCGGACGAAGATGATATGAAGGTGATTGAAACCGGCGAGCCAATTCTCGAAGTACACATCAGCGGCAAACGGTTCGAAGTGGAGATGCAATTGCACGATGCATCGGGAAAGACGATCGGCGCAGTAAGCGCGGTTTACGCGTACAAGCCTGGTGACGACAAGGCCGAGTTCCGAAAGCAGGCAGAGAGGCTCAGGACCGAGCTGGAGAAAGAGATTCCCTCTGTGGCAAAACTGGTCGAACCAGATCGATAGATATCAGATCATCCACTGAATCAGGTTTCTGGCGAAAACCAGACAACCAGCGGGCGAAAGCATCGAGCCTGGGCTTTCCTCCGGGCACAGAGGCTTACTCCGAAAATCCCACCAACGGGCAGACTGTGTGAATAACTCTGAAGGTGATGACATGGCTGGTTGGCTACACAAAGTCAGAACCGGGAGCGGTAGCGACCGGGTCGAAACGCATGCACAATTGTTTCGTTTTCCCAATAAAGCCAGATTTTGGAGTAATCGGCGAGTCGAGCATCTCGGAAACAACCCGGTCGCTACCGCTCCCGGTTCTGACTTTGTGTAGCCACCTGACGCGTATACTCCCAGCTTAAGATTTTTTTACACAGTCTCTTCCGCGGGTGGAATTCCTAAATCTTGACTCAGCTTTCATAAGTCCCAAGCTTAAACCACATCTCGAATGTGACTTGCCAACGCGAGAGCTCGAGCAGTCGTATGCGCGCATCCAGCAGCGTGTCTATCGATATGAGAGTGGTGGAGGGCGGTTTGTGGCCGCAAAGCGCGGTCGATGAAATGGGACTGGTTATCGACTATGGTGACATCTGGTCTCGTGAGGGCTAAGCCACTCAACTACAACTACCTCTCAGGCCGCGAAGGTAGACCCTGTCCCCTCAAGTCTGAATGGCGCTCATCATCATATGATTGGTTGTTTACTCTCATTCACACTGTGGCTTTAGCCCGGTGGTAGAGTTGGCCCTGATTTTCTCTTAACCGTTTTAACGGTTTCGAGGGGCCTGAATGGCGGAGGCTCCAAAGTAAACCGTTAAAACGGTTCCAGGTTGCGGAGGTCGCTTTCACACCGGGCTAAAAGCCCGGTGTGAATGAGACGAAGTAGGCACGATTCCATCACGGGCCGAACGGAAACGCAAGATGCTTTTCAGATCTTACATATAGAAGCGAGATCAATCGTGGAAGATCTTCACGCGTGAAAACTGGTGCGCCATTAAAGTCGAGATCGACAGTGAGGCAGGACCGCCATTCGTCAAATTGTTTTCGTGCTGCTATGCCATCCAGATTAAGTGATGACAGATATAAGACGTCGCTCTGCTTGAGCGCATGACGTGCGGATGGTTTTATTTTGCCACCTTCGGCGCGCGCGCACATCACAGCTACGTCGGCCGATACATACTCAAGAAAACTGTTACCCTCGATCACCACTCCCTCAGTTTTGACACGCCCCAGCGCCTCTTTGATTCCGCGCTCAACCTGGTCGTCTTTGACTATTACCCAATGCACGTTAGACGCGCCTGCTTCCCAGAAGTGCCCGGTGTCTTTGCCAGCTTCATAGTTAGCTTCGCGCCCTGATCTAATCACCGGCTCGTCACGGATTAGATCGCTCACGCAGCATCCTGCGGGATCACGACCGCACGAACGATAATGGCCGCGCGTCAACTTAATAGCTTCCCAACCCGGCAAACGATGGAGCATTTCGCATACCAGCGTCGTCTTGCCAACATTGGATGAAAAGCCGCTAACGGCAACAACTACTGGTCGCTGAACTCTCATTCTGGAGTGCTCTATAACATAGTCTGGTTCGATCTAAAACGTGAAGATCGCGGCAAACTCCGACCTAATGTTATGCGTCGTGTAACTCGGGATGCCGCGAAACAACGGCAACAACGTTACGCCCGTTCTATTGGCCGCACGCGTGCGATAGTATCCTTCTTCGTAAGCGAACGTGACCCATTGATTCAACTTGTATTGAATATTGCCAGAAAAGAGATCGCTTCTCGATCCGCGGGGGCCAAATCGCCGGGCATCACGCGCTGACGCTTGGTCGTAGCCGTAATAAAGAAACGCTGTCCAGCCTGCCTCGCGACCTTTTGGATCTGCGTTAAAGATACGCGACAAAGGAAAGCCGAGCTGGACAAATCCACCCTGGCCGCGCACTGGTCGCTGCGGCGCGACTACCGGCACGCCATTGAGAAACCCGAACAGAACATTGGATGCCCCATCAATCGATGCCGCAGTAGCGGTCGAAGTCAGCCCAGCGCCATCATTGAAGTTTGAAAGCAACTGACCAGCGAAATAGAAACGAAGATCGGAGCCAGTATAGTATTTACCAACCGCGGTAGCGAAGTGCGTGGGAAGTTGAAACTCCGCCGAGTAACCGTTGCTTTGGCTACTGACGTCTGCGCCGCTGGGAAAGGCTGTTCTAAAAGCTGCTGGTACGCTGGCCGCGGTAACAATCGCTGTGCGTTTAGCATGTTCGAAACTCACTATCAACTGAGCCGGCGCCACGTTCTCAGCCCTATCCAGTTGCCACTGAAGCACGGCCCGTCCCTGAACTCCGGGTTGCTGCGAATCCGTTCCCTGCCGCTCGGCGAACCCTAACTGGTCGGCAACATTTACCGGCAAGTCTCCGAATGCTGGTAACACGATGGCGACTTCAGGCCCGAGCTGTAGACCGCGAGAGCCGCCTAGCTTGAAATTGAAACCAAAGCGAGCTTGCGGAATGCGAGTGTAAGCTGCTCCATAACCCAGCCCGCCAAAATTTGTATTCTCGATCATGTTCGGCAGCGTCGAGGAAACGAATGGCGCCCAATCTTGTCCGAACAAAGCAAAGACCGAAGTCTTGTCATTGAATCTTCGATCAATGCGCACCCAGGCGAGACGAATCGAGGCCTGGCTGGAACGGATCGAAGAGATATTGCGATTGTTGACGCGCGTGAAGTTACCTTCGAAATCAAATTCGAGTTTCCCGGTGATGATCATATTCGGCGCTGGGTCGAGCCATTCGAAGTTCGCGCCCAAGCGCAGGCCACGTGCTCTCAAATGAAACTCCGGAGAGTTTCCGGGTCCCGTATCTCCCGCCAGCAGTGGTAGCGGAAAGTCGTTTCCCTGAGGCGACGACGAATCATGGACGAGGCTGGTCTTGAAGATGCCATATAGTTTCAGGCGCGCGCCCGTCCCGAGCTTGATGTCGGGTATCAGTCCCTCTCGTTTTGGTGTATCGATTCCGAGGAGCCGCACCGGTGCAACGGCGGCAATTTTCGTTGGCGCAGCTGGCGCTTGCGATGGAGACCCGCCGCTGGATCTTTCGTTGGTCACCTCGCGCGCCGGCTCCGTCCTGGCAGATGCCGACGCGGTTGAAGCAGCGACATTACGCACGGCCTCAAACTCGGTGGCAGAGATTAGTCCTTTGTCGCGCAACAACGCCGCCAGACGATCGCGCTGATCTGCCAGAGTTCCACTCATGCTGATTGACTTCGCTTCTTCAGATGTTAGCAGCCCTTTACTCATGAGGACCCGGACCAAAGGGTCGGGAATTACGGGATCAGATTCATTACTGCTTTTTCGAGAAGAAGAAGACGAGGCGCCGGATACGCCACTGGCAGTGCGATTGTCTAGTGTTGGTGCGCCCGACGGGATACCTTCGACAATGGCCTGAGCCTGGGCCAAACACGAGTTAAAGATGATGACGACCAGCAAGAAAATGAATCGGGAAGTTGATCTCATTGCGTTCACTCCTTGTCCCATCAGTGAATAGAACGTAAGGTCAGATTCGACACTCCTCAAACTCAAATTAATTCAGAATCCCCCAGGGCAGAGACTGTGTGAAATCATTGGTCATATATCATTTGACATTTCTCATTTTTCATTGGCTCCGACCCGAGAACACCTTGAAGCTGCTGTATGCCAACAGTGAATTCCAATAGACGCAGAAGCCCTACTAAATGGACAAATGAAAAATGTCAAATGATATATGACCAATGATTTCGTTTTCACACACGTCTCTTCCAATTGATGAGATTCTTAAATCGCGGAAGCCTACCAGATCTTTCTCAAGGCGAAGGATTTTCCCTTTCCTATCCTTCAAACCGAACGTTCACGTTCGGTTTGGCGGCGCTTTTCGCGTTCGTAAGCTTCGCGGGGGTCACGGCCCGTGACTCTTCTGTACCATGCCGGATGATGAGTCCAGGCCCACTTCTCTGTCACGGTCCCATTGATCATCGATCGAAATGTTCCCGGCTGCTGGGCCGTGCCTTCGTAAACGTGAATGATGAACCCACCAAGCATCACTAACGCGGCGAGATCGTGGAGCACATAACTGATTACTACCACCCAGCGTGGAATGGTGTTATCGAACCACATCAGCAATCCCGTAAGCAGGAAGAACAAACCACTGACGGCGATGGACCAGAAATATAGTTTTTGGCCGCCATTGAAGAAATCGGTGTCTTCCGGTTCAACGGGGTATTGATTAGTCGCGTACTCTTTCAAGCGCCGCACAAATTTGCTGTCAACGCTTGTCCAGGCCATTGGTGCGAACCAGTTGATAAACTGAAAAAGAAAGAAGACCTCGAACACCACACCAAACCAGGGATGCAACGCGCGCGTTCGCGGCCCGCCGCCAAATACAGGGGTGAGAAAATGGAAAAGCCACGGTGAATAGATGGCAAAGCCAGAAATCAAGGCAAGTATGAAAGAGATCGCTACCGACCAGTGCAGAAAGCGAGTGTAAACCGGATGTCGCAGTAGCTCGCCCCGATGAACTCTCGTCTTCCCAATGCGCGCAAACTCGCCGCGCGCCCGGCGGTCAAATTCTTCAGCAGACGAACTCATGGCCGCTCCTTTCGCGCCGCTTCAACCTCATCCTGCGGTCCAGTTTCCACGACCGGCATATCTTCAGGTTCGGGCACTTTCGGGCCATAGAAGACGCGATGGAAAAAGACCGCAGCCATCCCCAGCATTGCCACGGCCAGACCGGTAGGTTTTGCCAGCCACTTCCAGTACGTATAGCTCGGAGGTATGACTGGAGTTGCAGGCAGGCCGTAACGTTCCGGGCGCTTGATGTCATGCAGAACATAGATGACGTGTGTTCCGCCTATTGACGGCGGATCGTAAACGCCGGCATCCGCGAAGCCTGACTGCTCGCGCAATTGTTTGACGCGCGAGCTGGCGATCTGGACCATGTCGTCTTTCGTGCCGAAATGGAGACAGCCGGTGGGGCAGGCTTTGATACATGCGGGTTCGAGACCCTGGCCCACTCGATCAGAACAGAGTGTGCACTTGTATACCTTTTTTGTTTTCGGGTTGAACTTCGGAATATCGAAGGGACAACCTGAGATGCAATAACCGCAGCCAATGCAATTATCCTGTTGGAAATCAACGATACCGTTTTCATATTTGATGATGGCGCCGTCAGCTGGACAGGCCCGCAAGCAACCCGGATCTTCGCAATGCATGCACTGATCCTTGCGCATTAGCCACATCAAATTGCCATCGCGCTCGTCCTCGGCAAACTTGATCAGATTCCAGTAGTTCCACTCGGTCGACTTCATCGTCTGATAAGTGTCATCGAACATCGTTTCTCGAAACGGATGCTCGTTCCACTCGACACACGCAACTTCGCACGCTTTACAACCGATACATGTTGTCACGTCGACGTATTTGCAAACTTGCGTCTCACGCCGCGTCCCTAACCCCGGCACGGGCCCGGGATGGGCCGAGATTTCCTGTATCTGAAACGTTTGTGGGTTGCTCATCTCTCATGCCCTCCTACTATGGACTAGGCCTTCTCGATCTTTACCAGGAAACCTTTGAACTCTGGTGTGTAAGCGTTCGGATCGATCGCGGCCGGCGAAAGCTGATTTGCCAGAGTGAGCGCGGTCTTGCCTTCATCTTCCGCGATACCGCGATAGCCCCAGTGAATCGGTATCCCGATCTGATAAGTCTTCTTGCCGTCAATCATCATCGGCTTGATGCGTTTGGTGACCATCGCCTTCGCGATGTAATCGCCGCGTGCGCTGGTCACCTTTACCTTCTCACCGCCATGAATCCCTATCTCATCGGCAAGTTGCGCCGGAATTTCGACGAAAGGCTCCGGAACAAGTTGCACGTTCATCGGATTGTTCTTGGTCCAATAGTGATAGTGCTCGGTAAGCCGGAAGGTCGTGCAGACGATATTGAAACCTTGATCCGGTGTGCCCAGCTTATCCATGTCCGACTTGAATTTCTTTGCAACGGGATTAATGGACTGCTGAGGATGTAGCGGATTTGCAATCGGACTCTCCATCGGCTCGTAGTGCTCTGGGAATGGTCCATCCGCGAAAGCCGCGAGCGGTCCAAATATGCGACCGACGCCCTCCGGATTCATGATGAAGGGTCCCATGTGGTCCTTAGGATTAGAGTCCGCCTTGAAATCGGGGACATCATTTCCCACCCATCGTTGCTGCGCTTCACTCCACCAGACCTGCCGGCGGCTCGCATCCCAGGGTTTCCCCTCCACATCGCAGGACGCTCGGTTGTAGAGTACGCGCCGGTTTGCTGGCCAGGACCAGGCCCAGTTTTGAAAGATTCCCAGCCCTGATGGATCTTCCGTTCCTCGTCGCGCGAGTTGAGGTCCGGCTTCAGTCCAGCTGCCGGAGTAGATCCAGTTGCCGCACGAAGTAGTGCCGTCGTCTTTCAACCAGGCGAACCCCGGCAATTGCTGACCTGCTTTGATCGTCTGCTGTGTCTGCGGGTCAGTGATATCGGCGAGTGCCTTGCCGTTAATCTCCTTCGCGACTTCAGACAACGAAGGATTCTCCGGCGTCGTGTAGGACCAGGAGAGATTCAGAATCGGATCGGGAAACTTACCCCCGTCCTTTCTGTACAATTCCCGCACTTTGAGAAAGATCCGCGCCACAACTTCCTGATCAACTTTGCACCCGCTGGGCGTCGGCAGCGCCACATACTTCCATTGCAACCACCGAGACGAATTTGTAAACGAACCGTCTTTTTCGGCAAAGCCTGCGCATGAAAGCCGGTAAACGGTCGTGTTGATGTTCTTCATCTCGTCGCGCGTAATGCCAGGCGACTTCCAGAATTCGCTCGTTTCATCCGGATATATTTCCCCGACCACGAGCCAGTCAGCCTTCTTCAGGGCGGCGATGTTCTTCTCCGTGTTGGGACCTATTGCCACACCATTCATCCCAAACGCGAACAAGCCCTTCACATCGCCGTGATACATGTGGTCCCACAGTTCCGTCCATGAATAGTTGCGGTCTACCTTCGGCAGGTATTGAAAACCAAAATCGTTCTCCTTCTTCGCGGCATCGCCATAGAGTGCTTTGAGGAAGGACACGATAAACTTCGGCGTGTTGGACCAGTAGTTGAAGGAATCCCACTCGCCCGGTTTCGATGGCGTGGGAGTTGTGCGTTTGGTGTAAGTAGCAAGATCGGTGTCGCCGGGAGCAGGCACCTTCAAATACCCTGGCAGGATATCGAAGACACCACCCATGTCGGTTGCACCCTGAATGTTTGAATGTCCTCGCAGTGCATTCACACCACCGCCGGCGCGACCGACATTGCCGAGTAGGAGTTGCAGGATTGCTGCGGTGCGAATTATCTGAGTGCCGGAAGTGTGCTGTGTCCAGCCGACGGCATAGATTATTGTCGCCGCCTTTTTCATGTCGCCGTCTTTGCGAACGGAGGTAAACAGCTCGGCAGCTTTTAAGAATTGATCTTTGGATATGCCTGTGATGCGCTCCACCATCTCAGGCGTGTAACGCGAGTACTGCTGCTTCAACAACTGGAAGACGCAGCGTGGATGTGCGAGTGAAAGATCGTACGCCGTGTTTGGAGGAAGCACTGGAGGTGGTTTCGTTCCGCCCTGGCCTGACGCCCCAACTGGACCAGCGGCTTGATGGCCACCACCGGTGTCTTTGCTCATTTCCCCCTGGCCGGAGGACTTGGCTGGTTGAGCAGTTGAAGGTTTTGAGGCCACGGCGGCAGATTGTTTCTCGAAGTTTTTTCCCGGTTGCTCGCCCTGCTTTTGTTGCTCGCTTCCTATGCTGGCGGAAGACTGACCAGGAATCTTATCAGTCGAAGCTTTTCCGCCCGCGACTGCTAACTTTGGACCGACGTTGCCACCCTCTTCGTAGTTCCAGGTGGATTTCTCATAAGTCCCTGCCGCCGGATCAAAACCGGAGTAAAGGCCATCCTCGGGTAATTTAAATCCTTCCTTAACGACAAATGCCGCGTTCGTGTAATTGATCAGATAGTCTTTCGCAATCCGGTTATTCTGAATCGCGTAATTAACGAGGCCCCCGAGAAAAGCGATGTCAGTGCCGGCGCGAATTTGCAGGAAGAGGTCTGCGTTAGCCGCGGTGCGAGTAAAGCGCGGATCGACGACAATCATCTTGGCGTTGCGCGTCAACTTCGCCTCGATCGCCCACTTAAACCCGCACGGGTGATTCTCCGCAGGGTTGCCACCCATGATCAACATCATGTCGGTGTTCTTAATGTCGGTATAACCGTTGGTCATCGCACCGCGTCCGAATGTGGGCCCCAAACTGGAGACCGTCGGACCGTGTCAAACCCGGGCCTGCGTTTCGTAATAGCAGGCCCCCATACCGCGCATGAACTTACCGGCGAGATAATTCAGTTCGTTTGTGTCAGTACAGCCGCCGATCCAGCCGATTGTTTCGATGCGATTTACGGTGACGCCTTTTGCATCCTTCTCGATGAAAGTTTCGTCGCGGGTCTTCTTAACCCAGTGGCCGATCTCGTTAATTGCATCGTCCCAGGAGATGTCGTCCCAATGATCTGAACCGGGACGCCGCACTTGAGGTTTGAGCAAACGACGGTCGTTGACGATGTCCTGTAGAAGAGAAGCACCCTTGGGACAGAGTGTCCCGCGATTGATCGGATGATCGGGATCACCTTCGACATGGATGACCTGCGGTATCGCGTTCTTGGCTTTGTCGCCCAGTGTGTGAATGATCACGCCACAACTCACTGAACAATACGGACAGGTACTTCGGGTTTCAGTCGTGCGCGCGATTCTAAGTCCCTGCGTTTGCGCATATACCGGAGCCAGGCTGAATCCGAACACGGATACACCTGCGCCTCCAATCAAAGTAGTCTTAATGAAGGTTCGTCTAGAGACTTCCATGACAGGCACTCCTTCAAGCTCAAATTTTGAATTGCGGGCCGGACAACCGGGGGGTTCAAATCGAGGAGGAGATGAAAAGTCGATGTATTGCTGTGCGAGAGATCTAGTCTATAGACGACGCTTCAGGAATACGGCAACCCTCGCCTTCTCGGTGTGTTTAAAGCCAGAAATTTTAACGAAACGTATGTAATTATCGTCTCGACAGAGTGATTTATCTTTCACGCCTTTAGTAATTCTGAATAAGTACTGGCCCTTCATTGGACAGTAGTAATCCTGAATCGATGATAGACCAGCCAAGGTGCAGCCACTTCTCCCAGTATGATGTGCGACCTCACACTGCTCTTCTGTGATCTCGCGACGCGCTGCTCGAACAGCTTTTGGGGGAATTTGAAGATCGACAGTGCATGAGCTATGCCACATTCGCACTTATAGCCCTTAGCGCAGCGCGTAATGTCAGCTGGCTGCCTCTTGCTTGCCGGACAGAGAATCTGTTTGTTTAAGGACTGAATCGTTTGTGGACGAAACTGCCCAAAAGGGTGAAATGACCCAGTTACGCCCCTGCGTCGTTCGATGCTGGCGAGTAGCAGCCGACGTATGATCAAACGCCAACAAGGTTCAATTCTATTTTGGTATAGCCGTGTTCACTTGCCCAAAGATCCAAGGGCGCGGCATCGATTTCATCCACGATCGGGACTGCAAAACCTAATCGCGTAAGATCGACTCCTTTGATGTAGTGTTTGCAGCTATCGCAGGCCTCAATCCTCACATGGTCGAACTCCGATGATTGAAAATATCCCAGTTTCGCGGGATGCTCCTCGCCGCAATTCGCGCATACGACCCGCCGAAATGACCAGGTCGACAGGCAGGTCGCGCAAATCAAATCGCGATTGCCACTCTCGGCGTTGCTCTCCTTGCTTTCAAGAAAACTAACCTGGGGATTCCCACCACAAAAGGGACAATGACGTTCGCCCACAGAAACTTCCCTTCCCAGCGGTTTGGCTCCCGTCTCAGCAAGCCATCTGAGATATGGCTGCAAGCATGCCTTTCCAAAAAACTGAACGTCCGAGGGGCTATACCAATAGCGCATCAACATCTCGCCCACGACTTCAGGATCGGACTCGAGCAAGTCTTTACCCTCAGTCGCCAGGGGTGCTGGCCCATGTGACGCAACCGCTTTCAACAATGCTCCCAACGCATCGCCAAGTACCGGCAGGTCGCGTTCAAGCTCTCCAGATGGAAGCCAATCTTTACGGCCGCGCAACAATTCGTAGATTTCTTTTTGCGCTCGAAGTAAGTGCGCATAGAAAGTCAGCAGTTCCTTCGAGCCGTCTGACCTCGCAGCCAGGTAATCAGCACGTTGGATTTGTTTGTCCCACCATCCATTCATCGAAATCACTTCTCTCGCTCACGGTACTGCGGGGTGTTTCTATGCATGAGACAGTATGACCCTTAGTCCTAAGAATGAAAATGTAAAGTGTTTGACCTCGAAGAAATTTTATTGAGCTAACAGCAGGGGCTGGGGAGGGTCTCGCTGCGTAGTTACTCATGCTGCCGAGAATGCACTAAGGCAATCTCAAATTACGACGCTACTCCGAGTGGCGTGCGTGTCGAGCAGGATGCGCGTGCGAGGTTTTAGTTTAATGCCTGATCACCTTTACCTCTTGGAGGGCGTTCGCCAACCAGAAATCAAGCTTTCAACTCTTCGGCGATTTGAAACCGCGAAATTGTCGAATCGCAGCAAGTCTATCCTCACGTCTAATCGCTAGCACCGATCCGAAAGAGGCATATTTATTTCTCCATTGATCGAATGGAGACTTCTTGCAAAAACGCTTCACTACTTCGCGTTCCAGGACTATAATGCCGCCAAAGTTTTATACGTGTGTCGGAGGTAGCGATATGAAATTACTTGTCGCCTGTCTCTTTCTTCTCACGAGCGTTATCCTGCTCACCGCGATCGCTCCCGCCCAAACTACGCACCGAAGAGTAAGCAACAGCACGCTTAGGAAGCCGCGTGATGCCACTGTAAAGATATGCCAGGGCCTTCCCATTCCGGACGGCTACATTGTCACGGCCTACATGACGACGTTGGCCTGCCCTCACGGCGCATACGTGATCAAAAAACAGGATACAGATTCCGAGAGTTCAGTAGCGCCGAACAAAAAACAGAACACTGAGTCTGATAGCTCGGTAAACAAAAACCGGGATATGGAGCCTCGGGGATCGGTGGCGGTGAATCGCCCGGTGCGAAAGCCAGTGGGAACCTCTGCGTCGGTTTCGCGTCCGCGCCGGGTTGGCATAGTAGAACCGGATTCTGGGATTCCTTCCTTGCGCGGCGCGGAGACCACATTAGGGCCGAACCTATCTACATTGACCGGCACGACGTCGATCGGTACACAAGTGAGTGCGTCGTCAAACGCCGTTCCCGCACTTGGGCCAGAAGAGGTAAGCGAGGGCGACGTCGTGCGCGTCGATACCACGCTCGTCACAGTTCCCGTGAGCGTCCTGGACCGCCAGGGCCGTTTCGTCCCAAACCTCCGGCGGGAAGACTTCAGCGTCTTCGAAAACGACATCGAGCAGTCAATCGCCTATTTCGAACCCGCAGAAAAGCCTTTCACGGTAGCACTCGTCCTGGACACCTCAGCCTCTACGCATTTCCATTTGTGGGAGATCAAAGAAGCGGCTATCGCTTTTGCATCACAACTGCGTCCCCAGGATCGAGTTCTCGTCGTGAGTTTCAACGATCAGGTACTTCTTCTGACCGAGGCGACAAATGACCTCAAAGTTGTCAGTGCAGTTATTCAAGAGAACGCAAACACAGGCGATTCCACGCGTCTCTACGACGCAATTAACCTCGTTGTTAATGAGCGTCTGAACAAGATAAAGGGCCGGAAAGCTATCGTGCTTTTCACGGACGGCGTGGACACGTCAAGCTACCTTGCAACATATCAGAGCACCCTACGCGAGGCCGAAGAGTTGGACGCGCTCATCTACCCGATTCAGTACGACACCAGCGATTACCTGCGCGCGATGCAAAGTGCAGGCAGCATTACAGTCGTGACCAGTAGCGGTAACTGGCCCTTTCGGCGCACAAGCTCGTCACAAGTAATCTATAGCGGTACACCCACTGGCGGCATTCCGCCGCCGGGAACAACCAAGGCCGACTATGAGCGAGCGGACAAATATCTCCATGGGCTGGCGGAGAAAACTGGTGGGCGCCTCTACCAGGCCAACGATTCTGCGCAGTTGGCGCAAGCGTTCTCCAGGATTGCCGAGGAACTACGTCGCCAATACAGCCTTGGCTACTATCCGCAGAACTATTCCCAGCCATCCGCTATCCAGAGCGGCGAGCGCCGCCAGATCAAAGTGCGCGTGCATCAACCCAACCTTGCCGTGAGAGCGCGAGACAGCTATGTTCGATCTTCTTCGGCGAACCCAGTCAAATAGCGAGCACATGACACTAAGAGCCGAGTCTGCGCACACTTGAACTGAGTGTCATGAGGTCATCAGTACCGTTACGCGGTAGCGTCGGGTCAACGATCCACCTCGCGCACTCGACCCGTAGACTTAGCACTCGACTGCGTAATCTGGGAAAATCAGTGGATACTCCTGCCAAACTCTAGCCTCGCGCTTACAAACTCAGCTAGAATGCGCGAAGACTTTTCAAGCCCGCATTTAGGCGTCTCGCATTTCTGGTTCCCTTTATGAATTCATCTCTCTCTCCGGGTACAAAGCTCGGCCATTATGAAGTCCTCGGGCAGCTCGGCGCCGGCGGAATGGGCGAAGTGTACCTCGCACAAGACACTAAGCTGGATCGTAAAGTCGCGCTGAAGATTCTTTCTGCTGATCTGGCTGCAAATGCTGACCGCATGCGAAGGTTTGTGCAGGAAGCCAAAGCCACGGCCGCGCTCAATCATCCAAACATCGCGCACATCTACGAGATTGGCAGTGCCCCAATCGAGGGAGAAGACTCGAGTCTGGGCGCCGACACGAACTTTATCGCGCTGGAGTTTATTGATGGAGTCACACTGCGCGAAAAGATTCATCGCGAACAGGCGCAACTGCCAAAATTGCTGCGTTATTTACAGCACGTCGCAGAAGGTCTCGCAAAGGCACACACAGCCGGTATCGTTCACCGCGATCTAAAACCCGACAACATCATGATCACGCGCGATGAGCACGCGAAGATCCTCGATTTTGGTTTAGCGAAACTCGTCGAACAGCATGCACCTGGGATAGCTGAAAGCGGATCTAGTGAAGTTGCGACAGCCATCATGCCCCAGCGTTCAACGCCAGGGACCATCATGGGCACGGTGGGCTACATGTCGCCGGAACAAGCGCAGGGGAAAATAGACGAGATTGACAGCCGCTCGGATATTTTTTCCTTTGGCTGCATTCTGTTTGAAGCAGCCACGGGTCATAAACCCTTCGAAAGCGAGACAGTGATCAAGTCGTTGCACAAGATCGTTTACGAGCCCGCTCCTTCACTCAGTGACTTCAATCTTTCGACCCCTTCAGACTTACATCGCATAGTCCGGCGATGTTTAGCTAAAGATCCCGAAGAGCGTTACCAAACAATCAAAGACGTCGCGATTGAGTTAAAAGAGTTGCGCCGCGATATATACCAAAGCACAGACCATGATACGACAATTCCGCCATCACCGCGCGGCACCATAAGAATGGGCTACATGAACGCAACGCAGTCCGCAACCAACTCGAGTGCTCCAACCTCGAGTTCAAGCTCTGCACAAAGTGTGGGTGGAGTTCGCTCGTACAAGACGATAGCACTAGCCGTCTTGGTTTTGCTGGTTATCGCTGCGGCAGCGGTCGTATACACCTTGAGGAATCGGGCTGCTTCCACGACGTCGCGTGCTGCACACTTCCAGAATATGAAGATAACGCGCGTAACAAACGAAGGTAACGTGGAAACAGCGGCCATGTCTCCAGACGGTAAGTATATCGCCTATTCGCTCGAGGAGAGTGGAATGCGGAGTCTTTGGACCAAGCATTTGGGAACAGGGAGTCGAGTGCAAATAGTACCGGCTACAGACGCGTATGCCATGAACGCGAGCACCTTTTCGTCTGACGGTTACGTTTATTACACAAAGAACGACGAGGAGAATCCGCTGGGCGCTGTTTATCAGGTACCCGTGCTGGGCGGCACGCCAAGGAAGATTCTCTCCAAAGTATCCCAGCCGATCTCCATTTCCCCCGATGGTAAACGGATTGCTTTTGGTCGTTATCACGTGAACGGAACAGATGACGAGCTGTTCATAGCAAACATAGACGGGTCAAACGAACGGCGCCTGATCACTGTGAGTGAACCGAACTGGCTGGGCGGCTCGAGTCCGGCGTGGTCGCCTGATGGGAAGACGATCGCAGTCGGGTATGGAAGCGAAACCAAAAACGAAATAACCGGACTGAAGCTCGGAATGACCGCCGTGGCGATATCGGTCGCCGATGGAACGATGAAGCTCAGTGCCGCCCCGCATTGGCTTTACGTGGGCAACGTAGCCTGGTTCAACGACGGCAGTGGCCTGGTTTTGCCTGCCCAGGAGCAACAAATAGGCGCACTTCAGATTTGGCAGATCTCGTATCCGCAGGGCGATGTCCAGAGAATCACCAACGATCTAAACTCATATGCGCTCTACAGTCTTACACTCAAAGCCGACGACAGTGGCCTCCTCGCCGTGCAGAATGATCCAATCTCCAATATTTGGGTTGCTACCGTCGGCCAACCCGGTAGCGAGAGACCCCTAACCGTTCGGAAGAACTCGCTTGAAGGAAGTCGAGGTATAGCCTGGACCGTCGATGGCAGAGTAATCTTCGACTCCAACATAGACGGAAGAGCGAACATCTGGATTGTCAGTGCCGCAGGTGGCGATCCCAAACCAGTAACCGATAGCAACCTCGAAAACTCCGGCCCGGAGACTTCAGCCGACGGTAGCCATGTCATCTTCGGCTCGCTTCGGAATGGAGGCAATCAAATTTGGCGGATGGATCTTAATGGATCGAACCAGAAACAGTTAACGCAAGAAACCGGCGGCGTCCCTACATACTCGGTCTCGCATGATGGACAATGGGTTGTCTACGACTCATTTATGGGCGGCATTCATAAAGTATCCGTTAATGGTGGTGGCCTCCAGCAAGTAGTCGCGAGAGGGAGTCTCCACTATCCGCAGGTATCGCCTGACGGAAAGCTCCTGGCTTATTTTTTCGACGACGAACAGACTCAGCGGCCGAAGATGGGCATCGTCAAATTTGACGACGGCGCGCTAGTCAAAATCATCGACTTACCATTAAGCGCCGCACCTGGCTCGTCTTCGTCTGTAGATCTTTTCTACCGCGGCTGGCATTGGTCACCCGATGGACGCGCGCTCGTCTATGTCAACACGTTGGGCGGCGTTTCAAATCTTTGGAGCCAACCGATCGACGGCGGCCCTGCTAAACAAATCACCAACTTCAAATCGGACCGGATCCTGACTTTTGCCTATTCGTGGGATGGTCGTCAACTGGCCCTGGCGCGCGGCAGCCGTACGAGCGACGCGGTGTTGATTAGCGCACTCAAATGATGAAACGCAATGGATTCGAGATTCATGCGCAATACGCTTGGCAGTTATCTCGACGACTTTCTCTTGCGTGGGAATGAGACCGCATTTGGCTATCGACCAGGCCTGAGAACCAGGAGCTGGTCGTATGCTGAGATTGCGAAAAGCGCATTCCAATTTGCCAGAGAGCTGGAAGAACGGAGGATCGAAAAAGGCGACCGGGTCTTCATCTGGGCCAGGAACAGTCCTGAATGGGTTTCTACCTTCCTGGGCTGCGCGCTCCGGGGCGCTATTGCAGTGCCGATCGATTTTCAAAGTGAACCGGGTTTTGTTAGACGAGTTCAAGAACAGTCTGAGGCAAAACTTGCGTTATGCGATTCCGCAACTTCCAACTTGATCGCAAAAACTCTGCCGGCGATCGATCTTGACCAACTGGCTTCCCAGACCGCGCATCATTCTGCGACACCTTATACTATGACCGGCATCGGTTCTGACGATGTTGCAGAGATCGTGTTCACCTCCGGAACGACGGCCGAGCCCAAAGGGGTTGCGATCACGCATCGCAATCTGCTGGCAAACCTGAATCCGCTCGAGCAGGAGATCAGGCGCTATCTAAGATGGGAGCGCCTGGTCCATCCAATACGTTTTCTGAATCTGGTACCTTTAAGCCATGTCTTCGGCCAGTTCATGGGGATTTTTGTGCCCCAGCTGCTCCGCGGCACAGTCTTCTTTCAAGAATCGCTGCTACCGTCTCAGATCATCGAAACGGTCAAACGCGAGCGGGTCTCCGTGATTGTCTGCGTACCGCGAACTCTCGAGACGCTGCGTGAAAAAATCGAACGCGACTACAAAGGACGGCAGCAGTTGAAAAGTCAGCTGGACCGAGCGGCAGAATCACACTTCATCATGCGTTGGTGGAGATTTCGCCGTATCCATCAAATGTTCGGCTGGAAATTCTGGGCCTTCATCTCAGGCGGAGCAACACTCAATTCTGAGACGGAAGAGTTCTGGCAACGGCTCGGCTTTGCTGTGATTCAGGGCTATGGCATGACCGAGACTGCGGCCCTCGTCAGCGTCAACCACCCCTTTAAGAAGACGCGCGGCTCTATCGGTAAAGTGTTGCCGGGTCAGCAAGTGAAATTGGCCGAGAATGGCGAGATCCTGCTGCGCGGAGAGAACGTTTCGCCCGGATACTGGAATGACGACAGTCAATCCCGACGGCCAGAAAACGGTTGGTTTCGCACAGGCGATGCCGGCGAGATTGATGCGGAGGGTAACCTTTATTTCAAAGGCCGGCGGAAAGAAGTGATCGTTACCTCGGCAGGCATGAACGTCTTCCCGGAAGACATTGAGCTTGTGCTAAATCGTCAGCCGGGAGTGAAGACGAGCGTCGTGGTGGAAATCGAGGGACCGCATGGGCCTGAGCCCCTGGCGGTTTTGATCTTGCGAAACGATAAGACAGACGCCGGAGTGGCGGTTGAGGGCGCCAACAAAGACCTCGCCCAACATCAGCAAGTGCGTCGCTGGGCCATCTGGCCCGACTCAGAGTTTCCGCTGACGTCCACGCAAAAGGTTCGTAAGCAGCTCGTTGCTGAGACGATGAAAGAGAGATTGGCTCACAGCTCTGACGCAATGCCCTCCGGATCTTCCGAAACGTTGGAAAAGATTATCTCGCAGGTTAGCGGCGAAGTGGTCCAAAGGCTTGATCCATCTGCACGGCTGGGAACCGACCTGAAGTTTGACTCGCTTGGTCGAGTGGAGCTCCTAAGTGCTCTGGAAGATTCGTATAGAGTCGAACTTGATGAAGCCGCTTTTACTGAGGCAACCACCCTGGGCGAAGTGGAGAAGCTGATTCGGGAAGGCAAACAGGAAGCGGCAGTGCGCTATCCCTATCCACGCTGGCAACGGCGCTGGCCCATCAGTTGGTTGCGTATCGCTCTGCTTTACTCCATTGTGCTGCCGATCACGCGGATCATGTCTGGAGCCGAAGTCCGCGGTAAGAAAAATGTGGACGATCTTCGCGGGCCACTGGTATTCATCTGCAATCACGTCACGATGCTGGACCATGCGCTGGTGCTACTGGCCCTCCCGGGAAGGATTCGCAGAAAGTTGGCGATTGCGATGGATGGCGAACTCCTGCGCGAATGGCGGCAGGCGCCTGGCGAAACCAAGTTGTTCACTCGTTTACTTCATCTATTCGAGTATTTCTCGGTCGTCTTGTTTTTCGACGTGTTCTCCATGCCGCAGAAGACCGGCTTCCGCCGCAGTTTTGCATTCGCGGGTGAACTAATGGACCATGGTTATAGCCTTTTGATCTTTCCCGAAGGAGAACGCACAAAGCACGGGCGTATGAACCCCTTTCTTCCGGGCACAGGATTGCTAATTTCGCAACTCGACGCCCCAGTCGTTCCCATGCGGATTGATGGCTTGTGGGAGTTGAAGCAGGCGAATAAACACTTCGCCAGAGCTGGTGAGCTCTCGGTTGTAATCGGCAAAGCGTTGCGTTACTCAACCCGAACGTCGCCAGAAGTCATCGCTCAGGATTTGGAGAGACAAGTAGAAGTATTAAGTTAACCAGCTCGTTCTTATTGGCGGAGGCTGTGTCAGGGTTTGCATGACAACACAGTACTGTTCCGTTTTCTCTTTGAGCGCGGCCAGTTGTTCCGGTGTCGCTTGTGGTGCGCTTATATCGAACCTGGCGTGAATGTCCTGAAAACCAACGGGCACATCCTTTGAGATCCCCAGGGTGCCCCGCAGATCCATCTCTCCTTCCACGTCTACTCGAATGTGCTCAAATGGAATTCCCATCGCCTCCGCGACGAGTTGGCAAGTGAGCTGAGCACAAGCTGCCAGGGCTCCGAGCAGAAGGTCTCCCGAACATGCAGCGGTTCCTGCACCTCCGACCCCGCTATGGGCTTGCGCTTCAAAGAGCGCCTGACCAACTTCGACAGAGCAGGCGATCGGAGTATCCGATTGAGCACCATGAGCTCTCAGAGTGATACGGGAGCTATTCGGGTCGCTGCGGTATTTTTCTTTAAGGGGTTTCTGGATTGATCGAAGGTCCATGGCTAAACTCAGTTCTCAGAGGTTGTCGGGTCAATAATGGTTTTGACTTGGGTGACTTGATTCGCTGGGAATCCACCGAGACGAGCATGTTCAAGCACCAACTGCTCATTCTCAGCGATATAGATGCAATAGAGCTTGTTGTCGGTGACGTAGCTCTGAACCCACTGAATCTGTGGCCCCATCTGATTCAGCACATTGCAGGATCTCATCGACAGGGTTTTTAAGTCCGAAGGCGACATCTTACTGGCCCCCGGCACGATCCGCTCAATAACATATTTTGGCATTTTAGGTTCTCCGTCGGTACTTAGTATTTTGTGCATTGTACTTGGTGCTTGGTGCTTTGTACTTTGTACTTGGTGCTTTGTACTAAACTCCCTTTACTGCAATTCCGCGACCAGTTGTTGGAACTCCAAATCACTGCGCAGCGAATCGAAAGCATCGTCAGTTTTGGCCCAGTGCGCGACCGTTCTGAATCCATTTTCAAAGGCGCGCCGCAGTGAAATGAGCGCTGGTCCTTTTTCTCCAAGAAGAGCATATGCACAGGAGCAGGAGTAGACTGCCAAGCCGTCATCCGGCTCCAGCTCAAACACTCGTTTGAGCGTTGCGTGTGCTTCCTCCTTGCCACCGAAGCGAGCATACGCTTCCGCAAGCCTGCTCATCACCGTGATGTCGTCGAGGCTCGCTTCGAGCTTTCTTGAAGTAACCTCGATAACTTTTAGCTCCGCCTCTTCGGCGGCTTGGACGTTTGCCAGCTTTCGCTGAACCCCTGCAAGAAACCTCCAGGAATCTTCATCGTAAGGCTTCAATTCAGTTGCACGACGATAATACTTCAACGCGCAATCAAGGTCGCCCGACAGGTTCGCAATCATTCCCAGCCGGAGGTAGCCTGGGTGGAACTCGGAATTCTCTTTGAGAATTTCCTCGATTGTGCGCTTCGATTCCGGAAACCTTCTGTGATGGAAATAGACCATGGCAATGCCAAACTGAGCTTCCAATGAGTTAGGATCGAGCGTCAAAGCTTTCTGATTCGTCTCTATCGCCTTGCCCAGCCACAGAGGATTTCCGTCGTACCATTCGTACATGTGGGAATATGCCTCAGCTAGTCCAGCGTACGAAGACGCAAAGCCGGGGTCGATGGCCACCGCATTTTCAAACATTAGGATTGCAGCCTCAGTATTCCGCTTTCCCTTTAGATACAAGAGTTCTCTGCCCCTCATGTAGAAGTCATAGGCTCTCAGATCATCCGTAGGTTTCTTCGCAAGCAGTTGTTTCTCCGAATCCGTTAGGGAGATCTTTAGGGCATTGGCGATCTTTTGAGAAACTTCATTTTGCAGATCAAATATGTCTTCGACAAAACGGTCGAACCGTTCGGCCCAGAGTTGGTAACCATCTCGAACGTCGATGAGTTGTGCTGTAATGCGAATCCTATTACCTGCTGTCCGAACACTTCCCTCGAGGATGTAATTTACGCGAAGCGTCTCACCAACCTGCCGTATGTTTACTTCCTTGTTACGGAAAGAAAGGACGTCAGTCCGCGGGACCACTTTCAAGTGATTAATCTTTGAGAGGTCTGTGATGATGTCCTCGGTAATGCCGGCACAGAAGTAATCGCTGGCGTTTTCCGAGTTCATATTTTCAAAGTAGAGAACCGCGATCGACTTTTCCGGAACGGATGGAGAAGTTGATTCAGTGGAATACGGTATGGTATCGACAGTTACCTTTGCAGAAGGACCCCTTCTTGACTGCAACTCCAGCTCGCTTTTCAGGTCTTTGAGATCGATAAGTAAGTCTTTGACAGTCTGATATCGTTCCTCGCGATCCTTACGCAGCGCTCGCGAGACAATGCGCTCAAACTCACGCGGCCCTTCCGGCATGTGATGTACAAGTGAGTCCGGTTCACGATTCAGGACTACTGACAGCACATCCAGCGTCGTTGCACCCAGAAACGGCTGACGGGCCGCAACCATTTCGTAGAGCACACAGCCCAAACTCCAAATGTCGGTGCGTGCATCTATATCAAGTCCTCGGGCCTGTTCGGGTGACATGTATTGCGCTGTGCCCAGGACCGTGCCTGCCTCGGTATTGATCAGAGCTTGCGTTAGGGCTTGTGAGTCCGTGTCGGCCTCCGGCAAGTCGCGTGCGAGTTTGGCTAGACCAAAGTCAAGAACTTTCACAATGCCATCGTGGCGAAGCATGATGTTCTCCGGCTTCACGTCGCGATGGACAATGCCGACTCTGTGAGTGGCACAAAGAGCACTGGCAACTTGAATACCGATGTCGATCGCCTCGCGAGGCGTTACGCGCGCTGTTCTTATTCGCTCGCGGAGCGTCTCGCCCTCGATGAATTCGGTCGCGATGAATTGCTCTGAATCTATCTCGTCGATTTCGTAGATCGTGAGAATGTTAGGATGGTTCAGTGCGGAAGCGGCCTTCGCTTCTTGTACGAAGCGGCGAACGCGATCCTGGTCTCCGACCGTGGCCGGCAAAATCTTCAAAGCGACTTTGCGATCGAGCTTTGGGTCATGTGCCAGGTATACCTCACCCATCCCACCCGCCCCGAGTAGGGAGTGGATTTCATACCGGCCGATTCTTTTGCGCGCTGCAATCGCCAAGGCCTCAATCTGTGGGAGAATCTTCGGCAGTTTTTCTTCGAAACGTGGCCATTGTAGGTTACTTTGCTCTTGCCGCGCCAGCCATAATAACGCTCAGTACAGAACCGCGAGCGTAGCGACCGGATGCCGCCATTCAACCTCAAACCGATGTAATTAGAGCAACGCGAGAGTTGAATCGCGGCATCCGGCCGCTACGCTCGCGGTTCTGTACTGAGTACTTTGAAACTGATCAAATTGAGTTCTCACACAGTCTCCGGGTAGCGGGTGGGTCTCACTGCGCCGTCACTCATGTCGACGTCCCATGAGGTCATCAGTACCACCGCCGGGTAGCGACGGGCCAACCGTTGCCAAAACGACCTGCTAGATGCGTGATCGTGTAATCTGTGGATGATTCGGATGGGAGACGCGGGCTTAGGAATTAGGCGCATGACCTAAGTGCTGCCACCCTCGCTCGCGAGTCCCGTGAAACCTGCGGAAAGAATTCAACCCCTGAAGTGATTTGGAAGACGGAATCGAGATGCGTGATTTCGAGTACCCGGCTCATAGGTTCGCTAACGTTCATGAGTTCGAAGCGAATTCCTTTTTCAAGCGTCTGCTCGCGCAACTCCAACATCACTCCCAGACCGTGGGCATCGACTGTACTTACTCGCGCCAAATCGAATATGACTGCGCTTGTCTCTGACAGGGATTGCACGACATTGCGCAGATTCTCCGTATCGCCGATCACGATTTGTCCCTGGAGGCATAGGACGGTGGCAGTTCCTAAATTTTTGGCGTGTACCTTCAGCATAACGTTCTCCCTTTGAACTTTATCGCTCAGATTTAGATCACTGGTGCTACTACCCTTGGCCTTGTCAGTAATGAGACGACTATCGGTCCCACTCTGTTAACGCTCTCGTTCCATTTTTGTTAACGGTGGCCTTCATTTTCTTCCCTGTAGACATAACACCGCCGACCCGGAATTTCATCTCATTTTTTTTCAAATATTCACATTTCCTCATTGTAAAGGGGTTTGGCGACCTTTATGGCTACTCAGACATAAGAAGCTGCCACCCGCCACAGATTCACGCTGATTAACGCAGATCAGGATTGATAAGTTGCAAAGAAGACCTCGGTTATTATTCCGTGACACGTCTACTTCTTCTTTGGACAAAAGCACTTTCATTGTTCAAAAAACTCCGTGCTTTGTACTTTGTGCGCGCCACTATACATTTCGTAAAGGCGTGACCTATCATTACACTTTCCGTGTTCGCTTGGGTCAGTGGTACAGAGCGCGTCAGTGGTATAGAGCGCCTTAAGTACCGCTCCTTTCCTCATCTCACAAACACTCACGATTTACTCTAACAGCTTTTATTTTTCTTTCTTGCTGGAGGGAAGATGATCGGGCAAAGGCTTTCTAACCGATACGAGATCAAGGCGGAGTTGGGTCGCGGCGGAATGGGCGTCGTCTATCGAGCGCATGATCCCTTGTTGAACCGCGAGGTAGCCGTCAAGCTTATTCCTCCAACACTGCTGAGCCCCGAAACGGAACAACGCTTCCAACGCGAAGCGCAGTTGGTGGCCCAAATGGATCATCCTGCGGTTGTGCCAATCTTCGACTTTGGCAAGCACGAAGGATCACTATTCTTTGTCATGCCCGTCGTCCAGGGAACAAACCTGCGCTGGTTCCAGCGCGAAGGCGCGCTCACGCTTGGCGAGGTTATCGACATTGGAATTAAGGTTGCCGAAGCTCTTGAATACAGCCACTCCCGCGGCGTTATTCACCGTGATATTAAACCGGAGAACATCATGGTGGTGCGCGAGGATGGCTCCCAGGTCAGAGTTCGAATCATGGATTTTGGTCTCGCCCGAGGGGCTACCGAAAGTCGCATCACCAAGACCGGAACTATTGCCGGGACGCTCTCCTACATGAGCCCGGAGCAAGTAGCGGCTAGCAGTGTGGACCATCGTTCGGACATCTACTCTCTCGGCACTGTGCTGTACGAGTGTCTTAGCGGTGAACCGCCATTCTCAGGTGAGCTCCAGTCAATTCTCTATCGCATAGTTCATGAAATTCCCCAACCGCCGCGCTCCCTGGGTGCCGACATCAATGAGGACCTCGAGACAGCCATACTCACCTGTATCGCCAAGGATCCGTCAAAGAGGCCCCAACGAGCGAGTGAGGTCGCTGATTCTCTACGGCGCTGCCAAATCCGACTGCATCAGAGCGATCTCGGCAAATCAGTGGTATTGACGAGGACACTGATGTTGCCGCGTGTGGCGCTCTCTCCGTTCATTGGCCGAGAGAAGGAACAAGCTGAATTGCAGAAGCGACTCAATGCTGCCATTAGCGGTGAATGCCAATTTGTCGTGGTCTCGGGTGAGCCCGGCGTAGGCAAGACTCGACTCCTTGACGAGATCGAGAACCTCGCGAAGGCTCGCAAACTACTGGTGCTTCATGGCCGATCAATTGAGCAGGATGGTGCTTTTCCGTACCAGGGATTTTGCGAAGCCATTCAGGAATACTTCCGGCTCAAGGATACCTCCAGCTCTCCTGACAACTTGATAGCGCTTTCCGATGTTGCCCCGGATCTCGTGTCGCTGTTTCCCATGCTTACAGAGATTAGTGAGATTCGCTCCGCCGCGATTGGCGATTCAAAGTTGGCCCAAACTGGAGGATCGCTTGGCGGATCACAAGGACCCGAAACCAGGACTCAGGTTTTTGAGTTGCTCGCGCGAACACTCACGCGTTTGGCGGCGGGAAAGCCGCTGATTCTTTTCCTCGAAGATCTACATGCGGCAGAGATATCCATCGAAGCATTGCAATACATCGTCCGACGATTGGGACCCACACCCACGATGATTGTGGGTACCTATCGTTCAAGCGAAGTAGAGCGCTCCCATCCACTGCTCCGCATGCTTGATAGTTTCCGCGGAGACCGCCGCTTTTCGGCAATCGCGCTCGGACCGTTCTCACCAGCAGAACATCGCCTGTTTCTCGAAACACTCATTGGCGGACCAAAACTCGCCGACAGCCTGGTGGACAAACTCTACGAGGGAACTGAGGGCAACCCATTCTTTACGAAAGAACTGGTCCGTTCGCTTCTGGATTCCGGGGGCATCTCAAAGGACCAAACAGGAGCCTGGAGTCTGGGTGCGGCCACTGATCTATCAACGGGTGATTTGCCCGCCACAATTCAAGAGGCGGTTGAAAAACGTATTGAACGCCTGCCTGAGGAACTGCGTGAGATTCTTTCAATTGCTTCAGTTATCGGCAAGGCTTTTGACTCTCGCGACCTGGAAGCGCTGGCTGGAGAAAAAGATGTTGAGGACGCGATTGACCGCCTTGTGGATGAGGGGCTCCTCGAAGAAGAACGCGAGTCACGTGGCGATCGCTTGACCTTCTCAAGCGGAGTCGTGCGTGATGTGCTTTATGGCGCAATTTCGCGCCGCAAGCGAAGGTCGTTGCATCGCAAATATGCCGAAGAAGTCGAGAAGCGTCACGGTGGAAGACTTGAGCGTGTCTACCCACAGCTGGTCCACCACTTCTCCCAGGGAGACGTTCCTGACAAGACAGTTGAGTATGGCTTGCGCATGGCCAAGACTGCGCTGGATGCGTTCAGCCCCGAAGAGGCAGCCCGCGCCGCCAGGACAGTACTCGAGTTTCTCGATGAGGAATGGGAAGGCGACCCTGCGCTTGAAGGAGAAGCGCGAATACTCCTGGCCCAGGCATACCGAATGGCGGGAGATGTCGACGCCGCACTAAAAGAGGCGGAGGCGGCGGGACGGATCCTGGAACGCGAGAGCCACAAGGAGCGGGCCGTGACCGCACTCCTGTTCGCCGCCGAGACAGCCTGGCAGTCCAGAAAGGTTGAAGAGACGACCAGATTGGTCCAACAGGTAATGGAATCTGCACGCACAGCGGGGGACAAGGATAGCCTCCGGCACGTGCTGTCTTTGGCTGCCACACTCGCCAATCTGCGTGGGGAGTATGAGAAAGCCAATGACTACTTCGAAGAGGCTGTTTCGCTGGCTCCGGCACCGAAAGAAACTGAACTCCAGGAAGAACTACCCAAAGGGGGCAGACTGGTCGTGGCACTGGCCACTGCGGTCGGTGAAGTTGATCCCGTAAATATGGAACTAGTGGAAGAGCAGGAAGTTTTAGCGAACGTCGTTGAGACGCTCTTAGCCACGGACCTGGAAGGCAATTTGATTCCGGCTCTTTGTGAGAAATGGGAAGTATCCGGCGATGGCACTTCAGTCTTCTTTACTCTGCGAGAAAATGTTCGTTTCCAGAATGGTGAGGCCCTTACCGCTCGGGCTGTCAAGCATTCCTTCGAGCGGAGCATTCGTGTGGCTCGTGAGCTACCTCCAGGTCTCACGGCGATCCGCGGCGCGGCGGAATTCGCTAAGAGCACTGATAAGGAGCTAACTGGAATTCTGGTCCATTCAGATTACAAATTGGAAATACAATTGCCCGAGCCGCTTACCATCTATCCCGCCCTGCTAACAGATTACAAGACCGGTATCACCCTTAACGTTGATCAAGGAAAGACCGGTTCTATTCCCATCGGCACGGGTCCGTTTCGAATGACCTCGTACAGCCCTGACCGTATCATGCTTGAGCGCAATGAAAGCTACTGGAAAGGTACTTCAGCGCTTCTTGATGAGGTTGAATTTCGCGCGGGCTTAAGCGCTTCAGAGATAGCTTCCGGGTTGCGTTCCGGCTCGATTGATCTCGCGCGTGACCTATCGCCCCAGGATCTTGAAAAGTTTCTTCGCGACCCTCGCTTTCGTGGCGGGTTAGTCGAGTCTCCGCGCAAGAATACTTACTTCCTCCTATTCAATTCCACGAGTGGTTCAGTCGCCCAGAACGTAGACTTTCGTCGGGCACTATCAGGGGTAGTGCGTACGCACGACCTGGTTTGGCAAACATTGGGGCGCTTTGCGCAGCCTGCTGTCTGCCTGATTCCACCCGGGATGCTTGGGTATGATCCGGGCAGGCGTCACCAGACACTCACTCGCGATGAGGCCTCATCCATGCTGCGTGCGGCCGGCATCAGGGATCCAATTAGCCTCAGGGCAGCGGCACATCCACTGTTCCTGGATCGATATAAGTCGCTACTGACTACTCTGCTCTCAATCTGGTCGGAGCTCGGCGTGAAAGTGGAGGTGGCAACTCCCACAATGTCCTCCTACCTGGAATCCTTCCAGGACAGTACCGGATTAGATCTGTTCATCGGTAGGTGGAATGCTGACTATGATGACCCGGACGACTTCACCTATGGTCTCTTCCATTCGCGAGTGGGTGTTTATCGCCCTTACATCTCCTCGGCCGATGGGGATCAGATTCTCGAAGAGGCACGCACGGAAAGCCGTCCTGGTGTTCGTGCATCACTTTATCGGAAGTACGAAAGTTTTTTGCAGGAATCAGGAATGGTGTTACCGCTGTTTCACGACGTCGATTACCGGCTTGCCAATTCAAAGGTTCTCGGCCTCACCCTTCGTGGTAACGCGCCCTATGTGAACTATGCCGAGGTAAGCAGATTAGAGTCGATGAACAAAGCGACTGACACCCTGCGGGCTGGCGGTGGGACTATTGAAGTCCCGATTACCGGAACCATGCACCAAATCGATCCTTCGCTTGCGGGCACCGTGGAAGATTCAGAGGTGCTGCCGAGCATCTTTGAAACGCTAACTCGAGACGTCGGCGGCGCGAGGATCGTTCCCTGGCTAGCGGCTGATTTCACGGCTGAGCAGGGAGGAAAGAGATATCGTTTTCGCCTCCGTGATGATGTCAGGTTCCATGATGGACGCAGACTGACACCGCGCGATGTTCGCTACTCGTTCGAGAGGCTCCTCTTGAACGCCGGCAGCACTGCCCGCTTTTTCTATTCGTCCATCCGAGGCGCGAAGGCGCTCCTTAACGGCGAGGAGTCTGACCTGGCAGGCTTTCGAATTCACTCGGCCGACGAGTTTTCGATCGAGCTCGATGAGCCGGTCTCATTCTTCCCGGCACTCATTTCTTATCACGCAGCGGCCATCGTTCCGGAGGGTAATGACAAGTTCGGGAGAAGCTGGCAAGAGGGCAGCGTGGGGACTGGCCCTTTTCGCGTCGTAAAGTTTGAGCCAGGCGTTCGCCTCGAACTCGAACGAAATAAAACCTATTGGCGCAGTGGCTATCCTAAGATTGAAAGACTGATCTTCAACTTCGGTGTTGCCCCGTCGGACATTCTCTCCCAGTTCCGCGCCGGTCGATTCTCGCTTGCGTGGGATCTGTTGCCGGCAGACGCAGAGACTCTGCGCCGCGAGCCTGAGTTTGCGTCCGGTTATCACGAGATCCCCAATCTCCGGACTTACTACGCAGCATTCAACTGTCACCGCGGACCACTGAAAGATAAACGCCTGCGTCAGAGCTTGGCGCGG
>Ga0070708_100000105_pt1 | contig 55760 bp, 47 predicted proteins | sample KBSK5503metaG_FD_65469 | JGI IMG/M metagenome (GOLD analysis project Ga0070708, IMG submission 65469) | Corn, switchgrass and miscanthus rhizosphere microbial communities from Kellogg Biological Station, Michigan, USA - KBS K5-50-3 metaG | ecosystem: Host-associated > Plants > Roots >... | reverse complement strand
CTTTGCTCCCCTTTGGCCCGCCGCCACGCCGGAGGCAGCCACGGTGAGCGCGAAGGCAATGGCGCGCGACGCTATTCTGGATGGCGCGATGCGCTTCATGGTTGGCGCCTCCCCATGATGCATTCCGGCACTCGCAGATTTGCCATCGGTGCGCATTTGGTCATGGGGCCGACTCGAACGACGCCCACGCCGTTGGGAGAGGTTCCCGCTTCGACCGTCGTTTCACCGGCAGCGTCGAGGAGTTGGAACAGGCCCTAACCTGGAGAACGCCAGCCTCGGTGTTCGCAGCATTCAGGTTGAGGCCGACCACTTCCTTGCCGGACGCGTTGTAGACGGCGACACCGCCCTGTCCGTAGAGCTCCGCGCGCGGTTTGCCGGACGGGTCGCTCACCGACACCACGCCACCGCCGGTTTTTCCCTCGCCGATCGCTGCCGCGACCTTGCCGTTCTCGCCTCGGATCCAGAGGCCATGGTTGCCACCATCTCCGAGTCCGAGGGCTATTACACTCTTGGAAGCCGAGTTGTACACGTTCACCCCGTTCTTTCCCCATAAATCGGCTCGGAGTTTCCCTTCTTTGTCGTACACTTCGATGCTCCCCTCGCCGGCATTCGTCTCACCGATCCAATTTGCGAGACGCCCGTCGGCCCGTATCACCCGGATCGTGAAGTTGTCGCCGGTGCCACGCGCGACTTGAATGCGACCCTTCCTCGAGAGCGCGTTGAAGGCACCATCAGACACTCCGAGAATGGGATTCCCGTTCTTGTCGATAATCTCGAATGGCGCTCTGATTGCAGTCGTGGACCCGGGCCCATTCAACAAGCGTGTCTCCGGTGCGCTCAATCGCTTCTCGAGCTCGGCCTGTTTCGATGCGGAGACTTGGGCGGACAACACCATCATGCATGCAGCGAGAATCGGAAGGCTCAACCAACGCTGCGCTGCAGAAACTCCCTGTCCAATTCTCATTGATCATCTCCCATTGCAGTCGCGCACCAACTCAACGCGACGGTTTCTGGCGCGCCCCTCGATCGTGGCGTTTGACTCACGCGGTCGGGTTGCCCCGTATCCGGCGGCCCTGAGACGTGGCGCGGCAATTCCCGCCGTGACCAGCCGCGCTCTTACCGCCTCGGCGCGGCGCTCCGACAGCAGCTGGTTCGACGTCGCGCCGCCGATGCTGTCGGTGTGCCCCTCGATCGTCGCCGACCAATCGGCATGGCGCTTGAGCACGTCGGCGAGCGACGCGATCGCGTTGTCGGACGCCGGCGCGAGCGCCGCGCTGTTGAACTCGAAGTAGATCCCCGGCAGCTCGATCCGACACTCCTTCACCAGAGCGCCCTCGAGGAGTCCGTCGCTTGCCGGCAGTGCCACGAGGTCGGCGCGCACGGTCTGGAACACCCGCTTGGCGTCCGCGAGCTTGAGGAGCAGCGGGTGGTCGCGCTGTGCGAGAATCCATATTTCCGGCGCCCAGTGCTCACCGCGCGATGTCAGGTCGGCCGTGAGATGAAGCGACGGCACCATCACCCGCCGACCGTTGATGAGCAGAGGGAAGGGCTCGTCCTTGGGCGACTGACGCGTGAGCGTCCCGCGCCATCGGACGGCCGCCGGCTTGCTCCCGCCGAACCCGAGGGCGCCGGCGATCGAACCACCAGGGTCGTCCTCGGCGAACGACAACATCGAGAAGGCTCCGCTTCCGGACGTGCGAATCTTTTCGTACAACGCGCTGCCGATCGTGAAGGCCGTGTAGCCCGGACGCTCGAGCGGCCCCTTCGGTTCGTAGGCCTCATAGAAGCGCGACGATGTGTCGAGGTCGCCCGCGCTGACGAAGCGTTCGCGGAGGAATCGCGTGGTGTCGCCGTTCGGACGAACCTCGCGGAAACTCCACCGGTACTTGACGCCGACCGACGACGCCTCAGCCAACGTCACGACCGACTCGCGATCGAGCGTGTCGCCGATGTGAAGGGTCTGGGCCAGCGTCAGATTCGCCACGCGAGGAATCGTCGGTGCGGGTTGGGCGTGGAGCAGTGCTCCGCACGCCAAGCCGACGACGGCGATGCAGCGAAGACCACGAATGCGAGAACGCGCCGGCATCCGAATACGCTCCTGGCTACTTGGCGACGATGGCCGCGATCTCTTCGGCGGCGTGCTCGACGAGCGGCGTGAGCAAATCTTCGCCATCCGACTTCGCCTTGCGCTTCGCCTTCTCCTCCTTCAGCACCGTGCCCGTTCCCGACTCGAGCCGATATGAGACCTCCAAGTCGTCGTGCGTCTTGGTCGTCGCCGCGATGTCGGCTGCCGCGCGGGCGGCACCCGACGCAGCGTAGGCCGCCACGCGTTTCGTCGCCGTCGAGGCCTCGAATCCGGCGCCCCATGCTCCCTCCTGCACAGCACGGCTCCCGACTCTGCCAAGGATCCCGCCCGTCTCGCTCTTGTGCTCCAGCTTCGCCGTCACGAACAGCACGAACTTGCAGTTGGCGCGACGCGCTTCCTCTCTCGCCTGCGACTGGAGTCTTGCGGTGAGCGGCGTGACGGAAAGCGTTGGACCGGTGAGGTAGCCCCCGAATACGTCAGCCAACGACGCCGAAGCGCTATTCGAGTTTGTCGATGGGAACTGCGCGCTCGGCGGTGCCAGGCAGATCTGCGCGTTCGCCTTTGGCGCGCCTATGATCGAAACCACAGCGATGCTGAATGCGAGATGTCTCATGTTCTCCTCCTCCGACGGGGCCTCGCGGCCGGTTCGTTTCAACGAGAAAGCCTCACTGGTTGCCTGATCCGGTCTCGCGCCGCAGCATCGCGTCGACGGCGATACGGCCGCGGGAATCGCGGCGGAGATATCGAATGGCTGGTGCGGCGGACGCGGAGCACGGCTCGTATGCTGCCACCAGCACGAGCGGCGTGATGGCGTAGACCGCGGCCGATTGTCGCGCTCGCGACGTGTCGCGTTCGATCGAGCTTCGGCGCAACGCGCCGTATGGCGAGAGCAGGTCGAGTCGCATGACGGCCGTGTCTGAGCGGGTGCGCAGCCCGACACTCCGCTTCGGATCCGTTTCGACCGCCTCGACTCTTCGAATGATCACGGTCGAACCGGCACGGATTTCCACCGGACCAATCATCACGGCGACTCGACTGCCGTCCGACCCGCCGCCACTCCAAACGCCTTCGGCAGGCGGCACCGCGGACGGTCGGATCGCGTCGCTCAGACATTCGTCCATCGCCCCCAACCCGGCCACGAGGCGCGTTGCCGCACCGTCGAGCCGCGGAGTCTCGGTGCAGCCGGCCGCAAGCGCGCACGATGTCACGCTCACCAGCCACGTTTTGGGCACACGCAGTCGTTTCCACACGCGAGGAGCCTACACGTCGGGCGTTATCGCGCTGCTTCACCAGGGCGTTACTTGGCGGTAACGCCTCTTCCTTGCCCCCAGACGCGTCGATACACTAGGCGACGATGTGCGAACTCGTGACTCACTCATGATCGAGCTACTGACGCTCGGCCGCGTCCGGCTCGTGAACGAGGGAGACGCGGAGCGAACGACGACCGCGCAGCCCAAGCGCATCGCGCTGCTCGCGTATTTGGCCGTGACCGGAAGCGGCGCGGGCCGCCGTCGCGATGAATTGCTCGCCATGTTCTGGCCGGAGCTCGGCGATGAGGAAGCGCGCCGCGCCTTGCGCCAGGCTCTTCACTATCTCCGTCGTACGCTCAGCGACGGGACGGCCGAGACTATCATCACCGACGGTGACGAGGTCTCCGTTCGAAGCGACTCGCTCCGCTGTGACGCCGTCGCATTCGAGGAGGCTGTCCAACGGGGCGAAGCCGACGCTGCGTTGTCGCTCTATCAGGGCGATTTTCTACAAGGCTTTCACGTTCCCGATGTCTCCACCGAGTACGAGGAGTGGGTGGACCGCACGCGCGCGCGATTGCGTCGCAAAGCCGCGGCGATTGCTTGGGCGGCGTCGGAGACCGCGGAGCGGTCGGCGAACGGAGAGCGATCGGTCGAGCTCGCGCGGCGGGCCTGTCAACTCGAGCTCGATGAGGAAGCAGGTTGGCGACGATTGATGGCGCTCCAGGATCGACTCGGCGACCGTGCAGCGGCGCTGCGCTCGTACGAGGAGCTTCGACAAAAAATGGAACGCGACCTCGGCGTTCGTCCGGCGGCGGAAACGATGGCGCTGGCGCAGGCGATCCGATCGTCGAACCGCGTCGCGGCTCGCGTGGAGATACCGGCATCGATCACGACGGCGCCCGGGGCGCAGGAAACGCCAGTGGTCGCGGACGCGCCGGCGACAATGGAGCCGGAAGTCGTGTCGCCGCCGCGAGCTGTCTTTCGTCGGCCACCATATCTCGCCGCCGTTGCCGTGTTGCTCCTCGTCGCTGTAGCGGGTTTCGCCGCCGTGCGCGCGGCAAGGCAAGATCGTCGCGATGCGCCGTCGCTCATGTCGGCCGGCGCACTCTCACCGCGAGACAAGATTCTCGTTGGCGACTTCGTCGATCAGGCGCACGACAGCGCGCTAGCGACGGTCGTCACGCAGGCGATCCGCGTCGATCTCACGCAGTCGCCGCTCGTGGTCGTGATGTCGCCGCGTCAGCTTGGCGCGGCGCTGGCGCGCATGCAGCGGCCGCCAGGCGCGCCGGTCGACGATTCGATCGCGCGCGAAATCGCGCTGCGCGAAGGCGCGAAGGCGTTCGTCACCGGATCCGTCGCCAAAGTTGGCGGCGCGTACACGATTTCGGCTCAGCTGGTGGGTTCGGCAAAGGGTGATCCGCTCGTTGCGGTTCGCGAGACGGCGGCAGATTCGACACAAGTGATCGGCGCAATCGACCGAGCGAGCAAACAACTGCGCTATAGAATCGGCGAGTCTTTGAAACAGCTGCGCGACATGCCGGCGCTCAATCAGGTGACGACCACTTCGCTGCCGGCGCTCCGCAAATACACCGAGGGATACCGTCTCTTCCTCACTGGGCGTCGGACCGAGGCGCTTCGACTCATCGAGGAGTCGGTGGCGATCGATACTGGTTTTTCGACCGCATATCGCGCGATCGCGAGCATTTATGGCGCGATGGCGGAACCGGGCCGTGCTTACGCCGCGGGTCAGCACGCGATGGCAAACAAGGAGCGGCTGCCGTTCGCCGAGCGGCAGTTTCTCCTCGCCGGGTCGGCGTATGGCGCAGGTGATTACGAGACAACGATCCGCATGTACGAGCAATACCTCGCGCGGTTCCCCGGCCAGGCTTCGGCGCTCAGCAACATCGCCCTCGCCTATCGCGACTGGCGGCGATACGCGCAGGCGGAAAGCGTCTACCATGAAGCCATCCGCGCCGATTCCACGATCGCCGTCATCTACTACGGGCTTCACGGTGTGCAGGCCTTTCAAGGAAAATTCTCCGATTCACGCGCGACACTCGACGAGATCAGCCGACGATTTCCTGGCGATCGGACGCTGAGTATCGTCGAAGTCCAAGACGCCGCTGCGCGCCAGGCGTGGGAGGAGGCGGAGCGACGCGCGGAAGCCAACATCGCGGCGCAACAGGGCGACACGCTGCGCATGGTCGATGCCTTCGAGCAGATGGCCGGCATTGTGGAGACGCAGGGGCGGCTCGCCGAGGCAGAGAAATACTGGCGCACACAGCTTCGGTTGAGCGCCGCGTCGGGCTCCGCCTCACGTCATATATATGGAATAAGTCAGCTGGGACTGATGGAGCTCAAGTACCGTGGCCGCGCCGCGCGCGCGCGAGCACTCATGGATTCGGCGCTTGCGCAGCATCCGCTCGACAAGCTTCTACCGGGCGATCGCAAGTACTACTCGCTCGCGCGATTCTATGCGATCGTCGGCGATATCCCGCGCGCGCGCAGTCTACTTGCGGCCGCGATCGACAATGACAAACTCCTCGGACTCAATCGCCCCGCCGAGCGCAGTTGGACGAACGGCGTGATCGCGCTCGCGAACGGTCAAGCGTTGGAGGCCGAAGCGGATTTGCGCCAGGCGGCCGAGACTTACACGTGTCCGATTTGTGTGCTGCCCGACCTCGCACGCGCCTATGAGGCGGTGCACAAGCCGGAGGCGGCGTTGATCACATACGAGCGCTACGCCACGACGCCATGGCTGTGGCGGTACGAGACCGACGCAACGGAGCTCGGTCTCGCGCTCCAGCGCCTCGGCGAGCTGTACACGCAACAGGGCGACAAAGAGAAAGCTGTTGCCGCGTATGAACAGCTCGCGCGATTGTGGCGAAGAGCCGATCCGGAGCTTCAGACGGTCGTGGCCGGAGCGCGAAAGCACGGATCGTGATCCCAATCCGCGCACCGAAAAGCCCGTGCGTCATTCAGAGGAATCGCATGAAGCAAAACTCGTCGGTCGTTCGAATCCTTGGTTTCGCTCTCGGTTTTGCTGCGATCGCGAGCCCGGTCGTGGCGGTCTCGCGGTCATCGGTATATCAAGGCCCCACGAAACCGAATGTCGTGCTCATCATGATGGACGACATCGGTTATGGCGACGTCGGAAGTTATGGCTCGCCCGACGCGCGGACGCCGAACATCGACCGGTTGGCGCGACAGGGAGTTCGTCTGACCGACGCATACGCGAACGGGCCTGTCTGCACTCCGACACGCGCCGCGCTGATCAGTGGCCGCTATCAGCAACGATTTGGGCTCGAGCGGGTGCTGACCGAGAGCGATTCGGACCGCGGGCTCCCCGCTTCGGGCACGTCGCTCCCCGCGTTGCTCGCACACAATGGATACGTGACCGGTTTGCTCGGTAAATGGCACCTCGGGTTCAAGCGGGAATTCGGGCCGAACGCACACGGATTCGCCGAGTTCTATGGGTTCCTTGCCGGCGCGCACGACTACTACTCGGGCGATTTGTACGAGGACACGACGGTCGTGAAACCCGTCGGTTATCTCACGGACGAGCTCACGCGACGCGGCGTCGCATTCATCGACCGACACGCCGCGCACCCATTTTTTCTCGAGCTCGCGTACAACGCCGTGCACTGGCCCTTCGAGCCACCCGGTCTCTCCGCGGCGGAAATCGCGCGCCGGGCGGCGATGCCGCTCGTGCAGATGCCGGCCGACTCTGATCACGCCACGCGCGCGGATTACGTGAAAATGCTCGAGCGCGCGGACGATGGTGTTGGGCGCATTCTCGCGGCGCTCGAGAAGCACGGCTTGTCGCAGAATACCCTCGTCATTTTTACAAACGACAACGGCGGCGAATGGTTGTCGCGCAACGCTCCATTGTTTCATCGCAAGGGAACGCTCTGGGAGGGCGGCATCCGCGTCCCGTTGATCTTTCGTTGGCCCGCCCGATTGCCCGCGGGCAAGACGTCGGCGCAGGTCGCGATGACGATGGATGTCTCGGCGTCCATTCTCGCGGCGACGAGCACGAGCGCGCCCGACACGTATCGTCCCGACGGGATCGACCTGTTGCCGATTCTGCGCGGCGAGACTCCGGCGCGCGAACGGAACGTGTTCTGGCGCATTGCCAACCCGGGCCGCCAACAGCGCGCCGTTCGATCCGGGAACTGGAAGCTTCTCATCGACAACGGAGCGCTTCTGTTGTACGACCTCGCCAAGGACCCCGGCGAACGAAACGATCTCGCGGCCGGTCATCCTGAGATCGTTCGATCGCTCCAGCGGTCTCTCGCGGAGTGGGAGAGAGAGATGGGTCGATAGGATTGGCGAAGCCTGCGTGGCGCGGGCGTTGGGGGCGGCGGTAACGGAGTTGGGGAGCTAGCCTCAAGACGGACGAGGAATGAACGCCGATTGCCACGGATTGAACGCAGATTCTCGCGGATTCGGCCGTTCAAAACTTAGGGATGGTGTTTGGTGTTGATGAGCCGATGGACCTTGGCCTCTGGACCAAAGTGAAGAATGAGACCAAGGTCGAGTTTCGTTGCCGTGAGATAATTAAGCAGTTGGCGCCGTGCGAACGGCGCCAATCGTTCGGTGGCCTTGACTTCGACCACGACGGCTCGATTGACAATCATGTCGAGGCGTTGCCGCGCGATCGGGTGGCCCTTGTAAAAGACATCCGTCCAGAACTCACGTTCGACGTGATGTCCGCGCGCGCAGAGCTCCCACTCGAGTCCGGACAAGTACACAGACTCCAACAGCCCGAACCCCAGCTCATTGTAGACCGCAAAGAATGCTCCGATGATTGAGTGGGTAAATTCCCCACCCCGCGGTTCTAGTTTCATCCGCGCAAATCTGCGTCAAATCTGCGCAAATCGGTGATCGCTTCCTCGCCCGTCTAATCGTTTCCTCGCCGCATCGAGCCAAGGGCGACGACAGTATCCGGCGGCCTCGAGATCCCCATTGCGCGATCCGATGCCCAACATTAGCGTCATATGGGAAACCCATAGGACCAACGCTAATCGTATTGGAAACCCATACGGCCACGGTCTCGTAGGAGTTTCTAGCCGCTATTGGAAACCCATAGGGCCCAGGTCCCGTACGAGGTGGCAGGCGGCCCGATGTTTCGCAACCAATTCACATCCCAGAGGCCGGAACATGGCGGAGAAACTCGACGTGCAGCAGGGCACCCTGGCCCTGATGATCCTCAAGACTCTCGATGTGCTGGGCCCGTTGCATGGCTACGGCGTCGCCCGCCGCATCGAGGAGACGAGCAAGAATCGCCTCACGCTCAACTACGGTACGCTTTACCCCGCCCTCCTCAAGCTTGAGCAAGAGGGCTCCATCAAGGCGGAGTGGCGTCAGTCCGAGAACAATCGTCGCGCGAAGTTCTATTCGCTCACCGCGGCGGGACGCAAGCAACTGGCGCGCGAAACGCGCGAATGGAACCAGACCGCCGATCTGATCGCGGCCTTTCTCGCACCAAGACGGGAGACATCATGAAATATCTTCGCGCCGCGCTCGCGCGCCTCGTTGGATTCTTCACCGGAGATCGTGCCGACGCCGATCTTCGCGAGGAGCTGCAAGCCCATCTCGAGATGGCGACCGCCGAGAATATCCGGCGCGGCATGCGTCCCGACGAGGCTCGCCGACAGGCGATGCTGGCCTCAGGCGGTCTCACCGGCGCCGCCGAGTCGGTCCGCGATCAACGCGGTCTCCCCTGGCTCGAGGGCATCGCCGCCGACGTCCGGTACGCGCTCCGCACACTGCGACGTAGCCGAGTGTTCACCGCGGTGGTGGTGATCACGCTGGCCCTCGGGATCGGCGCGAACACGGCGATGTTCACGCTCCTCCGCGGCACGCTGCTCCGACCCCTCCCCAATCGCGACGGTCAGCGGCTCGTCTACCTGCGACAGTCCGCGCCGGGCGCGAGGGAACAAAACGTCCTCTTCTCCGTGCCCGAGCTCGCCGACTATCGCGCCGGATCGAACACTCTGTCCGCCATCGCCGAGTTTTCGTCATCGCTCCCGTTCACGCTCGTCGGCAGCGACGGCCATCCGGTGCGCGTCAAGGTCGGGATCGTCAGCGGCAATTACTTCGACGTCATGGGCCTCGAGCCGGTCGTTGGCCGGCTCACCAATGCGGGTGACGATGGGCCCGCCGCGGCGCCGGTCAGCGTGTTGTCGTACGAGTATTGGAATGAGCGCTTCGGCGGCGATCCGCACATCGTTGGTCATACCGTTCGACTCAACGACAAGGTGTCGACGATCGTTGGCGTCGTGCAGCCCGCCCCGCATTATCCGGAGCCAACCGACGTCTTCGTGAACACGGTGACGAGCCCGCACCACCTGAGCGCGACGATGGTCACCGGGCGTACACACCGCATGTCGGAGGTGTTCGCGCGTCTCGCGCCGAACAGTACGGTCGACCAGGCGCGTGTCGAACTGACCCGCATCGCGACGGGCATGTTCCACGACCATCCGGAGTCTTACGAGAAAGCCAAGCAGTTCGGCATCACGGTGATGCCGTTGCGCGACGCATTGAACGAACGCGCGTCCTTTATGTTCTGGCTCCTCATGGGCGCGGCGGCGTTCGTGCTGCTCATCGCCTGCGCCAACGTCTCCAACCTCACGCTCATGCGTGGCGTCGGACGCGAACGTGAAATGCACGTCCGTGCCGCACTCGGCGCCGGAACCGCGCGGCTTCGACGCTTGCTGCTCGTCGAGAACCTCGCCCTCGCACTGATTGGCGGTGCGATCGGTGTGCTCGTCGCGTACGCGGGACTCAAGCTCCTCGTCGCCTTCGCCGCCCAGCTGTCTCCGCGTGCCCACGAGATTCGTGTCGACGGCGTGGTGCTCGCCGTTGGACTGGCGACCAGCGTCCTCGTGGCGATCGTGCTGTCGTTCGTTCCGCGCATCGGCGGTGAGCGCACGCTCGGTACGTCGCTTGCTCCCACCGGCGGAGGTCGTCGCACGACACTCGGCCGCGGTCGGCAGCGCGTTCAGCAGTCGCTCGTCGTTGCGCAAGTGGCGGCGTGTGTGGTGTTGCTCAGCGGCGCCGGACTCCTCGTGCGTACGCTCACCAAGCTGGCTTCGGTCGAGACGGGCGTTCGCGCCGATCACGTGCTCACGCTCGACATGCCGTTGGAGGGCGACCTGCTGCGCGAGGTAATGAAACAGCCGCAGAACTTCGCGAAGTATGAGGCAGTGCGGGAACGGGTTGCCACACTTCCTGGTGTGGAGATCGCTTCGTTGGGGGCTGCGGCGCCGCTTCGCGCGTCGATTATGGAAATGGACGTGAAGGCCGAAGGTCAGGCGCTTGCGCCGAACCAAATGATGCCGCACGGCGCGGTGAGAAGTGTCGACCCCCAGTACTTCAACGTGTCGGCCATTCCGCTACTCAAGGGACGGGCGTTTGAGGCGACCGACCGTCGTGGATCGCCGCTCGTCGTGATCTTGAACCGGGCGTTTGCCAAGAAGCTCTTCGGCGACGTTGATCCGATTGGCCGGCGCGTCGCGATGACCGGCGACGTCTTGCGGTTCACACCGTTCACGGGCGATTGGCGCACGGTCGTCGGCGTCGTGGGTGACACGCGCGACCACGGCCTCGACAACGATCCCACGCCGACGATGTACGAGCCGTTCGCGCAGGAGCTGATCTTCGGCGCCACACTGATCGTGCGAACGACGTCTGATCCCGCGGTGGTGCAACCGATGATCGTCAAAGCAATCCACGATCTCTACCCGCGACAACTGATCGAGCACATCGCGACGGTGGAGCAGATTCGCGATGAGACGGTTGCGCCGCGCCGACTCAACGCGATGTTCATCGCCTCGTTCGGCGCGCTCGCGTTCGTGATCGCGATGGTTGGCATCGCCGGCGTGCTCGCGTTCTCGGTGAGCTCGCGGACCGCGGAGATCGGCATTCGCATGAGCCTCGGCGCGGACACGGGACGCGTTCGTCGCATGATCCTCAGCGAGGGTGGCGTGCTGCTCGCGGCGGGCCTAGTCGTCGGGCTCACCGGCGCGTTGTTCGCGACCCGGCTACTGAGCGGACTGCTCTTCGGCATCACGGCACACGATCCGGTGACACTCGGGGCAGTGGCGCTCATTCTCACCGCGGTCGGCATTGGTGCGTGTTGGCTCCCGGCGGCGCGAGCCGCCCGAGTCGATCCCGCCGTCGCGCTCCGCGCCGAGTAGGCAGTGCGAGAGGCATTGAGCACGCAACACGCGACGTTCCGATTGCGATCACGCCGAAGGAGTCGTAGGTTCTCGCGACCCGCCGCGACGACACACCTCCGACCGTCGAGCCATGGGCAACCCCGATTCAAGGTCGCCGGAACAACGGTGGAACCAGCTTCACCTGGCCGAGTCTCGCCTCTCGCGCCGCGATCTGTTGGCCAAATGCGCCGCGCTCGGCGTGCTCGCCGTGGTGCCGTCGTTATCGCTCGCCGACGCGCTCGATGCTTGGGACCGACAGCAAGGTCGCACGCCGACGCCCTGGAACGAGCTCGGGCCCTTCTATAGGAAGGGCGCACCGCGAACGACCCAGCTTCGGGCCCCTGGCGATCGAGGAATGCCCCTCTCGGTCAGCGGGCGCGTATTCGATACGCGGGGCGATATCGTGCCGGGAGCGACATTAGAGATTTGGCATACCAACGATGCCGGGCAGTACGATCTGTCCGGGTATCACTATCGCACGTCGCTCGTCGCCGAGGCGAACGGGTCGTATGCGTTCGAGTCGATCATGCCGGGTCACTATCCCGCGCGGGTCTGCCAACACGTCCACTACTTGGTGCGCGCACCCGGGCACAAGCTTCTGACCACGCAGCTCTACTTCGCGACCGATCCCGTATTCGAGGGCAATCCGGACCGGAATTACACGAAGGACCCACTCATTCAGAGTCGCGAGTTAGTGCGCCCGGTGGCACTCGCCCCCCGAGGCGGGAACGTGACCGCCTCGGTGAGCTTCGAGGTGGTACTGGAGCGGGCGTGAGGCGAATCGCGCTCACCTTCGCAGTCGTCGCGAACAGCGCGACCGTCGGCGCGCAGCAGCCGTCGGAAACCCGACTCGAGGCGCCATCGCCCCTGGTCATGACCGTGCTCTCACGGAGCAACGGCATCGTCGCCGGAGCGTCGATCGACCACAAGCTTCGCGTGTGGGACTCGCGGTCCAGGAAACTGACGCACACGATCGATCTGGCCGGTCGAGACGTGGCATGGAGCGCGATATCGGACGACGGCCGCTTGGTGCTTGTTGCGGACTACGCGGCCCGCGTCACGATTTGGAATACAGCGACGGGTCGAGTCGAGTGGGAGTTCAAGACGCCACACTATTTGACCGCGGCCGCATTTTCGCGCGACGGCCACCTGCTCGCGATCGCGCCGGGAACTCCGGTTCAACTGTACGATGTTGGTTCGCGTCGCCTGATCCGCGAGCTCGAGACGACTGTCGGAACGACGTCGGTGGTGTTTTCCCGCAACGGTACGTCGCTCGCCAGCACGGACGGCGACGGTGTTCGCATATACGACGCCGGATCCGGAAAGCTGATGGCGAGGAATTTGGACTTCGTGAGCGAGCCACTCGCCATCGACTATGCGATCGACGGCAAGACGGTATTTGCCGGCGGCGGTGACGGAACAGTCTTGTCGATCGATAGCAAAACAGGCGGCACCATACGTCGCTCGGTGAAGTTGACGGATCCGGTTTTCTATGCGGAGACGTCGCCCAATGGCCGCGAGACGGCCGTGGTAACCCAGAATGCCGACGACCCGCAACGGCCCGCGCCTGTCGTATTCGTCGACGTTGGCTCGTTGGCGACCAAGTTCAGCTGGGCGTCGCCGGCGGGCGTACTCTTGCCGGGTGCAACGTGGACGTCGGACGGTCATTTCATCGTCGCGACGCAGACACCGGGCGCGCTGCATGTGTGGACCATCCGGTTCTAGGCGAGACACCAAAACGACGCAACTGCCGAACGGCGCACGTGCCGAACAACGCAAGTGTCGAACAGCGCGACGGCCGAACGGCGCGACGGCCGAACGGCGCGACGGCCGAACAGCGCGACGGCCAGACAGCGCGACGGCCGAACAGCGCGACTGCCAGATAGCGCGACGGCCGAACAACGCGGGCGCCAAAGGGCGCGAAATGCGCAAGCACGAACGACGGCGCTCGAGGCGCTGCGGGCGTTCGAGCGAAGCCCGACCGGCACGCGTTATCCCACGATCGCACCGATCTGGCACCGGCAGTGGGAGTATCTCTGCCCGTCCTTGCGTATCCGCCCGCGATTCGCCGGCTACTGTACACGACGAACGCGATCGAGAGCCTCGACATGCAGCTGCGGAAGATCACGAAGACGCGCGGCCATTTTCCGACCGACGAGGCGGCGACGAAGTTGCTCTATCTGGCAATCCGCAGCATCATCGTGAAGTGGCGCCGCGCCCGGCTTCACTGGACCGCCGCGCTGACCTACTTGGCGCAGCTGTTCGGCGACCGCTTCACTCCCGAGGCGTAACGCCGTTGCTCACGACCTCACACACAAAAATCCGTACACGTCGTACACGTCAATCCCGAGTTCAATATCTCGTCGACCACGCCGTTGGTTGGTTCGCCGTTAATTCTTTGTTCGCCGTTTGCGCAGGTTGGCACTCGCGCTGTTTGGCACTCGCGCTGTTTGGCACTCGCGCTGTTTGGCACTCGCGCTGTTTGGCACCCGCGTCGTTCGGCACTTACGCTGTTCGGAACTTGCGCTGTTCGGCACGTGCGCCGTTCGGCACGTGCGCCGTTCGGCAGTTGCGTCGTTAGTCGTCGCGACCTAAAACGCGCACTACCGCAACCACCCGAATCGGCGACTGCCCTTTGTTTCGAATCGCCCATCCTCTTTGCCGAGGAACTCGGAGCGTTCCGCCGACCCATCGCTCCTGACCGTGGATCACCAGCCCGCGACCCGCATCGGCCGAATCGACCGCGATCAGCCACGCATCGATTGTCCGCGCCCCGGGCTGAAGCGTTCCTCCAGCCGAGATCGTAAGGAGGCTGACTCGCAGCTGTGCCGTCGTCAGCGCCGGATGCTCCACCGCGCCGGAGAAGAACTCCGACGATGGCGGAGGACAATCGAGTGGCGTATCCGCGCGCGCCGGCTCGCACAGATTCCGAGGGTCAGTCTGCGGCTCGAGCAGCTCGACCGTGATGTTGTCGAACGGGACCGTGCCGGGATTTCGCGCGATGTGCCCGAACTTTCCGAAAGTATAGTGAAAGCTCAAATCGCCCGATGTGATGTCTGCGTCGGGGAAACCGGGCTTCACGTTGACCACGGTGCTCGCGCCCAGCGCGACCCAGAAGTAGTCGGGGTCGTGCTCGTGTAACAGCGTCGTGTCGTTCGCGGGCACCCGCACCCGAAGGACGCGAATCGTGGAGTCTTCATACACGAGATGATGGTGCGGCTCGTGCTTCGCGAGCACCGCACCCGGAATCGATTGCCCGCTCGCTGACATCGCGCAAAGCAATAGAAGACCGGCTCGCAAGAACGTGGGTATGCACATGACGAGAATCTTACCGCCGTCGCGGGCAACGGACACCACCTGTCTCTCGAGCCGTCCCGCGCTTACGTTCGACAGCAACACCACACCCATCGCCATGCGCCCAGCCTGCCTCGCCCTGATCGTGCTCACGGCCGCCTCGAGTCTCGCGGCCCAGTCGTCCAAGCCATCGGCGTCGTCGTCGGCTCGCCCGCCGGCTGCCATGTCGGCGATTCGCGAAGCGGATCTCAAGCGTGATATGTACGCGCTCGCCGGCGACGCGATGCGCGGGCGTGAAGCAGGGACGCTCGATGAGATGCGCGCGTCGATGTGGTTGGCCGACCAGATGCGGAAGATCGGTCTCTCTCCCCGCGGCGAAGATGGCACCTACTTCCAATGGTGGAACATGCGCCGCACGCGGATCTCCACTGGCTCGAGCTCAGTGACGATTCACGGCCGCCCGCTCGCGCTATGGAGTGAGATCACGCCTACGTCCAACGCGGCGGCGGACGTGACGGGGACGACGATGTTCGTCGGCGATGGAAGCGACAGCACGGTCGACGTGCGCGGCAAGATCGTCGTCGCCATGTTGGCGCCCCCGGCGCCGGCCAGCGTTCGCACGACGACGAACACGTACGAAGTGAACTACACGCGCGCCGCACTCAATCCCGAAGCCGCGCAATTCACGCGGCGCGGCGCGGCGGCGGTCGTCATCATCGCCGACTCGATCGCCGAGATCGCCTTCGACGGGATCGCCAAAACGCAAATGCGGGGCGCATACGACGTGATCGGCGGCGTTCCACGGTTCGTGCGTAACGCCGCCGGTGCTGCCGGTGCGGGTGGACGCGGTGGACGCGGAGCCGGTGGCGCCGCGCAAGCAGCGGTGCCGGTGTTACTCGCGCATCGTGCGGCGCTCTCGGACTTCCGTGAGCCTCAACCGATGGAGATTCGCCTGCGGTCGGAGAGCTTCGAGTCGCCGTCGGTCAACATCATTGGCATGGTGCGCGGTACCGACCCCTCTCTCCGGGATGAGTACGTCCTGTTCAGCTCACACCAGGATCATGACGGCGTGCGATACACAGTCGCCGGCGACTCCATCTGGAACGGTGCCGACGACAACGCATCGACGAGCGTCGCGTTGCTCGCGATCGCACGCGCGTGGGTCAAGCAACCGAGCAAGCGGTCCGCGCTGTTCGTGTTCCACGGTGCCGAGGAGCGCGGGCTGCTCGGATCACGTTACTATGTCGCTCATCCGATCGTACCGCTGGCGCAAACGGTGGCGGTGCTCAACGGCGACATGATCGGCCGCAACAACCCCGACACCGCCGCGCTCCTCGGCTCGCAGCCTCCGCACCGCAATTCGACAGATCTCGTGCAGATGGCGATCGACGCGAACAGGATGACGGGCAAGTTCGTGATTGATTCCTCGTGGGATCGCCCAACGCATCCCGAAGGCTGGTACTTCCGTAGCGACCACGTACCGTACGCCGAGCGGAATGTGCCGTCGCTATTTTTTTCAACGAACCTACATTCGGATTATCATACGCCGCGCGACGAGCCCAAGAACATCAACTTCGCGAAGCTCGCGCGGATGACGCAATGGATGTACATGACCGGGTGGATCGCGGGGAATGCGCCCAAGCGTCCCGCCATCGATCCGGGATTCGTGCTTCGGTAGGCGCGCATCGGGCTACGGCGCCACACTGAACGCGAACACGGTCCGCGATCGATATGTCGTCCCGGGCCGCAAGATCGTCGACGGGAAGCTCGAGTGATTCGGCGAGTCTGGGAAATGCTGGGTCTCGAGACACAGCCCCGAGCGCCGTGGGTACGCACGCCCGCCCTTTCCAACGATGGTGCCGTCGAGAAAGTTGCCAGTGTAGAACTGGACTCCAGGCTCCGTCGTGCTAATGTCCACCGTGCGTCCAGTCGCGGCGCTCATGAGCCGCGCCGCATGCCGCGGCTCACCAGGCGCCGCAGTTCCACGATCGAGCACCCAGTTGTGGTCGTAGCCTCCACCGTAGCGAAGCTGCTCGTCCGGCGCGTCGATGCGCGCGCCGATGGCCGTGGGCTTTCGGAAATCGAATGGCGTACCGTCGACGCTCCGAACCTCGCCAAGCGGGATCAGCGACGAGTCCACCGGCGTGAAATGCGACGCGTCGAGCGAGAGCACATGATCGAGGACCGTTCCGCGTCCTGCGCCGTTCAAGTTCCAATACGTGTGCTGTGACAAATTGATCGGCGTCGCCTTGTCGGTGACCGCTTCGTAGTCGACGGCAAGCTCGTCGCGCGACGTCAGCGTATACGTGACGATGACGTTCACTGTTCCGGGATAGCCTTCCTCACCGTCGGCGCTCGTGTACCGCAGTCGGACGCCGGCGTGTCGGTCGTCGCCAAACGGCTCGGCCGTCCAGAGCACTTTGTCGAATCCCCGCAAACCGCCATGGAGCGCGTTCGGCCCATTGTTGCGCGCAAGGTGATGCGTGACGCCGTCGAGCGTGAATTGTCCATTGGCGATGCGGTTCGCATAACGGCCGACGATCGCGCCGAAGTACGGAGACGACGTGAGATAACCGTCGAGATTGTCGAACCCGAGCACGACATCGTCGAGGTGGCCCGCACGATCCGGGGTACGAACCGCGGCGATGATCCCGCCGTACGTGATCGCACGCACTTCGACGCCGTGCGCGTTCGCGATGACAAATTGCTCAACGACGCGGCCGTCGGGCAGCGACCCGAAGTTGGCACGCGTGACGCTCATGCCGGGACCGACCGTCGTCTGCGGACGGGTGCAACCAAGGAGAAGCGCGACGGAAATGACACGCGTCTTGAGCACCGAGAGTTATCGAAGGACGAACAGGATGGTTGGATCAACCGGGTACCGCCCGAAGCGTGCACCATAGATCGCGAGTCCGCCGGGCAGCGAATCATTCACCTCGAGACGTACGATCATCTCGCCAGTTCGCGCGCCTTGCGCGATCGCCGCCGCCGGAATAGAGACGCGCAGCAACTGACCATACGACCCGGCCTCGTAAAGATGCCCATCGTGCGGCTGCGCGTGCCAGCTCAGAATCCCACGCGAGTCGGCGGGATCATCGGGCAGTTTCCAACGTCCTGCGATGGACCCGTTCACTCGCACCGTGACCGCGCTCGGGAATTTGGTCGCGTTCGTCATCGGATAGCTGTTCGGATTGCGGCTCCGATCGTGAAAGCCGCCACCGCGCATATAGTCCCCGTTGTCCGCACGCGTGGTGTCGCGGTCCTTGCCATTGAGACGCTTCGCCGACGCCTCCACCAGGAAGGTGGCGGCGGCCACATTGCGCGCATCGAGTCCCGTGGGCCACGCGATGCGATACTCGAAGTATCCACTGCCCGCGCCGTTCAGCTTTCTGTCATTCAACACCGTCCATTGCTTGAGCGACCAATGCCCATCGCGCACCGCGGTCGCCGGAACACGCGCGACACGCACGCGTGCGCCGGTCGCGAGCGTCGCCGTGTCGGGCGCGGCACCTTCAACGACGAACGCTGTGAAGTTCCGCTGCAGCACGTCGCCCGATGCGTCTTCCAAGTGCACCGCAAGCACCGCTACGGCCGGCTCACTCGGCATTGTCACAGTCAACGGCGCTAGCGCGCGCGACGTCCACGGATGATACGCGACGCGCCTTGTATATCGGCCGTACACACGTTCTTCACCCACCGCATTCCATCCGCGCAGCTCGGCGCGTAGGGTGAGTGAATCGCCCAAACCGCGATCGGTCAGAAATGACGCGTATAGCGGAACGTCGAACCGCTCTCCCGGCCGAGCGCTGTAACTGAGCTCGGGGCCACCGACGGCGATATAGAGCGGTGAATGCAAATCGCGCAGCGACATCCCCGGAACGATCTCGCCGAAGCCGGGCTCCTTCGACGTTCGATCGAAGCGCCAATAACCGTTCCACTCATTGATGACGTCGTGATGCTCGGTGTAGAGCCAACCGGCCAGCGCAGGATGCCGGCGAAACGCGTCCACGGCGCGGTGATAATCCCAGCTCCAATCCACGTCTCCGGTGCTGCCCTCGTATCCCCACACGTTGCCGAACTCCGAGTTCAGCATCGGCTCGCGCGACTGACGCCACGGCGACTCGAAGTTCCAAGTGGAACCGGCAAACGTGCTGTCGCTCAGCCGTTGCACGTGTCCCTCCCATCGCCAACCCGGTAGGTACTCGTGCCACGAATTGATATCCGTCTCGGTGTGGCCGCGGCCGCAGCAGACGGAGTTGTCCTCCACCAGGCGCGTCGAGTCGAGCGACTTGGCCAGGCGATAAACAGCCGCAACTTTTTGCTTCGTCTCGGGCAGATACCTGTCGCGACCGCTCGAGTCGCGCGTTGTGAGGCCCCATGTCTCGTTGAACATCACCCACGCGAACACGGCGGGATGGTTGTAGTCGCGATCGATCATGCCACGCAGCGCGACCTCATGTTCGGCGAACGCCGCCGAATCAGGCGGTCCCCACCAATTCGGCACGTCGGCCATGATGAGGACGCCGAGCTTGTCGGCCCAGTAGAGTTTTCGCGGCGTCTCGATCTTGATGTGCTCGCGCAAGCCGTTCAGCCCGATCTGTCGCGCGCGCAGAATCTCGTCGCGCAGCACACTGTCGCTCGGGAAGGTGTAATACCCGTCGGGATGATACGCCTGGTCGAGCGCGAGCTGGAGATAGACTGGTGTACCATTGATCGCGACATAGCGATGAGTCGTTCCCGGTAGGTCGACCGCGGAAATCGTGCGCAATCCGAAGTATGTCCCCACGCGATCTTCGGCCGCACCCGTGCCGGTAACGCTCACGGTCACGGTGTGCAAGAACGGATCGTTCAACGACCAGCGATGCGGGTTGCGTAGCGGCACATCGACGTGCGCGGTCCGTGCGCCGCGTTCGATCCGCTGCGTAATCGCGACTTGCCCCGGGATGTTCGTGAAGCTTAGCCGCAGCACGAGGTCGCTCGTCGCGGGCTCGAGCAACCGCACGTCCACTCCGACGCCGGCGAGATCGGCGCGTGGCCTAAAGTGCACGGCGTCGATCGAGTTAGTACCGCGCGCCTCGAGATAGACCGTCTGCCACATTCCGCGCGCCTTACCGTAGCCTTGCTTGCCCTCGAGCTTGAACGGATGATCGCTGTCGTCCACACGGACAACGAGACGTTGCGGCTGACCGGCTCGACGGTGCGACGTCAGCTCGAACGAAAATGGCGTATAGCCGCCCTGGTGTTCGCCGAGCTTTTGCCCGTCGAGCCACGCCGTGGTGCGCCAATCGGACGCGCCAAAGACGAGGAACACGCGCCGCCCTCGCCATGCCGCCGGCACGGTGATGGATCGAGCGTACCAGCCGATGTCCGCGCTGTCGGGGACGCCCGACAGCGGCGAACCCCACGAGAATGGGACGAGAATTTCGCGTGGCGCGGGCAACGATCCGCCTGTCCATCCAGCGTGCTCACCGTCATTGGCGCGATCGAGTGCAAAGTCCCATCGGCCGTTGAGATTGAGCCACTCCGCACGCTCGAAGTCCGGACGTGGGTGCTCGGGGAGCGGTACGGTGTTGCGGGACACAGTTTGCGCGCCGAGGCTCGGCGTGGCGAATCGAGTTGGAACAGGATTGAACAGGATGAGACAGGATGAGACAGGATGAGACAGGATGACGAGCGCTACGATCAACGCGAATGACAACCTGCTCTTCTTGTCGGTCGTCGTTACTGTTGGCGCCGGTAGATCCCGTCTCATCCTGCTTCATCCTGATTCATCCTGTTCACCTCTTGTTCCAAGCGTACACGCCTCTCGTGATTGTCGCTTGTCCTAGTGAATCGGTGCGCGTGCATCGCGGCCCGGAAAAATTTTGTCGCGCACCACACCGTCCATCACGACCGGCACGCCGTTCACCAACACGTAGCGAAACCCCACCGACGTCAGCGCGGGCTGCTGATACGTCGACCGGTCTCGAACCGTCGCCGGATCGAAGACCGCGATGTCCGCGTCGGCGCCGACCTTGATGCGACCTTTGTTGAGGAACGCGGGAGCTAACTTCTCCAATCGCTGGGCCGGCATCAGCGTCATCTTCCGCACCGCGTCCATGAGGCTGAGCTGCTTGGTCTCGCGCACGTAGTAGCCGAGGACGCGTCCGTTGGTGCCAGCCGTGCGCGGATGGCCTTTGCCGTTGATGAGCAAGCCGTCGCTCGCGATCGCTGTCAACGGACTCGTGATCGCCATCGCTTCCATCTCAGGCGTGTTCAGAAACATGATGACGCTACCGCCCGTCTTCCGCGCTGCGTTGAACGTCGCACGCGTGAGCCGCTTTCCGGAGGTGACGAGCATCAGCTTGGAGAACATGCTGTCGGGCGCGTCGACGTACTGATCGAGCAGCGCCGAGCTAATCTCCGTCATCCCAGCGATGTACGGATACGCCTCGGTGGTCACGTCCACGCCGTGCGCGCGCGCGTCCCTGACGATCGCGAGCGTGCGCGGCGTGGACTCGAGGCTCATACTATTGAGATGGACGATGTGCAACGGCGCGCCGCTGATCGCGCTCGCGGCGATGACTTCCATGAACGCCTCGACGGAGCTGCCGGGATCGCGCGTGCCGAACGAGCGCGCGTGCACGAACACGGGCGCATGATACTTCGCCGCGGCGCGGAAGGCCTCGAGCACTTCGTACTTGCTCGCGGCGGGCGTGTATTGCAATCCCATGCCGACGCCGAGCGCACCGGCCGCCAACCCGGCGTCGATCCGCCGCGTGATCTCGGCGATCTGTTCGTCGGTCGCGACCTGGTGACCGCCGGAGCCCGTCGGCAGCAGGCTCTGTGATGGATCTCTCATCACGACCATCCGCTCCCGGACATGACCCACCGAGGCGCCGTAGTTGATGAGGGCCTTCCCTTCCCGCCTGGCGTAAAAGGCCGGGACGTCTTCCGTGCCCACTTCGAGCTCGAGCGCTGTGGTAACGCCGTCGAGCGCGAACACGCGATAGTTCTCATCGTCCTGACCATGCGCATGCAGGTCGATGAAGCCCGGCGCGACGACGAGACCCTTCGCGTCGATCGTCGTCTTGGCGCTCAGCGGCGTCGCCGAAATCGCGGCGATCTTGCCGCCGCGGATCCCAATGAACCGAACGGCATCGAGGCTGGTCTCGGGATCCATCACGCGGCCGTTCGCGATCACGACATCGTACGCACTGGCTTGGCTCGACGCGACCCGACTGCCGACCGCGAGCAGCGCAAAGAACATCAGCGAACAGCGGCGCATGTGACGGCTCCTTGTGGTCTCAACGCAGGCGCACCCGTGGCCGCACGCTCCCAGCGCGGCGATCAAATCTCGTTCTCGATGACGAAACGCGCTCCGTCGGGACTCATCGGTCGCTCAGTGATGCGACTATTTGCCGGTCTGCAGCGCGCGCGTCAGCAACGACTCCCACACCTGGTCCAGCGCCTCGATCGCGCCCGTCGCAACCGACGCGCCGCCGAGCCGGTTCGTGAGCCGGTGATGATTGCGGTGGTAATATTGCTCGTAGCGCGCTTTTGCCTGCTCGGGCGACACGTTCTTCGCGTACCAGTTTGCGATGGCGGTGAGTGTGGGCACGTTCCACGCCGTCGCGGGGAGCGACCCATCCTCATATTGCAGCACGAGCTCCCACTGCCAAGAGCGGTGCTCGGCGGTAAACGTGTCGGTCACAGTTTGGATCCTTGTACGATGGTGTATGGGTTCGGGCGTGAGCTGAGATTGTATCGTCTCACGCGGGTCGCGATGAAGTTACCGTTGTGGACGGAAGTTTCTAGAGGCTCAGCGCCCCACTTGGAGAAAACGAATCGCGCGATCGAGCACCTATTATTGTAGAGGTCCGCCGGCCCGCAATCGACCCTGTCTTCTTTCGCATCACGTGACAAACCCGCAAGACGCCAACGTCGCCCCGAGATCGGGCGGTCTCGTCGTCCATTGGGCGGCCCGTTACGATTTGCTCATCGCCCTGCTGACGCTGGGACGGGAGCGGCGCTTTCGTGAGCGACTGCTCGAGCTGGCTCACCTCCAGCCTGGCGAATCGGTGCTGGACATCGGATGCGGAACGGGAACGCTGGCCATCGCGGCCAAGCGCCGGGTCGGGGCGTCGGCCGTCGTCAGTGGCATCGATGCGTCGCCGGAGATGGTCGCGAGGGCCAAGCGCAAAGCGACGCGCGCCGGGATGGACGTCGCGTTCGAGATTGCACAGGCGCAGTCGCTACCCTTTCCCGACGCACAATTCGACGTGGTACTCAGCACCGTCATGCTGCATCACCTCCCCAGGACCGGTCCAGTGCAAGCGGTCGGTGAAGCGCGGCGTGTGCTCAAGTCCGGCGGTCGTCTCTTCGCCGTCGATTTCGTGCGAAGCTCGGGAAAGGGACTGCTCGCCCACTTTCATCGACACGGCCGAGTGGACGCGCGCGACCTCATTGCGTTGGCGGCCGAGGCCGGCTTGAGCGTTATCGAAAGCGGTCCGGTGGGACGGTGGGATCTGCAGTTCGTACTCGCGCGTCGGCCTTAATCGAAAGCTCATCCGGGCGTAATGGACTTCACTACGGGTCCGCGGTAATTACCCACATCATCGACCCATCTCGCCACGGAGGGTTCCATGGTCCGCTCGCCATTCCGCAGCGCGGCGTTCGCGGTGTTCGCCATTGCGTCGTGCATCCACGCGCAGACAGTCACACCGCCCAATACGCCCGCGGGGCACGTCCTCGCAGCATGGCTCGAAGCGTTCAACACGGGCGACACAGCACGCATGAGCGCGTACTACCGTCAGTATCAACCCGATATGTCGGCGGCGCAAACGATCGGATTCCGGCGCGAGGTCGGCGGGTTCGATCTCCTCACGATCGAGCGAAGCGATCCGCGACATCTCGAGTTCACCGTAAAGGAGCGCGCATCGACGGCTCGCAATGCCTACGGGACGATCGATCTCGCGGCGACCGACCCTGCGCGCGTCACCGCGTTCCCGCTCCTCAGCCTCGGCGTCGGCGGCACCGCATCGCAGATCGGCATCGACTCCGCCATGCGGACGCAAGTCGTCGAGGGCGCCATCGCGCAGCTCGACGAGTACTACGTATTCCCCGATGTCGCCAAGCGCATTGCCGACTCGTTGCGCGCGCGCGTGAAACGGGGAGCGTACAACGGCTTCGGCAACGGAATTACCTTCGCCCAGGCGCTCAACACCGACGTGCGGGACATCTCGCACGACAAGCACATGCGGGTGAACTACAGCGTAGCAGCCCTCCCGCCTCGACCGGCCACGCCGCCCCCTCCGACGCCCGAACAGAAGCAGCGCATGCAGACCCAGATGGACGCGCAGAACTGCGGCTTCATGAAGGCCGAACGGCTCGACGGCAATATCGGGTACATCAAGTTCGACTTCTTCGCTGACCCGGACCTGTGTGGTCCGACCGCATCGGCGGCAATGAATTTTGTCGCGGGAACGCGAGCGCTCGTCGTCGACCTGCGCGAAAACGGCGGCGGCAGCCCGGCCATGGTCGCGTACGTATCGTCCTATCTGTTCGACGACTCCACGCACCTCAACGATCTCTGGGAGCGAAAGGCAGGCACGACAACGCAGTACTGGACGAAGCCGAGCGTTCCGGGACGGAAATTCGGTGGCCAGAAGCCGGTTTTCGTGCTGACGTCATCGCGGACGTTTTCTGGCGCCGAGGAGTTCTCCTACAATTTGAAATCTCTCAAGCGCGCCACGCTCATTGGTGAGACCACCGGCGGCGGAGCGCATCCGGTGTCGGGGCGGCGGATCAATGAGCATTTCGTGATCGGCGTCCCGGAGGCGAGGGCGATCAACCCGATCACACACACGAACTGGGAAGGGTTGGGCGTCGAGCCCGACGTGAAAGCGGCGGCGGCGGACGCCTTGGCAACGGCGCTCAAGCTTGCGATGGAGAAGCCCACGGGCAAGCCCGCGGTGCCGTGATCGGAGGCGCGGTCCTCGCCCGCGACTAGTGCGGCGTGATCACCCGCTCCGGGCGGCTGGGGAGTGGGGCTGCCCCGGCACGCTCAGCGAGTAGCTTGGCCATGAAGCGATTCGCTTCCGAAATGCGCTCCACCTCGATCGCGGTCGATTCGACAGCCAACTCGATTCGCTCGAGTCGCTCTGTTAACCCGTCGATCGCGATCGGAGCGCGCCGTTCGTGTTTGAGCTCGAGGTAGCGGCGGATAAACGACAGGGAGACGACAAACGCGACGGTGCCGAACAGCATCGTGAGGGCCTCGATAAACACCATTTCCGACATGGTCTACTCCTCGAAAACGTGGAACCAGACCTAGCTCTCAGCCTCCCGTACGTGGCTGGCGGCCTCGAGTTTCTGTAATTGCGCGTCGTGCCATCGCGACAGAAGCACCAGCGCCGCGACCGCGCCGATGAAGCACATCAGCATGTCGCTCTGCGTATCCCAAACGTAGCCCTGCGTCCCCAAGAACGCGTCCCCCGCCGATCCCGTCGCGACCGACACCCACCATTCAAAGATTTCATATGCGGCACTGATCGCACCGGGCACGGCAATGGACAGCGTCGTCAACCACTTGCCCGGCTGAAGCGGCGACGTACGTACGAGCAGCTCGCGCGTGATGAGCGCCGGAACGAACCCCTGCGCCAGGTGGCCGATCTTGTCGTAGTCGTTTCGCGCGAACACGCCGGCATCCCGCAGCCAATTGAACAGCGGCACCTCGGCGTACGTGTAGTGGCCGCCGATCATGAGGATGACCGCGTGGATGGCGATGAGTGTGTAAAGGAGACTCGTGAGGCGAAACCGGCGATAGGTGACGAGTACGATTGCGCCGCCAATGAGTGCGGGAAACACCTCGAGCAGCCAGGTCAAATAGTCGTGCGGACGGACGAGCGACCAGATGAAGGCGATCCCGACGAGCGCGAGCAGGAGTCGGTGGTAGGTCGTGGCTCTCATGACACAGAAGGGTAGATGAAGACGTGACGCCCGCGCCGAGGCACGGGGAAACTTGACACCTGGGCCCGACGCCCTATCGTGACAGCGGTCTCTTTGTCGCGGTCGTCGCCGGTCCGCCCTTCTCTGGAGGTTCGAATGCAGATCATGTTTCGCCTCGCGCTCGCGTGTTCGGCTACGCTGCTCCTCGCCGGTTGTGCGAAGAGCGACCAAGCCACAAAGGACAGTGCCGCCGGCGCGGCGGCCGTGCCCGCACCCGCGCCAACACCGCCCCCGCCCGCGCCGCTCGCGCTGGCCGATCTCGCCGGCAAGTGGCAGGTACGCGCCGTGCCAGAGTCAGGACCTGACACATCCTCGACGAACTACGTGCTCACGGCGACAGCCGACACGACAGGTTGGCTCATGACGTTCCCGAGCGGCCTCAAGGTCCCCCTGCACGTCATGGCCTCCGGCGACAGCTTAATGGTAAAAACCGGCTCGTTCGCCAGCCAGCGCCGTAAGGGTGTGAAGGTTACGACCGAGGGCGCGATCAGAATACAGAATGGAAAGATCGTCGGGACAACCATCGCACACTACTCGAAGGCCAGCCCTGACACCGTGCTGCGCCTGCGCATCGAAGGGACGAAGATCCCGTAGAGCGGCAACGAAAACTCTATACGCCACGAACCGGAGAGCGCGAACGCGTGCTCTCCGGTTTTGGCAAGGCGACGCGGTGATGGCGCTCGATCTCAAGCACTCCGCGCGTCCATCGTGGGCTCTCGTATCATGAATGGACGTCGAAGTTCCCTCCTGTTCGTTCCCTTTGAGACACTGCTCATGCGTGCATCCACATTTCTCGCGGTCGGCACTCTTCCACTCCTCGCACTCTCTCCCGCTCACACAGGAACGCCAGCGGTCGCCGCAGCCCCGTGCACGAAAGCCACGAGCGCGTGCGAGCGGTGGATCACCTTCGGCAAGGGCCCCGCGAAGTCGATGGTCTACGCCAGCTATCCGCTGGACGCCGTCAATCCCGCGATCACGCGGGCACTGATCATGGTCCACGGCGCCGGCCGCAATGCCGACCACTATTTCGAGACGTCGATGACCGCGGGATTCCTCGCCGGCGCGCTCGACAACACGATCATCGTCGCGCCACACTTCATCGCGTCGGACGACAAGCCGGCGGCGAACGAAGTCATGTGGCCGGAACGAGGTGAGAACTGGCGGTCGGGCGGCGCGTCGCCGACCAATCCGACGCTGACCGCGTTCGGGTTCCTCGACACCCTGGTGCTCCGCCTCGCCGACAAGAAGACGTTTCCCAACCTTGCGAGAATTGTCATCGCCGGCCATTCCGCCGGAGGCCAGGTCGCGACGCGGTATGAGATGGCGAACCGGGTTCACAACACGCCGGGCGTGAGCATCAGCTACGTCGTCGCGAACCCATCGACGTACGCCTGGCCCGCGGCGGTGCGCCCACTGCCGACGGGCGACGCCGACCCCACCGACGCGTACAAGGAATCGCTCGGCGCGAAGGGCGACAGTCTCCACACGAACTTCACGTTCGGCGCATTCGATACAACGAAAGCGCAGAACTATGATCGCTGGCCGTCGGGTTTGGAGAATCGAACGACCGGGTATGTCGCCGGGATGAGCGACGACCAGCTCAAGCGTCAGCTCATCGAGCGTCCCACGACGTACCTACTCGGCCAGGTCGACGTGTTGCCGCTCGGCGGATTCGATTCGTCGCCGAACGCCATGGCGCAGGGACCGACGCGACGGGCACGGGGCGAGGCGTTCTTCAAGTACGTCACGGAGACACTCGGGGCGAAGCACAAAGCGATCATCGTGTCGGAGTGCGGGCACAACGATCGGTGCATCTTTACGACGAACGTCGTTTTGCCGGTGATCCTTCCTTAGTGGCGTGCAACTGAGTTTGCGCAACGCAATTGATAACGAGGCGCCGCCGTAGCAGAATACGCCGATGCCCACACGCCATCCGATTCGCGTGATCGCCGCCGCCGCGACGATCATCTCGCTTCCCGCGCGCGCTCAATCGCCCGCCGGCTGGACCGACTTTACAAGGCTCTTTCAGTCGTACGTCGACAGCGATAAGGTCGTCGGCGGCAGCGTGGTCGTGGTGAAAGCCGGCAAAGAGACCGGGCGCTACGATACCGGCTTCGCCGACAAGACCGCGAACGTTCGCGTCGACTCGAAGACGATCTACCACTGGGGATCGATCACAAAGAGTCTCACCGCGATCTCGATCATGCAGCTTCGCGACCGCGGCAAGCTGTCGCTCGACGACAAGATCGTGAAGTGGGTTCCCGAGCTCCGCGCGATGCACGATCCGTACAACATGATGGATAGCATCACCATTCGCATGGTGATGTCGCACACCGCCGGCTTTCAGAACCCCACGTGGCCCTACGGCAACGATCAGCCGTGGGAGCCGTTCGAGCCGACGACGTGGAATCAGCTCGTCGCGATGATGCCGTATCAGCAGCTGCTGTTCAAGCCGGGCTCGCGGTACGGCTACTCGAATCCCGGATTCATCTACCTCGCGCGGGTGATCGAGCAGATCACCGGCGATCCGTGGGACGCGTATGTGCAGAAAAACATCTTCGCCCCGCTCGGCATGGATCGCAGCTATTTCCGCGGCACGCCATACTTTCTGGCGGCCCACCGGTCGCACAACTATTACGTCCGTCGTGACTCCGCGTCGCCCGCGGCGACGACCGCGCGGCTGATCGACAACGGCGCGGATTTCGACCCCGGGATCACGTCACCAAACGGCGCATGGAACGCGCCCGTGAGTGATCTCGAGAAGTACGTCGCGTTTCTGACGAACGCGCTCGTGCCAGGGATGACACAGGACCGGTACGACGTCGTCCTGTCGCGCGCGAGCCTCGAGGAGATGTGGAAGCCGGGCCAGTCGATGTCGCAAGGCTACGAGTCGGCGCCGAATGAATGGATGGGACTCTCCTTCTTCATTCTCGACCGAAACGGCGAGCGCATACTCGGCCACACCGGCAGCCAAGCGGGATTTCGATCGTTCTATTATTTCGATCCGCAGACGAAGGCGGCGGTAATCGCGGTGTTCAATACGACGAACCATGCGGCGCCGGCGGCGACCATTCAACGTCAAATGAACGAGGCGGCGCTCACGCTACTGAAGCGCGAGTGATCGACGCCTCAGGTGGCCCATTCGTAAAGACTCAACTGCGCTGACGCAGTTCGCTCAGCGCCGCGAGCTGCCAAGTATTCTCTCGAAACGAATCCGTCGACGGGCACGACCTCGATATTCATCGTCGGCGGTATGACGTCTCGGAGCCGCGCGGCGGAAAACGCGCGACGATGCTCGGGCGTTAGCACGCCGGCGACGCGAATCGACAGCACAGCATCGCGTGCAGCATCGGCGATCGCGCCGCGGATCGCCGCGTCGAGACGCAACGCGCTCATATTGCCGGCATCGATGTCGCACCGCACCATCTGGCGTGCTGGAAGATGTCGGCGCTCCCACCGGACGTCGCGCGCGCGTTCTCCTAGCTTCACCACCATGAACCCTTTCGGCTCATCCATCTCGGCGAACGAGGTGCGCTCGATCGAACCGGGATAGAGAACCGGCGCCGAGGCAGACCCGCGTTTCGCCATCAGCACTTGATGGCGGTGGATGTGCCCCGCAAGCACCGCGGTGAAATCGGCGGGGATGTCGCGCGCGCGGATCACATCCGCGGCGGTCGTAAACGTGAAGTTGGCCGGGCCGACGGTCGCGCCTTCGACGCAGTGATGGATGCAGAGCAGGCGATGCGCGGCGTGATGACCACGCCACGCCATCGCCTCGAGTAACTCGCCGAACCGCCTGCGTACCTCACGCCGCTCGTACGGAAACCCGGACAGGGCCACCGCCGCGCCGCGTACTTCGGCAACGATTGTGCGGGGCCGGTCGAAGATGTGGATACTCGGGTGCGAGGCGAGCAATTCGTGTGGTAGCCGCGAGCGCTCGTGATTGCCCGGAACGATGAACACCGGGACGCCAGTGTCAGCAACGCGCTTGAGCGGCTCGTAGGCTTGGTACGCGATCGACGGGACGACTGACGGACGATCGAACACATCTCCCGCGTGCACCACGATGTCAACTTCGCCGCACAACGCCGGCTCGAGCGCGGTGACGTAGTTCGCCAGAAAGTCGTAACCGCGACGACGCCTTGCGCTGCGAGGTCGCACCGGGAGGTCGAAGCCGAGATGTGAATCCGCGAGCAGGAGGATGCGAATGTTGCCGGACACCCAGCTATAGTACGGGCGCCGGTGTTTGTTCGGTAGATTAATGCGGCGTCTTGGACCTGGCTCGGGGACCGGGACGCTCGTAGAACCTCCCCCGCGTCGGCATGAAGATCTGGCGGAGTATCTTCAAAAGTACTTTCTGCAATTCGCCGGCTCGGCCCGACGAAGCGATGGACGATGGCTCGACCGCCGCCCCTCGCCGTCGGGTGATCACAGGATTCGCTACAGGGAGCATCCAGATGACGATGTTCGCCAAGCTGGCCGCACTGTCCGTTGGCACCGCAGCATTGCTCGCTGCGTCGGTCACACGGCCACGCGCGGTTGACGTGCCTCTCGCCTCGCTCGACCTGAGCAAGATGCGCGTTCAGCCCGCGGGCGGCCGTGGAGGACAAACGCAGACCGTCGCGCAGGCCAACAAGTCCATCGACGGAAATCCCATTCGCATTGGCGGAAAAGACTTCGCGAACGGCGTGGGCACACGCGCCACAAGTGTGTTATTCGTGAACTTGAATGGGAGAGCCGAGCGGTTCGCAGCCATGGTCGGCGCCGACGACAACCCGCTCATTCCGCCGCCGAACGCAGCCGGTCAGACTCCCACTCCTCCGCCGCTAACGCCGATCGTCTTTCGCGTCGTGGGCGATGGACGCGTCATTCACGTGAGCAAAGCCGTCGCACGCGGCGATGCGCCGGAACCGCTCGAGGCCGACGTGCACGGCATCAAGACGTTGGTCCTTCAAGTCAAACCGGTCGACGGCAGCCGGCCCGTCGCCGCCAACTGGGCTGATGCGAAGTTCACCGTGAACGGCGACGCACCAGTGGCGATGGACATTCCGGTCGAGCCGCGGACCGTGCTCACGCCAAAGCCCGGCCCCATACCGCGCATCAATGGTCCGTCGCTCACGGGCATTACGCCGGGGCACGACGTGCTGTACAAGATTCCCGCGACGGGAACGCGCCCGATCACGTACGGCGCCGCGAATCTTCCGAAAGGCCTCACTCTCGACGCATCGACCGGAATCATTCGTGGAACGATCGCCGCACGCGGACGATATCCCGTCACGTTCACCGCCAAGAACTCGGCGGGCGCTGCGTCGAAGGCATTCACCTTCGTCGCCGAAGGACAGCTCGAGCTCACTCCAGCCATGGGCTGGAATAGTTGGAACGCGTACGGGCGCGCGGTGAGCGATTCCCTCGCGCGTGCCGCTGCGGACGCGTTGATCTCGAAGGGAGTCATCGATCACGGCTGGACGTATGTGAACTTGGATGACGGTTGGGAGCGGAGCGCGCGCGATACGGATCCGCTTCACGAGGGACCCGTGCGCGCGGACGACGGCACGATCCTCACTAACAAGAAGTTCCCCGACATGAAGGCGCTTGGCGACTACATGCATTCGCGCGGGCTCAAGTTCGGCATTTACTCCGGGCCCGGGCCAACCACATGCCAACGACTCGAGGCGAGTTGGCAGCACGAGCTTCAGGACTTTCGTACGTTCGCGAACTGGGGCGTCGACTACCTCAAGTACGATTGGTGCGGCTACTCGAGCGTGCTCGCGCCAGGCGAGACCAATCAACAGCTCCCGGTGCTCAAGCGTCCGTATCAGGTGGGCCGAGCGACGCTGGATCAGGTGCCGCGCGACATCATCTATTCGCTCTGCCAGTACGGCTGGGGAAATGTGTGGGAATGGGGCGCCGAAAAAGGGATCGAAGGGAATTCATGGCGCACGACCGGCGACATCACCGACACGTGGGAGAGCATGGCCGGCATCGGATTCAGACAAGTCGGCAACTCCAAGTACGCGTCGCCCGGCCACTGGAACGATCCGGACATGCTCGTCATCGGCAAGGTGGGTTGGGGCCCGCGCCTGCGCGACTCACATCTCACCGCGAACGAGCAGTACGTCCACATCACGCTGTGGACGCTGCTCGCGTCCCCCCTGCTGCTCGGTAACGATCTCACGCAAATGGACGACTTCGAGCTCAACCTCGTGACGAACGACGAGGTGTTGGCCGTTCACCAGGACGCGTTGGGGAAACCAGCCGATCGAGTGTCAAAGAAAGACGAGCTCGAGGTGTGGGCGCGTCCACTCGCCGACGGCTCGCTCGCCGTGGGCCTATTCAATCGCGACGAGATGGACATGCGCGTCGCGGTGCGCTGGGACGAGCTCGGGCTCAAGGGGAAGCAGAAGGTGCGCGACCTCTGGCGCCAGAAGGACCTTGGCACATTCGAAGGGGAATTCTCCAGCGTCGTCCCGAGGCACGGAACGGTGTTCGTGAGAGTGACTCCGCAGTGATCAGAGCTATCGCACGATGGATCAGGGGACCAGCGCTTCGTTCCACTCGCGGATGGTCCATCGAGCAACGATGCCGTTGGCGACGAATGGATCGAGTTGAATGAATTCCTCTGCGGCAGCACGGCTCGTGAAGATCCCCATCGCTCCGCCTGCCGGTTGATCCGCAAATGGTCCGATCATGAGCAGGCGGCCATCAGCGTGGAACGTTCCCCAGAGCGCGCGATGGGCCGCGAAATGGGCAGGAACCTTCGTCAGAAAATCGGGTGTGCCTTCGTAGAACACAGCGTATTTCATTTCTCAAATTGCCGAGTGAGTGCGCATCGACCAAACATGCGGGTCTTCCTGCGGTACTTCAATCATTTGGCGCCTCCGGCGCGACTGCCAATGATCACGTACGAACGTGTCATCCTGTGGAGCTGGGCTGCGTTTCTGCTTGTGTGGGTTTTGTCGGCCTTCGGCGTGAAGCGCGACATTCGTGGCGCGGGCTTTTCATCGGTGTGGTCGGGCCTTTGGCCGATCCGCCTCGCCGTCATGGTGCTCGTGGTGTTCTTCGCACTGCGTCTCGCGCGCCGCGCCGGCTCGGCATCGGGCTTCTTCTCCAATCGCGCGTCCCTTTTCGCGCCGCCTCCCGCCCTTGGTTGGATGGCCGCCGCGCTGACCGCCATCGGCATCAGCTTGGCGATCTGGGCGCGAGTTTTCCTCGGGCGCAACTGGAGCCCGCGGCCGGCCGTGAAGGAACATCACGAGCTCGTGACGACGGGCCCGTACGCCTACGTGCGACATCCGATCTATACCGGAATTCTCCTCGCGGCCCTCGGGACCGCACTCACGGGCACTCTCTTCGGGATTGGCGTGTTCGTCTTCACCAGCATCGTTTTCCGATCGCGCATTGGTAGGGAGGAGAAGATCATGCTCGAGCTCTTTCCAAACGAGTATCCTGCCTACCAGACGCGGACGAAGCGGCTCGTGCCGTTTGTTTGGTAGGTCGCAGGGATGGAACGTGCGCGTCAGAGCATCAGCGCTCCTCGAGAATCGACTTGAGTCCATCGTTTCGCGCCCGCTCCCGGGAGAGAAAGGACTGAAACGCCGGTGCCGATCGTGCGTTGGCCAAACTCGGATCATTCGCGAGCAACGGGTAGTTCGGCATGCCGTCGTTGGCCATCCGCTCGAGCCATTGCGTTGCCTTTTCCCTCTCCCCGAGCAGCGAGTATGCCGAGGCGATCATGAATTCGGCATGATGAAAGTGTGAAGCCGTCGGACCGACCGGGATCGCCGCCCGAATCTCCGCTTCGGCCTCCGAACGGCGGCCGAGTCGCGCGAGCAGAACGGCGCGCGCGGCGTGCGTGTCCGAGCCGGTACGTGGCGACGGACCAGCGCGGTCGAGCGCTTCCAGCCCGTCGGCGGCTCGGCCAAGATAGCCGAACACGAGACCGTGCTCTTCAGGGAAACCAATCCCGACGTTCATGCGCGCCAGCGCGCTGTCGTACTTGCCCTGGTACCACATCACGCGCGAGATGCGGGGTGGCACAAACCGATTCATGGGATCGAGCATCATGGTGATGTCGAGCTCTTTGCGGGCGGCGTCCAACAATCCGACGTGAAAGAGCAGCGAGCCAAGCGCGCTGTGGATGTCGGCGGAATTGGGGGTGAGGGCGAGCGCGTGTCGATAGTCGCGCATCGCCTGCTCGAGCTGCCAACCGCTTTCGCGCGTGTACGCCAGATCGCCGCGAGCATAGTAGGCGTCGCCCAACCCCGGATCGAGCGCGAGTGCTTTCGCAATCTCCGCCTCGGCGCGCTGCCGAAGATCAGTGTTCGGCTCGAAGGTGAACAGTCTCGCGATGTAGCTTTTGGCGAGGGCCGTGTGGGCCTCTGCGAACGATGGGTCGAGCGCGATCGCGCGCTGCAGCATGTCCGTCACCGTATCGAGCGTGGCGCGAAAGGTCGGGCTGTTCACGCGATCGTGTCGGATGAGTTGCGCGCGAACGTACAGCGCGTAGGCCTCGAGGTTGTCGGTCGGGCGTTTCGCGACGCGCTGGGAGTCGGCGGGCATGAGCCGCACGCTGAGCTTCTGCGCGACCGTGGTCGAGATCTCGCGTTGAATGGCGAAAATGTTCGCGAGGCTGGCTTCGCGATCGTACGTCTCGTGCCAACGCTGCTCGTTCGTCGCGGCGTTCACGAGCCGAACGGTGATGTGGAGCTGATTGCCGATCTTTCGGCAGGTGCTCTCGACGATGCTGCCAACGTTCAACTCCCGCCCGATGACGGACGCGGTCTTCTTAGCGTCCGCGTAACTCAACACGGAGCTCCGCGCGATCACCCGAATGCCACCGATCGTCGAGAGCGTCGAGATCAGCTCGTCGGTCATGCCGTCGGCGAAATAGCGATCGTCTGGATTGGTGCTCAGGTTCGCCATTGGCAACACGGCAACGCGATTCGCCCGGTCGCCGCGCGCGCCGGGGCTCGGGTGTGGGCCACGGTACCACAGCCACCCGCCGACGCCGACCACGATCGCCGCCGCGATCACGGTTGCCGCGAGCGCGGGTCGACTCGAACCAGCGGGCGCAGGTTGAGCCTGCGGTGCCGAGGTCTCATTGCTCTCGAGATTTCCGTCAAACGCATCACGCATTTCCCGCGCAGTCGCAAATCGATCGGCCGGTGATTTTTGCAACGCACGGTCCAGGAGCCGATCGACGGATTCGGAGACACCCGGTCTGGCCAAACGAACGGACGGCACCGCACTGGTCGCATGCTGCGCCATGATTCGTTGCGCGTTGTTGCCCGTGAACGGCGGATCGCCGGCCAGCATCTCGTACAGCACGCAGCCAAGCGCATAGATGTCCGCGCGGACATCGACGTCGCCCGCGGCCAACACCTGCTCCGGCGCCATGTATGACGGCGTGCCGAGCGACACGCCGGTCGCGGTGAGCGAATCATTGGATGCCGCCGAAAGCGCGCGAGCGATCCCGAAATCGCAGACCACGGCGTGACCGGCGATCAGCAACACATTTTCCGGCTTGATGTCTCGGTGGACGATCCCAGCGCGGTGCGCCGCGTCGAGCGCGTCGGCGATCTCCCGCGCGATTCGAAGGGCCTCGCGCACCGGGAGCTGTCTCTCGCGCCCGAGTCGCGCACGCAGCGACTCGCCGGCCGCGAACGGCGTGACGTAATACAGCATCCCGGCGGCCTGACCCGAATCCAGCAACGGAATGATATTCGGATGGGTGAGCTGCGCCGTCACTCGGATCTCGCGCAGAAAGCGTTCGCCGCCGAGCATGGAGCTGAGCTGGGGATCGAGCACTTTGATCGCGACGTCGCGATCGTGTCGCCGATCGCGCGCACGATAGACGCGCGCCATCCCGCCGCGTCCGACCTCCTCCTGGACCGTGTACCGGTCGCTCAATGCCTCAGTGAAGGAGGCAAGGAAGGGCTCGGGGGAGGCCGTCATGCGCGCGAATCTGCCGCGAGATCCTCTCGGCAGCTAGCCCGGTGGGAAGGACCGCGCGTTACGGAGCGTGAGTCAGCCGCCGATCAACGGAGGCGACAATACCTGAAGTCGCGCCGACGTTCACGCCCGCCGACACAACAGTCTCGTTAGCGCTATTCGACGAGCAACGCCTCGTTGTGGTTCGCGGCGAGCATGGGCGTGATCCGCGCCTCCAGCTCTCGAACGGTGAGCTCGATGGTCGTGGCACTTCTGCCGATTTCCGCCTTGATTTGGTCACTTTGTTCCGGAGTCAGCTCGATACGGATGATCGCGTCTTCCTTTTTGGTGCTCATACACCCTCCCGATTATGTCGAAGCGGCGCCGCGCTGCGGCTCAACCGAGCCCGCGTACCGACATACGAAAAACAACGCCGAGTTCCGACATGGTGGACTAGGCCGTAGTCGATGTCCAAGCACCCGTATCGAGCACAACAAAACCGGGCGCGCGTGGCACTTGCTCGAGAGCGGCGAGCAAGGCAGCGGGCGGCGCCACTAGCTTCCGAGCGCCCAAATCGAGCCAGCCACCTGTCGACTCGACCCTCGCCGCGCGTTCCCCCCGGGCGGACCAAATCTCGTTCTCGAGAACGAAACGCGTTCCGTTCGCACTCATCGCGACCATCGCAAACGTGACCGTGACCATGTCATGGAGACCGAGCTCACGGAGGTAGTGGACTTCGTCCTTGCGGATTACCGGTCCGAGCGCGAGTCGCCGGAACTCGCTCGGTGGAAATCCGTGTTCGACGAAGAATGCGATCCGTGCATCGGCGGCCAGGTTGAGATACCCTGTGTTGGCCATATGACCGTTGGAATCCAAGGCACTCCAGCCGACGAGGAATTCCCGAGCGTAGCGGTCGCCCAAGCTTGAAGTCATGTGGAGGTCAGGGGTATGTCTCAGGAACGTCATCAAGAAGAGACGTCTACTATTTGTAATCCGCAGTTACTGGGCGTTTCCGGCCAGGACCACATCTCCCTCTCGGAGTGAGGCGTTCAGGTGATCACGTCGGTGGGCGAGGCGGGGCCGCGTCCAAGACTCGCAATTCGTAGAACCACACCGTGCCGAAATCCGCCTTCCGGTACGGCTCGATGCGCACGAAGCCCAGACCTTCGTACAATCGCTGGGCCCCGATCGCCGTCTCCTGCGTCCCGAGCCGTACTCGCGTATAGCCGCGCTCGCGAATCGTCTCGATCGCATGCACCATGAGCGCGCGCGCCACGCCTCGCCGGCGCGCCTCGGGCCGCACGAACACCCGCTTGAGCTCCGCCGTTTCTGGAGCGATCGTCTGGAACGCCGCGCAGCCGAGCGGATCGTCGTCCTCGTAGGCGACCCACAGCTCGCCCGTGGGCGGAACGTATGGCGATGGCAACGCGTCGACGACGCGCTGGATGCCCGCCGGTTCGACCGAATGCAATTCCAAATGAGCACGCACGAGCGCCCGAGCTGCGTCGAGCGTCGTAGGGTTGTTCGCGACGCGAATGTCCATTGTTGTGAAGACTTCTACAGGGCACGAAGCAAAGGTCCTCAAATTTAAGCAGGGACGCACGTCAGCCTGACGGCGTCCTCGCCAACGGAATCGTAGGCGACAAGGCGGAGCGGCGGCCGGGCGCCGGCGAAGTAGGGCTTGCCGCGCCCAAGCACGAACGGGCGGAAGTACAGACGATACTCATCGATAAGACCGAACTTGGTGAGACTTCCGGCGAGATCGGGCCCCGCGACGTCGATGTCGCCCTCGACTTCCGCCTTGAGCCGGGTCACGAACGTTTCGACGTTTTCACCGACAAGTGTCGCGTTCGCGCCAACCGACTTGAGCGAGCGTGATACGACCCATTTCGGCTGGGCGCGCCACGCGGCGGCGAAGTCGCGCTCGACCGCGTCCCACTCCGGCCGATCGTCGTCCCAGTAGCGCATCACCTCGTACATGCGGCGACCATACAAACTGCCAGCCAAGTGGCGGACGTGATCATTGAAGTGACGATGGAGCGCAGGGCCGGGCGGCGGCAACGTGAGGCCGCCCGCGATGTCATCGACGTAGCCGTCGAGTGACTGCATCATTCCGAAGACGAGCTTCCCCATATTCTCACACCTCCGCACAGATTCGCCCAGCCATCAGCGCGGACCCGTCAACTTCTCCCATACGAGAACGTACTGAGCGTCCATCCCACTTGTTGGCTCCATAACACGAGCCGTGATGGTTAGCGTATTGCCATTCAACTCATAGAACCGGACTTGATCAGTACCATTCCACTCTTCGTTCCAGGCAACATCGACGTGATGATTGACCTTGCCATGCTCCACTGAGTAAGCACCCGCATACGCGAACATTGTGTCGTAGAGCGTTACTCGCTCTTCATCCGTCGGAGCAGGGCCGAGTGGAAGTACGCGTCCGCGCGAAGTTCCGATCGCGTACATCCGCCCGTCGGCGGAGTAACTGAGATACCCAATCGGATGTTCGCCGTACGGCAACGACTTCTCGCCCGTGCCCGCGGTCATGACGCATGACTTCAGTGTCCGTGTCCCCAGCAATGGGTCCCCGCTCGCGCCACTGCCCGTCACGGCGCCACTCTCGCCGGTTCGATCTTCGGTAGTCCCCTCCCCTCGAGCATCTTGTTGATCTTCGGCAGCTCGATCTGAATCCATCGATCGAACTCCTTCGTCACGTCGCCGAGCTCGTGCCCGATCGCCGAGGTGCGCTGGACCTGCATCTCCGACGGGCGCCCCTCGTACCCGACGACGCTCCCGTACAACGCGGCGAGATTCTCGCGCAACCGCTCCTCACCGGTGATCATGCCGCCCTCCTTCGTGGCCACGATCTTTTTTCGCATCGTATCCACCTGCGCCGAGCCGCGCTGGAGCGCGTGGAGCAACGTGTCGGCGTCGGCGAGGCCGGCGCCACGCCCGTCTATTTCACCGCGGACTCCATTCATCCGGTCGACGGCCGACGTCATCTGATTCAACAATTCATACAACGTGACCGCGAGGGTGAACTCCGCTTTTCGATCGGCTGCCGTATGCGACACGCGACCGTCGCCGACGACGCGCAGCGTCGTCGAGTACGTGGAGTCGCCTTCGGTGAGCTTCACGGTGTAGCGGCCGGGCAGAAAGCGCGGGCCGATGACGAACGCCGCGGATGCAGCGGGAGGCACGCGCGGCGGCGCCATGCGCATCGACCACGCCGTCCGGCTCAACCCGCGGCGCTTTCCGGTCGGTAACGACTGCACCAGCTTCCCCGCCGAGTCGAACACCTCGAGCTTCATGTCGCCGAAGATGTGGCGCTTTTGGAGATAGTATGTGATCACGGCGTCACCAGGCGGGTTCGCGCCGATGAATTCCGCGTCACCGTTCGCCCAACCGCCGAACGCCGACAACACCTGCACCACGGGTTTCGTGTCGACGAATGCTCCGCCGCGTGCCACGGTCGACGGCGTCAGTTTCCGCAGCGGTGTGATGTTGTCGACGATCCAGATCCCGCGACCGTGCGTCGCGATCACGAGATCGTCATCGCGTGGATGGATGGCCAAGTCGCGCACCGCGACTGCGGGCAGATTGTCGCCCTTGTACCGCGACCAGTGCTGCCCGCCGTCCACCGACACCCATAGGCCTAGTTCGGTGCCAAGAAAGAGAAGCTGCGGGTTGACCAAGTCTTCTTTGATCACGTGCGCGTAGCCGCGCACCGGCGAGTCGTGCACGACGAGCGGCGTCCACGTCTTACCGAAATTCGTCGAGCGATACGCGTACGGACGCATGTCGCCGAATGTGTGCAGATCGAACGTCGCGTAGATCGTTCCCGCGCTGAAGTGTCCGGGCTCGACGCTCGAGACCCACGCGTTCTTTGGAAGACCGCCAATGTTGCCGACGACGTTGGTCCACGTTTTCCCGCCGTCGCGCGTGACTTGCAAGTTGCCGTCGTCGGTTCCCGCCCACACGACCATCGAGTCTTTCGGCGACTCACCGATCGCGTAGATGGTCGTGTGCATCTCGGCGCTGGAATTGTCGACGGTCACGCCACCGGATTGTTCCTGTTGCTGCTTGGTGGTGTCGTTGGTGGTGAGGTCGGGCGAAATGCGCTGCCACGTCTGCCCGTGGTCCCGCGACCGAAAGAGGAACTGCGCGCCGATGTAGAGCGTGCCACTCTTGGTCGGGCTCACGTGAATCGGCGTGTTCCAGTTGAAGCGCAGCTTCTTCTCGCCGTAGCCGGGAAGTGGCTGGATGTCGCGGACCTCGTGCGTCTTGCGATTCACTCGGCCGATGTAGCCGCCCTGCGACTCGGCGTACACATACGTGGGATCGCTCGGATCGGCGAACATCCAGAAGCCGTCGCCGCCGTACAGGTTTTCCCACTGCCCCTTGGCGATGCCACCAGGAAACTGTGATTCGCCGACCCACGAGCTGTTGTCCTGAAGCCCGCCGTAGACCTTGTACGGTTTTTCGTTGTCGACGCTGACATGATAGAACTGCGATATCGGGAGCGTTTCCGCCTTCCACCATTTGCTGCCGGCGTCGTAGGAATACCACAGACCGCCATCGTCGCCGACGATCAGGTGGTCGGAGTTCCGCGGATCGACCCAGACGTCGTGGAAATCTCCGTGCGCGCTGCCGCCGATGTTGCTGAACGACGCGCCGCCGTCGGTGCTCATGATGAGCGAGCCGTCGGGCTTGTAGACGCGGTTCTCATCCTTCGGATCGACGATGAGATTGGCGAAGTAGAACGGACGCCAGAGTATGTTCTGACTTCGATCGCGCAACTCCCACGTCGCGCCGCCATCATCGGAGCGATAGAGACCATTGAGCGGCGGCACGGCTTCGATGAACGCGTAGACGACGTTGGGTTTCGACGGCGCCACGGCGACAGCAACGCGTCCCCACGGTTTGGCCGGCAACCCCTTGCCGCTTTTGTCATCGAGCGCTGCCCAGGTCGTGCCTCCATCAGTACTCTTGAATAGGCCGCTTCCGCTCGGCTTGTCGGGGGAATCGCCGCCGGAGCGGAAGGTCCAACCCTTCCGCCGGAAATCCCACATCCCAGCGAAGAGCGTCCGCGGCGACACGGGATCCATCGTCAGCAGCGAGCAGCCAGTAGAGGCGTTCGCGCCGGCGAGGACCTTGGACCAACTCTTCCCTCCATCCGTCGTGCGGTAGACGCCGCGATCGTCGCTGTCGCTGAACGCCTTGCCTGTCACGCAGACGAAGACCGTGCTCGTATTCGTGGGGTCGATGAGGATTTTCGCAATGTGCTCCGACTCCTTGAGGCCCATGTTGGTCCACGTCTCGCCGGCATCGACCGATTTGTAGACGCCGTCGCCGATCGAGACGGAGTTCCGCATCCAGCTCTCGCCCGTCCCCACCCACACGGTCTTCGGGTCCTTGGGATCGATCGCGATCGCACCAATCGACTGCACGTCCTGCTTGTCGAATTTCGGCGCGAACGTGGTTCCGCCGTTCGTCGACTTCCACACGCCACCGCTCGCCGCGCCGACGTACACGGTGAGACGATCGCCCTCGTGTACGGCAGCGATCGACGTGACGCGCCCCGACATCGCGGCCGATCCAATGTTCCGCGCGCCGAGTCCCGAGGTCGTCTCCGAATCGACGACCGCGGGCGACGTCGATGCACGAACGTTCGACGCAGTCGGCGGAGGCGCGGGAATCGACGCGGGACTTGGACCGATTTCGCGGGCTCGTGCGAACGCGTCGAGCGGAACGATTTTCTCGCCGGGCGCGGGCCGCGCGAACCGGCGATCGTCGAGTTGCGGATTCACGGTGATGCGATCCCAGGCGTACTGCTGTTTGTTGGCGCTCGAGCTGCCCTTCGCTCCGATGGCCGACGAGAACGGAAAGAGCACGCCGTCCACTACCTTATAGTCGCCGAGCTCCACCTCGAACCAACTCTCGGCGCCGCGCACGGTCCGTTTGACCTCGTACTTGATCGGCACGCACGACTCGGCGTCGAGGTAGTAGGTGCGCACGTCGCTGTTGCTGGCGAGCGTCACCATGAGCTTATAGACGTCGGTCCCCTCGACCTGGTCGGTGCCAATGAGCGACACCGTGTTCCCGCGCTCCTTGTAATTGAAGAGCGGATCCTGGAACTCCGCGTCCTCGAGAATTGCTTTCGTTTCGTCCTCGCCGAGCGGTTCGGGATCTTTCTTTCCGGCCCACGGCTCGATCTTCCAGCCGTTCTTGCCGTCGAACGCCGTAACTCCGGTGAGACCGCCGAAGGTGAATTCTTCGCGGACTTGGTTAGGGCGTCGATTCTCGTAGGTGATCTCGGCCTCGAATCCGCCGCCGCCGTAATACTTGCCGTGGCGGCGAACGGACTGCACGGCGCGGAGTCGCTCTGCGCCGCCGACGCGTTGGGTGTAGCGTGCGATGATCTCGTCCGCGGTCGGGGTGGCCTGCGCGGAGGCGTGGGGAGGTGCGGCAGCGATCGAGATGACGAATGCGCCGAGGGCGAGAAAGGCAGAACTGCGCATGGGGGCGGGCTCGCGTTGGGGTACTGAGGTTGAACGCTAAAGCTTATCGCCCAGGGACATCTTGGGTAGCGTCCGTAATCGTCGAGCGCCGTGTGTGCGAGCGCACGTCACCGCACTGCCGATCTCACCTTTCGGGGTCGGCCCCTTTCCGCTCCAATGTTTCCCAGTGCAGGATGTTCCCTCTCCAATCCGTCGATCCCGCAGCGCCCGGACCCCGACTCGCCGGAGCTGAACCCGTTCCAACAGTTCCCGAAGTCGTGTCGACACTCACGCACGCTGCTCCAAGCGTCGCATTACCGCACCATACATCTCATGAGGCGAGACGCTCGCGACGGACTGTCATTCGACCAGCAGTGTCTCGTTGTAGTTCAGGGCGAGCCTGTTGTACGGCGTGATACGCGCTTCCAGCTCCTGAACGGTGAGCTCGATGGTCGTAGCAGTTCTGCCGATTTCCGCCTTGATTTGTGCGCGTTGCTCCGGAGTCAACTCGATACGGATGGTCGCGTGTTCCTTGCTCGTGGTCATGCACCCTCCTCATTAGGTCGAATGGGGCGTTCCCGGGCTGACCGATCCCCATATGACATACGAAAAACAACGCCGAGTTCCGACACGGGAATGGGCCGGCAGACGATTTTGCACGGAACGATGACGTCCTCATCGAACGCATAGACCGCGCACAGCCGACGGTATCCGTCGGCAATGACGACTCACGTGCGCGTTGCTCTGAGCCCATGTTGCGCCGTCGCCACTCCTGTGGACCCCTAGCACCAAATCCACGACAATCGCAGCCCCCAATTACGTCTCGCAATCCTTCTGAACCGGCGTTCGGAGTGCGTTAGGCAAGCGGACCCACTCGCGCCGGACCGGCACGCTGGGTGCAGTGGGGCTTACGACTCCGGTCCGGAGCCGCCCGTCGAAGGGCAATCCTCAGCGAGAATGGAGGGAGGGATGCGCAAGACTGCTGCCGTTGCCGCGCTGTCCGTGGGGTCGCTTGTTCTCAGCCTCGCCGCGTGTGATTCGCCGGCGTCGACCACCGCGCCGCATAGCGCAATGGGTGCGACCAGCCTACACGCCGCGGCGCCGAGAACGCAGCCCGTCGAGATGCTCGATGACTGCGACCCGGCAACCTTCAACGCAGTGATCGGGCCGGGTACGTGCCAGAAGAATCACCCCGGCCTCACATTCTTCAAGTTCATCCAGCAGCTCAAAGACAACCAGAACGCGCCGGCGTGGCGGAACGCGCCATCAAGCCTGACGCTGACGTTGGGGTCGACGTTGAGCGCAATCAATCGTGGCGGCGAGGTGCATACGTTCACGCGCGTCGCGGCGTTCGGCGGTGGCGTCGTTCCCGACCTCAACGCGATACTCGGCCTGTCGCCGAGGCCCGAGTGTCTGAACGCCGCCCCTGCCGAGTTCTTGCCGCCGGGCGGCGTTGATAACGAAACTGCGAACACGCCCGGCACCAAATACTACCAGTGCTGCATCCATCCGTGGATGCGGACGACGGTGGTCGTCCGGTGAGCGTTACGGCGCTACGACACCACCGCATTCTGCATCGCCCATAGCGCCGCGGCGGCCCTCGTCGACACGCCGATTTTCGTGTACACGTGTTGAATGTGGTGATCGGCCGTCTTGGTCGAGATGAAGAGACGCTCTCCGATCGCACGCGTCGTGAGTCCCTTCGCCGCGAGCCGTAGCACGTCCACTTCGCGACGAGACAGCCCGCCGGGATGCTTGGCGCGCCGAACCGGCGGCGCCGCCGGTTCGCCGTGACCCGCCGCGACGAGCACCGCGCGAATCGAACGCGGCTCGAGCACGCCGCTCGACGCCAGCCGACTCAGCTCGCTCGCGGCATCCTCGGCCGAGAATGCAGGGCGGTCGGCGCGCTCTGTCGTCATGCCGACGTACACCTCGGTCGCCGCAAGCAACGCCGCGGCGGGATCGACGGCATCGCCGCGCACGCGCTTGTGGTAGCCGGATCCATCGCTCTTCTCGTGGTGCGCGGATGCAACGGAATTCAGCGCTGACAACCCGGGAGAGCGCCGCAGCATCTGCTCGGTCAACATTGGATGTAGCTCGACGCGATCGAACTCCGCGCGCGTGAGCGAGCCGGGCTTGTCCCAGATCGAATTCGGCACCGCGGTGGTGCCGAAGTCGTGCACCAGCGCCGCCCGGCGCAGCGTGGTAATCGTCGCGTCGGAAAAGCCAAGCACCTGAGCGGCATTGGTGACGAGCTGCGCGCAGCGCCGGCTGTGTCCACCCATGTACGGTGATTTGAGATCTATGAAGTCCGCCGCCATCAGCAGCGCGTTATCGAGGCTCTCGCCGTCGAGGATGCGGCGAGGTTGGGGCTCGAGATCCATCACCGCATCCCACGGTTCCGTCTTCGCGAGCCGCGCAAACCACTCGCTCCCATGCGCGAGGAAGACATCCACGAGCGCGGGATCGTAGGTCCGGTCGCGACGGTCGCGCGCGGCCTCGAGCGCTCGCTCCGGTGAAAACAGCCGCGCCAGCGCTTCCATATCGTGGCTCAAATGCACGATGCGCATCGGCAGCGGAATCGTCTCCCCGCCCGCATGCGTCGGATAGCCCTTGCCGTTCCAACGCTCGAACGTGAAGCGCAGCGCCTCGCGCACATCGGGCCCGAACTCGATGCGCTGAAGCAGCATGTCGCCGACCTCGCAGCCCGACGAAAAGTTGTGCGTCGCCCACTCGCGCGCGTTCTGCTGAATGAATTGAACGATCTGCTCGCGCTCTTCCTCCGCGTGACCGGCCGTCGCGAACCGGATCACGTCTTGAATGACCTCGGCCGGATTTCCGGCGTCGTGCACGAGCGTCTGCGCGCGAATCGCGATCTCGTCACCGAACAGGGTCGCGACTTCATGCGCGTGCCCGGTGCACCCGATGTAGCGAAGCAACGCCACCCAATAAACGGTGTCGCGCACCGATCGGTCGAACCCGGCCGCGTCGCAGATCCAGGTCGCGAGGAGGCACGACCGGAGTTGGGACTCCAACGGCTGGCCGAACGCGTTGTCCTGCGCCAGCGCCAATGTCGCCACGAACTCACTCAGGCGAAGGGATGTGCGAAAAATGGGGAACTCTCCCGATGTAAAGGATTCGCGGCGGGCGCATCATGCTCCCGCGCAGAACGACCGGGTCATTGCGCGGGGGACATCCAACAAACCTTCGTCTTAGAGGAACGGCAAGATGCCCGAACGAACCAACTCAACGAGTCGACCGATCAAGGTTGGCGTGATCGCGGATCAAACCGGACCGCTCGAATTCGTCGGACTGGCGAACGCCAACGTCGCCCGGATGGTCATTGGTGACATCAACGCCAAAGGTGGCCTCCTTGGCCGAGAAGTCAAACTCTGTCTCGAGGACAGCGAGACGTCCGACGACGCGGCCGGGGCGAGCGCGGCACGGCTGGTCGATCAGGACGTCGACGTGATTCTGGGCGGCATCTACAGCTCGGCGCGCCAGGCGATCAAGAGCGTCGCGGTGCAACAGGCTCGAAAGCTCTACATCTATCCGGAGCAGTACGAGGGCGAAGAGAGCGATCCGCTCATTTTCTGCACGGGTCCAGTCCCCGCGCAGCAGGTCGATCCGTTCATTCCGTGGCTGATGCAGGAGACCGGCGCGAAGAAGTTCTACCTGCCGTCGGCCGATTACATCTGGCCGCGCACGATGAACCGCAAAGTCCGCGAGATCGTCACCGCGCGTGGCGGCGAGGTCGTTGGCGAGGAGTACTTCCCGCTCGACCACGCCGACTATCGGACGACGGTCGAGCACATCGTCGCGAGCGGCGCCGAGGTCGTGTTCAACACCACGGTGCCGCCGGGTGTGGGACCGTTCCTCGAGGCGCTGCACAAGTCTGGGTTCGGCAAGCGCGGAGGACGTCTCGTCTGCCTCTACTTCGATGAGAACTTCCTCAACATGGTGCCGGCGGAGCTGGTCGACGGACTCTATAGCTGTCTCGATTACTATCAGGCGGTCGGCGAGCTGTTCAGCCGCAATCTGCTCCAGCAGTACGACGCGCTCTATCCCGGCAACGCGAAGTTCACGGCCGGCAGTGCGTGCTCAGGTCTGTATCGCGGCCTTCGCCTCTGGGAAAGCGCCGTCAAGGAAGCCGGTTCGCTCGAGCAGAGCGACGTCACCGCCGCGCTCGATCACGCGTCGATCGCGCAAGGCCCCGGTGGACCGGCCGCGATGGTGCCCGGACAGCATCACGTGCGGATGAACATGTACATCGCCAAGGCGGTCGCCGGCCAGTTCACCATCGTCAAGAGCCTCGGCCCGATCGATCCGAACGAGCGCGCGGTCGACATGAGCCGCGAGAACGAGGCAGCGGCTGTTTGAAGGTCCGCTGGAACACCATATCACTTCTCATACATCAGGAGACAACCCATGTTGCTCGCAACGACGACGATCGAAGACTTCGACCGCTGGATGAACGTCTTCACCACGACGAGCGCTGAGAAGCGCAAGAAGTACGGATCGAAGGGAGCGCGGATCTTCCGCGATCTCAATGAGGCAGACCGGGTGTGGGTGGTCTTCGACTGGGATCAGCAAGGGTGGCAGAACTTCGTCTCGGATCCCGAGGTCCCGCCGATGCTCAAGGCGGCGGGACACAAGAGCAAGGCGCAGTCGCTGACGCTCGCGGGCGAGTGCGGCGCGTAGGCTGAATCCGGAGGGCGGCGGGGGAATCCAGGTCGCGGTAGCTTCGGAAATCCCTCGCCGCCTCTGCGGATCCCCAATCGATCGGCGGCGTCAGGTTGCTAACGGCGCGAAATACCTAACAGCGCTGAGTTCCTAACGGCGCCGAGTTCCTAACGGCGCTGAGTTCCTAACGGCGCTGAGCTCCTAACGGCGCTGAGTTCCTAACGGCGCTGAATTCCTGACAGCGCTGAGTTCCTAACGGCGCTGAATTCCTGACAGCGCTGAGTTCCTAACGACGCTGAATTCCTGACGGCGCTGAGTTCCTAACGGCGCTGAATTCCTGACCGCGCGGAACTTCGGCGGAGGCCGGATCGAGGAAATGGAGGCGGCGAAATCAGATGGCTCTGACGGCGCTCATTTGTTGATGGTCGCGAGCTGCTGCCGTCCTACCTTGGCGGTGTGCCACATCGGAATCTCGCTGTCCTCGAGGCCGCTCAGCGCGCGGTGGATGGAATCAATCGGCTTATCGATCGCTCGCCGCGGCGTCTGCTGTGCGTCCATCAGATGCGCAAGTCATCGCAGTCGATTGTCGCCAATATCAGCGAGGGGTTCGGTCGAGGGACTGGGAGGGATCGCGCGCGGCCGTTGGAGATAGCGCGTGGCGAAGCGGAAGAAACCATTCAGCATCTCGGTACGAATTTCCGCGGCAAGCGGGTCGAAGCGCGCGACTACTGGCCTCTGCACCACTTGCTCGTCGTGATCGTCAAGATGCTGGATTCCTTGCTCAACAAATAACGTCCCTCTGTCCACGCCGTTTCTCGTTGTTAGGGACCTTGCGCTGTTAGGGACCTTGCGCTGTTAGGGACCTTGCGCTGTTAGGGACCTCGCGCTGTTAGGGACCTCGCGCTGTTAGGGACCTCGCGCTGTTAGGAATCAGGCGCAGTTAGAGATCTCGCGCTGCTAGGGACCTCGCGCTGTTAGGAATCAGGCGCAGTTAGAGATCTCGCGCAGTTAGGGACCTCGCGCTGTTAGGGCTTTCGCGCCGTCAGCCAGATCGAGCGCGTCGCCGCGCGGCGACGGCGAACTGCAGAAAATACTTACTCAGATAGCTCGCCAAATCGGGCTCCGCCGTCTCGTCATAGAACACTCGGCAGAACTGTTCGCGCGCGCGAAGGATCTCTCGCCGTCGATGCAGTCGCCAGCGCCGATCAGCCGCGGTCAGATCGAACAGCTCGAGCGCGCGATCGAACGCGCGCTCGAAACGGTCCCGCCGACCCTGAGCGTGCGCGCGAATGGCGCGATCGACCTCACTGCCGACATTTCCCAGCTGCTCCATCAGCGACAGCGTGTGCCATCGTCCGCCGGCCAGCGACGGGTGGGCGAAGGACTCTGTCATCCGCGCTGGATCAGCGCATCGACAACTCGACGAATCTCCGATTGAATGGCCGGATCGTCGACGCCACGTGAACGATTTCCCTGCGCGGGTCTGACGTTGATCATCGAGTCGAACTCGATCCACGCATCGCCCGACTCGTGTGGGTAAATGTTGATGCCCCAAACGTCGGCCTGCCTCGCGCCGTCGTCGAGCAGCAACGCCTCCTCATCAGAGTGGAGGTCCCCGCCGATCGCCATGACTCCGCGGCCAATGTCGACGGATGCCTTCACCATGTCGCCGAAGCCGCGTTGCGCCAGCTCCCGCACTGTCGCGAGCGAAACTGCCTCACGAATGATCTGGGGCGCATCACTATTCATGGCGTGAAGCTAATGCGGTTGCCGCGCGCCGTCTTCCATCGACTCGCTGGTTCGACCGGTCGCCCCCGTGTCGAGCCATCGAGACCACTCGCGCTGGACCCGGCGCGGCCGCGAGCAACGAGCGCAACTTGTTCCAACAGCTGCGGAAGGCGAGTCCGCAGTCGCAGACGGCGCTTGCCGGCGTTCCACTCGCCGGTCGCGATCGCGCAGTCTGGCGTCGCCTCGGCCTCCTGTTGCCATACCACATGTCGACCATTACTTTGTCTGGCCGTACCACAGGAGACCCATGCCCACCTCCAAGCTCGACCTGATCCAGGGAACGCTGGACGTCATGGTGCTGCGGACGCTCGCCGTCATGGGGCCGCAACACGGGTACGGGATCGCGCGGCGGATCGAGGAAGTGAGCGGTGATCGCGTTCTGCTCAATCAAGGGACCATCTACGCGTCGCTGATCCGGCTCCAGCAGCGCCGATGGATCTCCGCCGAGTGGGGAACGTCTGCCAACAATCGAAAGGCGAAGTTCTACACCATCACGGCGCGCGGGCGAAAGCAGCTCGCCGATGAGACGGCGTACTGGGAGCGTGTGTTCGGAGTGATGGGCCGTGTGTTCGCGATGCAAGCCGATGGAGGGTCCACATGATCAGCGGAATCTGGCGTGCCATCGCGCGCGTTCGGTCGGTCTCCGCTCAAACCGAGCTCGATCGGGACTTCGACGACGAAGCGGCCGCCCACATTCAAATCGCGATTGACGAATTCGTCCGTGCCGGCATGAGCGAGGATGCCGCACGACGAACAGCGGTCCTCCGATTTGGCGGCGTGCCGCAGGCTCGGGAGCGACACCGCGACGCACGCGGACTTCCGATCCTCGAGGTCGCGTTGCAAGACCTGCGATACAGCGCGCGCATGTTGCGGCGCGACCCCGGCTTCGCGCTCGTCGCGGTGCTGGTGCTGGGTCTCGGCATCGGCGCCAACGCCGCGGTATTCAGCATCGTGAACCAGATTCTCTTGCGCCCGCTGCCGTTCAAGAACTCACATGAGCTAGTTTGGATCGAGCAGTCGCGGGCACGAAGCGGACTGTCGAGCCAGACGTATTCGGTCGATGCCTACGAGCGATTCCGCGCGCGGAGCCGCTCCTTCACGGATGTGAGCGGCTATTTCCCGTTCTCACCGCCCGACAACGAACGCCTTACCGTGAGCGGTGAATCCGTCCCCATCACGACGATCAGCGTCCTGGCAAACTTCTTTTCCGTGTTGCGCGTGGAACCGGCAATCGGACGGCTCTTCACGCCCGAGGAAACTCGCATTGGCGGACGACCAGCCGCGTTGCTCTCGTATCCGTTTTGGCGGCGGCGGTTCGCCGCCGATCCGCAGATCGTCGGGCGAGTCATCGACTTGAGCGGCCACCCGGTCACGGTCATCGGCGTACTGCCGGAGCAATTCGACTTCGGGTCAGTGTTTTCGCCCGGCACGTCGGCGGACGCATTCGTGCCGATCATTCCGGATCAGATGCGCGATTGGGGCAACACGCTCTCCTTGCTCGCGCGACTCGCGCCGGGCGTGTCGGTTCTCCGCGCCGGCTCCGACGCCCGGTCGATCGCGCCGGAACTACCGTTCAACGCCAAGCATCCCGAGTGGAAGAGCCACTACACCGCGACCGTCGTCGGGCTCAAGGAGCACGTCAGCGGGCAGCTTCGCCGAGCGCTCGTCGTGTTGTGGAGTGCCGTCGGATTCACGCTGCTCATCGTCTGCGTGAACCTTGCCAATTTGCTCATCGGACAAACCGGAGCCCGAAGCAAAGAGCTCGCGATGCGCGCCGCGCTGGGCGCGGACCGAGGACGTCTCGCCCGCCAACTTCTCACCGAGAGCGCGGTCCTCGCCGCGTTCGGTGGTGCCTTGGGACTTGGCATCGCGTGGGCGACCATCACCTATGTCGCGCATCGCGGAACGGTCACGCTGCCGCTCTTGAACACCATTCGGCTCGACGGGGCCGCCATGGCCTGGACGCTGCTGCTTGCGACCGCCTCGACCGTCGTGTTCGGCCTCGCGCCGGCGATGAAGATCACGACGCGCGACGTGCAATCGGCGCTGAAGGAGGTTGGACCCGGCATGAGCAGTGGCCGAGGACATCATCGACTGCGCGCGTCGCTGGTGGTGTCCGAGATCGCGTTGGCGTGTGTGCTCCTCGTCGGTGCCGGTCTGTTGCTACGCAGCTTCGTTCGCGTGCTCGACGTCGACCTCGGATTTCGCCCGATGAACGTCGCCGCGATCAAGGTCGACGACAGCGGCGGAGGGAGCGCGGACAAGCGCTCGGCGGTCCTTCAGGATCTGTTGGCTCGCGTCCAAGCCATTCCGGGCGTGCGGATGGCGGGCGTCGCCGACAATCTGCCGCTCGAGCGCAATCGCAGCTGGGGATTGAGCGCGAAGGGAAAGCATTATCGCGAAGGCGAGTTGCGCGGAACGTTCGTCTATGTCGTCACGCCGGGCTATCTCGAAACAATGGGCGTGCGACTCGAGAAGGGACGCACGTTCACGTGGAGCGACGGGTCGACGACGCAACCGGTGGTCGTCATCAACGAATCCGCGGCTCGCTATCTCTGGCCTGGTGAGAACCCGGTCGACCGAATCGCGCTCGTGAACGGACGCGATACGCGCGTGATCGGCGTGGTGGCGGACGTTCACGAAAGCAGCCTGGAATCCACAGGCGCCTGGCAGATGTATCTACCCGTGACGCAGGCTGGTGCGGTGGGCACATACTTGGCCATCCGCAGCACGCTGTCCGCGGCATCGATCGGCCCGAACGTCATGCGAACGTTGCGCGCGCTCAATCCGACGCAGTCGGCAACGCAGCTCCGTCCGATTCAAGCGAGCGTCGATCGCGCGGTGTCTCCGAGGCGCTTCTTCATGCTCCTCGTTGCTGCGTTCGCGGCGTTCGGGCTTCTGCTCGCCGCACTCGGGGTGTATGGCGTGATCTCGTATTCAGTCACGCAGCGACGGCAGGAAATCGGGATCCGGATGGCGCTCGGCGCCACGGCGAGCCAGGTGCGGCGAAGTATTCTCTGGGAGACAATGCGACTCGTGACGACGGGTGCCGTGATTGGAGCGATCGCATCGGCGATGTTGTCGCGGCTCATCGCGTCGCTGTTATTCGAGACGGCGCCTACCGATCCGGTTGCGTTCGCGGCCACCGTGATCCTCCTCGCCGGCGCGGCATTTGTTGCGGCGATGATCCCGGCGGGACGAGCGTCGCGCGTCGATCCCATGCAAGCACTCAGGCCGAGTTGACAGGAAGGGGCCAGCCTAACTGCGCAGAGCCTAAGGGCGCGGAGGTCCTAACAGCGCTGAATTCCTAACAGCGCTTAGGTCCTAACTGCGCTTAGGTCCTAACTGCGCTGAGGTCCTAACTGCGCTGAGGTCCTAACTGCGCTCAGTTCCTAACTGCGGTGGGTTCCTAACGGCGCGAAATCCCTAACGGCGCGAGAGCCCTAACGGCGCGAGGGGCGTTTCGATCATCGGTGCCTCTCGCTGGCATCGCGAGCTTCTTTGCGTGCCCCAGTCTTAAGCTGTGAGCCTGAAGCAAGGAGCCGAGAGCCGCGGCGGAGCAAGCTCACGGCCTCGTGCTAATCGCTCGCAGCTTATGGCTGGGGCCCGCTTTCGACATCGAGATGCGCAAGATTTGTATCACAAAGGCGGGCTCGCCTGTCGCTCGGCGACGCGGATTCTAAGGAAGGTCTAGCCGCTCTCGCGTCCAGATCGGTTCCGCTGTAGTGTCTGGCATGCGCACACTCCTCGCTTCCGTCATCGCCGCCGCAGCGGCCACCACGCTCCGTGCTCAGCCGAGCATCACTGACACGCGGATGCTCGCTCAGCCCGCCCTGAGCGCGACGCATGTCGCGTTCATCTACGCAGGCGACCTCTGGACATCGCGAATTGACGGCAGCGATGTACGGCGCCTCACGACCGCCGACGGCGACGAACAGAACCCCGTGTTCTCGCCCGACGGCAAAATGATCGCGTTCAGCGCGAACTACGACGGCAACGTCGACGTCTATGTCATTCCGTCGTCGGGCGGCACGCCGAAGCGCCTGACGTATCACCCGGACGCCGACATCGTGCAGGGCTTCACGCCCGATGGAAAGAACGTCCTGTTCACAAGCGGCCGGTCGAGCCATACGAACCGCTACACCCAGCTCTTCACGGTACCTATCGAAGGGGGACCGGAGACGAAGCTTCCCATTCCGAACGCCGCGCGCGCGTCGTACTCGCCCGACGGGAAGCGCATAGCCTACAACCCGATCGCGCCACGCTTCGATGAATGGAAGCATTACCGCGGCGGCACGGCGTCCGTGATCTGGTTGTACGACGTCGCGACGCACGCCGTCGAAAAGATTCCGCAGCCCGACGGACGCTCGAACGACGTCGACGCGCAGTGGATCGGCAACACGGTCTACTTCCGCTCCGATCGCGATGGCGAGTTCAATGTTTACGCATACGATCCTGGAACGAAGAAGGTTCGAGCGCTCACCACGCATAAGGACTTCCCCGTTCTCAACATGAGCGCGGGCGCGGATAAGCTGGTCTACGAACAAGCGGGATATCTGCACCTCCTCGATCCCGCGGCGTCGGGCAACGGACGCAAGCTCGCCATCGGCGTCGCGGCCGACTTGAGAGAAACGCGGCCGCGCTTCGTGAAGGGCGCCAATTATGTGCGTAACGTTTCCCTCTCACCAAGTGGAGTGAGAGCGGCGTTCGAGTATCGCGGCGAGATTGTCACCGTGCCCGTCGAGAAGGGCGACGCGCGGAATCTCACCAACACCGCCGGGGCAAACGAGCGGTCGCCGACCTGGTCGCCGGACGGTACGCAGATCGCCTATATCTCCGATGCCAACGGCGAATACGAGCTCAAGATCGCGGCGCAGGACGGACACGGTGCGGTGAAGGCGTTGAAGCTCATGGGTCACGGCTTCTACCAGAATCTCGACTGGTCGCCCGACGGAACGCACATCGCGTACGCCGACAACTCGATGAGCACCTATGTCATCGACGTGAAGAGCGGCGTCGCGAAGCTCGTGGGGAGCAACAAGGTGTACGGTCCAGCAGGCCTCGTCGACATGACCCACGCGTGGTCGCCCGACTCGAAGTGGCTTGCCTACACCGCGAACATCAAGTCGCTCGTCACTGCCCTCTCCGTGTACAATGTCGCCGAGGACAAGTCGTATCGCGTGACGGATGGGCTGAGTGAGGTGAGCACGCCGGCGTTCGACAAGAGTGGCCGCTACCTGTACATCTTCGCGTCGACGGACGCCGGTCCGCTGCAGGATTGGTTCTCGCTTGCGACCGCCGACTACCGGCGCACCCGCAACATTTACGCAATCGTCCTGCGGAACGACTCCGCCAATCCGCTCGCGAAAGAGAGCGACGAGGAGCGGGTTGTCGTCACCCGCGACACCACGCGCCGCGATTCGACATCGGCCGACTCGGCGTCTCGCGGCGTGCGGCTCGCGCCCCCCGCGCCACGTGGCACGAGTGCGGTGCGAATAGACCTCGAGGGAATCGAGAATCGGATTCTCGCCATGCCCATCACGGCCGGCGACTTGTTGGCACTCTCCACGGGCGACGCCGGTCAGGTCTATTACGAGCAACGAGTCGACGGTCGGGCGTCGCTACATCACTACGATCTGTCGAAACGAAAGGACGAAGTCCTCATCCCGCAGCTGAACAGTTACGAGCTGTCGGCGGATGGGAAGAAGGTTTTATACAACACCGGGCAGACTTTTTTTGTCTCACCGGTCGCGAAGGTGAATGCCAACGAAGGACGTCTCGCCGTCGCCGACGTCGAAGTCAAGATCGACCCGCGCGCCGAGTGGACGCAGATATTCAACGAGGCGTGGCGGATCAACCGCGATTATTTCTACGCGCCCAACATGCACGGTGTGAATTGGGACGCGAATCGGAAGAAATACGCGCAATTCCTGCCCGAGGCGGCCACCAAGGCCGACGTCAATCGCATCATTCAGTGGATGATGAGTGAGCTGAGCGTCGGCCATCATCGTGGCGGCGGCGGCGACCGACTCTCCCCGCCCGCCAGCGTGCCCGGCGGCCTACTCGGCGCCGATTACACGGTGGATCACGATCGCTATCGCATCGCGAAGGTGTACGGTGGGCTCAACTGGACGCCGAATCTTCGCTCGCCGCTCACGGAGCCGGGCGTCAATGCGAAAGTGGGTGAGTACATCATCGCGGTGAACGGAGTTCAGGTTCGCGCGCCGATGAACATCTTTGCGCCGTTCGAGAACACCGCGGGCAAGATTGTCGATCTCACGCTCGCGGCGAATCCCGAGGGCACCGGTGCGCGCACGGTGCAAGTGGTTCCGATCGCGAGCGAGGCGGCACTCAGAAATCGGGCGTGGGTGGAAGGCAACTTGAGGAAAGTCGATTCACTGAGTGGCGGCAGCATTGCGTACGTGTATGTGCCGGACACCGGCAATCAGGGTCACGATTACTTCAAGCGGTACTTTTATCCGCAGGCGCAGAAGGATGCGGTGATCGTCGACGAACGGTTTAACGGCGGCGGCAGTTATGCGGATTATTACATCGACATTCTGCGTCGCCCCGCCATCAGCTATTGGGCCATGCGATACGGCGACGACATGAAGACGCCGACGGCATCGATCCAGGGGCCGAAGGCGATGTTGATCGACGAGACGGCCGGCTCGGGCGGCGACATGCTGCCGTGGATGTTCCACAATCTCAAGATGGGTCCACTCATTGGGAAACGCACATGGGGTGGACTCGTCGGCATCCTCGGCTTCCCGGTCTTGATGGATGGCGGAACGATCACGGCGCCGAACTTTGCGATCTGGACGCCGGAGGAAGGCTGGGTGGTGGAGAATGTTGGCGTGCCGCCCGACATCGAGGTCGAGATGTCACCCGCGGCGGTGATTGCGGGTCATGATCCGCAGCTCGAGAAGGCGGTCGAGGTGTTGATGGCGGATCTCAAGGAGAATCCTCCGGCGAGGCCGAAGCGGCCGGCGTATCCGAACAAGGTGATGCC
>Ga0070708_100000104_pt1 | contig 56049 bp, 43 predicted proteins | sample KBSK5503metaG_FD_65469 | JGI IMG/M metagenome (GOLD analysis project Ga0070708, IMG submission 65469) | Corn, switchgrass and miscanthus rhizosphere microbial communities from Kellogg Biological Station, Michigan, USA - KBS K5-50-3 metaG | ecosystem: Host-associated > Plants > Roots >... | reverse complement strand
GCCGTGGTGATGACCTTCTCGGTGCTGTTCACGTTCACCGATTTCCAGCTTATCTACGTGCTGACGCGCGGCGGACCGCTCAATTCGACACACCTGATGGCCACATTGTCGTTCCAGCGCGCCATCTCCGGTGGCAGCCTGGGCGAGGGCGCCGCGATCGCGACCGCGATGGTTCCCTTCCTCCTCGCGGCGATCCTGTTCAGCTATTTCGGACTCCAGCGCCGGGCTTGGCAACAGGGCGGGTCCGATAAATGAGCGTCGACCCGGGAAAAGTGAGCGCCGCCGGGCCGTCCCAAGGCGCGAATAGCGCACCCTTGGGGGCAGCGAACGAAGTGAGCGTGGGGGTCCATCACCAGGGCACCCCCGAGGTCGCCGATTCGCAGGGGATGAACTATCTCGTCTCGCTGCCGCGCCGCGTGGTCACTGTGTACGCGCCGATCGTCGCGTTCCTGATCGTATTGCTCTTCCCGTTCTACTGGATGGCCATCACAGCGTTCAAGCCGAACGAGGAACTGTTGTCCCGCGAAGGCAACCCCTTCTGGGTGAAGAATCCGACGCTCGCACACGTAAAGAAGCTGCTGTTCGATACTGCCTATCCGGACTGGCTCTGGAACACGGTCCTGGTGACGGTGGTTTCGACCGTCATTTCAATCTTCGCGAGCGTGCTCGCGGCCTACGCGATCGAGCGCCTGCGCTTTCGTGGATCGCGCTACGTGGGAATGAGCATCTTCTTAGCCTACCTCGTGCCGCCGTCGATCCTGTTCATTCCTCTGGCGGCGATCGTCTACAAGCTGCAACTCTTCGACACGCGGCTGGCGCTGATCCTGACGTACCCGACATTCCTCATTCCGTTCTGCACGTGGCTGCTGATGGGCTATTTCAAGTCGATTCCTTATGAGCTCGAGGAGTGCGCGCTGATCGACGGCGCGTCCCGGCTGCAGATCCTCGTCAAGATCATCCTGCCGCTCGCCGTTCCGGGACTCATCTCCGCGGGCATCTTCGCGTTCACGCTGTCGTGGAACGAATTCATCTACGCGCTGACGTTCGTGTCGTCGTCCGAAGTGAAGACCGTCCCCGTCGGTGTGATCACGGAACTGGTCGAGGGCGACGTCTACCACTGGGGATCGCTGATGGCCGGGGCGCTGTTCGGGTCGTTGCCCGTGGCCATACTCTATTCGTTCTTCGTCGAGTACTACGTCTCCGGACTCACTGGCGCCGTCAAGGAGTAGGCAAGGCCGTCAAGTCTCTGCGAGAGGGTCCAGCCGAAGGGGGTAGAATATTCGCCTGTATCCCGCCGGAGAGAGTTGGCCATGAGCACGACCCGCGACACGATCCACGATCAAGTCACGACGCACGCCGTCGTCCTGTACATGAAGGGCACGCCGCAGTTCCCGCAATGCGGGTTCTCCGCGACCGTTGCTGAAATCCTGAAGCGCTGCGGGGTGACCGACTACTATTCGGTCAACGTGCTGGCCGACGACGATATCCGCCAGGGCATCAAGGAGTACGCCAACTGGCCGACGATTCCGCAGCTCTACGTGAACGGCGAATTCGTCGGCGGATGCGACATCATCCGCGAGATGTATGCGTCGGGCGAGTTGCAGAAGGTGCTGTCGCCGCAGACGGCCTGACCCGCTCGATTTCTCTCGATCAAAGGGCCGCCCGCGCGGCCCTTTTGTTGTTTCATGGGAATCAATACAGGACGGTCCTGATCAGCACCCGACGTTGGGAGTCGTGCTGAATCTCGAACTGCTGCAAGGACAACTCCTTTCCCGCGGCCCCGATCGGCTGGCCCGCGACCCACTTCAAAGGTTCGATCGTGTACTTCTCCTGGGCAGGCGCGCACGCGCGAATCCTCGCGCGCTGCTCCGATGTGCATTGCACTTCGACGATGGTGGCGTTGATCGTCAGGCTGGTACTTGAAGCCTGCACGCCCGCGGCCGCGCCGACCAGCAGACCGGCAAACAGGAGTCGGACACAGCAACGCTGATGGCGGGTGGTCATCGATTGATTTTCGGAGAAGGCAGCAGTTCGCGTTCGCATATTCCCTCCGAAGCCCGGCGCCGCCAATACGGATGAATACCGACCGTAGCTCAAGCGGTCGCTTTGCGCGGCCTGCGGCCGCGGGCTTCCGATGGTGCGGTTTCCCGTGTGCCAGATTTATTTGAACCGTAACCTATTGAATTTCTTCGATAAACAAAATCGCAATGGCATAAAGGAACGAAAGAAATTAACCATGGCATACGTATTGCTCCTTACGTCCGGGTCGGGCTTTGGCGCGATGGGAATCCGGAGGCTTTGGTAACTGGTTCGCATCGCACTTTCAATCAAATTAGGGAGTATCACAAGTGAATATCAGCAAATTCAAGGTTGCGCTTCTCGCTGCGGCCGCCGTCGGCGTGTTGGCCTCCAATGCTGCGCAGGCCGCTGACAGCGTAAGCGTGACGGTCAACGCAACCGTCATCGGTTCATGCAAGTTCTTCACCGCTGCGCCCGTGGTCAACATCACGAATACCGGCGTCGGCAGCAACATCGACCCGAGTTCGGCGATCACGGCAACGGGTGCGGTCCCGATCACCTATCGTTGTTCGAACGGAACTTCGCCCACGTTCACGGTCCCGGCAACGGCGACGGTGACTTGCGCGGCCTGCACGGGCACGCCGACGATGACCCCGACCGTGACCTCCGCCAATACCGGCGCGGGAACCGGATTGGGCAGCGGCCAGGACAAGACGCTGACCGTGACCGGCACCATTTTGCAGGCAAATTTCCAGAACGCGGCGGCAGGCGCCTACACGGGCAATATCACCGTCAGCGTCGCACCTTGACCAACGCGTCTTCGTGACCGCTCGAGAGGCCGCGCAGTGCGGCCTTTTTAGCGACCACGCGGCGCATCGCCCCGGAGCACGCGAGGGCGCCTGCGTATAACTGCGGCTTTGATTCCCCAAGTGGATGATGTTCTAATCAAACGCGCACCCGTCATGACCCGCCAAAACCGATTGCTGCCGCGCCTGCCGCTCACTCCGCTGCTCTTCGCGGCTTTGCTGGCCGTCGGCACGAACGCGTGTGCGGACAATTGCGCCTTCGCGAGCGCGGGAACCGCAATCAATTTCCCCCCACTCGATCCCTCCGCGTCCGCGACGCTGACCGCTTTCATGGACATCCAGGTGAAATGCACCAACGCCACCAATGTGCCGACGTGGGGATTTTCAGGCGCCAACGGGGACACGCCGCTGCGCATGAAGCACGCTACGCAGAATGCCTATATCCCCTACACGGTGGCCGCGAACCTGGTGAGCGGCACCGGATCCACCAAGACCTGGCGCGTCACCGGCACCGTGCTCGGGGCCAACTACCAGAACGCGCTGATCGGCACCTACTCCGACATTCTCACGGCCACGGTGCTTCCCTAAATGCGCCGGATAGGCCAGCTGCGGTTGCGATTCGCCCGCCTGCTGCCGGCAGCACTCTTCGCCTTGGCGTCGTCGCCGCACGCAGGCGAGTTCGTGATCAATCCGTTGCGCGTGAGCCTCGACAAGTCGACCAAGGCGAGCGAAGTCATCGTACGGAACGACGACAAGGTTCCGCTGCGAATGCAAGTGGAGGCGATGGGCTGGAGCCAGCGCGGCGAAGGCCCGGACCAGTACGTGCCTGCGGAAGGGCTCCTGTATTTTCCGCGCACCATGGAAATCCCTCCCGGCGACTCACGCGTCATCCGGATAGGCGTACGCGCGGCGCCGGTGACCCGCGAGGAGGCGTACCGCCTGTTCATCGAAGAGCTGCCGCCCGCTGCCGTGGCGGACGACCAGGCGCAGGGCACGTCGTTGCGCGTCTTCCTCAGGGTGGGCGTCGCCGTATTCGTGGCGCCGGCGCAACCCGAGCGCAAAGGCGAGATCACGAGCCTCGATCTCAACGGACGACACGTCGAATGGGTGGTGGCCAACAAGGGCAATGTGCATTTCCGCGCCGATCAGGTCGAACTTGTCGGCCTCGCGCGGGACGGCACGCGGCTTTTCGTGCAGCCGTTTCAGGAACGCTATTTCCTGGCAGGCGTTACCCGGACCTTGCGGTTCGACATTGCGCCCCAAGTCTGCGCGCAGCTCGCGACGGTCGAAGCCGTGATCGTCGCCGATCGCCTGGACCTGAAACGCAAAATCGATGTCCCGCCAGGCTCCTGCAAGTAGGCCGCGGCAACTCGCATTCGTCGCCTTCTTCGCCGTCGCGCTGCTGCCGATTCCGGCGGCAGCGGCGAGCGCGACTGGAGGCGCTGCGCCGGGTCCCGATTCCGTTCTCGCGCAGCAGGACGGCGGCGCCCAAGCAAGGCCGGCGTCCGCCTACACCATGTTGATCGCGCGGGTCCGGGTCAACACCGTCAATCGCGGCGACATCCCGATCCTGCGCGACTCGCAGGGACGCACGTTCGTGCCCGAGGCGGAGTACAAAAAATGGGGCTTGGCGCTCGGCACCACCAAGCCGATCACCGTCGACGGCGAAAGGTACGTCGACGTGGGGAGCCTGCCGGGGCTCGAAGCGAAGTTCGATCCGCAATCGGTGACGCTCGAATTGCGGGTCGCGGCCGCGGCACTTCCATCGACAACCATCAACCTGGGGCCGGAGCGCCGCGCCAGCGTCATCTTCCCGACGGACAGCAGCTTCTTTTTGAATTATGGATTGAACGTCACCGGCGATGATGGTTTCGGCCAGCGGCAGTATCAGTTCGCCACGGAACTGGCCGCCCGCACCGGGAATTGGCTCTTCTACAACACGACGGACGACCAATGGGGAAGCGGTGCGCAGAGCGGCTTCACGCGCCTCCTCACCAATCTTCAGTACGACGATCGGCCGAATCTGCGCCGATGGACGTTCGGCGATTTCTTCACACCCGGATTCGACCTGTCGGGTTCGGTCCCAATGGGCGGGATCAGTCTCACCAAGTTCTATTCGATGGACCCGTATTTCGTCCAGTATCCGACGGCTGCGTTTACCACGGAAGTCGCGCTGCCTTCCACGGTTCAGGTGCGCATCGACGGCAACCTGATCGCCCAGCGCCAGGTGCAGCCCGGACCCGTCGATATCAACAACATCACCAACGGCCTGACCGGCGGACAGAATGTCTCGGTCGTGATCCGCGATCCTTTCGGCCGCGAGCAGGTGCTGCAGCGCCCGTTCTTCTTTGCGACCAACGTCGGCTTGGCCGAAGGGTTGCACGAGTACAGCTACAACCTGGGCTTCCTGCGCCGCCAGTACGGCATCGACAGCAATGACTACGGGAGCCTTGCCGCCTCCGCGTTCCATCGTTACGCGTTTACGAACCAACTCACGCTGGGCGTGCGCGGGCAGGCCACGCAGAGTCTTTACAACATCGGACCTTTTGGCACCTATCAGTCGCCAATCGGCATCGTCGGCGTAGGTGCGGCGATCGGTGGCCGCGACGGGGGATCGGGGCCAGCGGCGTCGGCCGCCTATTCCTATACCGGCGCGAATTTCAGCGTAAATTTGGGATCGCTGTACCGCGCGCGCAACTACGCGCAATTGAGCGACCTCATTTCCGACTTCAAGGTTCGCACCAACCAATACGCGTCGGGCTCGCTGTATTTCCGCGCCTTGGGTTCGCTCACCGCCACCTACAACGGCCTGACGAGCTACGATGGCCCGCAGACCAAGATCACCAACGTCACCTACTCGCACAGTTTGTTAGGCGGCAAGGGACTCGTTGCGCTCAACTACGTGCGCACGCTGGAGCCGCAAACTTCCTACGCCTGGCTGCTGTCGTTTCGCTATTTCTTCGATGTCATGACGTCGGTCGTCGCTGCCGTCGGCGGCTCGAACCGAGGCAATACGCAAGCGGTGTCGCTGCAAAAATCGGTGCCGCAAGGCGAAGGCGTGGGATACGAGTTTACGGTCGGCCGCGTCGACAGCGACGCGCCCGACGCGGTCAATGGACGCGCGTTCGTGCAGGCCAATGCCGAGCATGCGACCCTTGGCGCCGAGTATTCGCGGGCCAGCCGCGTCGAGGGAGGGCCTGGCATGTCGCGCGTGTTCGTAGCCGGGAGCATCGGCGCCGTGGGCGGGCGGGTCTTCGCAGCGCGGCCGGTGCAGGACAGCCTCGCACTGATCAGGGTTCCGGAACAAAAGGACGTGCCGGTGTACGCCAACGGCTGGTATGCCGGGAAGACCGATGCGTCCGGCGAGGTCGTCGCGACCAACATCGCTTCCTATTACGACAACTTCATTACGTTCGACACGAAGGAAATGCCGCTCGACTACGTGTTTTCGCGGTCGGAGATCGTGATCGCGCCGCCGATACGCAGCGGCACGCTGGTCGCGTTCGACGTGCGCAGGAATCACGCGGTCTTCGGCCTGCTGGTCGAAATGCGCGACGGCAAGACGTTGCCGCTCGAGTTTCGCGAAATCAAACTGGTGCGCGGAGATTCCGTGCTCCAGGGCTTCACCGCCCGGCGCGGGGAGTTCTACGTCGAAGGCGTGGATCCCGGCGAGTACCGGTTACGCCTGGAGGTCGAACCGGCGTGCTCGGCGCGGATCGTCGTGCCGGAGAAAACGGACACGATGGTGGACGTCGGCACGGTCGTCTGCGAGCGGGCGCCGCGCTAGACGTCGGCCCGGGTCACGTTGCGACGTGACCCACGAAATGGTCGTCGTTACGTCCGCGTGCGCTGCACGCGCTTGACTTCCGGTATCCGCCGCAGCGAGCGCATCACCCGCGCCAGATGACCGCGGTCGCTCACCTGCACAGCGAAAAACATCGCCAGCACCTCGCCACCACCGGGTCGCTCCATCGACACCGTGTCGATATTCGCTTCGGCGTCGGCGATCGCCATGGCGAGGTCCGCAAGGAGGCCGCGACGGTCCGACACCAGGAGCCGCATGCCGGTCTCGAATGTGCCCTGCACATCGGGCGCCCATTCGACATCGACCAGCTCCGCGGAATCCAGCCGCTGCTTTTTCAGCGTCAGGCAATCGCGGCTGTGCACGAGAAGACCCTGGCCGCGGCGAAATTGTCCGGCGATCGTGTCGCCGGGAATCGGGCGGCAGCACTTCGCGTACTGGATCGCGACGCCTTCGACGCCGCGCAGCGTCAGCGCGCCCTGTCTCGCAGTTGCGGGGGCCTGGGAATCGTCAGCCTTGCCCGCGATCTTGGTGAGCGCCTGCGCGACGACGAACGACAGGCGCTTGCCGAGACCGATATCGGCGAGGATTTCGATGGGCGTCTTGGTGCCGTACTCTTTGGCGACCGCCTCCCAGCGGTCCCACGTGATCGATTCCGGCTCGACTTTGAGCGTCGCCAGCGCCTGATTGAGCAGGCGCTCGCCCAGTGCCGCGGATTCCTTCTGCTGCAGGCCCTTAAGGTAATGGCGGATGCGCGAACGCGCCTTTCCGGTCGAGACGAACGACAGCCACGAGGGATTCGGCCGCGCCGTGGGCGACGTCAGGATCTCGATATGGTCGCCGTTCTTGAGCTCGGTGCGCAGCGGCAAGAGCTCGTAGTTGATCCGCGCGGCGACGCAATGGTGGCCGATGTCCGTGTGCACGCCATACGCGAAATCCACCGCGGTGGCGCCGCGCGGCAGCGCCATGATCTTGCCCTTCGGCGTGAACACGTAGATCTCGTCGGGGAAAAGGTCGCCCTTGATGTGCTCCAGGAATTCCTTCGAGTCGCCCGACTCCGACTGGATTTCGAGCAGGCTCTGCAGCCAGCGCGATGTCTCGCGTTGCGCTTCGGCCAAGTCGAGTTCGCCGCCGGCCTTGTACAGCCAGTGGGCAGCGACACCCGCTTCCGCGATCCGGTGCATGTCGTGCGTGCGGATCTGCACTTCCAGCGGCGTTCCGAACGGCCCGAACAGCGTCGAGTGCAGCGACTGGTAGCCGTTGGCCTTGGGGATGGCGACGTAGTCCTTGAATTTGCCCGGGATGGGCTTGTACAGCTCGTGCAGGACGCCCAGCGCCGCATAGCACGTGGTCTTGTCCGGGACGAGCACGCGCACGCCGTAGATGTCGAACACCTGCGAGAACGTGTAGTGCTTCTCGCGCATCTTCTTGTAGACGGAGAAGATCGTCTTTTCGCGGCCGGTGACGACGGCGATCAGGTCGGACTTGGCGAAGCCCTCGCGGATCACGTCCAGCAGCCGGTTCATCACTTCGCGGCGGTTGCCCCGCGCCGCCTTGATCGCCTTCGCGAGAATCCGGTAGCGCAGCGGATAAAGATGCTTGAAGCACAGGTCCTGGAGTTCGAGGTAAAGCGCGTTCAGCCCCAGGCGATTGGCGATCGGCGCATAGATGTCGAGCGTTTCCTTGGCGATGCGCTTCTTGTGCGCCTGCGCCATCGCATCCAGCGTGCGCATGTTGTGCAGCCGGTCGGCGAGCTTGATCAGGATGACGCGCACATCGCGCGCCATCGCGAGCAGCATCTTGCGGAAACTTTCGGCCTGCGCTTCCTCGCGCGAGTCGAATTCGATCTGGTCTAACTTGGACACGCCGTCGACCATGTCGGCGACGGGCTTGCCGAATTTCTTTTCCAGCTCGTTCTTGGTAACCGACGTGTCTTCCATCACGTCGTGCAGCAACGCCGCGGCAAGACCCTGGGCGTCTAAGCGCCACTGCGAAAGGATGCTGGCGACGGCCAGCGGATGCGTGATGTACGGCTCGCCGGACTTGCGGTACTGGCCGCGGTGGGCCGAGTCGGAGAATTCGAACGCGCGCGAAACGAGGGCGACGTCGGGCGCCGGAAGGTAATGACCCAGGTGCCTCGTGAACTCGGCGATCTCAGACATAGCTATGCGGGCAAAAGTGCAACCCTACTTTTGCCCGGGATCGTCACCCATGAATCGCTGGCAAAGCCAGTCGATTCATGGCGGAAAAAACAACGCAACTGCGCGGGAGCGGATCGCTTTGCTCCACCGTCGCTGCCGTCTAAAGTTGCGGCGGAATGATCGGCGCCGTCTTGGTCAGCATTTCGATGCCGATCTTGCCGGCCGCCATTTCACGCAGCGCGATGACCGTCGGCTTGTCGCGATCGGCGTCGACCATCGGCGCGGACCCCGACGTGATCTGACGGGCGCGGTTGGTCGCTGCGAGCGTCAACTCGAAACGGTTGGGAATGCGGGCTAGACAGTCTTCGATCGTGATGCGGGCCATGGTGTTCCTCGACTAAATTTGGCAGTCAATTTTGCTGACGGTTCAGGAGCTGGGTGATGAGGGCCGCGTGCCGCACCTGTTGCCGCGCTGCGGTCAGCCGTGCAGCGCGGACAATCGCTGACAGGTCGTCGACTGCCCTCGCAAAGTCCTGATTCATAATAACATAATCGAATTCGCCGCAGTGCCGCATCTCTTCGCGAGCGGCTTCCAAGCGTCGCGCGATGACTTCAGGCGCATCCTGTCCCCGCTTTTCGAGCCTTTCCTTGAGCGAAGCGAGCGTCGGCGGCAGGATGAAGATGTGCACGGCGTCCGGCATCAGCCGGCGCACCTGCGCCGCGCCCTGCCAGTCGATTTCGAGCACGACGTCGTGGCCCTGCTGGACCTCGAGGCGAAGCCACGTCGCCGACGTCGCGTACCAATTGTCGTGCACATGCGCGTGCTCGAGGAACTCGCCCGCACTCCTTAACGCCATGAATTTCGTTTCGTCGACGAAGTGATATTGGACACCATCCTGCTCGCCGGGACGCGGTGCGCGCGTCGTATAGGAAACCGATAGCCGAATGCCCGGTTCGCGCTCGAGCAGCGCGCACACGAGGCTCGTCTTGCCGCCGCCGGAGGGCGCCGCGATCACAAAGAGACAACCGGACGCGGGGGGCGGGCGGGTGACGATGGCGGGCGAAATTGACACGCGAAGTTATCGGTTATTGACAGCGGAGGGCATTGACGAACGGGCAACTGCATGACGGACCGGACGATCGCCCTTGACGCCGTGCGCACCGCCGCGCCGTCAGGCCATGCTATCACGCGGCGCGGACGGGCAAAGACGCCCGAAGCTTGGCGCGGACCTGCTATGACGCTAGAATATTCTGCGGCTGACCGGCCAGAACGACATAACATCGATTCGGCGGGACGCTGACGTTGGCGTCCGTCGCTTCGCCCGGCGAATCGCTCTCAACCCTGTTGCACCGATCCACACACAATGAAACCCGACATACGGCCTGCACATTCCGAACGGATGGTGATCCTTGGCGGAGGCGTGTGCGGACTTGCGGCCTCGCTGGTTTCGCGCGCACCGGTGTACGAGGCCGAACTGCTGTCGGGCGGGGCCGCAGCTACGGATCGCGCCGAGGGATTCGCGTTCGACCGCGGGATCCACATCCTCCAGACCAAGAACGCGAGGATCCTCAAGCTGATCGCCGATCTCGGCGTCGAGATGAACGAACGCAGCCGACGCGCGTTCATCCACACGCACGGCACCTATACGCCGTACCCGTTCCAGGTGAACACGGCGGGACTCCCGGTGGCAGTGCGCGCGCGCTGCGTGTGGGATTTTCTGCGCCGCGACCGCGCAGCCGACCCGGGCAATTACGAGGAATGGATGTACTCCACCCTCGGCCGCGGCTTCGCCGAGACGTTCCTCATCCCGTACAGCGAAAAATTCTGGACCGTCCATCCACGCGAGATGACTCACGACTGGACCGGAAACCGGGTCCCGCAACCGACCACGCGGCAGGTGCTGCGCGGGGCGCTCTGGAGCAAGCACACCCGCATCGGCACCAATGTCGATTTTCGCTACCCCGGCAGTGGCGCAGGCTACGGGACCATCAGCGACGCGCTTGAGCGGCACGCCGGGCCCGTCCACTGCGGTTACCGTGCGACCCGCGTCGACACGGCAGGACGTGTGGTGCACTTCGGCAACGGCGCGTCGGTCTCCTATGAGAGCATGATCAGCACGATTCCGCTGCCGGAGCTCGTGCGCATCTGCACCAGCGTGCCGGCCGATGTGCGAGCCGCCGCCGCAGAGCTGCGCACCAACAGCATCCTGGTCGTCAACCTCGGCATCGGGCGCCGCGACCTCTCCGAGTGGCACTGGGCGCATTTTCCGGAGCCGGACGTCAGCTTCTTCCGCATCAGCTATCCGCACAACTTTGCCGGCGACGTGGTGCCGACCGGAATGTCGGCGATTTCGGCCGAAGTTTCGTATTCGCCGGATCGTCCGCTCGATCGCGAGAGCATCGTCGCGCGGGTGATCGACGACCTCATCCGGGTCCGTGCGCTCGGCAAGAAGGATCCGATCGTCTACCGGAGCACCCGCGACATTCCCTACGCCTATTGCATCTACGACTTCAAGCGCAAGCCGGCCGTGCGCAAGGTGCGCGAATGGCTGCAGTCGGAAGGCATCATCACGGCGGGCCGCTACGGAATGTGGAGCTACTTCTGGAGCGACGAGTCGATGATGAGCGGCATCCAGGCGGCCGAGCGGGCGCTTGCGTCCGCTGCTGGCGGCGACGCCGCGCGAGGGTTGCAGGTTGTCGCCGGCTGACGGCGCCGCGCCGCTGCCGCGCTATCGCGACATTCGCTACTGCCCGCGCTGCGGGATCACCTACCGGGCCGAGGATTTCCACGCGAGCGAGTACTTGTTCCTGTGTCCGGCGTGCGGCTTCGATTTCTACCAGAATCCGCTGCCCTCCGCCGTCGTGGCGATCGGGCATCCGCAGCGGCCCGATGCCATCCTGGTCCTGAAGCGCGGGACGCCGCCCGCGATGGGTCGCTGGTGCCTGCCCGGCGGCTTCATCCGCTACGGCGAAGCCCCGGAAGCGGCCGCGGCGCGCGAGGCGCGCGAGGAGACCGGGCTCGCCGCCGAGATCGGCAACGTTCTTCGCGTCGGCATGCTCGATTACCGCTACCGCGGCCGGCAGGTGTGCGTGTTGGAGGTGGTCTACCTCGCCCGGCTGCGCGCCGTGCCGCCGGCGATGTTGCGACCGACGCCGGAGTCTTCGGAAACCGCGTTCCTGCCGATCGACGAGCTGCTCGCTGCACCCGAAACGATGGCGTTTCCCGAGCACCTCGATGTGCTGCGCGCGTATCAGGCGCTGCGGCACTGATCCGGTTCGAGTTTTAGGGCGGGCGGGTCAGGCGGGGGTGCGCGCCTCGGCCGGGCGTTCCCGGGCGCCCGGACCGCTGCGATAGTACTCGATCACTTCATCGATCTTCTGCGCGAGGGTTGCCGCGGGCGAAAAGCCCATCGCCGCGGCAATGCGGCCGATGTCGGCGATCGAGTTGCGCAGTTCCCCCGGATGCGCTGCGACGTGGAAAGGGCGGATGTCCGGGGCGATCCGGCCGCACAGCAGCGCCGCGATGTCGTTCACCGACGTCGCCCGGCCGGTTCCGACGTTGAAGACGCCTCGCTCGAGCGGGGACTTCATCGCGAGCAGGTTGGCGGCGACGATATCGCTGACGTGGACGAAGTCGCGCCGCTGCTCGCCGTCGCCGAAGATGCCGGGCGCCTCGCCCTGCAGCAGGCGGCGGATGAAGATCGTGATCACGCCGACGTAGGGCGTGAAGGTCTGCCCCGGGCCGTAGGTGTTGAAATAGCGCAGCACGTGGCAGGCGATCCCCATGTCGCGCGCGAGCTGCAGGCAGTATTTCTCCGCCGCCAGCTTGGCGATGCCGTAGGGCGAAATCGGCTCGGTCGCATGGTCCTCGGCGATGGGGTCGGGCGCCTCGCTGTCGGCGTAGACCGCCATCGACGACGCGAAGACGATCTTGCGCACGCCGGTTCCAGCGCAGCATTGCAGCAAGTTCAGCGTGCCCATGAAGTTGGTGTCGGCGTCGCGGTAGAACTCCTTGACCGACGAGCGGATGGAGACGCGCGCCGCTTCGTGGAACACGATGTCGGCGCCCTCGAGGGCCCGCCTGACGTCGGCCTGCGAGCGCACGTCGCCGTGGATGAACGCGGCGCCATCGGCGACGTTCTCCTTCCGGCCCATCGACAGGTCATCCAGCACCGTCACGGCGCGCCCCTGCGCGAGCAGCGCGCGCACGAGGTGCGAACCGATGAATCCGGCGCCGCCGGTGACGAGCGCCCTGCCTTGCATCGCGGTTGGTTCAGTCACGGGTGAAGGTCCGGCAGTCGATCCTGATTTCCGGCGTAAAGATGAACTGGTCGAGGTCGCGTTCCGACGTGACGATGGTATCTGGGAATACCACACAGTTGGACATCGAGATCGGATGCTCGATCGCGGCCCGGTCGCCCACGACGACGTTCGTCAGTCGCGCGCCGGGATGGACATGGGCATCGCGACCGACGAGCCGCGCGAGTCCGCGCTGTTCCAGCTCGAACAGGTTGCACGTGAGGACATCGGCCGGAGACGTGAGGTTGACGTCCCATTTGACGACGTCGGCCATCAGCACCGGCAGGCCGTCGTCGACCATGATCTGGATCGTGTCGGTGATCTCGTATTCGTCGCGCATGGCAGTGCGCGGCGTGCGCCGGATCGCGTCGAACACCGGCAGGTCGAACAGGTAGAGGCCGCAGCCTTTCACGGTCGTCTGTACGTGCCGGGGCTTTTCGATCACGCGCCGGACGCGCCCGGTCTCGTCCTGCTGCACCGTGAAATTGCGCCGGATCGCCGCCGGATCCGTCTCGTGCTTGACGGCAAGCACTGCGCTGGCGTTCTTCGCGGCCATCATCTCGAGCATCCCCCCGAGATTCTCTGCCTTGAAGAAGATGTCGCCCAGCACCATGAAGATCGGCGTCGAGATGTACGGTTCGAGCTGCCCCAGCGCCGACGCGATGCCGAGGATCTTGGTCTGTTCGACGTAGCGGATCCTGACCCCGAGCGCCGAGCCGTTTCCGAGTACTTGCGCGAGCTCGTGCCCGAGATGGCCGATGACAATGTAGATATCGGTGATTCCCAGGTCGCGGAACACTTCGATAGAATATTGAATCAAGGGCTTGTTGCAGATCGGCAGTCCGGGCTTGGGATAGTAGTCGCTGAACGGATGCATCCGCGTCCCTTTGCCGGCGGCGAGGATCACTGCAACGATCTTGTTCATGGCGAAAGGCGTGCCTGGCAGAAGCTGGGTGATGGCTGGTCGATGCCGCGCGGTCCGCGCGCGCGGGCGTCCGCCGGGCGGAGACGCTGCAAGGTCGATCCCGGGAATGCGGGTGGCATTATACTGGCCCTGTTGAAATTCAAGTGGGTTGCCGGGCGTGAGCGTTGGATGCGCGGACGTCGGGGCTTGCCGGCGATTGCCAAGTCAACTCAGTTGATCGTGAGACGCGGACGCGACGCGCCCCGAGCCAATTCGAAGGAAGTCACATGACCGCGGCGACGAGCGCCAGTCTCACCATCCTGATTGTCACCTGGAACTCCTGGGGCGATCTGAAGCGATGCCTCGAGTCCATCCGCAACGCCGGTGCGGGGGAGCTGGAAGTGCTGGTGTTCGACAATGGCTCGAGCGACGGCACGGTCGAAAAGCTGCGCGCGCAGTTCCCCGAGGTGCGCCTTGAACAGAGCCAGGTCAATCTGGGGCTGCCTCCCGCGGTCAATCGCGGGCTCGCCGCCGCGCGTGGCGACTACGTGATGCTGCTCGACGTCGACACCGAAGTGAAGCCCGGCACCGCCACGCGGCTGCTGCAGTTCATGGAAGAGCGGCCCGACGTCGCGCTCGCTGCGCCGCGGATCTACACGCCGGAAGGCGAGGTCGAGCGCAGCGCCCGCAGACTTCCGTCGCCGATGAACGGGCTGTTCGGGCGGCAGTCGATCCTGTCGCGGCTGTTCCCGAACAACCGGTACACCCGCCGCTATCTCGTGGCCGACCATCTCGGCAGCACGGAGCCGTATCGCGTTCAGCAGGTCTCGGCGGCCTGCATGTTCATGCGGCGGACGCTGGTGGACGACGTCGGACCCTGGGACGAGGGCTACCGGTGCTACTGGGTGGATTCCGACTGGTGCGCCCAGCTGAAGCGCGCGGGCAAGATCGTCTACTGCGTCCCGGATGTCGGGATTGTCCACTATGAAAACAACCGCGCGGGCAAGAAGAAGAGCGTCTGGCGGATCTGTCACTTCCACATCGGCGCCTATCGCCTCTACCGGAAGCACTACACCCGCGGTGTGCTCGATCCGCGCGCGCTTTTCGCTGCGGTGGCGCTCACAGTGCGGGCCGGGATGATGCTGGCGCTGAACGAACTCAAGGCGAGCGCGCCGGCTGCGGCGCCCGCGGCGCGACAGGGCGAGCGCGCGGCCTAGCGTCAATGCTCTCCCCTTCGCTTCGCGACTAAACACCGGCATGGCGCCCTTGAGGCACTTAAGTGAAGAGTAGCGACGGCAGCGCGTTGTTCGGGGATTTCCCGAGGGTCCTGCTGGTCTGCGCGCTCGGGGCGCTCTTTGCCGTCTGCATCCAGCCCTTATGGAATCTCGAAGATCGCTGGTTCGTCGTGACCGTCGCAGCCGTTGCGCTCGTGTCCATCTCCATGATGTTTGCCGGGCGCTTCTCCAATTCGCTCCTGATCCTGCTGCTGTTCTGTGTTCCGCTCGCAGGATTCAAGAAGTACTTCTTCCTCGTCGAAGATTATGTCACCTGGATGAACGCACTGGGCTTCGGGATCATCGATATCCTCGTCGCGGGTCTTTACGTTGCGTGGCTGTTCCGCATCCTCGCGCTTCGCAGTACACCGATGCCGCGGCTCGAGGCGGCCGATGTCTGGCCCGCGCTGTTGGTCCTGTCCTGCCTGCTCTCCTTGCCGGGCGCCAACGAGCCGCATCTCGTCCTCTTCGCCTTCCAGAACGTTCTGCTCCATGTGCTTGTCTACTTCTATGTTTCGCGCCACTTCAAGCCGGAACACGTGCGTTGGCTGCTCGCGGCGATCGGCTTTGCCATCGTCATCGAGTCCGTGCTCGCCGTCGTCCAGAACCAGTTCGGGATTCTTGTCGGCCTGATGCTGGACCGGGGCGCCGGTGGCGAGAATCTCAACACCCAGTTGTACACGGTACCTGGAATCGAGGACGTGGCACGCGGGGCAGGAACCACCTACGACGCGCACTCTCTGGGCGTATTCATGGCAATGGTCGCACCCTTCGCGCTGGTCTTCCTGTACTCGAGCCGCTTGCCCCGCGCTGCTCGCGCCGCGAGCGGGGTGCTGCTTCTTGCCGCGTTGGTCGGCCTCGCCGTCAGCTACTCGCGCTCGGCCTGGCTGTCTGGCGCACTCGCACTGGCCATCGGCGTCGCAATGCTGCTCCGCTGGCGCGAGCGCAACATCGTGCCGAGCGTTGCCGCCGCCGCGGTCGCGCTACTGGCTGCAGGTCCGTGGCTGGTCAACACGGTATTCAGCCGCCTGTTCGATGCGCCAGAGGAGCTGCTCGCCGTGCGCTTCGAACAGTACCCGGTCGCGCTGAACATCTGGCGCGAGAATATTCTGTTCGGTGCCGGTGCGGGCAATTACGTCGGCGCCCTGGACCGCCACAACCTCGATTGGGTCTTCAATATTGTCGTCCACAACGTTCCCCTGTACATCGCCGCGGAGATGGGGCTGTTCGGGGTCGTCGCCTACTACGGGCTCGTAGCGGCCACCATCGTCCGCCTGTGGCGTGTCGTGCGCAGGCGCGAGGAACCCGGCAGCCGATTGGCACTGGCGTCACTCCTCGCGCTATTCGTGTATGTGCTGGACGGCATGACCGACCCCCTTTTCCGCGAGCCCGTCCCCTATCTCTTCTTCTGGATCATCGTCGGGGTCAGCGTAGCGCTGGCGCGTTCGCCGCACGGCGCCTTTTCGCGGCACCCGTAATCGGAGGGTAAGTGAAATCGTTATCGCTGTTTGCCGCAATCGTTCTGATCGGAGCATTCTCGCTGGAGGCTGCAGACTCCCGGTCTGCCGAACCCGCGCCCACGTTTCGAACCGGCGTGGTGGTAACGCCGAAGAACTTTCCCGACCATACGGCGAATGATGTCGCCGACATGTTTCGGCTCAACGCGGAGCTCGGCAGTTTCTCGGTCATCAGGGTGCCCTGGAGCGATCCCAATCGCATGACGGCGATTCGCGTCATGATGGACCTCGCGAATCAGTACAATCTTGCGGCGGTAATCGAACTGAGCCCGTTCAAGGCCGACGAGTTGAAGGCCGCACGTCTCGATCCGCCCCGGGAAGTCACGGGAGCCGGCGGCCGCGTCTCGTTCACGAATCCCGCGGTTGCCGAGCCCTTCATCAAGATGGCGCTCGAAGTCGCCGAGCTGAAGCCCCCTTACCTTGCGGTGGCAACCGACGTGAACCTGCTCTACCAGTCGGATCCGGGTGAATACGATGCGTTCGCCACCGTCTATCGCAATCTGTACGAACGCATCAAGAAGGTTTCGCCGGGCACCAAGGTCTTCGCGACTTTCCAGTGGGACGCGATGCAGCGACGCGATGCGAAGGCCAACCGCGAGGTCATCGAAAAGCTGCGCTCCCAGATGGATCTGCTCGCTTTCAGTTCCGACCCCTTCAAGCTGTTCGAATCCCAGGGTCCCTCCGCAATCCCCCCGGACTACTACGACCGCATCGCGGCCTACGGTTCCGGACGAGAGGAAATTTTCGTAGAACTCAACTGGCCGTCCGATGGCGGGTCCGGCGAGGCGAACCAGGTCGCCTTCATCCGCAACCTCCCTCGCCTGATGGCCCGGCTCAAGCCTGCAATGGTGGCATGGACCTTCCTGCATGACGTGAAGGTCTTCGTTTTCACCGCGAGGAATGGCCTCATCGGCGCCAATGGAAAGCAGAAGCCGGCCTTCGATGCATTCCGCGACCTTGGTGGCGCGAAGTCCTCCGGTGCGATCGCGGCGGCATCCGTTCCGGGCAAGGAGCGCGTGAAGCAGACGCCCGACCGTTACGCCATCTATACCGCGCGACTCGACGGCAGCGACTTCAAGATCCTGTTCTCGCGTCCCGACAGGGAGATGACGCACGCGCGCGTGTCGCCGGACGGCACCCGGGTCGTGATCACCGGATACAACAAGCGCGGCAAGGACGGCTTCGCGAACGAGGACGCGGGCTACGAGAGCACGGAAATCATGATCCTCAACCTCGATGGCACTGGCCTCGAGACCATCATCCCGCCAAAGCCGGGCGTGATCGCCGCCAACGGTGATTGGACGCCCGATGGCAAGTCGATCTTCTTTGTCTCGACCGACAACGCGCAGCGAAGTCCCGAAATCCGCCAGATCGACTTGGCGACGCGCAATATCACGCGCGTTCCGACGCCGCCCGGACTGATGGCGAGCGATCCGCACCGGATGGGCAACCAGATGGTCTTTCCCGTGAAGGCAGCGGGGAAAGAAGCGGATGCGCTCTGGGTCATGAATGCCGACGGCAGCGCGGCCCGGCAGGTGACGCGCCCGCCTCGCTCCAGTTCATCGGACGGCCTTTATGGCGACTTCGATCCCAAGCTGTCGCCCGACGGGACGAAGCTCACCTTCATGCGCATCGACGGCGGAACCACCTGGCGGGTGATGGTGCTCGATCTCAAGTCGGGCAAGGAGACCCTGCTGTCGCCAAGCAACGTCATGCAATGGCTGCCGACCTGGTCCGGGGACGGCAAGCTCCTGCTCTATACGCATGTTGATGCGAAGAACCTCAAGGACACAGGGCTCTGGACCATGACGCCGGAAGGCACCGACCGCAAGAAGGTCCCGCTGCCGCCGGGGTACTTCTTCAACCACGGCACTATTTTTGCAGCCGACAAGTCGTCGCCGACAGCGCGGATCATCTTCAGCGGATCCCCGAAGCCCTGGCTCAAGTCGCCGTGAGTCCTGTCAGTGTCAACAAGGGTCGCGGCTTCGCGGTTTGCTTGACTTTTGACGCATATCAAGTTACCACTACATGCGCCTTTATGCTGACAGCATCCCCCCAACCCTGGTGAGACATCGCCCGCGGAGTCTCGCGCCCTGAAAGTATGCAAAAAGACATCCTCAAATTCCGGCGTAGCAAGGGGATTCGTGCCGTCATCGGGTACTCCACGCCCAGGAAACTGGCCAATCTCCTGCGGGCCAAGTACGAGGAGCACACGCGCTCGATCGCGCCCAAGTCGTTGCCCTATCGCGCGGCCATCGACGTCGTCAACACGTGCAACCTCAAGTGCCCCTTGTGTCCCACGGGCCAGCGACGCTTCGGCCGGGACGTTCAGCTGACGCCGCTCGACCGCCTTGACCCGCTGCTGGAGGAATTCGGCGATTATCTTTACATGCTGGATTTCTTCAATTGGGGTGAACCGCTGCTGCATCCGCAAATCGGCGAGTTTGTTTCGCGTGTCCATCAGCGAAATATATTCACGAGGATTTCGAGCAATTTGAGCATCCCGAAGCAGGACAGGCTTGGCGCAGTTTGTGACGCCGGCCTGGACCACATGCTGTTGAGCATCGACGGCGCTACGCAGGACGTTTACCAACAGTACCGCAAGGGGGGCAAGCTCGATTTGGTGCTTGATAATATCGCCTACATCGTGGACTACAAGCGCCGACATCGACTGAAGACGCCCGTCCTCGAATGGCGAATTCTGTGCTTCGACCACAATCGTCATCAGGTCGATGCCGCGCGAGAATTGGCGAGAAAGGTCGGCGTCGATCTCTTCACGGTCGAAAATGGCTTCATCCCCGGAGAGGTCGGCGAACGACAGGACGAGCCCGAGTATCGATGGGCGCTGAAGCAGAAGACCTGCGCGATGCTGTACAAGTTTGTTCTCGTGCACCCCGACGGGGGCATTGCTCCCTGCTGCACGATGATCGATAAGCGCGACGATTTCGGCGATATGAACACTGGGAGCCTGCGTGAAACCTGGCACAACGAGCGTTATACCCAGGCACGGATGGCGTTCGACCCCAAGCGCCTCAGCCAATTGCCGAAGGACCTCGACCATCCCTGCTTTTATTGTCCGGTGGCGCGCAACCAGCCGCATTTGCAGGACTATCTGAAGAACAATGCCAGCGTCAAGTTCGACGGCAATCTGGCGATGGCCAACGGGGAGATGGCAGTGAGATCCGTGCGGTCCAGCGGACCGGTCAACGAGGCCGCATCGGATGCCCTGGTGGAGATCAGTTTCCACCCGAAGAAGCCCGAGCCGATCCTTTCGCCGGACCACCAGCACGCCGACTAGCGATTTCGGTCCCCGGTTGCCATAAATCCGACGGGGCATTCCGGCGGTTCCGACGATGTCGGTTGCCGTCGCCGTCAACTTGAAGTGCGGTATCGACCCGTCGCAGTCCTCGGTACAAATTGTTCCTCAGCGTCGAGATCTCCAGTTACAACCGCGGGCACATCCTGCGACTCGTGCTCGAGCGCCTTGCCGGGCAGACCTATCCTGCGAGCCGCTTCGAAGTCATCGTCTCCGACGACGGCTCCACCGACGGCACGCCTGAATGGGTCGCCGAGTACGCCGCGCAGGCGCCTTATCACCTGGAACTGGTGCGCAACGACCACGCCGGTTGCGGGAGCACACACAACAACGGCATCCTTCGCGCGCGCGGCGATGTCGTACTCATGATTGCCGACGATGTGCTGCCTTCGCCGCGCCTGCTGGAGGAACACGTGCGCATGCACGAGCGCAATCCCGATGCTGCGGTCGGCGTTGTCGGCCGGCTGGAGCAGTCGCCGATGTTGCCTTCGACGCCGTTCCAGACAACCTGGAACCGAATCGTCAACTCGATCTTTCCCCGCAATCGTGTCGAGCTCGACTATCGCGACTTTTTCGTGAACAACCTCTCGTTCAAGAAGGCTTTCATGGTCGCGAACGGCATGTTCCGCTCGTGGCCCGCGGCCTCGCACGAGGATCTCGAACTGGGTTACCGCCTTCAGCAATGCGGCATGCGCCTGCTCTTCTGCGACGAGGCGCTGGCCTACCATCACCACGCCGAAACGATCGACTCGATAGCGCGGCGCTCGTACGCCCAGGGATACCAGTGGCAACTGTTCGAAACACATGTCCCGGACGCCTGGGTGCGCGCCCGCTCCGGGAATTTCCGGCCCGGTGACAGCGCCGCGGCGCGCTGGCGATTCCGGGGGCGCCTTGTCGCGCGAACCGTGCTTTTCAACCGCGCGACCATTGCCATTGTTGTGCCGCTCATACGCAAGTCGGACACGCATGCGTGGCTGGCGCCGATGGTGGACCTGTGCGCCGCAAAGGTCAGCTCGTACTATTTCCGCAAGGGCCTGGTCGATCGCCGTCGCGGTCTGCCATTCCGGTACGTCTGATCCGTTGCCCCTCTAGGGCGTTCGCACCAACGCATCCGGGCGCGAGCCCGGCAACGGGTGGTCGCCTGTCACGGCGGCCCGCAGCGACGGGTCGCCGCCCAATGCGCCCGGCAGATCCCGGCAGGCCACCACGATCCCGCGGAGCAGCGTCGTGACGACGTTCATGAGCCCGCGGCCGACCTGGTTTTTCACGGCGATGGCCTGGCCGTTTCGCTCGAGCAGTATGCCGCGCCTTCCGGCCGCCAGCGTGTAGAGGTGCGGCAGGGCGATATCCGCGATGACGACGTCTGCGCGAGTACGCACGAGGCGCGCGAACAACTGCGGCAGGTCGTGGCGCAGGAAACCGCGATAGTCAATCGTGAAATCGTCGCGTCGCTCGCGGTACCGCGGAGCGATTTCCTGCCACCGAATCCCGGTGCAGCAGCGCGCAAAGGCATCTTTGATGCGCTTCACCAGCCGCGGATCTTCGATCTCCGCAATGAGAATCCGCGGTTGCGCCGGGAGCTCCGCCGCGAGCCGGCGGCACAGGTCCTCGAGCGCGACCGGTTCCGATAACCGGTACCCGGGATCGTAGCGTTTGCGCGCGAAGCGTCCGTGCAGGAAATCGTCGACCGCGTCGTTGACGGCCTTGCCGAAGAAGGGGCGCGTCGTCAGGTGTTCGAGCGCCGCTTTCGCGTAACTCTTCAGCACCAGGCGGCGCACGCCGCGCAGCGACCCCTGCGGCGCGTGGCGGACATTGAACAGGAGCGCGCCGCGCAAATCGTCGTAGAGCGCCGACGGCGCCTGAAAGCTGCGGGCGGTGTTGGCCCAATCGCGATGCCAGGCGCGGGACTTCGTGTGCGCGCACACACGATAACCGCGGCGCAACGTGCGCTGGCACCAGTCGGTGTCGCCCCAGTAGACCCAGAAGCGCTCGTCCCAGAGGCCGATTTCACGGCACAGCGACGTCCGCACCAGCAGCGAGCAGGCAGGAATGAGGTCCGCATCGACGAGGCCGCCCTGGTCGGCGGGGGCCTTGTTGAGGCCGACCGCGCCCTTGTTCCAGTCCATGCGCAGCCCGGCGGTGACCAGCCGCTCGCGGTCCGAGGGGTCATAGATCGTGGAGCCCACGATCCCGATTCGGCCGTCGCCATCCATCGCATTGACAAGCGGACGCAACGTTCCGGGTTCGACCTCGGCGTCGCTGTCGAGCAGCCAGATGTATTCGAAGGCGGATGCATCCGCCAGTGCCTCGATCATGCCGAGGTTGAAGCCGGCGGAGGTGCCGAGGTTTTCGCCCGTTACCGTCAAGCGCACCTCGGGAAATTCCCGGCCCACCCGCGCAGCCGTATCGTCGGCCGATGCATTGTCGACCAGGAAGATCGCGATTCTTTCGGACGGGTAATCGAGCGTGCGCAGCTGCGCGAGCAGCACGAGCAACGGTTCGCACCGGTTGAACGTCACCGAAACGATCGCGACCGCGGGGAATGGAGTCATCGGAGCCCGGCGGATGATGGGAGATTCGTTCGCGCGGCGACGGGATTGAACGCCGCCCGCCCTCCCGTTGCGACAGGGCTCGCGGCCACCGAGGCGAGGGGGACTGTCAAGCCGATTCGACGGGCATCAACGACGCGAAATCATAGCACGACCAAGATCGTTCCCTGGCGCGGACGACACGGCCGACCGCAGAGCGTAATCGGTCGTTCGGCCCAAGAAAAAGCGCGCCGGATCCACGCAGAAATCGTGATCTTGCGGTTACACTTTCCAGGTTACCCGTACGCTCCGACTCGACGGAGCCCATGATCGCGGCTCGCATCGTCACGATGGCTGTGGATGTCTTGCGGACGTCTGCGCGGGAATCGACAGCCGAACCAAAAGGAAAGCCAAATCGATAGCCAAGCGTGTTTCCGGGGCGGGAAGCGATGAACCGCGGACTGCACGAAGTCACTCTTCCCGGCGGGGTGACGGTCGATTGTCACCGCGAAAGCGAAGCCGTGCTGACGAGCGAGCAGGTTCAGCTCTATTTCCGCCACGGCGTGAACCTGCAGCCGGGCGCGACGGTCGTCGACGTCGGCGCCAACATTGGCCTGTTCACGCTCCTGGTCCACCAGCGTTGCCACGGCGACGTCGACGTCTTCGCGGTCGAACCCATCCCCGCGAGCCTCGAAGCCCTGCGCCGCAACGTCGCCCGCTTGGGCTCCGATCGCATTCGGGTGCTGGCGTGCGGTCTCGGCGCGAGCCGCGGATCGGCGGTGTTTGCCTATTACCGGCATCACTCGACGCTGTCGACCGCCTACGGCGCCACCTCGGACGAACACGAACTGAGCGAGCAGCTCGTTCAGTCGTTTCTCAGGAACATGGACGAGCTGCCTGCGCCCCAACGCTGGGTTCGTTACCTGCCGTCGTCGCTGCGGCTGCGGCTGATGCGCGCGATGGTCGCCAGGAGCTTCAGGGAGGTCGAACAAGTCCGGTGCGAGATCCGGACGGTCTCCGACATCGTGCAGGAATACGGCATCAAGCGCATCGACCTGCTCAAGGTCGACGTGGAAAAGGCGGAGCTCGAAGTGCTCAATGGCATCGCCGCGAGCGACTGGCCGAAGGTACAGCAGGTCGTGATGGAGGTGCACGATCTCGGCGGGCGGCTCCAGGCGATCACCGATCTTCTCAAGCGCAACGGTGTCGGCAACGTCATCGCCGAACAGGAGCCGGCGTTGCGCGGGTCGAACGTTTATGCGCTGTACGCGGCGCGCGAGCCGCTCGGGGCCTGATGCACGTCCGCTTGAAGCCCGGAGCGCATGTCCCGCTCGCACCGGCGCAACGGCGGTGCCGCGACGCTTGGGATCAGGATGCGCGCCGCAGCTTGCTCCTGATCGTCGATAGCACGAGTTCGTCCTCCTTCGCCAATCCGGCCACGAAGAGCGCGCCGAAATAGAGCACCGCGTAGGCGGCCGAATAGACGACGATGGCCAGCACATAGGGCATTTCGCCAATCGCGGCCTTGACGGCCCAGACACACGCAAACGCCGCGATGCCTGCCGCGAGCGGCTTCAGATAGCCGGCGCTGTACGGATGCATTTTTAGCGTCCACCGGGTCTCGATGAGCGCCAGGAGCTGAAAGGTACCCAGCGCCAGGAAGGTCGCTGCGGCCGCGCCTTCGATTCCGAATCGCGGAACGAGGAGCGCGTTGAGCGCAACGTTCAGCACGAAGGCGACACCGGTGTTGAACACCATCAGTTTCGTCCGCCCGGACATCGTGAGCATGAACGATGACGTGCCCGTGCCCGCGTCGACGAGTTGCGTCACGGCCAGGATCATGAGCGCCGTCTTCCCTGCAACGAACGCCGGGCCGAAAAGGCGCAGCACTTCCGCCGACAACAGCAGCAGGAGCATGACCGCCGGCAATGTGGCGAGGAACATCCATTTGCCCACCGTCTTGTACAGGGCTTCCAGATGAGAGAGATCGCCGCGGTGATACAGGTGCGAAATCGTCGGCGCGAATATCTGGCCTGCAGCGGCCACGATCATGTTGGCCGCGAACGCGGTTCGCGCGGCCGCGCTGTAGACGGCCACCTCGCTCGCACTGCGCAGCAAGCCCAGCATCACGATATCGGCCCAGAACAGCATCTGGGTAAGTATGATCACCAGCACGAGGGGCGCCGAGAAGCGGAGCAGTTCGCCCGCGGCGATGGGGGCGCTCACGCGGCCGGCCGCAGGCGCGCTGCGCCCGAAATAGCGAGCGGCGAGCGGAAACGTGAGCAACGCCGCGGCAACGTAGGCCACACTCGCACCGACGATGCCGAAGCCGGCGAGCAGCAGCGCGCCGCAAATCACCAGATTGGTGGCGGGAAGGACGATTCGCTCGCAGACCGTGTTGTAGCCGAACTGCTTCAAGCCGAGCAGCGCTGCGAGCAGGATCATCGTCATGGACGTCGGCACGAGCGACACGGACAGAATCCGGATGACAGCTGCGAGATCTGGCATTTCGAACCGGACGGACATCAGGCCGGCGGACGCTGCCAATATCGCGGTGAGCGCAAAGCCGAATAGGACGACCAATCCCAGCGCGCTGCGCACGGTGCCGCGCACGCCGGCAATGCTGCCCTTGCCGGCCAGGATGGCAACGTAATGAAGCGTGCCAAGTTCGAGACCCATGCGAGCGACGAACTCGGCGATGCGGATTATTGCGAGCGCCAGCATCATCACGCCGACGCTGTGGATGTCGAGCAGGCGCGCGAGAACGACGCCATAGAAGAACGAGAGCGCGCCGTTGACGATGCGGCCGAGCATCGACAGGCCGGTTCCCCCGGCGATCGCCTGCAGATCCTCGCGCAGCGGATCGTCGGCGGCACTCATGCGCTCAATCGCCGTAGATGCGGCGGCCGTCGCGCACGCCGCGCAAGAAATGGTAGTACAGAAACGCGCGGTACATCTTCGGCTTGACCAGCGCGGCGAGCCGCGGATGCGTCTCTGCGGCGTCGAACAGCGGGCGCCACAGCCAGCGCGCGGTCAGCCGGTTCAGCACAACCATCCGCGCGGCATGCCGGAAGACGTGCCAGGTGAAGCTCTTTTCCGCGCCGTGGAACCAGCTCGACGTGGAGAGTGCCCGTATGTATTCGCGCACGGTGTGGCGATCGAGCACGTGGAAGTACGCCGTCAACTCCGGCATCGGCGCGTACCGCCGGAACTCGCCGAAGTTGAGGCCGCGCTCGTGCCAGCGGGTGATCGCCTGATCGAGGGTCACCACGTGGTGATGGTAGCCGAGCGCGGCCTTCGAATAGAGAAGGCGCAGCCCGTGCCGGTGAAGACGGCATCCGAGCTCGAGGTCCTCCAGCGCCGACGGGCCGCCGCGGCCGCGGTGCTCGAGGAACATGCCGTGGCCTGTCAGGAACGCGCGCTTGGCCGATATGTTCATCGCGAAGAACCGGTACGGGGGCAGCTCCGTTTGCCCCTCCAGCTCGTAGAACTTGAAGGGATCCCACTTGCGCAGGAACACGCTCTGGTCGAGATCGGGCGATTGGACGACCCGGCCCAGCACCGCCACCTCGGGCTCAGGGCGCGCCAGGTGATGCTCGAGGTGCGTGCGCACTGCCGGCGGCGAGAGAAAGATATCGTCTGCGATCAGCAGAACGACCGGCGCCCGGGCGCGCTCGATGCCGCGGTTCTGCGTATACCCCGGCCCGCGGTTCTCGTGGCGATGGTAGGTCAGCGCGAAGGCGGCTCCAGGCGCGAATTCGGCCACGACCTTGCCGGTGTCGTCGGGCGAGCCGTCGTCGACGACGATGACCTCGAACCGCTCCGGCGACAGGTCCTGCCGCGCGAGGTGATCGAGTGTTCGCCGCAGCGTTGCGGCGCGATTGTACGTCGACAGGACAACAGTGATCTCGGGGCTGCCGCCCGCGGCGTTGCTCATAACCGCCTCAGAAGCCGATCTTGCGCAGCAGGTAGGACGCGAGCACGGCGACCAGCGCGCCGAACATTGCGGCGATCAGGAGGCGGACCACGCCCGGCAGCCGCCGCGGCGCGCGCTGCTTCGAGCCGGGTTCTTCAGCCATGGCTGCGGGCCTCCTCGCCGTCCGACGCAGGCGCCTCGCCCGCCGCCGCCGGGGCCGGTGGCCCGCTCTGTGCACGGGGGGGCGGGGAGAAAAGAATGCCGATGCCGAGATAGGAGAGCAGGTAGACGAGCCCGACGGCGAACAGAAGACCGAGTCCGCCGGCTAAGAGCACGTGATAGACCTTGATCGGCGCGACGGGGCCGGTCGGCACCACGGCCGGGTACAGGACCCGGACCTCGCTCACGGGCGAGGTCGCCCGCACTGCAGCCTCCTGGTAACTGTCGTTCAGCAACGAGTAGTCGCGTTCGATCGAGGTGAGCGCGAGCTTCAAGGTGTCGAGGCGCGTCTGGATGGCCGGGAGCTTGCCCAGGCGCGCGGAGATGGCGTTGATGGAAGCCTGCAGCGCCTCGCGCTTGGCGACGAGGCTCGTGAGATCGACGCCTTCGAAGACCTGCTGGGACGCGAGCTTCCGGAAGTCGTCCGGCTGGACGTATTCGACTGGCGCCGCAGGGAGGGCGGGTGGCGTTTGCGCCGCGCCGGCGGCCGCTCCGGCGGGCGGGGCGCCCGCGCCGAGAATTTGCTGCTTAATCGCGAGCTTTCCCTCCACGGACGACTGCCGCGCCTTCGCCCGCGCGATGTCGCTGTCGAGGCGGGAGGCCTCGAGCTGCAGCGAGGACAGGTTGACCGTCAGGCGCTCGGTTTCGAGCGGCACGGATGCGACGCGGTTGTCGTTGAGCAGCGACTCGATCTCCTTGCGGAGTTTGTCCATTGCCGCCCGCTTCTCTTCCAGCAGCGCCCCGAGCTGGTCCGCGCGGGAGCGGCCCGGCTGCCGGTCGAATTCGAGCAGCCAATCCGCCAGCACCTTTCCCAGATGGTCGGCAATCTTGGCCGCGCGGTCGGGATACGGGTCGCGAACCTGCAGCAGGAAGATGTACGAGTCGCGGTTGGTGACCTTGATGTTCTCCCGGAGGTCCTGGATCGCCTGCTGGGTCGGATCCCCCTCGATGAACCGGCCGTACTTCATCAGCATCCAGGCGTCGCGGCCGATTTCCTTCACCTGGTCCTTGGTCTTCTCGTACCAGACCTTGTACCACGGGCCCTCGTAGACGGTGGGCGGCTTCTCGTCGAGATGCAGCGCCGCCACGACATCGCCCAAAACCGCGTCGGACCTCACCACCTCGAATAGCGTCTGGCCGATCACCTTGAATGGCGCCTGCGGCGCGGGCGAACCCACCGCTTCGTTCTGCTGCGCCTTGAACCGCGTGACTTCCTGGACCCGGTAGGAGATCGATGTGTAAGACTCGTACTTTTCCGAATAAACGTAGGTCAGAGCAAGCGCGGTGAGCACCGCCGACAACACGAATGCGACGATGAAGCCGCGCTCGCGGACGAGCGGCTCCCAGACGTCCCGGCGCGCGCCGGGCGACGGACTCCCGGGTACCTGTTCCTGGCGGTCCATGGCGGCAGCTTCCCGCGCGGTGCTCAGAAGGCGCCGTGGTGGGTCAGCACCAGCCAGAGAGTGATGAAGAGAGTCTTGACGTCGACCATCACCGAGCGCTCCCGAACGTACCTGACATCCCAGTACAGGTGTTCACCAATGGTGATGTTGCCGCGGCCTTTGATCTGCGAGAAGCCCGTCACACCCGACCGGACCGTGAACTTGCGCATCTCCTCGGGCGAATAATACGGCAGGACGGACGGATTCTCCGGGCGCGGGCCGACGAGTGCCGCGTGGCCGGTGACCACGCTCCAGAGGTTCGGCAGCTCGTCTACCGTCATCAACCGGAACCAGCGCCCGACACGTGTCACGCGCGGGTCGTCCTCGTCCTTGTAGTAGGCCTTGAGAAACTCCTCGTGGCTGCCGAAGTTGTAGCGGTAAAGCTCCGGAAAGCGCTCCCGCGCATCGACGTACATCGTGCGGAATTTGACAAAGGTGAAAGTCGTCGGCACATGGTACAGCTTGTCCGGCTCGAAGGTTCGCCCGGGGGCGGGTACGACGTCGGTGCGGCCGATGAGCTCGGCGCCGCGCATGATCTTGCTGCGTCCGAAGCGGGTCTGGAAGAACAGCGCGGGGCCCGGGGAATCGAGCTTGATGATCAGCGCCTCGAGCAGGATGATCGGCAGCGTGACCACCAGCACCGTGAGCGCCAGCAGGAACTCGGCGACGCGATAGCAGACCACCACGAACTGCGGATCGCGCGGAGGCTCAGGCTCAACTTCGATTGCATACAGCGGATGGGACCGGGTCCCGCCGGCGTTGGAGCCGTTCCCGATGGACGGCGGCACCGACTCGGTCACCGCCCGATTCGCGGTGTCGTTCATGGTATCAGCTGAACTGTCGGGTTGCGGTTGGTGATGCGATTGTTGAACCACCCGAACTGGAATTGGACAAAGTGGGGAACGATGGCGTTGATGTATTGGTCCACGAACTGCCCCACCTGGGCAATTTCGCTCTTGGGCACGTAAACCACGTCGTGGCGCTGCAGGTAGACATCCGGCGCTTCATTGCGCAGGATTTTTTCCAGGTCGACTTTGCGGACGGTCAACGTTCCGTCTTCCCTGCCGCGGATCAGCAGAACGCTGGCCGTGTCGGCGCTGGTCAATGTGCCGCCCGCCCGCGCCACGGCCTGCAGCAGTGTGAGGTTGCCGTCCATCGGCAACAGGGACGGCAACTTGACTTCTCCATTCAGGTAGACACTCGTTCCGGCGCTGCGCGTGACGGACACCGTGACGTCCGTGGTCCCGACGAGGCGCCGATACGGGTCCCGTATTTTTGTGCCGAGCTCATCGGGCGTCATTCCCACGACCAGCATGTCGCCCAGGAGCAGCACCGAAATTCTTCCGTCGCCGCGCACGACGACGTCCTGGTTCAGCTGCGCATCGTAGTAGGAGCGAATGGACAGGGCGTCGCCGATCTGAAAGCGATATTCCGGCTCGATTTGCGGCGCGTAGTAGGTCGGGGCCTCGGCGGGCGGCGGAAGCGCGGGCACGGGATAGGTCGCGGTGGCGCAGCCCGCGACAAGAACCGATGCAACGATCAGTGTCAGTTCGCTACGCATCGTTTTCCGCAACGATCAGCTCTTCGGGTCCGGCTTGCGCCGATCCTGGGTCTTGCGCCGTTCGGGACCATCCCATGGGACGGAATGCAGGCGGCGATCAGGACGCATTCGCCGATCGCCGGCATCCACCCCCGCCATCGCGTGCGCAAATTCGCGCGTGATGTAATCGCGCAATGCATCGCGCCAAGGGCGCATGTAATTGATTCCGAGGGCCTCGAGGTTAGCATTTCGCATCATCTCGGACACCGGTCGAGGGGCGAAATACTGGCCCGCGAAATAGGACGAGTCCACCGCGATGAGCTCGATTTCGGAGTGTCCGGTGATGGCGAGAATTTCCTGCGCAACGTCGAACCGCGTGCCGGAACCCTCGCAGACCATGTGGTAGAGGCCGTATTGGCGGCTGTCGAGCAAATGAAACAGGTTGAGCGCGAAATCGTGCGTATAGGTCGGGGTTCCGAAGCGGTCGTTGACGGCATGAATCTGCTTGGCCCCTGCGATGATCTGTCCCAGCATGTGGTGCACGAACTTCTTGTCCCGCTTCGGACCGCCACCCACCATCCAGCCGGCGCGCACGATGAAATGCTTCCGGCAGCGGGCCGCCACTTCCTTTTCTCCGTCGTGCTTGGTGTGGCCGTACTCCATGATCGGATGCGGCGTGTCCTGCTCGGTGTAGAAGCCCTCCTTCGTGCCGTCGAACACGCCCGCAGTGCTGATGTAGACGAGCGTCGCGCCATACTCCTCGCACAGCGTGGCCACCTCACCGGTGGCAGCGTGATTGGTCTCCTGCGCGACCGAGGCATTCGTCTCGCAAAATTCGAGATCGGTACACGCGGCCAGATGCAGCACCAGTTGCGGCTGCAATGCCTCGAATTGGCGCCGCAATGCCCCCGTATCGCGCACGTCGAGGTGTGAAAGCCAAGGCTCGCTCACCACGAGATCGGTGGCAACCACGGACTTGAATCGCGATGAAAAATACGGGAAGACGGCGTTTCCGAGCATTCCACCGGCGCCCGTCATCAAAACCTGTTCTTCGTTCACCATTTTCCCGTTCTCGTCCGCGTGATGGACAGGAACCCGTCAGTTGAATTTCCACCGTCCGGGTCCGCATGACCTCGGACCTTCGGACGGAACCCATGGGCCGCTGCAAGCCTGTCGCATCCACGATTCGCAATGCTCCGCGTGAATTACGTGCACACTTGGCTGCGTGGCGCCGGAGACGCTGGAATAAAGGGGCAAATCGTTCGTAGGCGGAACGCCCTTCGGGGCCGACGATTTCCATGCCGCCGAGTCTCTATTCCTGTGCGCTGCGTGCCATTTCGATTTCTACCCGAACCCGTTGCCTTCCGCGGTGATCGTCATCCCGCACCCGCAGCGCAGCAACGAGGTCCTGGTCGTGCAACTGCGAACCACCCGGGCGGCACGCGCCCGGCCGGCGCCTAAAGCACTGCGAGTTGCGTCGCAGCCACGATGGGAATCGTCGTGGGCGGAGGCATGTTTGCTGGAAGATCGAGCTCCGGCTGCATTACGCGCATGTTGATCTTGTAGTTGACGAATTCCGTCGAGTTGACCGTCAGCCAGGCGAGTTGGCGCATGTGCTCCAGCGTTTCTGCCGGTACGGCGAGACCCTTCAGAATGGACTTGGTCCACTTCATCTGGTCCGTGTCGAAGTCCGGATCGAGCTGTCCGCTGTTGATCACCATGTCGTAGATCTTGGTCCCCGGGAAGGGAACCACGGCGAACAGCGCCGCGTGGTTGAGTCCCTCCTCGACGTGCATCTTGGCGTACAGGATCGTCTTGTGGATCTCGCCCAGAGTCTCGTCGGGGTAGCCGATCATGTAGTTGCCGGCGGTCTTGATGCCGGCGCGTGCGCACTCCTTGATCAACTTGCGGGTATCCGTCCGGTCCATGTTCCATTTGCCGGAAGAATATTTGTCGACCAGCCGCTGGTTGGCCGATTCGAACGGCAGGTGCAGCATGTGGAAGCCGGCCGTCGAAAGGATTTCCAGAAACTCGGTGTCGATGTCCAGGTGCCCGCCGTAATTCTTGAGAAGATGGACGATGTTGATGCCATTGACGTCGGACAAGTGCAGGTCCATCTCGGCGACCTTCTCGAACAGCGTGTAAGCGCGCTTCTTCTTTGCGAACAGGCTGTCGTCCTCGAAGAAGATGTAGTGCGCGCCCAGGTCCTTCAACGTCTGCAATTCACTCAGCACACGGTCGATCGACTTGACCCGGAAGTTGCCGACGGCGCCCGCGACCTCGCCATCGACTTCCTTCGATATGTGGCAGTACAGGCATTGGAAGGGACAGCCGCGCGAGGTCTGCAGCGACGCGTACTGGATGCGCGCGCCCTCGGGAAACTGCCCGCCGTGCGGCCGCGACAGGTCCCAGTATTTCTTGAGCGGCAGCAGGTCCCACGCCGGCATCGGAAGTTCGTCGAGATTCTCGAGTGGGGGCGGCGGCTTGTTCGTGGATTCGACGCCGTTGTCGTCGCGATACGCGATGCCCGGCACATCGGTCATCCGGATCTTGCCGCGCACGGCATCGGCGATCTTGACGATGATCGTCTCGGCCTCCGAAGTGACGATGATGTCCGCGCCGGCATCGAAAAAGCGCTTGCGCAGATTGCGGGCGTTGACGCCGCCCGCGATGACGAGCTTGCCCGGATGGGTTCGTTTGGCCAGCCGGATGAGATCGAGCACCATCGTAGTCTGGGTGGTGAAGATCGACGAGACGCCGATGACGTCGAATTCGGCGATCTGGCGTGCGATCTTCTCCTCGCTCATGCCACAGCGGATGAGGCCGCTGTCGAGCAACCGCGTGCTGAAAAAACTGTCCGCGAGCGGCTCGTCCTTGTCGCCCACCGAGACATCCAGGATCTTGACGTCGTAGCCGGCGCGCCGGATTGCTCCGGCGAGATAGGGCAGGCTCAACGACCCGTCTGGCTTGGCCATTTCCTCCGGCCCGAACTGCAAGGCCGAATACATCAGCAGGAATTTGGGATTGGTGAATCTGAACGCGTTCAATGAACGTGACATAAGACCCCTGATTTTTTCGTAATACTGCTGATGCGGGCCCCCGCCGACCCTCGGGAAATACTACGTCGCGGCAAGCCCCGAGTCAAAATAATATTCGCATTTATCGTGGCAAACAGATTGCTTTGCGTGCCTTGGAGGCCTAAGACCCTGCGCGAAAAGCGTGCATCTGCCAATTCGTGGTGCAGACGACGCATTCGTGCGCGTTTTGTAGGACACCAACCGTTTAGGCGTGCGTCCGGGGCGCCTTCAGGGAGCCTACGGTTTGTAGAATACGTTTTGCGATCGCCATCGGTGCCGGGAAAATTCCGAGCACGCTATTCGATGTTCTGCACCTGCTCGCGCATCTGCTCGATCAGCACCTTGAGTTCCAGCGATGCTTGCGAAATTTCAGCGTCGACCGACTTGCTTCCCAGCGTATTGGCCTCGCGGTGCAATTCCTGCGCAAGAAAATCCAGCCGCTTGCCGGCACTGCCGCCGGCGCCGAGCACGCGCCTCACCTCGGCCACGTGCGTGGTCAGCCGCGACAGTTCCTCGGCGACGTCGATCTTGGTGGCGAACAACGCGAATTCCTGCTTCAGGCGATCGTCGTTCGCGTCGAGTTGGGCTTCGCGCAGGCGCAGCGCGAGCTTCTCGTTGAACGCCGCGTGAATGGCCGGGATGCGCGGCGCCACGCGCGCGACCTCCGCCTCGATGCCGTTGCAACTGGCCTCGAGCACGGCTTGAACCTTGGCGCCTTCCCGCCGCCGCGACGCCGCCAGGTCGGTCAGCGCCCGGTCGACAAGGGCCGCGACCTTCGCCGCAAGTTCTTCGGCAGGAATCGACGGTTCCGCCAAAACCCCTGGCCAGCGCAGGATTTCGTGGACCGACAGGGGCAGGGCGGTCGGAACGATCTGCGACACCTGTTTGGCGGCCTCGGCGAGTTGCGCAACCTTGGCCGCATCGACCGCGAGCGTGGTGGCGCCCGGAGTGGTCCGCGCCAACGCCACGCGGCACTCGACCTTGCCGCGCTTGAGATCGCCCGACAGGCGTTCGCGCATCGCGGGCTCCAGGTGGCGCAATTCGTCGGGCAGCCTGACGGTGACGTCGAGATACCGGTGATTCACCGACCGCAACTCGACCGACAGCGACAGGCCGGGCAATTCGGCGGCCTCCGCTGCAAAGCCGGTCATGCTGAGGATCATGGGGTGGGAGCTCCCGGGCGGCCGCGCAACGTCAGGTTCCGGCGGCGTTTTGGCACTTTTTAGGGCCCAGGAGACATATTCGCAAGCGTTTGCACGGCTCGCGAGGCGTTTCCTTTACTTTGGCTGCCGGGTTGCCGAGAATGTAAGCGCTAACCGCCCTTGGCGCAAGCCGGGACGATGACGGCTGGCATGCGATTTGCGCTTACTTGCGGTTGAACCGGGGCGGGCCGGCCCGAAATCCGAGCCTTGCACCCTACTCGAAAAAGCTAAATGGCCGTCACCAACCAAGCCCTTGTCGGGGGTTACCAGCTGCTGAACTACCGGGTCGACCGGCAGATCAGCCGTGGCGGCTTTTCGATCGTCTACCGCGCGTTCGACGACACCGGCGCGCCGGTGGCCATCAAGGAATACCTGCCGTCGTCGCTCGTCCTGCGCACCGAAGGCGACATCGTGCGCGCGAGCTCGGCCGAGAACCTGACGTCGTTCCGCTACGGAATGAAGTGCTTTTTCGAGGAGGGCCGCGCGCTCGCCAAGATCAACCATCCGAACGTCGTGCGCGTGTTGAACTTCTTCCGCGCCAACGAAACCGTCTACATGGTGATGCGCTACGAGCGCGGGCGCACGTTGCAGCAGCAGATCCAGATGCGGCAGGACCAGATGTCCGAGCGTCTGGTGCGGCACGTGTTCATGCACCTGCTGAACGGCCTGCGCGAGGTGCATACGCACAAGCTCCTCCACCTGGACATCAAGCCCGCCAACATCTACCTGCGCACCGACGGCACGCCGGTGCTGCTCGACTTCGGCGCTGCGCGGCAGACGCTGACCAGCGCGCGCCCGAAGCTCGCGCCGATGTACACGCCGGGATTCGCGGCGCCCGAACAATATCGCGAGCCTGATCGTCTTGGCCCGTGGACCGACGTCTATGGCGTCGGCGCATCGATGTTCGCGTGCCTCGCGGCCTTTGCGCCGCAGGCCGCCGATGCGCGCGTGCAGGAGGATCATCTCGTGTCGGCAAAGAAGATCTGGGCAGGCCAGTACTCCGAGAACATTCTCGAGGTCATCGATTGGTGCCTGCGCCTCGATCCGCTCGAGCGGCCGCAGAGCGTGTTCGCGCTGCAAAAGGCGATCCGCGACATCCCGCAGACCAAGCGCAAGCTGACCTTCATGGGCAACCTCAAGAAGATGCTGTTCTCGCAAATCGGCGCCTGACGCGCCACTAAGCGCTTAGAGTCTTCGTCGCATGCGCTTCACGATTTTCCAGGAATCCCGCAAGGGCTCGCGCAAGGTCAACCAGGACCGGCTCGCCTATACGTACAGCCGCGACACGTTGATGCTGGTCGTCGCGGACGGCATGGGTGGGCACGCGGGCGGCGAGATCGCGGCGCAGATCGCCGTGCGCCTTTTCATCGAGCGCTTCCAGCAGGAGGCGAAGCCGCTCCTCAAGAATCCGCTCAAGTTCCTGCAGGACACGATGCTGCGAGCTCATGCCGCGCTCGGCTCCTACGCAAACCAGTTCTCGATGCTCGAAACGCCGCGCACGACGTGCGTGTGCTGCATCGTGCAGGGAGGCCACGCCTACTGGGCGCACGTCGGCGACTCGCGCCTCTACCTGTTCCGGCAGGGCGGCCTGATCGGCTCCACGAAGGACCATTCCAAGGTCCAGTACCTGGTCGACCAGGGCATCATCGGCGTGGACGAAGTCATCGACCACCCCGACCGCAACAAGATCTTCAGCTGCTTAGGCGGCCTCGTCGATCCGGTCATCGACCTGTCGCGGCGCACGCCGCTGCGCAACGGCGACATCATCGTCATGTGCACCGACGGGTTGTGGGCGGTGCTCGACCCCAAGGAAATGTCGACGTGGCTCACGTCCACGCCGATCCTCAAGACCGCGCCGCAGATGATGCGCGAGGGCGAGAAACGCGGTGGCCCCGATGGCGACAACCTGTCGGCGATCGTCGTCCGCTGGGGACCGGAAACGCTGACCGACGAGCCGTCGACGACGATCACCGAGACGCTCGGGCTGGGCGAATTCGAAACGCAGATCGACCGCACGTTGACGCTCACCGATCGCAAGGGCATGCAGCGCGACCTGACCGACGACGAGATCGAGCATGCGATCCAGGAGATTCAATCCACCATCCAAAAATATCGCAAGTAACTCCAGCATCGAGTGGCTCGTTGGAGCGTCGCCGCGGCGACGCTCAACTTTCGCGGTAGCGCCGCCACCGGCTAATGTCGAGTGGCTCGTTGAAGCGTCGTCGAAGGTGGCACTCGACGCCGCTTAACTTTCGCGGGAGGGAACCCGCGCGATTCGCGGGGCGTAGAATCGGGGGGCCTGATCCCTGATTCCTAAATTCTGATTCCTGAATGCGCCACATCATCCTGGACACCGAAACCACGGGCCTCGACCCCAAGCTCGGCCATCGGATCATCGAGGTCGCGGCGGTGGAACTGGTCGACCGCCGTCCCACCGGCCGCAACCTGCACCTTCGCGTCAACCCCGACCGCGAGGTCGATGTCGGCGCGACCGAGGTGCACGGGATGACCTGGGAGGACCTGAAGGGCCATCCGAAGTTTCGGGAGATTGCGGCGGAATTCGTCGACTTCGCGCGCGGCGCGACGTGGATCATCCACAACGCGCCGTTCGACGTCGGATTCCTGGACACCGAGTTCCTGGGCGCCGATCTGCAACCCTGCTCGGACGTCTATGGCGGCCTGATCGATACGCTCGCCCTGGCGCGCGAAGCATTTCCCGGCAAGCGCAACAGCCTGGACGCATTGTGCGAGCGCTTCGGCGTGTCCAATGCCCATCGCACCTTGCACGGCGCGCTGCTCGATGCGCAGCTTCTGGCCGAGGTTTATCTGGCCATGACGCGCGGCCAGGAATCGCTCACAATTGACATGGGTGCGGCGCCTTCCGTGGGCTTGCTCGTGGGTGCGGGCGAATCCCGCGCGACGCGGCTGCCGCTGACCGTCATCGCTCCGACGCCCGAAGAAGCGCAGGCGCACCAGGCGTACCTCGAGGCGCTGCACGCCGAAACCCGTGGCGGCTGCATGTGGCTGCTCGCCGCCGCTTGAGACGAGGGGCCGCCGGTGTCACGGTCCCGTAACGTTTGCTTGCGACCCTGATGGAACATTCATCCACGCAACCTTTGCCCCTCTCCGTTCTGACCGGGACGACGGCGCGTGCGGCCGTCCCCGACACCGTGAGCACGCCTGGTTCATTGCCGATCAACCGCGAGCTGTCGCTTCTCGAGTTCAACCGCCGTGTACTGGCTCTCGCGGAGAATGGCGCGGTTCCGCTGCTCGAGCGCCTGCGCTTCCTGTGCATCGTCGGCAGCAACTTGGACGAGTTCTTCGAAATCCGGATTGCCGGCGTCAAGGAGCAGTTGCGTGCGAAAGTGCCGCCGTCGGGGATGACGCTGCAGGAAGCGCGCGAGCTCTTCACCAAGCTGGGCGACGATGCCCGCGCGCTGATCGCCGACCAATACCGCGTCCTCAACGATCAAGTGCTGCCGGCGCTCGACCAAGCGGGCGTCCGCCTGATTCGCCGCACCGAGTTCACCGATGCAGCCAAGGCGTGGGCGGCGAAATACTTCGAGCGCGAGGTGCGGCCGCTGCTAACGCCCATCGGGCTCGATCCCGCGCATCCTTTCCCGCAGGTCGTCAACAAGAGTCTCAACTTCGTGATCCAGTTGACGGGGCGCGACGCCTTCGGCCGCGACACCGGCATCGCGATCGTCAAGGCGCCGCGAGTGGTGCCGCGGATCATCAAGATGCCCCGCGAAGTGAGTGGCGGCGACAACGATTTCGTGATGTTGTCGTCGGTGATGCACGCCCATCTGCACGAGCTCTTCCCGGGACGCGACGTCGTCGACTATTCGCAGTTCCGCGTTACGCGCGATGCCGACCTGTGGATCGACGAGGAAGAGGTCAAGAATCTGAGGCAGGCGCTGAAGGGCGAATTGCCGGAGAGGCAGTTTGGCTCCGCGGTCCGCCTCGAAGTCGCCGAAGCCTGCCCGGATGCGATCGCCCAATTCCTGTTGCAGCAGTTCGACCTCACGGAAGCCGACCTGTACCGCTGCGACGGGCCAGTCAACCTTGCGCGGCTGTCGTCGCTGGCCGACCAGGTCGACATCGACGAATTGAAGTACAAGCCTTTCGTGCCGGGGCTCCCGGACCGCCTGGTCGGCGCGCCCGACATCCTGACGGCGATCCGCGAGCAGGACATTCTTCTGCACCACCCCTACCAGTCGTTCGAGCCCGTCGTCGAATTCATCCGTCGCGCGGCCGACGATCCGAATGTCGTCGCGATCAAGCAGACGGTCTATCGCACCGGCGTGAATTCGGTGCTGATGGAGGCGCTGATCGAGGCGGCCACGCGGGGCAAGGAAGTGACCGTCGTCGTCGAACTGATGGCGCGCTTCGACGAGGAGGCGAACATCAACTGGGCGGAACGGCTGGAGCGCGCGGGTGCCCAGGTCGTCTACGGCGTGTTCGGCTTGAAAACCCACGCCAAGCTCGCGCTGCTGATTCGCCGCGAAAGCGACCGCCCCGGCCAGTCGCGACTCGTTCCTTACGCGCATCTGGGCACCGGAAACTATCACCCGCGCACGACGCGCCTTTACAGCGATTTCGGCCTGCTCACGGCGGACCCGGACATCTGCGCCGACGTAAACGAAGTCTTCCTGCACATCACGAGCCTCGCCCGCGCCGCGCGGATGAAGCGGCTGCTGCTCGCGCCTTTCACGATGCACCGCCGAGTGCTGGAGATGATCCGCCGCGAAACAAGGATCGCGAGGGAGGGCAGGCCGGCACAGATCGTCGCCAAGATGAATGCGCTGGTCGAGGAGGGCGTCGTCCGCGCGCTCTATGCGGCATCCGAGGCCGGCGTGAAGATCGACCTCATCGTCCGCGGCGCGTGCGCGCTGCGGCCGGGGGTGCCGGGCCTCTCCGAGAACATCCGCGTGCGCTCGATCCTCGGGCGCTTTCTCGAGCATCACCGTGTCTGGTACTTCGCGAACGACGGTGATCCCGACGTCTGGCTGTCGTCGGCCGACTGGATGGGGCGCAACATGTTCCGTCGCGTGGAGGTCGCCTTTCCCGTGCGCGACCCGGTGCTGCGCAAGCGCGTGCTCGATGAGGGCTTGCGCACCTACCTGGCCGACAATGTCGACGCGTGGGAATTGCATTCCGACGGAAGCTGGACGAGAGTTTCGCGCCGCCGCGGCACCCGCGCCAGGGCGGCGCAGGACACATTGCTTGCGCGGATGCGCGCGCCCGATACCGAAGCATGATGGACTTGATCCTCTGGCGCCACTGCGAAGCCGAGCCCGGCGAGCCCGATCTCGGCCGGCGCCTGACATCGAAGGGATTGAAGCAGGCCGACCGCATGGCGTCGTGGCTCGACTCGCACCTGCCCGACACGTGCCGCGTGCTCGTGTCCCCGGCCGATCGGGCGCAGCAGACCGCGCTCGCGCTGAAGAGAAAATTCAAGACCGTCGCAGAACTGGCCCCGGGCGCGACGGTGGCCGCGGCGCTCGCGGCGGCGAACTGGCCCGATTCGCGCGAGCCGGTGCTGATCGTCGGCCACCAGCCGACGCTTGGCGCCCTGGCGTCGTTCCTGCTGTCCGGTGAGGAGGCCTACTGGTCGGTGCGCAAGGGCGCGGTCTGGTGGCTGTCCAACCGCGCGCGGGAAGGTGGGGCGGCGGTCGTGCTGAAGGTCGTCGTCGGCCCGGATTTCGTTTGACCGCCGCGACGGCGGCCCATCCTTGCTAAGGGTTGCGCCACCGAAAGCCCAGCGCCGTCCATTCCTCGCGCTCCTTGATGAGCAGGTGCAGCGTCAGCGGATGGCGCTTCAGCCACCTTGCCGGGACCGCGAAGCGGATAGTCCTGCCTGCGCTGAGAACGATGCGCGGTGCGTCGATCGCGCGGCGCGCGTGGTGAAACAGTACCGCGAGCCGCAACGCCAGCACCTGCGCCATCATTTGGGTGTCGTGCAGCGCAGGCTCCATCTTCGACAGGCCCCCCCGGCAGCCGTGGACGAGCACCGCAAGTTGCCGCTGTTCCTGCGCCGAGAATCCGGGCATGTCGGCGTTCTCGAGAATGTACGCGCTGTGCTTGTGGAAGCTGATGTGGGAGACCGTGTATCCGACCTCGTGCAGCAGCGCCGCCCATTCCAACCGTTGCGCGGCCGCCGGATCCGGCCGCGGTGTGGCCTTCATGTAAAGCGCCCTCGCCATGTCCGCAACGCGTTCCGCGTGCGCGCGATCCACGTGATAGCGCTCGACAAAGCGCTCTGCGGTGGCCACGCGGCTGTCGCGGCGCCCCGTGCGACCCAGGAGGTCGTACAACACGCCCAGGCGCAGCGCGCCGCCAACCGGGTTGAGCCGCGGCACCGATAGTTCGGCCATCGCGGCGGCCATGATCGCGAACCCCCCTGGCAATACCGGCGCACGCTCTGGCTTGAGGCCGTTGAGCGTGAGGCGCGCCATGTGTCCGGCACCGACCATGCGTTTGCGCAATCGCGCGAGGCCTTCCGGCGTGATTCCTCCCGACGACAGGCCGTTTTCCTCGAGGATTGCGGCGAGCGCCAGCGCCGTGCCCGACGACGCATACGCCTCGCGCCATCGCTCGCGCCCGAACTCCTGCGCGATCGCCTCGATTTCCGCACGCGCATGCGTCTCGGCGGCCGCGAACGCGTCGGCACGCAGCGCGCCGTCCCCAAAAAAACGCTGCGAGAGATTGACGCACCCCAACTTCAGCGATTCGAGCCGCTCCGGAGTGAGGCCGCGGCCGATGATGAATTCGGTCGAGCCGCCGCCGATATCGATGACCAGTCGCGGCTCTGTCGAAGGCGGCAACACGTGCGCGACGCCGAGATAGATGAGGCGCGCCTCTTCGTGGCCGGCGATGATGTCGATCGGAAAGCCGAGTGCGGCCTCGGCCTGCGGAAGAAAAGCCGCCGCGTTCCTGGCCACGCGGAACGTGTTCGTCGCGACCGCGCGCACGGCCGACGGGTGAAGCCCGGAGAGCCGCTCGCGAAAGCGCGTGAGGCACGCCAGCGCGACCCGGCGCGCGTGCGATGTCAGGCGTCCGCGCTCGTCCATGCCCGCACCGAAGCGAATCGTCTCGCGCCATGTGTCGAGGCGGAAAATCTGATCGCCTTCGACGCGGCCGATCTCGAGCCGGAAACTGTTCGAGCCCAGGTCCACGACCGCCAGCGTCGCGGGTGTGGCGGGGGCCTTGCGAGGACGTTTGGGTGCGCGCGGCATGGGCCGGCGAAGCCTATCAGAAAGCGCGCGCGGCGTACGCCGTGATAGTCTCGATCGTCATTGCATCCCGCCTTGACGGGCCTCGCGCCATGCCCATCGACTACCTGCAGAAAATACTGACCGCCAAGGTCTACGACGTCGCGATCGAATCCCCGCTCGACGTGGCGCCCACGCTCTCGCGGCGCGTGAACAATCGCGTGCTGCTCAAACGCGAGGACCAGCAGCCCGTGTTCTCGTTCAAGCTGCGCGGCGCCTACAACAAGATGGCGCATCTTTCACCCGCGCAGCGCGCGAAAGGCGTGATCGCCGCCTCGGCGGGCAACCATGCGCAGGGTGTGGCGCTGGCCGCGCAGAAGTTGGGCTGTCGCGCGACCATCGTCATGCCGGTCACCACACCACACATCAAGATCGCCGCGGTCGAGGCACGCGGGGCGAAGGTGGTGCTGCACGGCGATTCGTACTCCGACGCTTACGACCGCGCGCAGGCGCTCCAGAAGGTCTCCGGCGCGGCGTTCGTGCACCCGTACGACGACCCTGATGTCATCGCCGGCCAAGGCACTGTCGGCATGGAGATCCTCCGCCAATGCCAGGGGCCGATCGAAGCCATATTCGTCGCGGTGGGCGGAGGCGGCCTCATCTCGGGCATTGCGGCCTACGTGAAGCACGTGCGGCCCGATATCCGCATCATCGGCGTCGAGCCGGTCGACTCCGACGCAATGACGCGCTCGCTTGAAGCCGGCCGGCGCGTGACGCTGCCGCACGTGGGCCTCTTCGCGGACGGCGTCGCGGTGAGGCAGGTCGGCAAGGAGACCTTTCGCCTTGCGAAGGCTTACGTCGACGACATGGTGCGCGTCGACACCGACGCCATCTGTGCCGCGATCAAGGACGTGTTCGAGGACACGCGCTCGATCCTCGAGCCTGCCGGGGCGCTCGCCGTCGCCGGACTCAAGGCCTGGTGCGAGCGTCATCGCGTCCGCGACCGCACGCTCGTCGCCATTGCCTGCGGCGCCAACATGAATTTCGACCGGCTGCGCTTCGTCGCGGAACGCGCCGAGCTGGGTGAAGCGCGCGAGGCGATTTTCGCGGTGAGCATTGCCGAACGGCCGGGCAGCTTCCGCGAATTCTGCGCGTTGCTGGGCAAGCGCAGCATCACCGAGTTCAACTACCGGTTCGCCGACGCTGCGACCGCGCACCTCTTCGTCGGCGTCGAAGTCGCCAACCGCCATGAGACGCGGGAGCTCCTCGCCGCGTTCCGGAAGGCCCGGATCGAGGCCTTCGACCTCACCGACAATGAAATGGCGAAGCTGCACGTGCGGCACTTGGTCGGCGGGCACGCGCCGGCCGCGAAGGACGAAATTCTGTACAGGTTCGAGTTTCCCGAGCGCCCCGGCGCGCTGATGCGCTTCCTGAACAGCATGAGCGCCGGCTGGAACATCAGCCTTTTCCATTACCGCAACCATGGCGCGGATTACGGCAGGGTCCTGGTCGGAATGCAGGTCCCGCAGGCCGACAAGGCCGATTTTCGACGCTTTCTGGACCGGTTGGGCTATACCTGCGTGGACGAGACGGATAATCCCGCCTATCGAATGTTCCTGGGTTCCTGATCGGGCTTCCCTGAGCGGCCCTCCGACGGCAAACCCTGACGCGCCACGGCAGAACAACGTCCCGAAATTTGCCGCCGTGTTGCATTTTGGGCGAATTCGGCGCCGCGCGCCTATTCCGGCAAGCTTTATGCTCTAGTCAGTTCGCTTGGGCCGTGGCAAACTTGAACACGACAAGTGCGGGCGTCGGTGGGCGCCCCGCAACCGTCGCCGCATGGGGCAAGGTGAATCAATTGGCCGATCCGAATCCGTTGCAGGGCGTAAAGGTGATGGTGATCGACGATTCGAACACGATCCGCCGGAGCGCCGAGATTTTCCTGCTGCAGGCAGGCTGTACGGTCATCCTGGCCGAGGACGGCTTCGACGCCCTCGCCAAGATCGCCGACCATCAGCCCGACCTCGTGTTCGTCGATATCATGATGCCGCGGCTGGACGGCTACCAGACCTGCGCGCTGATCAAGAAGAACGGCAAGTTCCAGCGTACCCCGGTGATCATGCTTTCGTCGAAGGACGGCTTGTTCGACAGGGCGCGCGGGCGGATGGTCGGTTCGGACCAGTACCTGACCAAGCCGTTTACAAAAGAAAGCCTCCTCAAGGCGGTCGCCGCGCACGTCAATCGCGCGGCCGCATGATGGCGGCCACCGATACGCGCGCGTCGGCTTTGGCGCGCGAGCATGCCGGGGCGAAACACAGGGCAGGAGACATGGCCATCAGAAAGATTCTCATCGTCGACGACTCGCCGACCGAGCGGCACGTGCTGAACGACATGCTGACCAAATCCGGCTACGAGGTCGTGGCGAGCGACAACGGCGAGGACGCGATCCTCAAGGCCAAATCGCTCAAGCCCGACTTGATCCTCATGGACGTCGTCATGCCGGGGTTGAACGGCTTCCAGGCGACGCGGGCGATCAGCCGCGACCCCGACACGCGGGCGATCCCGATCATCCTGTGCACGTCGAAGAGCCAGGAGACCGACAAGATCTGGGGCATGCGCCAGGGCGCGCGCGACTACATCGTCAAGCCCGTCAACCGCGACGAGCTCCTGGAAAAGATCGCCGCGATCAGCTGATCATGGGACAACAACCCCCACGCTCGCGGCAACAACACCGGCGCCGCTCGCTGCCCCCAGAGGGGGCGGATCAGTTCCTCGGGGCGGCCCTTCGGAACTGATCATGGCGCGCACTGCAAAAAAACTCGACCTTCGCACGTTCCAGCAGGAACTGGCGTCGCGCCTCGCCACGAAGACCGCCGCGCAGGTGGAATCGTCGCGGCTGGGGCTCGCAAGCGGCGGCGAGCGGTGGCTGGTGCGGCTGGCCGACGCGGGCGAGATCACGACACTTCCGACCGTGGTGCCCGTCCCCTTGACCCGCGCGTGGTACCTGGGCATCTCCAACATTCGCGGCAATCTTTATTCCGTCATCGACTTCTCCGCGTTCCTGGGCCGCGATTCCGGGGTGGGCGGAGGGCAAAGCCGGCTGGTGTTGTTCGGGCCGCGCGCCGGTGAAATGAACGCCGGCATCGTCGTGCAGCACGTCCTGGGACTGCGCAACGTCGTGGAACTGGCGCCGGCATCGCCGCCGCACGACGCGCCCGCCTGGTACGCGCAGCGCTGGATGGACGGCGACGGCAACGCCTGGCAGGAAATCGATCTCGCGAAGCTCGCGAGCGATCCGGCATTTTTGCAGGTAGGAATTTAGGGGCGCGCCGAGCGTGCCCCTCGGGAGGAAGCAATGGCGCTGAAACTGCCCAATCTGTTCGGCAGCGAGAGAAGGAAGGCTGCGGATCTGGACCTTGACATGCCGACGACGCAGGTCAAGATGAACCAGGCCGCGCAACAGGGCTACGACCCGCTGGCGTCCGTGTCGATCATGGACCAGCTGCGCACGGCAAGCGCCGTCACTGCCATGCCGAAGAAGGTCTGGGGTATCGGCAACCTGCCGGTCACCAAGCAGTTCCAGGTGCTGGGCTTCCTGCTGGTGATTTTCCTGGCGCTTGCCGCCCTGATGGTGTTCCTCGATGGCCGCCAGGCGACGCAGACGTCTGCGTCGATGGCGACGGCGACTGAAATGCAGATGCTCTCGCAGCGGCTCGCACGCGGCAGCGCGCTGGCAGCACAAGGCCAAGCCAGCGCCTTTGCGGCCGTCAAGGACAGCCGCGACCGATTCAACGCCGACCTCCAGGCGCTGCTGACCGGCGGCGCCGCGCGCGGCGTGTCGCTCGATGCCGCGCACGACGAGGCAACGGTCAAGTTGTTGGGCGAAATCAAGACGCGGTGGGAACGCGTGGACCTCGCCGCGGACCGGTTGCTCGCGAACGAGACGAGCCTGACCACGCTGGCCAAAGGCCTCGAGACGATCAACTCGGGCAATACGGCGGTGCTGGAGCTCGCGCAGCAGGCGTCGCAGCAGATCGGCCAGGGCGGCGGGTCGCTGCGGGAAATCGAATACACGAACCAGCTTGCCGTGTTGTCGCAGCGCATCGCGAAGAACGCCAACTCGCTCGCATCCTCCGACGAAATCGACCCGGAAGTCGCTTTCCTGCTGGGCAAGGATTCGGGAACATTCCGCGACATCCTGAGCGGCCTCCTGAAGGGCAGCGAGCCGCTCAGGCTTGCGCCGCTGCGCGGTGAAGACGTGCGCGCGACGTTGACGGAACTCGCGAAACGATTCACGAGCTATGAAGGCGGCGTGAACGCCATCCTGGCCAACATGCCGCGGCTCGTCGTCGCCAAACAGGCGGCGCGCGGCATCAACCAGGATGCGGAACCGCTGCTGAACGAAAATACGAAACTCGCGGGCGAGTTCGAAGGCGCAACCCCGATGCACCTGCTGCTGCTGGGCGCGGCCATCACGTTCGCGCTGCTGGCGCTCGCCTGCCTCGTGTTGCTGGGCAAGGTCTTCCTCGACGATGCCCGCGTGCGCGCGTTCGAAAGCGAAGGCGAGAACAAGCGGAACCAGGAGGCCATTCTCCGGCTGCTGAACGAGATGGGAAATCTCGCCGACGGCGACCTCACCGTGCAGGCGTCGGTGACCGAAGACGTGACGGGCGCGATCGCCGACTCGATCAATTTCACGATCGAGGAGTTGCGCACGCTGGTGCGCGGCATCAACTCGGCAACCGACCAGGTGACGAAGGCCACGCAGGAGACGCAGGCGATCTCGAACCGGCTGTACGAGGCCTCGCAGCGGCAGAACAAGGAAATCCAGCAGGCGTCGGCGTCGGTGCTGCAGATGGCGGAGTCCATCAACGAGGTGTCGCAGACGGCCACCCAATCGGCACGCGTCGCCCAGCAATCGCTGGCCGCCGCCGAGAAAGGTGGCGTCGTCGTGCAGAACCAGATCGCGGGCATGAACGAAATCCGCACGCAGATCCAGGACACGTCGAAGCGGATCAAGCGTCTCGGCGAATCGTCGATGGAAATCGGCGAAATCGTCGAGCTGATTTCGGACATCACCGAACAGACGAACGTGCTGGCGTTGAACGCTGCGATCCAGGCGGCTTCCGCCGGCGAGGCGGGCCGCGGATTTACGGTGGTCGCCGAGGAAGTGCAGCGCCTGGCCGAACGTTCGGGCGAGGCGACGAAGCAGATCGAGGCGATCGTGAAGACCATTCAGGCGGATACCCAGGATGCGGTCGCGGCCATGGAGAAGTCGACGGTGGGCGTGGTCGAAGGAACCAAGCTTTCCGACGCGGCGGGCCAGGCGCTGACGGAAATCCAGAAGGTGTCGCACGATCTCGCCGACCTCATTTCGCGGATTTCGGCGCAGACGCAGATGCAGTCGGCGTCGGTGACGGACGTCACGCGCGGCATGCAGGGCATTCTGAAGATCACCGAAGAGACGACCGAGGGCACGAAGCAGACCAACGTGTCCATCGGCCAGTTGACGAAGCTGGCGGCGGAATTGCGCTCTTCGGTGGCCGGCTTCAAGGTCTGATCATTCAGAGGACAGTATTCGAAAGGACGGACTTCAGATGTCAAAACGGGCATCAGGCACGTCCTTTGCTGATGTTGATTTCTGATTCCTGATTCCTGACTTCTGATACCTGACATGGCAACCGATCCCGCACTGATATTCGACCTGGGCCCGCTGTCGTGGGTGCAAGGAGAAATCGACCAGGCGCTGACGCGCGGGCTCGAGTCGGTCGCGCTCTTCAAGGCCAATCCCGCAGATCCGACAGCGCTCAAGCACGCGCGCGCGCATGTGCACCAGGCGGCCGGCGCCATCCAGATGGTGGGATTGGATGCCGTCGTAGCATTCACCGATGAGCTCGAGCGCCAGTTGACGCGGATGGAGGAATTGCCCGCCGCGGAGGCGAAGGCCGCGTGCGCCGTCGTCGATCGCGCCTGCCGGAAGCTGCGGATCTTTCTCGATGAACTGGTGAACGGCGCGCCGCCCATTCCACTCAAGCTCTACCCCGAATACGAAGCGATGCAGCTCGCGCGCGGCGTGAAGGCCGCGGCCCCCACCGATCTTTTCTACCCCGACCTGTCGCCGCGCGCGCCGCGAATCGGCCCGCGCGAGACCGTCGCGCCCAACCGACTTCCATCGCACATGGTCAAGCAGCGGCGCCTCTATCAGCGCGGAATGCTCGCCTGGCTCCGCGGCGACGAGACCGGTTCCACGGCAATGCGCGATGCCGTCGCCGGCATCGAGGACATCACGGCGCAGGGAAGCCTGCGCGCGTTCTGGTGGACCGTGGGCGCATTGCTCGAAGGCATCGTCGAAAACGGACTCGACCACGGGTTTGGCGTGAAGCAGTTGTGCGCCCGAATCGACCTGCAAATTCGGCGTGTGGCCGAAGGCAGCGGCAAGGTCGCGGATCGGCTGCGTCGCGAAGTGCTGTATTTCGTGGCGATCTGCGCGCCGGTGGCGCCGCAGGTGCAGGCGGTGCAGCGCGCATTCAGGCTGTCCGGGCTCATTCCTTCGGCGGAAGTGCTCTCGGCCGATGTCGTGCGCTTGCAGCCGCTCCTGCGCGAGGCGCGCGAGCAGCTTGCCGGCGCCAAGGATTCGTGGCTGAAGGCGGCGTCGGGCCGCGCCGAGAACCTGCCGAAGCTCAAGCAGACGCTGGCGTCGGTGCACGCGAAGGCCGCCGAGATCCACAACGGCGCGCTGATGAAGCTCACTGCGGCGCTGGTCGAGCGCATCGACAAGATGCCCCAGGCGGGCGTCTCGGAATCGGTGGCGATGGAGTTCGCAACGGCGCTCCTGCTCGCCGAGTCGGCGTTCGAAAACTACACGAGCCTTTCGGAAGATTTCCCGAAGCAGGTCGATGCAATGCTGTCGCGCCTCGATGCCGCGCGCGCGGGCCGGCCGGCCGCCGCGTCCGGAGCGCCGATGCTCGACGAAATGAGCAAGCGCGCGCAGGAACGCGTGCTGCTGGCGCAGGTCGGCCGCGAGATTCAGGCGAACCTGCGTCATATGGAGCAGGTGCTCGATGCGTTCTTCCGCGACAACGCCAAGCGCGCCGACTTAGCCACGCTCGGAAAGGACAGCCAGCAGATTCGCGGCGCATTGCGCATCCTGGGGCTCGAGGACGCCGATCGCCTGCTGGGTTTGTGCCAGCAGCAGATCGAGAGCTACGCCAACCCGGAAGCGCCGATCAGCAACGAGGACCTGGAACTCCTCGCCGAATCGCTGTCGGGGCTGGGCTTCTACATCGAGGCGGTGGAGCAGCAGCGTCCCGACCGCGATCGGTTGATCGCCCCGTACATCGCGAAACGACTTGGAGAAGCGCCGGCGCCAAAACAGGCGGCGAGCGACTCTGTCGAGGCGGCCGTGGCGGAATTGCGCGCGGCGCTGCCGGGCCTCGTCGCGGAAGTGCACCGCGCTCCCGCCGACTCGGCCGCGCGCGAAGGGCTGAAGCAGAAGCTGACCGGGTTGCGCGACGATGCGGAATTGATCGGCGACGGCGAGCTCGTGGCCCAGGTGGAATCCGCGTTGCAGGAACTTGCCAAGGGCGAGGCCGCCAATCTCGCCGCGGCCGTGGGCGCGATGGCCGAAACGTCCGCACCCGCGCCGGAAATTTCCGAGGAGACGCAGCGTCTGCTCGCGACCGACGAAAGCGGGCTCGATCGCGAACTCCTCGAAATTTATCTCTTCGAAGCGGCCGAAGTGCTGGACTCGGTTGCGCAGAACCATGGCGCGCTTGCCGGCAATCCGGGCGACCGCGAGGCGCTGCGCACGGTGCGCCGCGGCTTTCACACGCTGAAAGGCAGCGGCCGCATGGTGGGACTCGCCCAGCTCGGCGACTACGCGTTCGATACGGAGAAGGTCTGCAACCGGCTCATCGAGGAAGAACGCCCGGTGACGCCGGCCGTGCTCGCGATGATAGGCGTCGCCGAGCGCAGCTTCCGCGGCTGGGTCGATGCGCTGACAGCGACGGGACGCGTGACTGCCGACGCGAGTGAATTGCATGCGGCGATTGCGGCGGTCGAAGCCGAGATGCCGGGTGCGGCACCGGCCACCCCCGAGCCTGTGCCGCCGCCGCCTTCCAACGTGTTCGAATTGCCGAAGCCGGCGTCGCACGCGCCAGTCCCGCCGCCGCCACTGGACCTGATCGAATTGCCCGAGCTCGGCGCAGGCGACACGCCGGAGGTCACGCTCGCCGCGCCCGGCGAGACGCTGACCGAGACCATCGAAGTGATGGACCTTCCGGAGGAGGAATATCCCGAGTACGACCCGCCGGCGGCGCCGGTTCTGAAGCTGGTTACGGAAACGCCGCACGACGAAGCATTCCCGCCCGAGCCCCTGCCGCCGGTGCCCGAGGAAATCACGATCGGCGACGTCGTCGTATCGACTTCGCTGTGGAGGATTTTAGTCGACGAGGCGAGGCAGCATCTCGCCACGCTGGAGAGCGAACGTTCGGTGCTGCAGTTCGATCCGCGCACGGTTCCCTCCGAGGCCATGATCCGCGCCAGCCATACGCTGTGCGGGATTCACCGGACAGGCGGCTTTCCGCTGGTGGCGGCCGTGGCGAGGTCGCTCGAACAGTCGTTGCTCGCGTTGGCGGAACGTGGAGCGCCGCTTTCGAGCAGCGCGCAACCCGTTCTGGCGCGCGCGATTGCAGGGCTTGCGCAACTCGCGCACCGGGTCGAGGTTTGCGAGGCATTCACGCCAGGTGATCACACCGAAGCGGCATTGATTCAGGCGGACTTGGACGAGCTGCGCCAGGAGACCGCGAGTCACGTCGACGACGCGGAAGGAGCGGCCGCTGCCGCGGCGCGCGAGGAAGAAGAAGTGCTGGCCGCAGTCGTTTCGCCGGCGGCTGAAGTCCAACCCACCGCGGTATCGCCTTCGCCCGTGCCGGACTACGAAGAAATTCGCCTGCCGATGGCGCACGACGATCCGCTGGCCTCGATTCGCGACGACGTCGACGATCAGGTCTTGCCGATCTTCTTAGACGAAGCCGCAGAACTGTTCCCCGAGGCGGGTGAGGCGCTGCGCGCGTGGCAGCGCAATCCGAACGATGGCAGGGCGACGGCCGAGTTGCGCAGGACGCTGCACACGTTCAAGGGCAGTGCGCGGATGGCCGGCGCGATGCGTCTGGGCGAACTCGCGCACCTCATGGAGTCGAACCTCGCGGTGGGCGACGTGGCCGGAGGCGCGACGCCCGAGTTCTTCGAGTCGCTCGAGACTTCGCTCGACCGCATCGCGTTCGTGCTCGACCGCCTGCGCGGCGGAGAGACCAACACGCGGCTGCCCTGGGTCGTCGACGCCCCGGACGAACTGCCCGCCATGTCTGCCGCGGCGTCCGTGCCGGCCGAAAAGCCGGTGCCGCCCGTTGCCGAACATCCGGTCGTCGTGCCGCTTGCGCCCCACGTTGCGCCCTCCGTCGCGGCCCCGGCTGCGGCCTCGGTTGCGGAAACCATCGCCGTAGTGCCCGCGACGGCTGCGCATGCCGAGGTGGCCGCCGAGCTCGAAACGGGCGCGCGCGCGCAGTTGCGGGTTCGCGCCGATGTCATCGACCGGCTGGTCAACGAGGCCGGCGAAGTGGCCATCGCGCGTGCGCGCGTCGAAGGTGAATTGCGGTCGCTCAAATCGAACCTCCTCGAGCTTACGAACAGCGTGATCCGGTTGCGTTCACAAATGCGCGAAATCGAAATCCAGGCCGAGTCCCAGATCCAGTCGCAGATGACGCTGAAGCAGGAGCAGGCCAGCGAATTCGATCCGCTCGAATTCGACCGCTACACGCACTTCCAGGAACTAACCCGCTCGCTGGCCGAGGGGATCAACGACGTTTCCACCGTCCAGCATTCGCTGCTCAAGAACTTGGACGACGCCGACGCAGCGCTGCTTGCGCAGGCGAGGCTGTCGCGCGAAGTTCAGCAGCGCCTGTTCTCGATTCGCACGGTGCCTTTCGGGAGCCTCTCCGAGCGGCTCTACCGGATCCTGCGGACGACCGCAAAGGAACTGGACAAGCGCGCGAATCTGGAAATTCACGGCGCCAAGGTCGAGCTCGACCGTTCGGTGCTGGAAAAGCTTGTCGGTCCGCTCGAGCACCTGTTGCGCAATGCGCTGGACCACGGCATCGAGTCACGCGAAGCGCGGGTCAAGGCAGGCAAATTGGAGACCGGCGAAATCTCGCTGACCGTGCGCCAGGTCGGCAACGAAGTCGTCATCGACCTCGCCGACGATGGCGCCGGTGTGGATTTCGTGCGGGTGAGCGAGCGTGCGCTGTCGCTTGGCTTGTTCACCGCCGACACCGTGCCCAGCGATGCGCAACTGGTCGAATTCCTTTTCCGGCCGGGGTTCTCGACGGCATCGAAGGTGACGCAGATTTCCGGCCGGGGCATCGGCATGGACGTCGTGCGGGCCGAAGTTGCCGCACTGGGCGGCCGCGTCGAAGTGGCGAGCACACAGGGCAAGGGCACGCGGTTCACGCTGACGATGCCATTGACGCTGGCCGTCGCGCAGGCGGTGCTCGTTCGCGCCGGCGGACGGCTGTGGGCGCTGCCCGCGCCGATGGTCGAGCAGGTCCAGCAAATCAAGAGCGATGCGCTCCTCGACCTCTACATACGCCGCAACGTCGAATGGCAGGGCCGCGACTACCCGTTTCACTATCTGCCGCGACTGCTGGGCGACGCCGGGCATAACCCGGAAACACTGCGCTACAACTCGGTCCTGTTGCTGCGCAGCGGCCAGACCCATGCGGCCATCCACGTCGACGAGATGGTCGGCACGCAGGAAGTCGTCGTCAAGAACATCGGGCCGCAACTGGCGCGGGTGTCCGGAATCTCGGGCGCCACCGTGCTCGGGTCCGGCGAGATCGTGCTCATCATCAATCCGGTGCAGCTCGCCGGGCGCACCGACGTTCCGAAGTACGACCCGGACGATGGCGAGCGCGCAGTCGGCGACCGGCCGCGGGCGCACGTCGCGGCCGTGTCCAGCCAGCCGGTCGTGATGATCGTCGACGACTCGCTGACCGTGCGCAAGATCACGAGCCGGCTTCTGCAGCGCGAGGGTTTTGCCGTAACCATGGCCAAGGACGGATTCGACGCGCTGCAGGTGCTGGGCGAGCAGGTGCCCGACGTCATTCTTCTCGACATCGAAATGCCGCGGATGGATGGATTCGAATTCGCGAAGACGATCAAGGGCGACTCCAAGTACATGAACATCCCGATCATCATGATCACGTCGCGCACCGCGGAAAAGCACCGCAGCCGCGCTGCCGAGCTCGGCGTGGATCTGTATCTCGGCAAGCCCTATCAGGAAGACGAACTGCTGAAGCACCTGCGCGAAATGACCGGGATGGCCGAAGTCGCGCGTCGCTGAACAGGTAATCGCGAACGTGGCGTTGTCCTGCGCCGCTCGTTTTGAACCATGTAAGATTCCGGTCATGCCGACCCGGCAAGACGCACTCTCGGCCGCAGCAAGATGGTTCGACGACGGCCATCTGCTTGCCGACCTGCGGCGGCGCGTGGCCCATCGCACCGAGAGCCAGCGCGACGACGCGCTGCCTGACTTGCGCCGCTACCTCAGCGAAGAAATCGGGCCGTCGCTCGCCGCGCTGGGCTTTGCCTTTCGCATCGTCGACAATACGGTCGCGGGGGCCGGGCCGTTTCTGCTCGCCGAGCGCCACGAGGGCGACGCGCTGCCGACGATCCTCATGTATGGCCACGGCGATGTCGTGCTGGGCTATGACGACCAATGGCGTCCGGGCCTCTCGCCGTGGTCGCTCACCGTCGACGGCGATCGCTGGTACGGCCGTGGCACTGCCGACAACAAGGGCCAGCACAGCATCAACGTCGCCGCACTGGGCCAGGTGCTGGCCGCGCGCGGCCACCTGGGCTTCAACGTCAAATGGCTGATCGAGACGGGCGAGGAAACCGGGTCTCCGGGCTTGCGCGCGGTGTGCGAGCGCGAGCGGGCGGCGCTGGCCGCCGATTTTTTCATCGCGTCTGACGGCCCGCGCTTGAACGCGGCCAGGCCGACGCTGTTTCTCGGTTCGCGAGGCGTGTTCAACTTCGACTTGACCGTGGACCTGCGCGACGGCGGCCATCACTCCGGGAACTGGGGCGGATTGCTCGCCAATCCCGGGACGATCCTGGCCAATGCGATCGCTTCGCTCGTCGATGCGCGGGGCCGCATCCTCGTCGACGGATTGCGTCCGCCGCCGATACCGGAATCGATACGCCGCGCCCTCGCCGACGTTGAGCCGGGCGAGGAGTCGGGGCCGCAGATCGACGAAGACTGGGGCGAGCCGGGATTAACGCCCGCGGAACGGGTCTTTGCGTGGAACAGCCTCGAAGTGCTCGCGTTCAGGACGGGCAATCCCGAGCATCCGGTCAATGCCATTCCTCCCCGCGCGGTGGCCCATCTCCAGTTGCGGTTTGTCGTCGGCTGCGATGACGCCGTATTCATCCCCGCGCTGCGCGCGCATCTCGGCCGAAACGGTTTCGCGAAAGTCGGCGTGGCGCAATCGCGGATGGAAATCATGCACGCGACGCGCCTCGACCCGGATCATCCTTTCGTGAAGCGCGTTGCGGCGTCGATCGCGGCGACCACCGGCCAGCCGCCGGTTGTCCTGCCCAATCTTGGCGGATCGCTTCCGAACGATTGCTTCGCCGACATCCTGGGGCTCCCGACCGTCTGGGTGCCGCATTCCTATCCCGCGTGCTCGCAACACGCGCCGAACGAGCACATGCTGGCGACGGTCGCGCGCGAAGGCCTCGCGATGATGACGGGATTGTTCTGGGATCTGGGAAGCCCGCTGCCGCGCGGGCACGAGGCGGAAGCGAAGCTTCAACCGCAGACTTCGAATACGCGGTAAATTCCGACTCAGCACATCAGCTCGAACCCTCCGGAGGAACCATGGCGAACTTTGCCACCGAAAGCCTACGCACCGTAGCCCTGGTGGGCCACGGCGCGGCGGGAAAGACCACGCTCGCCGAAGCGCTGTTGGTCAAGGCGGGCGCGTTGCCCGTCGGAGGAAGTGTCGAGCGCGGCACGACGGCCAGCGACTTCGACCCCATGGAAAAGACGTACCAGCATTCGTTGCGCTCGTCGCTCCTGCACTTCGAGACCAACGGCACGCGCGTCCATTTAGTCGACACACCCGGCTTCCCGGACTTCATCGGCCAGTCGATCGGCGCGCTCGACGCCGTGGAAACCGCCGCAATCGTCGTCAGTGCGCAATCCGGCATCGAGATGATTACGTCGCGGATGATGGACTGGTGCGCCACACGGCAATTGTGCCGGCTCATCATCATCAACAAGATCGATGCGGAGAACGTCGACCTCCCGGGTGTCCTCGCCGCGATCCAGGCGGCGTTCGGCAAGGAGTGCCTGCCGATCAACCTGCCTGCCGACGGTGGCAAGCGCGTCGTCGACTGCTTCTTCAATCCGGCGGGCGAATCCGATTTTTCGTCGATCGCCGACGCCCACGGTGCGCTTGTCGACCAGGTCGTCGAAGTCGACGAGGCGCTGATGTCGCTCTATCTGGAGCAGGGCGAGATCTCGCCCGACCAGTTGCATGCGCCATTCGAAAAGGCGCTGCGTGAAGGCCATCTGGTGCCCGTGTGCTTCGTGTCGGCGCGCACCGGCGCGGGCATCCCCGAGCTGATCCGGATTTTCGAGAAACTTCTTCCGAATCCGAGCGAGGGCAATCCGCCGCTCTTCACCAAGGGCGAGGGCGCCGCGGCCGTCGAATTCCATTCGGCCCCCGATTCCGCCCAGCACGTTCTCGCGCACGTGTTCAAGGTCGTCATGGACCCGTTCGTGGGCAAGCTCGGCATCTTCCGCGTGCACCAGGGAACGGTCACGCGCGACACGCAACTCTTCGTCGGCGATGCGCGAAAGCCTTTCAAGGTCGGCCATCTCTTCATGCTGCAAGGCGGCAAGAACATCGAAATCGACCGCGCGGTCGCGGGCGATATCGCCGCGGTGGCGAAGGTCGACGAGATCGACTTCGATTGCGTCCTGCACGATTCGCACGAGGAAGACCACATTCACATGAAGCCGCTCGAATTCCCGACGCCGATGCACGGTGTCGCGATCGAGCCCAAGCGGCGCGGCGACGAGCAGCGGATCTCGGAGGTGCTGAACCGGATGATGGCGGAGGACCCGACACTCTCGGTCGCCCACGATTCCGTGTTGAACGAAACGGTTCTGTGGGGCTTGGGGGATTTGCACCTGCGCTCGGTGCTCGAGCGGATGGCGAGCCAGTTCAAGCTCGAAGTCACGACACGCCCGCCGCGCATTCCGTATCGCGAGACCATCACGGCGCCCGCCGAAGGCCATGCCCGGCACAAGAAGCAGACGGGCGGCGCGGGCCAGTTCGGCGAGGTCTATCTGCGCATCGAGCCGCTGCCGCGTGGTACCGGTTTCGAATTCGTCAACACGGTGAAAGGCGGCGCGATTCCGACATCGCTCATTCCCGCCGTGCAAAAGGGCGTTGAACAGGTGCTGACATCAGGCCCGCTCGCGGGCTTCCCGCTGCACGACGTCCGCGTCAATGTGTACGACGGCAAATACCACCCGGTCGACTCATCGGATATCGCGTTCCAACTGGCCGGCGCGCACGCGTTCAAAGAGGCCGCTCACGCGGCGGGGCTCGTGCTCCTCGAGCCGGTGATGGACTTAACCGTCTTGATCCCTGATGAGTCCGTCGGGGACATCATGGGAGACCTGTCCTCGAGGCGCGCGCGCATCGAAGGGACGGAGGCATTCGGTAAGGGCTGGACGCAGATCAAGGCGAAGGTCCCGCAA
>Ga0070708_100000103_pt1 | contig 56127 bp, 47 predicted proteins | sample KBSK5503metaG_FD_65469 | JGI IMG/M metagenome (GOLD analysis project Ga0070708, IMG submission 65469) | Corn, switchgrass and miscanthus rhizosphere microbial communities from Kellogg Biological Station, Michigan, USA - KBS K5-50-3 metaG | ecosystem: Host-associated > Plants > Roots >... | reverse complement strand
TTCAAACAAGCCCAGACGCAACGAACCAACCTTTAAGGTTGCTAGTTTGTATGCGGATTCTTGCGCCAACTCGTCTGTTGAGGTGTTGTCGTACATTTTCTCTTCCTGTGCTTTTGAGATTACAACGGCGTGGAGGTACAGACAACCGGACTAAATCATTTTTCATAATTTTTCATATATCATTTGGCATTTCTCATTTTGTCATTGATAAGGCGGTCTTTGGTCTTGGGCTTTAGGTCTTTGTGTTTTTCCTTTCGTTTCTTCCAAGCATTCGTGATCCGATGGCCCTCTAAGATCGAAGGCCGAAGACTCCTCGATTAGTGGCTGCTAAGCAAATTCAGACACCCCTAGACCGACTCCCATTTTTGCCCTTCTGTCGCCGCGCGCTACAATGAACCGTTTCTAAGTTCACGATTCAAGCACTGACCATGTCTTCACTTCCGGGATCTGAAGGCCGGGTGAAAGGATGCCGCCGATGGATGAATTCGACCGTTATCGTGCCGAAATGAACGAAAAACTGCTGGGCAGCAACCATCTTGGCATCAAGCGCTTCTTCGCACTGGACACGCAGGCTTACGAAGATGGCGCCCTCGACAAACGAACGAAGGAGCTGCTGGGCCTGGTCGCTTCGACGGTGCTTCGTTGTGATGATTGCATTACTTACCACATCAAACAGTGTGTGACGGTGGGGGTAACGCGACTGGAGTTTCTGGATGCATTCAATGTGGCGTTAGTAGTAGGCGGCTCTATCACGATCCCACATTTGCGACGCGCCATCGACCATCTGGATCAACTGCTCGATTCGAATAAGAGTACTGACGCTGGATCAATTGAGGCGCATAAGCATTAAGGCTCGGTCTTTGGCCTGTGGTCTTCGAAATGCGTCAAGGACCCAACAACCAATTCCGGTCCGTGATACGTAGATAGATCGAGAAGTAGCAGGGTCAATTGAAGGGGGCGAATTGAAAATAGGCAAGCACCTCGTTTTATGGATCGCAATCGTAGGTATGTTACCAATACTGTCGGCTTCGCTGAGAGCGAAGCCATCTTTGGTCTCTCAGAAAGGTCTCTTGATGTCTGTACAGGAAAAAGCTCAAGTGCGCGCTCCCGAGCTCACTGGTGGTGATGGCTGGCTAAACACGGACAAGCCCCTATCAATAGCGGGACTCAAAGGCAAGGTGGTCCTGCTTGATTTTTGGACTTACGGATGCGTCAACTGCATGCACATCATTCCCGACTTGAAAAGACTTGAGGCGAAGTATGCCAACCAGTTAGTTGTGATCGGAGTGCATTCCGCAAAGTTCAAAAACGAAAAGGACACTGAGAATATCCGTCACATCATTCTTCGTTACGAGCTTGAGCATCCGGTTTACAACGATTCCAACTTCAGCGTTTGGCAAAGCTACGGCGTACGAGCTTGGCCTACTCAGGTATTGATTGATCCCGCCGGCTACATCATTGGCGGGGTTTCAGGCGAAGGAAACTATGAGCTAATCGATCGTGTCGTAGCAAGGGCGGTTGACGAATTTCGGAAACGCGGCGAACTGAACGAACAGCCATTGCACCTCGTCCTTGAACGCGCCAAGGTTGGCGATCTGCCATTGGCGTTTCCCGGAAAGATCCTTGCTGACAGCGCGGGCGATCACCTTTTCATTGCCGATTCGAATCATAACCGCATCGTCATTACCAAACTTGACGGCACGCTAGTCGACACGATCGGTTCAGGAGAACGCGGCGCCAACGATGGCGCGTTCGACAAAGCAAGCTTCTACCGGCCACAGGGAATGGCCCTGGCTGGCGACTCGTTATATGTAGCGGACACAGAGAATCACCTGATCCGGCGAATCGATTTGAAAGCGCGTACGGTGGAAACTATAGCTGGAACCGGAAAGCAGTCCACTGATTACTTCAAACAGGGTCCGGGCCGATCGATTGGGCTGAATTCGCCATGGGATCTGCAGCTAGCAGGGCGAGTGCTTTATATCGCGATGGCTGGACCACATCAAATCTGGAAGCTCGATCTCGACAAGGGCGAAGTTTCAACCTTCGCCGGTTCCGGACGCGAAGCACGCCTGGACGGTTCACTATTGGAAGCTGGATTTGCGCAACCCTCCGGCATAGCCAGCGATGGCAAGACACTCTACGTTGCCGATGCCGAGGCAAACATTATTCGCGCGATTGATCTCGCTGGAGGTCAAGTCAGAACGCTCGTCGGCGGAGATCTTTTTGAATTCGGAGACGTCGACGGCAGCGGGGATAATGTGCGCCTGCAACATCCACTGGGACTATTGGCCCTCGGCGACAAGCTCCTGCTCGCCGATACTTACAATCACAAGATCAAGGAACTGGACCCGCAACGACGAACGGTGCGAACAGTGGTTGGCACCGGCAAGCCAGGACAGGCAGACGGAACCTCTCCGTCGTTTTATGAGCCGGGCGGTTTGAGTGTGGCTAACGGCAAGGTTTATGTTGCCGACACTAACAACCATGCTGTTCGGGTGGTCGATCTGAAAACAAAAGAGACTTCAACGCTTCGAATTAATGGCCTGGCGCCGCCCCAAATGCCCGCTGAGACAGAGACTGCCGCGAACAATGTGCCGCCGAATGCCGAAGAGATTAAGCTGGCTCCGCAGCAACTGCGTGCCAACGCCGATGGCGTCTTGTCGATCAATGTCGAGTTGCCTGCCGGTTATCATCTCAATCCCGCCGCGCCTCAGCGTTACGCGGTTTCCGTGGACAACGGAAAGAGCGTAAGCATCGCTGAGAAGGATGCGAGCAGCACTGCAAAAAATCTACAACTGCCACTGCGTATTCCCTTGAGTGCACCGGACGCCGGGTCCGCAAGGCTGCGCGTTCAACTGACACTTTTCTATTGCCGCGAAGACAATACGGGCACCTGCCGTATAAAGACGCTGATTTGGCAAGCGCCTGTGGAAGTGACTAACGATGCGAATGCCCCTAAAGAAGTCAAGGTCCAGGGGAAACTTGCGGCGGAGTAACATGAGGAACCTTTGGCGAACCTGACCTTGGGCTTCGTCGTATGGCCTAATGGAGGTCGAACAGAAGATGTATTGTTCAACTTGCGGTGAGGCCGTAGCAGATCGGCTTAGTTACTGTAATCATTGTGGAAGCCGATTGAGTACCCCAAAAGCTGATGAAGTCGCCCGCGTAGCAAAAGTGCCGCCTGAGTCTCTAGTGTGGGCGATAGTCGGAGTCTTCGTCGTCGGACTCGGATGCATGATTGGTCTGATGGCGGTGATGGACGATTTCCACGCCAATATTGGGCTGGTGATCTTTTTCGCGTTGTTAGTCTTTCTGCTAATGCTCCTGGTCGAAAGTGTCTTTATCTCGCTTTTACTCGGCCGCAGAAGCGGTGTTAAGGAAACCAGAGACCAGGGGTCGCTGAAGGAGCAAACAACTAACGAACTCAACGCAGCACCGGCGCGGGTGCTTTCCGAGCCTGTGCCGAGCGTCACCGAGCACACCACCCGAGCATTTGAACCAATCTACATGCTCAAGAAAACGGAATAAAACCGAATCATTTTTCATTTATCATAATTTATCATTTGACATTTTTCATTTGGTTGTTTCTGGAGCATTTGGGTGAAAGCATCGGTGCTCGGTCATAAATGACAAATGAAAAATTATGAAAAATGTCAAATGATAAATGAAAAATGATTCTGCTTCTGATTCATAAAACGTCACCTAACCTACGAGCTTGCCCTCCCTCAGTGCGCCGAGTAATATCAGTGGTCCCCCTAAATTCAATTTGGCTTCAAATTATCTGAAGGAGTGAGCGCCCGTGGCTAATAAACCGTTTCTCACTGACATCAAAACATTGCGTGAACGCGCCCGCAAGCACATTGAAAACGGCGCAGTCACCGAAGGCTATACTGCTGACCGCGAAACCGTCGTTAAGCTCTTGAATGAGGCGCTGGCTACCGAGTTGGTTTGCGTGTTGCGATATAAGCGACACTATTTCATGGCAGCAGGGATCAACGCCGAAAGCGTCGCCGCTGAGTTTTTACAACATGCTAATGAAGAGCAGGGGCACGCTGACCAGATCGCGCAGCGTATCGTTCAACTCAAAGGCGCCCCAAACTTCAATCCCGAAGGATTGCTTACGCGCAGTCATGCCGAGTACGTTGAAGGCGATACGCTCATCGATATGATCAAAGAAGATCTCGTGGCTGAACGCATTGCTATCGACAGTTATCGCGACATGGTCACCTACTTTGGTAACGACGATCCGACTTCCAGGCGCATGCTTGAAGGGATACTTGCCGTAGAAGAGGAACACGCAAACGATCTGGTTAGCCTGCTGGAAAAGATGGCTTGATCATTAGCGTGTTGTCTGAAAGCTCATCCAACCAAAAAAATGCCGGCCGGCCTACCTTGTGCCGCACTTGTGGGGCAATCGTAGGCGCTGGTGAACCCCAATGTGCCGTCTGCGGCGCCTCAACCGCCAAGTCAGCAATTCCACAGCAAAGGAACGTTGTCGCCGACCGCGAAACAATAAAGTTCGCGCGCGCAGTCCTGAACCGGCCCTACAAGTTCACGATCATTATCCTGGTCGCAAATGTTTTTGTTTTCCTTCTGATGTGGGAGTCAAGCGGGCTGACTGGGAGTGCGTTGTGGGAGTTCCCGACGCCTGTGTTATTAGCCTATGGCGCCAAGCTCAACTCCTTGATTAGCAACGACCATCAATGGTGGCGTTTCGTGACGCCGATGTTTATTCACGTCAATCTGCCACATCTGTTGGTGAACATGTACAGCTTGTGGATAGTTGGACCTTACGTGGAAAAGCTCTACGGCTCCGCCAAGTTTGTAGTGTTCTGGGTGCTTACTGGGATAGCAGGCGTGGTTGCGAGTTATTTGACAGTTAGACCAAACATGCCGGCAAATGCCTTCGGCCATTTTTTATTTAAGAGCCAGGACGTACCTTCGGCAGGTGCGTCTGGCGCGTTGTTTGGATTGGTAGGTGTTCTGTTTGTATTTGGTATCAAGTTTCGCCGGGAACTGCCGGAAGGATTCAAGCGCGCCTTCGGCACCGGGATGCTCCCGATAATCATGATCAATCTTTTCATCGGTTATCTGGGTCGTGGCTTTATCGACAACGCCGCCCATCTTGGCGGCTTGTTGTCCGGCGCGGGCCTCGCGCTCGTCGTGCAGTATCGGCGTCCAGGTGAGCATGGTGCTATCGCCGCAACCTGGCGAGTGCTGCAGGTCGCTGCATTGGCGCTTGTTGTTTTTAGCTTTTTCAAGATCGCCAAGCACATGAACATTCCTCAGGTCGCATCATCTACAGTGCAAAATGTGCAACCTGACGATGCCAAAACGGCAGTCTTTGTCAATTACCTCAAAGCTATGAATGAAGCCCAGGAAGTTTTATCGGAGGTGTTCAATGACAAAGATTTAAGCCATGTCGATCAGGCAGCGCAGAATCTGCAGTCGGCTCCTTCGCTCGACAACAAGGCTGACGAATTACGCAACCGGCTGTTGGAACTGTTAATCAAAGCCAGGACGACATGGGGTCCGAGCCCTTCTCCAGAACAAGGGCAGAAGCTTGCGCGCAAACCAGCGCAGGATTTGAATGAGGAATTTTCGAAGTGGCGTCGAGACTATAACGAATGGCTAAAAACTGCGACACAAATTTACAGCGGACCGTCGTAGCGAGAAAGGAATTACAGGGGTCCTTGATAAATCCATTAGGAGAGAACAAAGATGGCAATTAAGAGAGTGGGTGTTTTGGGATGTGGGCTAATGGGCGCGGGAATAGCGCAGGTGTCGGCAAGTGCCGGATTTGAAACGGTCGTGCGTGAAGTCTCGGAGGATCTAATCAAGAAAGGGTTCGCTGGTATTGAGAAGTCGTTGGCTAAGTTTGCCGAGAAGGGGACAATCACCGCGCAGCAGCAGCAGGAGATTCGCAGTCGTCTTTCGGGAACGACGTCCTTCGAAGATCTTGCCGATTGCGACATCATTATCGAAGCGATTATCGAAAACCTCGAGGAAAAGCGCAGTACCTATCGTCAACTCGATACCATCTGTAAGTCGCAGACAATCTTTGCCTCCAATACCTCATCGCTTTCAATCACGGAGATGATGACCGCGACCTCACCCGATCGACAGCGCCGCTTTATTGGAATGCATTTCTTCAATCCGGTACCACTCATGAAGCTGGTGGAAGTGGTGCGAACAATTCTGACTGACGAAGCCGTTTACAACGAGGCCGTCGAGTTTGGCAAGACTCTGGGAAAGGTGCCTGTGCGCGCCAGCGACAAGACCGGGTTCATCGTTAATCGTCTGCTTGTACCGTACCTGCTCGATGCCATTCGCGCTCTGGAAGAAGGCGTTGGATCGATCGCAGATATCGATAATGCAATGAAGTTGGGTTGCGGTTATCCCATGGGTCCGTTGACGCTCGGTGATTTTGTAGGACTCGACACTACCTATTACATCGCCGAGATCATGTTCAATGAATTTCGCGAGAAGCGTTTTGCCCCGCCACCACTATTGAAGCGAATGGTATTGGCAGGTTTGTATGGCCGTAAATCCGGGCGTGGTTTTTACGACTACTCAAAAGATCCAAAGAATCCGACGCCGATGAGTCTTGTTTAGGAATGGTCCATTAATCATCTTCCGCTCAACCACAGAACCGAGGACCGGTAGCGACCGGGTCCAAGTCAAGTGAGCATTCGAGGGATAGAGAGCAGGAATTTCAGTTTGCTTGAGTGAGATGCCGGGACCCGGTCGCTACCGCTCCTCGGTTCTGTAGTTGAGTTGACTCGATGCCGTCGTGACAAATTGCGGCAAGATCCAAGTCCATGTCCCCTTCCTCTATTCTCTTTGAACAAACCGGCGGCGTAGCAGTGATTCGCCTCAACCGTCCGGAAAAGCTTAACTCCCTCTCGTGGGAGATGATTCGCGAATTGAGTGAGACTTTCCTACAGCTTGAGGGCGATGACGATTTGCGCGCCGTAATACTGACTGCGGCAGGTGACGTTGCGTTTTGCTCGGGCACTGACATCAGCGAGTTGGCTGAACTCTCCGAGGCTGAAGCGATTGAAGTCGCCGCACACGGTCAGAGACTCTGCGATCAAATTGAAGCCTTTCCAGTGCCCGTGATAGCCGCTCTGAATGGTATTGCAGCCGGCAGCGGCTGCGAATTAACGCTCGCTTGTCATCTTCGAATTGCTTCCTCCGACGCGACATTTAGTTTGCATGAAACCAAACTTGGTTTGATTCCTTCCTATGGAGGTACGCCGCGACTCGCGCGAGAAGCGGGCACTTCCCGCGCCCTGGAGATAATGCTGACTGAAAAAACGATTACCGCCGCCGAGGCACTCAGTATTGGCTTAGTTAACCGTGTGGTAAATGCAGCAGACCTTCTGACCGAAGCGAAGTCACTAGCGAATGAAATCTCTCAAATGGCGCCACTCGCGATTCGCGCGTGTTTGAAAGCAGTGAGGCTTGGGCTCGAGTTTTCTTTGGAAGACGGACTCGCGCTGGAGACGGAACTCTTCGCCTCGTTGTTCACCACTGAAGACGTACACGAAGGCACTTCTGCATTTCTAGAGAAGCGTTCTCCGGTGTTCAAAGGCAGGTGACTTCCTGCTTTCGTTTGACACGACGACAGGAGGTTCACCCAACGTCAGAACCGAGGAGCGGTAGCGACCGAGTCAATCTGGGATGGCACTCAACGATGGGTTTTTACCAGCACGCGGCAGGAATACAAGTTGGGCACAGAAGGCAGGTGAACCTTAGTCGAGTCTTGCGCGCGTTTGACCCGGTCGCTACTGCTCACCGGTTCTGACACTGAGTGTTGCGGCCGCTGCGAATGTTTCATCGATACAGGTCAAACGGCTCCGCAACATAAGACTCAACGTCAGAACCGAGGAGCGTCAAGCAGGTGGGTAGAAACTTGGCGATTGAGCAGGAATTATTCAGTTGCAGTCGCCACCCAATACGGTACCGCGAGCGAAGCGACCGGATGCCGACACTCAACCAGCGTTTTAAGAGTTCTTGTGATTATTGAGTGCCGGCATCCGGTCGCTTCGCTCGCGGTACTGTATTGAAGTTGCAATCATGTTGGTGTCCTTCCTCACTCGACTGACTTTTCACACGGTCTCGGTAGCGACCGGGTCTGGTAACCTCTCACTCAAGCGATGTTCTCTTTCTCGGTACAGAACCAAACTCAGCCCCATGATCAAGTAGAAGATCATCACGACTTCTGAATCGCCCCAGTTGTAATGCACCAGCCCGCTCGCGCAAAAGCCTGCCAGGCCGCCAAGAGCTCCAAGCGTGATGCCACGGTCCATCCACTCATTCCGATCGAACCACTCGAGCTGGCTGCCGGCGTCTATTTGTGCTCCCGTGGGGTCAACGCGTTTCCTATTCTGTATCAAGCGCCAAAGCATGCGCGCGTAAAGCCCGAGCAGCAACAACCAAACAATCAGCGCCGGTACGCCTCGTTCCAGGGCTATCTCCAATAGGTTGGAATGCATGTGGCCCATGGGCAATCGACCATTATCAAACAGCCCCCATTCGCGCCAGTGACTCTTGATCGAATCCATGCCTACACCCACCAGAATGTGCCGGGGCTTGCTAATTAACAGATCAAATCCTTCGCGCCAAACCGTTTCGCGCCACGTCGTTGACTGGTCGCGTTGATCGAAGAAGCCGATATTTCGTTTTTGCTGCAAGACGAACAGACCGGTGAGCACCAACGGTATTGCAAGAGCACCCACAATCACGAGAGTCCGACGCGAAGCACTAACTGACAATATCAGCGCGGCGGATATAAGGAATCCTACCCACGAGGCGCGCGTAACTGTTAGCGCGAGCGCAAACGCGAGACCCGCCAGGGCAACAAGCAGCAAGAGTCCCAACCAACCTCTTTTCGCTGGCAATGCCAGGAAAAACCCCAACGCTAGTGAGGCAATCAATTGCAGCACTTCCGCGTAGGTGACCCAGTGGCCAAAGAATCCCGTCGCGCGCCAGTCGCGGCCGCGGCTCCATCCCGAGATTCCCAACTGCTGTTGTGCAGTTGTTCCGGTAAGCAAACGTCCTCTCGGAACCTCGAGTGTGGGAGTCCATTCAACGCGATAGATCTTCACTTGTGCGGGTTTTGGTCCGGCACCACCAGCTCCTGCCAACAACGCTGTCAACTCCTCAGGATCGTGCACGCGGCGCCCATCAACTTGCCACACAGTATCGCCACTAATGATTGGTGTGGGCCGCGTAAACGTTCGTGTGCGAAAGACTGCCTGGGTCAACGGACTCTCGAGCTTAACGCCTTCCAGCTTGACGCCGCGGCCAACGATCATTTGGCCGGCGGTGAAGAGTACGTTCACCATGCAAGACGCGATGAGTGTGACGGCCAGAAAGCGTGCGAGACGCAGTGAAGGGACGTTCTCTACCACGAGGTAAACTATCGTGAACAAACTCGCAGCCCGCATTTTGCCGATCGACACAATGGGCACGTAAGAGAATACGGCAGATAAACCACTAAGAATGAAAAAGCCGAGGAGGACATAATCGAGTGGCGTGCGTTGAATTCGCGGTGGCGGAGAAAAGGCAAAACGCGCAACCCAAAGAAGCATACCAAGGATCCAGGCGGCCTGTGCGATGGCAATGGAATGAGGTGCAAAGGCGGCGAAGATGAAGATGAAGACGACAATGCCGCCATCGATCAACCTGCTCGTCGAGCTGCCTTTCTGTCTGTTTGTTGGGCGGGGAGTGGATCAGTTGTCAGAAAGCTGTGATGGCATAAGGAAAAGGATAGAGAATAATCGTTTGGTAACGATGCTCGGAACAATTAGAATGGCCGCGCTCTACTATATTCTATTCATCAGGAAACTCCATGCGCAGATCCGTGAGCGGTCTTCTCTGTACCTTTGCTCTCCTGTTTTTCCCAACACTGTCTATGTCCCAATCCAGCTCTCAGACCGGCTCTTCCTACGCCGACGCTGTTAAAGCCATTCAAAACGAGACGCAGGTGAAGGTTGCAAACGACTACATTGACAAGAACCACCAAAGCATCCTGCGCGAATGGATAGCGATCACGGAGATCAATGCACCGTCGAAACAAGAACAGGAGCGAGCGAAGTATATCGAGAGCATTTTGCGAAAATACAAACTGCCTGTGCGCTACGACTCGGCTGGTAATTTAATCGCCACTCGCAAAGGGATGGGCGGTGGCCCAATAACAGTGTTTGACGCCCATATGGATACGGTCTTTCAGCCGGGTTTGAAGATCAAGGCTACTGTTCGCGACGGCAATGTCTATGCTCCCGGAATTGGCGACGACACGCGAAACATCGAGGCGCTACTCGCCACAATTCGCGCCCTCGACGAGGCCAGAATCAAAACAAAGGGAGACCTGGTTTTTGTTTTTACGACGGATGAGGAAACCGGACTTACAGGCGCCAGGCAGTTCACTAAGGACAACAAAGGCAAGATCGATTACTACATTGCACTCGACGGCGGCTATGAGGGTTTTACCTACGCGGGCATTGGCATCAATTGGTACCGTCATCACTTCATAGGACCTGGAGGTCACACGCGCTCTCGTACTCCTCCGTATTCCGCTACGTTGCCGCTTGCACGAGCGATTGAGCGTATCTACGAGTTGAAGGTGCCCACCATTCCGTCGTCAAACCTGAATATCGGTATGCTCGGCGGATCCGAGGTTGTCAATGCGAAAGCGTCAGACGCATGGATGTCCGTGGACTTGCGTTCAACAAGCAATGAAGTGATCGCTGACCTTGATAAAAAGATTGCGGCCATTCTCGAGGAGGAAGCCAAGCGAGTTGGTATGACGGTGAAGACGGATGTGATCTCCACGTCCCCGGCTGCCGTGCTGCCCGGTAATCGAGATTCGCAACTGGTAAAGATTGCCGAAGCCGTGCACAGGGCGATGGGTTTCGATCCCCCCATAACAAACGCCGGATCAAACAATTCCAGTGCGGCACTGCTGCAGGGAATCACTTCCATTTCCACGGGTGCTGGACCGTGTAACGACTCGCACGCATTGACTGAGAACTGTGAGATTGAACCGCTCTACAAAGGAATTAAGAAAATTCTTTTGCTCGAGCTGGCACTGGCTAGTTTGGCGAAATAGTTTTCAAAAACCCTCCGCGCTCAGCATAACGAAAATGGTTCGCATGATGATTTTCAGGTCGAGCAGTAACGACCAGTTCTCGATATAAAACAGATCGAGTCGTACCATCTCCTCAAAAGGCAAACGGTTGCGCCCCGACACCTGCCACAATCCTGTAAGACCCGGCTTCATGTCCAAACGCTTGCGATGCCAAAGCTCATACGCCTCCACCTCGTAAGGAATTGGCGGTCGAGGCCCAACAACGCTCATGTCGCCGAGAACCACATTCAGCAACTGCGGCACTTCGTCGAGGCTCATGCGTCTCAACCACTGTCCAGCGCGTGTGATTCTGGGATCAGCGGGTAGTTTGTAAGTGGGTCTTTCAGCGTCGCCCAGATTTGCGTCGGCACGCCCGGCAATAAATTTTCTTTGGTATTCTTTGTGTAATTCAGGATCGGCGCCCGCCCGCATAGTGCGAAATTTATAAAGAAGAAAAAGCCGGCCATCCATGCCCACGCGTTCCTGTGTGTAAAAAATTGGACCCTTTGAATCCATTTTGATAAGCAATGCGACCAGCATCCATAGCGGAGACAGCAAGACGATAACGAGCGCCGATAGGAAGAGATCAAAAGCCCGCTTCAACAGTCGTGAAGAATTCGAAAGCGGTTCGCGAAAGAGCCGAATCATTGGAAGGGCACCGATCTGATCAATTTCTGTCTTCCGGGGCAGAAAATTGAACAAACTCGGCGCAATACGAAATTCGATTCCCCGGCGCCGGCCGCAGCGAATCATCACATCGAAAAGTGCATCACCATTCACTTGTGGGTCCGCAATGATCACTTCATTCGCGCCCGAATCGCGAATTGCCTCGGGGAGGGCTTTCAGATTGCCGATAACAGGAACACCTTCATAGCTGCCAGCTTTATGTGGTTCGACAACGCCGCTATCTACCACGCCAATGACGCGATAACCGAGTGATGGCCGCTCTCGCATTTCTCTAATACACAGGACTGCCTCCGGCCCACGGCCAACAACGAGCGTGGGAATCAGATTGATTTTGCGTTGGCGTACAAATATTTGGGCGGCGCGCATTAGAACTCTGATCGCGCCGATACTTGTCAAAGCAAGAAAAAAATCGAGGACAAAGATTCCACGCGCGTACGAGAAGGCACGAAACGCAAAACCTCCGCGATACAGAAATGCGGCGGCGACGATTAGCAAAGAACCGATACTGACCGCCTTAAAGATGCGGAGGCCATCGTCAACAACGGAAAACTCACCTCGCAGTCTATACAGGTCACAGTAACGCAAAGTGAGAATACGTATGCAGATGACAAGCAGCAGCAGCCCGCCATAAGGAGAGAATCGCCCACTCCAGGTGAAGCCTCCCGCTGTTTTCACTAATACCGCAGTACCCTCGCGGAGATAGAAGGCCGCCATGAAGGAGAAGGTCGCGGCCAATGCGTCAGTAATCAACAGAACGACTTTGACGGTGGGCACAATCCAGGTTGGCGCTTGTGCGGGTACGCGCACTGCGCTTGCGTCGGTTAATCGTTCGCGTGTGGATTGGGCCCTCATAAGAAAAAAAACGAGAACTGTTTTATTCCAGAATAAAACTTACGACCTCGTCAATCACCTCAGTGGCAGCCCTTGGATGTGCGACTCTCTTTTTGTGCAGTGGTACTCCTTCAAAATCAGAAACGGTCGAGATTCTAAGCAGACGTCCCTCGTGAACGAGCTGCTCGTCTACGGCGGCCCATTGTCCCTGATAGATACTGGCGGCGGGCACCCCAAGGGCCGCAGCCTCTCGATTGATCGTTCCGCCGGCACTGACTACGAGGTCGCTGGCCGCGATCAGATTTGCTCCGTCCAAAGGCACTTTTGGCACGATCAGATTCCGGTGTGTCAAGGCCGTGTAAGCTGTACGTTGCGATTCATTGCGAGGCAGCAGAACGATTTTGACGTTTGCGTGAGTCTGCATTGTCGCGATTGTCTCGTCGAACAACTCGTTTTGGAAACGATGATAAAGTGCATCATGAGCCGGTGGTCGCATTAACACCAGCACATTATCCGGGCTGATACCGAGTTCACACAACCGCGCAGTAAACAAAGGGTCTGGTCTAAAGTCGGCCAGGTAGACATCTTCCTTAATTCCGGCGTAGCGCCTTACCTTCGCTGCGCCAGCCCCGTAATAACGCAACTGTGTGGTGGGAAAACTCTCAGGAACAACGATTCTGGAACTCAAACGAAATGCCAGATGGTTTGCCGGCTGGTATTCGTAGTCCATCAGAGTCACGTTTTTCAGACGCAACACGCGGGCGGCGAGGATCTGTGAATAGGAATTATGACTGACAGCCAGATCGAAACTGCGACGTCGTGCCCACGTGGCCAGTGCCCATGCGCGCGTGCTCAGGTTTCCGGCTTTTCCGGCGATTTTTTTGCCACCATAGCCACCTAAGACGTGTGGAGAAAGCCCGGCAGCCTCGGCTAGCGGCACGGTTTCGGCAAAATCACGAGCTGTAATCTCGACCTCATGACCGCGAGTGACAAACTTTTCCCGCAACGCTCTGAAGAACGGAACGTGAGGGGAATTTGCCAGATCGATCCAGAGGCGCATCTGTCTCCACTCAACCTCTTCACTGGGACGCGGGCGGCCCGCCCGCCAAAGCGCTGTAAGGCGCGACGCTACTATGACGTTCGCAATCAAGTTCTTTGGAGGCCTAGTGCGTGGCAACGGGCGCTTTGGCGGGCGAGCCGCCCGCGGTCCCAGTAAAAAGGTCGCCTCTGCACTCAGAATATTTCAATCTCCACCAACTCACCGCGCCCGTGCAGAGAACGCTCCGCTGCCTCCATCATGGTTACCATTCTGAGACCTGCATGACCATCTGTTTCTGGTGTGCGATTGTTTTCCACACAGTCGATGAAATGCAGCGCTTCGGTTTTCAATGCCTCGGTATTATCGAGACGCGGCGCCCACATGTCTCCCGAACGATAACTTACCAGCATCTTGTAAACAGCTTCCGGTTCTTTTGTAACCGTGATGCCCTTGTCATAAACCTTGACCTTTTCGCTGGGTTCCAGGTCGTCGTAAAGAATCATCTTTTCGCTTCCGCCGATAAGCGTGTGGCGTACCTTCACCGGTGTCAGCCAGTTTACGTGCACGTGAGCGATTTGCGTGTCGGCAAAAAACAGAGTGATGTAAGCGACGTTTTCAGGCTGGCCGGGCACATGGCTAATACCCGTTGCGGAGATCGCGACCGGCTTGGCGGGCAGCACGTAATCCATGATTGAAAGATCGTGAATCGCGAGGTCCCAGATCACGTTTACGTCGTGTTGAAACAACCCCAGATTCACGCGCACGGCATCATAATAATAGATTTGGCCCAGTGCGTTACTGGCTATCAATTCACGAATCTTCCGCACGGCTTCGGTGTAGACAAAGGTGTGATCGACCATGAGCACAAGTTTTTGCGCCGTGGCTTCAGCAATCAATTGTCGAGCTTGTTCAGAATTGGAGGCCAGCGGTTTTTCGACAAGCACGTGTTTGCCGGCATGAAGAACCGCCATCGCCAGATCGAAATGCGACGAGACCGGAGTGGCGATAACAACGGCATCAATGTTGGGATCCTCTATGAGCTCTTTGACGTTGCTACAGGTATTTAAGGTCGGGTAGAGCCTGCGCAGTGGCAACAATCTTTCTTCGCGCAGATCACAAACAGCCATCACAGATGAGCCTGATGCTTCCATGAAATTACGCACCAGGTTGGGTCCCCAGTAGCCGTAACCGATCACGCCTACGCGAATCATGGTTGGTCCCTGGAAGTCATCTTGAGGGTTGTTCGTTCCCGCATGTCTCCGATCACACGCGCCGGCGCTCCAGCCACGATGGCATAATCGGCGACATCGCGGGTAACCACCGACCCGGCGCCAATCAACGCGCCTTCGCCGATCGTCACGCCCGCGATTATGGTTGCATTGCTACCTATTCCCGCTTGCTTTTTCACTGTAGTTTTTACTATTTGCCAATCGGCATCAGTCTGAATAGTGCCGTCTGGATTGACGGCACGAGGGTAAAGGTCGTTGGTAAACATCACGCCGTGGCCAACAAAAACTTCATCTTCGATAATGACGCCTTCACATACAAAGCTATGAGACGAGATCTTGCATCGTGCGCCAATGATCGCGTTTTTTTGAATCTCGACGAAGGCCCCGATCTTTGTTTCAGCGCCAATCGAACAACCATAGAGGTTGACCAGATCGGGCTGAAAGATCCTGACATTTGGCCCTAATACAACATCCGCGGCAATCGGCATAACTCTTCAAACTCCTCAGTCGCGTGTGATGAGAAAAATAGGCATCACGGTTGGCAAGGACATTGAGATTACTTTGATACTTCCTCCAACAAACGCGCGAGAGCATAGAGCATCCAGGCCTGACTCCAGCGCATGTAGGGTTTGCGAACCGTATAGAACCGCCGTCGCTGGTAATAAAAGAAGCCTTGCTCGTCCCGCAGATTGCGAATGGTCCATGAGGCAACATCTTCAGCCAGCCTCGACGCACCTGGGTCAAGGTCCCTCAGTTCCAGGAATGTGACGATGGCGCTCGCTCCGGCATGCGTATCCGCGGGATAAGGATTGTCATGGTAGTATTTCGGCCAACCGTCCGCAAGAAAGAACTGTTTGCGCCAGTATAGATACCCGCGTTCCAGGGCCTGCTGAAACTCCTTATCAAGTGCGCAAGCCTTTATTATCCTGGCCAGCGAAAAAAGAACGAATGCCGTGTGGAAATTGTCGACCCACGATTGTCTCGGAGTAGTGCCATAGGTCCATGAACCATCATTGTTCTGATGATTGATAACATAGCGAGTTGCCCGTTCAGCACACCGGAAAAGTTCTTCTTCTCGGGTGATGGCGCCGATACTGGCAAGCACTTCCGCCGCAAGCAAACTTGCATTGTAGATGCGCGTGTCGCTTTCCGGCGAGTAGCTGAAACAGACTTCAGAATCAGTCTCGACACCGCGCGGTAGGTCTTTAAGAATGAACTCACACACGCTGCGAGCAGCTGTCAAATACTGTTCATCTGGAAATTCGTGCGCGGCTTCCAGAAGAGCGCGGGCGGCGAAGGCGGTCGGAACAATCGTTGGCGTACCTCGTGGCGCGAAGAAGTTGCGGCTTTGCCAGTCGAAGTTGTAACCCCATGCCGCGCCGCTGTAGCCACCGATCTGCAAGGCGAGCAACTCTGCGAGAATATTGCGCGTTTGTGTTTCCGTCTCGCTGGTCCTGAGTCGACGGTAGTTGGCCATCTGGGCGAGAGCGAAAAGGGCGATGCCTTTTGCATTGGGTTCGCTGGGCACACGCGCGAGTGTGCGCAGGTCAGACGGTGACCGCTTCATTATCTGAGTCCAGATCAGACGAGCGTTTCTTGATTTTCTGAAAGGCGTCGCTTGAAAGAGCCGGCTGTTTAGCGCGTCGAAGGGATCGTGCCCGGCAAAATCGTTCTCGCGGCACCAGCTGAAGAGTTGCTGGAAGGCATTGCGGAAGAGATCGGGTTGCTCGTTCGAATCATGGTTCACTTGCTACCTACTAGTCACTGATGTCTCTATTCGTCTTGGCGTTTCGATAAAGCTCTCGTGCCATAGTTCGAACATCAACAAGGTCCAGAGCAGCTTGCGATGGTTGGCGACGCCGCGCTCGTGTTCATCCTGCAGACGGGAAATGTACTCGGGATTGAAAACGCCCGCTCGTCGTACACGCTCCGGTGACAGAAGATCTCTTGCTAACGGACGCAGCTTGAATTTGAGCCACTCGGCCACAGGCACGCCAAACCCCTTTTTCACTCGGCGTGTCACAAACGGCGGGAGCAATTCGTGCACCGCCTTCTTGAGAATATATTTTGTTTTGTGGCCTCTCAACTTGTAATTGCCCGGCAGTGATGCCGCGTACTCGGCAACGCGTGGATCAAGAAAAGGTGCGCGCACTTCAAGCGAAACGGACATGCTCGCGCGATCGACCTTCGTCAGAATGTCTTCTGCCAGATATAAACGGGTATCTAAACTCTGCATGCGCGTCACGGTGTCGTGGTTGTCACACTGTTCGAACATCTGTCGCGCCTCGCGATAGACGTCGCTTTCGGTTTGTTGCAGCGCGTCCGCTGTCAACAACTGTTCTTGTTCGTCAGGCGTGAAGGAGCCAAACCAAATGTGATGACGAGCGACGGTGTCGTACTTGGCGCCGGTGACGAACCGCAACGCCTTGTAATCGAGCGACAAATTTTTGGTCTTTACGGGCAGGAGCCGTACCAATGGCTCGATCACTCCGGTTCGGAGTGGGGCGGGCACCTTAATATAAATCTCGGCCCAACGATGCCCGGCATACATCGGATACCCGGCAAACAATTCGTCGCCGCCATCGCCACCGAGTGCCACAGTTACGTGTTTGCGAGTGAAGCGTGACAAGAGATAGGTTGGTACCAAAGACGGATCGCTAAACGGTTCATCCATCCAGGCACCGATCTCGCCCACAAGATTGGCGGCGAGGTTTGCGCTCAAACGTTCCTCGTGGTGATCGGTCCCCAGAAACTTGGCAACGCTGCGCGCGTAAGCCGATTCATCGAAGGAAGATTCTGCAAACGAAATCGAAAAAGTCTTAACCGGTTCAGACGAGGCCCGCACGGCAAGCGCGGCGATGGTGGATGAATCAACCCCGCCAGAGAGCAGAACACCAAGTGGCACGTCAGAAACGAGCCGCATGCGGACCGAATCCGCCAACAAGTCCTGCAGCTGCTCGGCCGCTTCCGTTTCGCTGGGTACTGGCTGGGAAGTCTTATAACTCAAGCACCAGTAGGGTTCGATCGTTATGCGGCCATCTTCAAGCGTGAGTATATGAGCAGCGGGTAGTTTTTGAATTCCCTGGTAGATCGACAGGGGCGCCGGCACGTAGTCGAAGGAGAGGTATTGCCGCAGTGCCTGCAAGTTGAGCGTTGGCTTCACCGCCGGGTGCGCCAGTAGGACCTTCGGCTCAGAAGCGAACAAAAGCGTGTTATCAAATACACCCCAGTAAAGAGGTTTCTCGCCAAAACGATCGCGAGCGACAAGGAGTCGCCTCCGCTTCGCGTCCCAAAGCGCAAAGGCGAACATGCCGTTGAGCTCACGCACCATCTCCGCGCCATGCTCCTCATACAGGTGTGGCAACACTTCCGTGTCAGAGGCACTGCGGAAGGAATGACCGAGCTTCTCGAGACCCGCTCGCAGTTCGCGGTAGTTGTAGATTTCGCCATTGAGGATGACCGCGACGCTCTTGTCTTCATTGAAGACAGGTTGTTCGCCAGTGACAAGATCGATAATCGCCAGGCGCCGCATGCCGAGTGCGGCGCCGTTGGTTACGAACAGACCTTCCGAGTCGGGCCCACGATGAACCATCCGTTCACACATTGCGTGAAGTAGTTCCGTCGCGCCCTCGAAAGGAGGCGTGCGAGAGTTAAGATTGGCCCAGCCTGTTATTCCGCACATATCGTTTTGTGAATCGTAAAAGGCTAGATGCTACGAGCATTAACGATTTACTATTGACCTACTTACGAATCACTTCCTGAAATCCAATCTTCTCGCGCACTGCGTAGATCGGTTTCGCCTGGGATTCGTGATAGGTGCGCACCAGCATCTCGGCGAGAAGTCCCATTAGGAAAAGCTGGACTCCAAGTACCAGCGCTACCATTGCCATAATCGGCAAAGGGGTCTGGATAAAGTCGGCATGGTGCGGCCAATTAGCAAACTTCATCAAACAAGCCAGTAACGTAGACAGCAGTGAAACTGCAAATGTGAGTAACCCCGCCCAACCAAAAAGATAAAGAGGCTTGGTTTGATAGGAAGCCATAAACTTGATCGTGATCAAATCGAATACAACTTTGACCGTGCGTGAGAGCCCGTATTTCGACTTACCCATCGTCCGTGGGTGATGCTCGACTGGTATCTCAGTCACTCGGGCGCCGTCCCAGGAAGCGTAGATGGGAATGAAGCGATGCATTTCGCCATACAGGCGCACATCTTGCAAGGATTCACGGCGATAGGCCTTCAGTGAGCAGCCGTAGTCATGAAGTGGCACGGCGCCAATCCAGGAGATCAAACGATTCGCCAACATCGACGGGATCTTGCGCGTGATCATTTTGTCTTTGCGGTTCTTGCGCCATCCGGAAACGACGTCGTACCCCTCGTCGAGCTTTTCCAACAGTCTGACGATGTCCGCCGGATCGTTTTGCAAATCTGCATCCATTGGAATCAGTACTTCGCCGCGGGCCGCATCAATGCCAGCAGCCATGGCCGCCGTTTGGCCATAGTTTCGCCGCAGAGCAACCACGCGCACCCGACGGTCACGCTCCGCTATATCGCGTAGGACCTTGAGACTCCCATCGGTTGATCCATCGTCGACGTAAACTATCTCCGCGGAGCGCCCCAGCGCTTTTAGCGCAGCGTCCAACTTTGTGTGCAGCGGCAAGAGGTTGGGTTCTTCATTGAAAACGGGAAGAAAGACTGAAACCTCCGGGCGTGTTTCATCGCGAGAAGATGTAAGGGTGTCTTGTCGTTTTAAAGTCTCTTCTTCGTCGTAGATCTTCATCAGGTGATCGCTTATTCCGGCCGCTTGGCGACGCAAATTGCCGAAACTCCAAATGGTAAGCCGGCATGACGTAACAACAACTGCTCGGCGCCAAGAATACTGCCTAGTGGTCTATTCAAAAACCCGACAGTGAGGTTGTTTTCAGAAGCCGGGCGAAATCCCGTCAAGCGCATGAGCAAACGGCCGAGCAAAACAGGAAAAAAGAAGGTGATGTTTGCATACGTAGCGCGCTCCACCTCGAAACCTGCCGCGCTGACCGTTTCTGTCAGTTCCTTCAGAGTGTAGCGACGTCGATGATGACTGATATCGTCTTGCACTCCCCACAAAAACATGAAGGCAGGGACAAACAATAAGGCACGACCATTTGGACGGAGAACGCGTCTCATCTCCTGCAGGCCTGCCACATCGTCGTCAAGATGTTCGACCACATCCAAACCCGTCACCAAATCGAACGATGCGTCAGCATAAGGCAAATGTTCTGCTTCACCCTGCCGCACATTTTGCAATCCGCGTTCGCGGCAAAAAGCAAGAGCTTCCGGCGAGACATCGACACCTTCCGCCTCCCCGTAGCGAGCCAGTAACTCGAGATTAGCGCCCGTACCGCAACCAACATCGAGAATATGCGGCGGCTGCTTTTCCAGGGTGGAACAAATGCGCTCTACAAATCCGGAAATGATCCGGCGACGTCCGGCAAACCACCAATGGGTCCCCTCGATCTGATACATGATCGGGTAGGTGTGTTCCTGCATTTGCTGCGGTAAGGAACCTTCTACTATGTTTGTGGTGCTTGCCATCCTCTATGTAGATCGAGCCGCAGATAGGCACAGATCCGATCCATTGATCAGGAGATGAGTGCTTACCATTTGCCGTTTGATCTGTATCATTTGAATTAATCCGTGGCTAGTATACTTCCTCTTGCGATTCTCTGAACCATTGAATAAAGCGTCGAATTCCATCCTCAATCTGCATTTGCGGATTATAGCCGAGCAGCCGGCGGGCCTTGGAAATGTCAGCGTAGGTCTGCGGCACATCGCCGGGTTGCTGGGATTGCCGATCAATAACAGCGTGCGCATCGAGTTCTTTTTCCAGGAGCGAGATCAGGTCGCGTAGTTCGACCGTGCGCGACTCTCCCAGGTTGATCACCTCGTAATTGCTTGTCTGGTATTCGATGGCCGCAACTATGCCTGCAATGATGTCGTCGATGTAGGTGTAATCGCGACGCGTCGTGCCGTCTCCAAAGACTGGAATCGGCTGGCCGCAACTTATCAAGTGGGCAAACTTATGTATTGCGAGATCTGGTCGTTGTCTGGGTCCATATACAGTAAAGAAGCGCAGGCAAATGCAGCGCAAGCCGTAGAGATGAGAGTAAGTGTGGCAGAGAAGTTCGCCGGCTCCTTTGGTTGCGGCATAAGGAGAAATTGGCTGGCGAATGGGATCGTCTTCGCTGAAAGGAACTTTTGCATTGATACCATAAACGGATGACGAGGAACCAAAAACAAACTGCTTGATGCCTTGCACACGTGCGAGCTCCAACAGATTGAGTGTGCCATTGATATTGGTCTCGGTATATAACTGTGGTTGAGAGAGCGAGGGTCGTACGCCCGCGCGTGCCGCCAGATGGACAATGCAATCGAAGTTCTGATCCGCAAAGACGTTTTCCAGCGCCGCGCGATCTCGAATATCAGCTTCCGCGAGACGATATAGCGGATCAAGCAGGTGAACGCGAATGTTTCGTCGCTTGATCTCCGGCTCGTAGAAATCATTAAAGTCATCGACCACGGTAACCTGCCATTGCTTTGTGGCCAGCAATCGGTCGACAAGATGTGAGCCGATAAATCCTGCGCCGCCGGTGATAAGAATGGTGTTCATAAAGAGGTAGTTAGAACTTGGAACTTTGTGCTTTGAACTTTGTAGTTTGAGCTTTGTACTTTGATTTGACTTATTGATAGAAGCCCAGGAGTCAAACCTCCAGGATAACAAAGCACTAAGTACAAAGTGCAAAGATCCAAGCTTCTACTTTGTAGCATAAATCCACAGGTGCCAACCCCAGCGAGAGGCCATTTGCGACTCCAGGCGACGCGGCAGGATATTTCCTATGACCGGCAACCACCGTTTATTCAGGAAATAGGTCCGTAACTCCACTTGAGGAAAACCCTTGAACAGTTCGCGCGCTTCGCGTCGGGAATAAACGCGCGCCAGGGGATTGCCCGCACCATCTGTGTTTTGGCTCAAAAACTCTTCTGAGTCCATATAAGTACGCCCGGCCTTCAGCCTGCGCGCGTGCTCATGTAGCGAGTCTTCTGTTTCCCCGGTAAGAAGGTGAACCAATTTCACTCCAGAGTTCCATCTGAGCAGATGCACGCCGGCTCGACGTAACATGGAGATGTTAATGCGGTAGTTGTAAGAGTCGCGATGATAAAGCATCACGACCGCACGTCCGCCGGGGCGCAATACACGATGAACTTCCTCCAGGGCACTAACAATGTCGGGCGTGTGATGCAATACGCCGTGCGAGTAAACGACATCGAAGCTTTCGTCGGGGAAGTCAAGATTCTCGGCATCCGCTGTCTGAAACGCGCCCGGCAGATTGAACAAATCGAATCGCCGGCGAGCGAGATCAACTGCTGCATCCGTTAGATCAATCCCCGTGTAGTCGGCCCCGGCAAGGGCAAATTGGGCTCCATCAGTTCCCAGACCGCAACCTATCTCGAGAACTTTCTTGCCGCGCGCGCTCGGGAAATCGGCAGCAGCTGGGATGTGCCATTCTTTCTGGTAGCGATGCTCCTCGACCAGTTCGTAAAAACGACGCGAGCCCGGACAGGCGTCGGCGAACTTAGTGCCGCACGGATGCTCTTGCCAGAAAGCACGCACACGTTCCTTTAATTGGGCATTTGCTTCATCCATGTAGGGAGGTAAAGGATAACAGCCGTGACTGGTGGGCATCAAAGAGGGCGAGGAGCCAAGTCATTTTTCATATATGATTTGACATTTCTCATTTGGTTATTTGAAGAGAATGCCCGGTTTTATCAGGACAAGCCGTACTGAACCCCAAAAACCACCTTCGCGTGTGGTCAAAAATGGCCAGATGATAAATGTCAAATGATATATGACCAATTATGACCAATGATTTGATATATGGCCAATGATTTGAACCAGCTTCCCGACCTGAGAGGTTACTGTCGTTTGTATTTGCCAACAAGTTCGCCTTGCGCCAGAACGTGACTCTCCATCGTCTTTAGCAGTTCATCTTTCGTCGCGCCGGGCCCGAGGGAAGTCTGAATGTCGACGGCGTAAAGCTTAAAGAAGTATCTGTGAGTTCCGCTTGGCGGACATGGGCCACCATAGCCGATCTTCTTAAAATCATTTGTGCCTTGCTTGCCGCCACCGGCAAGATTCTCCTGCGGCTTGATGTTTTCAGGAAGCTGCGTTGTATTCGCGGGCAAATCGTAAACAACCCAGTGGACCCATGTCTTCGCAGGTGCATCTGGATCGTCGACGATTAGAGCTACCGTCTTAGTGCCCGCCGGCAGGCCTGACCACTGAAGAGGCGGCGAGATATTCGCGCCGTCGCAGGTGTACCGTGAGGGAATCATGCCGCCATTTGAAAATGCAGTGCTGCTAATTGCAAGTGCCATGTTGTTCTTCGTTCTGCCAGTGTCGGCGTTAGTTGTTGTGCCATTCTGCTTTGCGCTGCCGCACGAACATGAGAAGAGCAGGACAAGTATTGGTAGAAGTGTTGTTCCCATCCCAGTTTGTGAAAACCGAGAACAGGATGTTTTCGAAATCATTACCATCTGACAATACCACTCACTACAGAACCGAGAAGCGGTGCGACCGGGTAAAACTTGGCGATTGAGCAGGAATTATTCGGTTGGTGTCGCCACCCAATACAGGACCGCGAGCGAAGCGACCGGATGCCGGCACTCGATAATCACAAGAACTCTTAAAACTCTCGTTGAGTGCCGGCATCCGGTCGCTTCGCTCGCGGTACTGTATTGAAGTTGCGATCATGTTGGTATCTTTCCTCACTCGACTGACTTTTCACACAACCTCGGTAGCGACCGGGTCGTTTCGGTCAGATTCAAACGGGAACTCAAGAACGGTAAGCTGCCGGTGTCCTAATTTGAGATTGTCTTAGTGCATTCTCCGTGTTCTCAGTGCCTCCGTGGTGATAAAAGTGCTAAAAACCATTTCACCACGGAGACACGGAGAACACTGAGAACCCAGTGGCACGTGAAATTAGGATACTACCAAGCTGCCACCCTATTTGAACTGCATGTTTGAGAGTTGCGTGAACGACCCGGTCGCTACCGCTCCTCGGTTCTGTAGTGAGTGGCAGCGTTGCGCACATCTGACTGCAACTCTCAATTTCTTGTTTTCACATGCTCACTCATTGCAAAGTCTCATGAAGTCTCATCAGGTTCTGTATACAGTCTTACCTTTCGCCCACGGAAACGATGCGCTTTATCACTCTTGGATCGTCAGGCAGCAACCCTGACTTCGGCAAACGCGGAGTCAGCGTGATCCAGTTGCGATCCATGGCAAACACTTTTCGGAATAGCGGCAACGATTCATCGACTCGTCCCATGTTTACCAGCGCGACTGCATGCCAGTAGATCATCTCCGCGCTTGTAGGCACCAGTTTCTCGGCGGCTCCATATTCACGTAGCGCGCCTTCGTTGTCTTTCTTCTCCACCGCTAGATCGCCCGCGTTCATATGATTGTAGGCACGTTGTAGCTTAACGAGACGGCGAAGCTCTAGGAGTGGCTGCGGACTATCGTCGACACGTAAATCGAAGATGCGATCTTTCCAGGCCAGACCTGTTGGTTTGCCAGTAACTACGATGATCGCCGCAGACTGTCTGCCACGAATGTCGCCACCCACCGCCTGAGCCGCGTCGAGAGCCGCCAGCATCCGCTCAGCCAGGTCGCCCTTAGTCGTCTCAAACGCTCGCGCCATCGCGGGCCAGACTCTATTGTTAAGCATCAGGTTCGCTTGCGCAGAAAAGTTCTGCCCGACGATGTGTCCGGCAGCCTGGATGTCATTCTTTCCAGTCCATGCATTCACTCGGCCCTGCGCGTCTATCATTGCAACTTGCCGCACTTCGCGACCCTCGTCTTTTGCCAGCAGTTGTTTCAACGCTTCGGGAGCGCTCGTGCCGCCGCGCATCAACTCGAGACCGTTCTTACCATAACTCGGATCGACAAATGATTGGGTTGCGACCGCGCCGACGCCGGCCTCGGCCCACGGCACAATCGGACCAACAGAAAACCAGTGGGACTGCACCGCGACTCCCAGTTCGCCAGTCGCCGGATCGCGCGCGACGATCGAAAAAGTGTGAACGGGACGCAAGGGCTTTGGCGCGACGGTTTGCGCTTGTGCCTGTTCTGCGCTTAACGTGGCCATCAATAGCAAAGTCAAAAAAGGGATCGATTTGAGACGCATGTAAATGTTTCTAATTCCTGTAATTTTGTTAATTCTGTCTGCCAGCTTGAGGATTCTACCGCCGAAAAGCTAGGAGGGAAACGGATAAAATGGCGTATTGCGAAAAATCCAGAATGAGATGATCAGCACAATTAACGGCCAGGCATAGCGCGACCTTAGTTTGGCAGGTCTGGGTGGTCCACCGGCGATTACGGAGTTGGTATACGATACGAGCGCCCATACTAAAAATGGTAGGGCGATGGCGAATAAAGGATTGAGCTTGAAGCCGGCAGAGACATTGCCGTGGAGCAGTTGGTGCAAACACCTCGTAGTGCCACATCCCGGACAGTTCAGACCGGTGAGAGCGCGAAAAGGACAAGGGGGAAAGTAGCCTGATTGGCCAGGCTCGAAGATAAATAAATAGATACCGGCGACAGCAACTGTTAACCAGATTGAGACTGCGATGAGGCGCCGGCCAACCATTGTGTCAAAAAACGTGGAAAGAAAAACCCGGTCGGAACTTCCTGACATACAATCCTACTTCAAGATCTTTCAATGCAATTCAAAGCAGGCTTCTCAGAACCAGCCCTTCTTAGTCTGGATGTAGGTTCTGACGAACTCCTCGTCCTGCTTAGTGAGGTAGATTATTCCTTCGATGATGCCAATCACGTGTGGCACAACTGCCAGAAGGCCGCAGCTCAGAACACTCACCAGAAGCATGATTACACCTTCAGTGGTGTAGCCCAGAATGAACTTATGGATTCCCAGGCTGCCCAGCAGAATTCCGCAAATGCCGGCTGGCATCTTCTTGTCCGCGCCCAGCGCTTTCCAGTCAGTCATCGCTTGTTGATTGACTGACTGCATAGGCTGATAACCAGACACTGGTCCCAACTGCGCCTGACAGCTAGTGCAAAACTGAGCAAAATCGTCATTTGACGCGCCACACTTTGTGCAGTATCTCATCGTGACTATTTCCCGGATTTTTCCTAAGTAAGAATTAAGAGAGCTGAATAGAAATCCTCAGCTTGAGGTCAAATGAATTCCTCAATTCGTTGTGTCGTACCTATCGACTAGAGGTCACCGAAAGTACGGCGCCAACGTTGACCTGATCAATTAGATTTGGATTCCCTGCCTCCAGTCAAACTCCACTACATTTGCGGAGGTGGCGGCGGGATCGGTCCCTTGCGCTTCTCAAAGATAGGTACACCCAACAGACCTCCAATGGTTGAGAAGATCACAAGTAGTACAGCAAGAATAATCCCATTTAGAATCGCACCCGGAATCGTTGAGCCCGCCTCCATCTGAGTACGAATCGCCTCAGCCTGGCCTGGGTTCAAGTTCTCGATCAGTCTTATTAAAAGCTCTCGGGTGATACCGCCAGCAATAATGCTGATCGGAATGCCGATTATCACTACGATTACGGCCCCAACTAAACCCGCAAGTGCACCTAGAATCGCCCCGTCACCTGCGCTAGCCGGAACAGGTGAGTTCTTTATGTAGAGATAGGAGGCTAATAGCCCTCCGATTAACGCCCACAGGCAGCAGCAGATATTGACGAGATTAACGACGGGTATAGCCGACAATAGTCCTAATAGAACGCCGCCAATCAACGCAGGTTTGAGTTTGTTGTTCATTAGATCAGCACCTTCTCAGTAACATGGGGATTGAAAGATCCAATGTCGATCTGGTTTTTTGCGGGATAGCGCCTGCATAACTAACAAACAGGCAAAGGATTGTCAATAAAATTGCTCCAAAAACAATAAGGAAAAGGCGTATTGGTACTGAAAAAGTCAGCGGTCAGTAGTCAGTAGTCAGTGGTCAGTAGTCAGTGGATACGAATGGCAGCGCGGACTACGAACTACGGACTACTGACTACGGACTACTGACTACTGACTAACTGGTCTGCTCAACAAAGCCCCGCGCCTCTGTTATAGTGTTGGTTTCTTTCTGATGTCGTGAAATCGCTGTGGGAACCAGTCTCACTGACTTAATTTGGATTTATCACTATGTACGAATTTGCAGTTGCTCCTGCCGTTACCAATATCCGGCGCCGCGGCGTTGAGATCTCCGAAGTGAACCCGGCAAGTCTGGGCGCGGAAATGGATCTCGAGCCGGGAGATCGAATCATCAAGGTCAACGGGCGGACGATTCGCGACTACCTCGATTTCCGTTTCCATACCGCGGGCGAAACTGAGTTGTTCCTGGAAGTGCGTAAGAAAAGTGGAGAAGACTGGGAGTTGGAGCTCGAGCGTAGTGAGGACGAAGACTTCGGGTTCAGTTTTGAGCAAATTGTGCCGCGCCAATGTGCAAATGAATGTCTCTTCTGTTTTTGCAAAGGTAATCCCACCGATGCGCGTCCGTCGCTCTTCGTGCGCGATGAAGACATCCGGCTTTCGTTTCTTTACGGCAACTACACGACACTCTCGTCGATCAGTGAAGATGAACTGCAGCGTATTATCGAACAACGACTGTCGCCGCAATATGTATCTGTGCATGCGACCGATCTGGATGTCCGCGCTTACCTGTTAGGAGTCGACAAAGAGCGGGCTGACATAAAAGGACCTCTGAAGCGTTTGCTCGACGCCGGTATAAACGTTCATGCCCAGGTTGTGCTTTGCCCGCGCATCAATGACGGCGACGTCCTGCTAAAAACAATTTACGATCTGGCAGCCGAGTATCCTCGGATAACCAGCGTGGCGATCGTGCCGCTTGGCCTTACTCGTTACAACACGGATGCGCGACTTACGCCCGTGACTCCAGATTTTTGCCTGCAAGTAATCGATCAAGTTGGTACTCTTCAAACACAGTTGCGAGCTCGACTGGGAACGAACTTCGCGTTCCTGGGTGATGAGATTTACCTGCGAGGAGGACGGGCGGTGCCGCCGCGAGCACATTATGGTGACTATCCTCAGATCGAAGATGGGGTAGGCATGGTGCGGTCGTTTCATGAGGAGTTTGGCAGGATGATAAAGCGACTGGAGCGAAGGAGTGTGGGCCAGCTCAGTGATACCGCCGGAACTATTCTAACCGGGACCCTTTTTGCCCCAGTGCTTCAGAAATTGATCGACAAGCTAAATACTCGATTCCGGACCAGGATTACTGTTGCGGCGGTCTCTAATGGCTATTTTGGGGGCGACGTTTCCGTGGCCGGACTACTAACGGGACGCGACCTTCTCACTGTTTCCGAAAGGATTAGTGGAGATTTTGTCCTAATCCCCAAACAGGTGCTGAAAAGCGACGAAGCGATCATGCTGGACGGGATGAGAATTGAAGAAGTACAAGAGAAACTCGGCGTCCCCGTTCGGGCGGTTGACCTGTCCGACTTAACCAGTCTTCTCTTGAGCGCCAATACCAACTAACCCCCATCGATGAGTGAGTTCAACCGCGACCCCACTTCCGTAGCCGACGCCTCGAGAAAAATCCTGGATGTAGGATGCGGGCAAAATAAATTTCCCGGCGCCGTCGGTATCGATTCGAATCCAAGGACTGAGGCAGACTTCATACATGACCTGGGAATCTTTCCCTATCCCTTCAATGACGACGAGTTCGACGAAATAATCTGTCGGCACGTGATCGAGCATGTCCCCGATGTGCTGGGGTTCGTAAACGAGTTGCACCGGATCACTAAACCGGGCGGACGGCTTAAGATTGTCACGCCACATTATTCGAATCCGGATTGGCCGACGGATCCCACACATAGAAACCACTTCAATAGTTATTCATTCACGTGCTTCATGCCGACGAGAACTCCCTTTCCGTTTTACACTCAATCGGAATTGCGGCCACTTAGAACCTACGTGAGTCTGGCAAATCTATGGCGTGCTGTCGGTATGGAATTTCTCGTGAATCTCGATCAACGTTGGACAGCTTTTCGGTTCACCAGGAAGTTTTGGGAGTTCTACTTGTCCAACATCTTTCGAGGCAAGGAACTGCATTTCGAATTTGAAGTCGTGAAGAAATCTTCCGCCAGCTAGCACTTCACTGGTCGGTACACAGTCGTCCTCGAGTGCCCCCTCATTTTCTATCCGAAAATTTAGATTCTAATCCAAAAACTTGCATTTGGATTCCCCCTTCAGGTGCCATCTGCGCAAAAAACCCAACGAAAAGATGGGTTGACTCGGTGGGGGTTGCTGGCTCAGCTTTTGCTTAAATGGGGATTCCCTAATCGCAGATCACGAGTTCTTCGTGCGGCATCTGGAAATACAATTCAGACTTCTTGATCAGCGTGCTTGGTTTTTTCTGCTCGGCCTCCTGGTTCCAATTAGGGTTCCCCCCGAGCGGTTTCACTTCTTACCGTAACTTAAACTAAGTGTGACCTTTACGACGGATACGAAAGTTCAAAACCATTTCTCGACAAGGAGCCCTGAATGAAAAGATTCATCTTTGCAGTACTGGTGTGGTGCCTTTTTGCAATCACGGCGTTAGCGCAGTCACAGACAGGAAACCTGGTTGGTACTGTCTCCGACGCAAGTGGCGTCATTCAAGGAGCTACTGTAGTTGTTACAGACAATCAAACTGGGAAAGAGAGAACGGTTACCAGCGGTGACTCCGGCGGTTTTACTCTTTCACAACTGAATGTCGGAACGTACACAGTCAAAGTAACTGCCGTAGGTCACAAGACTTTTACGGCGACGGATTTGAAAATCGACGTCAATAAGGATTACACGCTAAACGCAAACCTGGAAATCGGCAACATTTCTGAGAACGTCACAGTGGTCGCCGGCGCCGACATCATCAACTCGACAGATGCACAATTGAATACGACTGTCACTCAGCGACAGATTGTCGAACTGCCACTCAACGGACGAAATCCCCTTTCGTTGGTTCTTTTGCAGCCGGGCACTTCGTCGAATAGCGCAAATAGTACAACCATAAACGGTCAGCGTCCGTCTTTTACGAATATTACACGCGATGGCATCAACGTGCAGGACAACTTCATTCGCACGAACGCGGTTGACTTCATTCCTGACCGCCCCAACGTGGACGATACCGGTGAGTTTACGATCGTTACACAAAACGCAGGCGCGGAATCCGGCTACGGCGCTTCGCAGGTTCAGTTGGTAACGCCACGTGGGTCGAACGACTTTCATGGCGCAGCCTATATCTACAACCGCGCTTCTCATTTCGCGGCCAATAACTTCTTCAATAATTTCTCTCGCGTGCCTCGGCCGTTTCTGAATCGGAACCAGTACGGTGGCAAGGCTGGCGGCCCAATTCTTAAGAACCGACTGTTCTTTTTTGCTGCGTATGAGGGCTTTCGCCTGCGTCAATCGACAACTGTCAATAGGACAATCCTGTTACCTGCCGCTCGTACTGGGATTTTTACTTATCGCGATACTAGCGGGGCAACTCGAACCGTGAATCTTTTGGGAGGTAATTTTGCGGCACTAACCGGTGTGTCAGCGATTGATTCTACGATCAATGGCCGCATTCTGGGTAACATTCCGACTGCTGGCAACAACGCAACGCTCGGTGATCAGCTCAATACTACAGGTCTTACCTTCTCACGTGCGACTAACACCACTCGTGAAGCTTTGACCACACGCATTGACTACGACATTAGCAGCCGCCAGAGCATCAACGGCGTGTTTGAGTATAAGAAAGAAAATAACTTGCGCAACGATGTGGACTTCCAGCAGGGCAGACCGACTGCAACCGCGTGTTGCTATACCACCATACCTTTTGGCTTCCAGCCCGCGCACACGCCCTTCCTGGCACTTGCATGGCATTGGTCGCCAACCAATACGCTGACGAACGAGGTGCGCGGCGGTTGGCAACGAAGCGATCCAACGTTCGGTGACACCCAGACCACTCCACCTTTCTATATTCTTGTTCCGCTCGTCAGCAACCCGGAAAGCGGTTTCGATCCGCAGGGCCGCACGACACAGATCTATAACGTGCAGGATAACGCTGTCTGGACCCATGGAAACCACTCTGTGCGCTTCGGTGGGGAATATCAGGGCTTCAGAATTGCTCCGTTCGGTCCGGGCGCATTCGGCGCAGCTTTCATTCCGACCTACATCCTTGGTGGCGGTACAACTCCGGGCTTCACTTCAGGCAATACTGGCACGTTCAATACCGCCGCTGGTTGCGTGGCAGCCACGGGCGTGAATTGTGCCAGTTCTACTCAGGTTACAACGGCAAATAACTTGCTAGCGCTTCTAGGTGGTTTGATTGGCAGCGCCGACCAGACGTTTACCGCTTCAAGCAAGACCGGTAATTTGGCGGCCGTACCACCGTTGCGTAATCTAGCCTACGAAAACTATTCGGGCTATGTAGCCGATCAGTGGCGTGCGAGTCAGCATCTCACGTTGAACTTCGGCCTGCGCTACGACCTCTTCTTACCAGTGCGAGAGACGCACGGGTTACTTCTGGAGCCCGTGCTGAACGGCCGAGACGTAAGAACGGCTGTGCTTGATCCTAATGGCACCTACGGTTTTATTGGCGTCAATGGCAACGGCAAGAAGTTTTTCAAGACCGACAAGAATAATTTTGCGCCGGTCATTAGCTTTGCATGGTCACCTACGTTCAAGAATAAATTCATGAACCGCGTCTTGCCCGGCGAGGGTCGCACGGTCCTTCGCGGTGGCTATCGGAGGAGCTTTGTTAACGATGAGTTCGTCCGTGCAGCTGACAACGCCATTACCGGAAACGCGGGTCTGACTTCGACGCTCACCGCCTCCGGCTTGAACGCTCGTTTTGCTACAGCACCGACTTTTACCGCACCGGCGGTGGTAGTTCCGCGCACCTATGCACAGAATAATGCTCTGGCGGGAAACTTCGGGACGGTCTTTGCTATTGACCCGAATCTCCAGGCACCCAGCACAGACGAATTCAATATCGGCATCGAACGCGAGCTCGGCTGGCAAACTGCCTTTGAAGTTCGTTTTGTGCACGGCCAGAGCAACAATCTGGTCCGAGGGTTGGATCTGAACCAAGTCAGGATTTTTGACAATGGGTTCCTCGACGATTTCAATCGGGCCCACTTTAATGCGATCACTTACGGCACTTCCAACATAAATTGCACGGTTACTGCTGCCAGACCGCTGTGTCAGCCGTTGCAGCTCTTGAACAAGGCGCCCTTTAATACCAGCGCCTTCGGCAATCCGCTAAATTTCACGAATACGACCACTCCAATTTTTAGCGGAGACGCTGGACAGTTGGCATTCGTCTATTTGTCAACCTTCGGAGTCGGTAACAGCGTGCTGCTCAACAACCCCAACACCGGAGTTGCCGATTTCTTAACAAACTCCGCGAAATATCGTTACAACGCCCTTCAAGTGGAGATTCGTCGTCGCTTTGAGAAGGGTCTTACCTTCCAGGCGAACTATACGTTCCAGAGGAATCTGACCGACGCGCCCGGCACTGGCCAGACGCGCTTCGAGCCGCTAATCGACAATGCGAATCCCAAGTCTGAGTATGCAATCGCAGATTTCGACACCACACACGTCTTCAATCTAAACACGATTTACGAACTGCCCTTCGGTAAAGGAAAGTCTTTCGGGGGGAATGCCGGTCCATGGCTTGATCGCTTGATTGGTGGTTGGCAAGTGACCTCGATTATGCGTATTGACAGCGAGGCGCCATTCTCAATCACCGATCCGCGCGGCACGCTCAATCGCGCCGGACGCTCAGGACGTCAGACCGCCAATACTAATCTGAGCGCGTCTCAGGTTAGAGACTTGGTCGGTGTTTTCAAGACGCCGTGCGGGGTCTGGTTCATAAATCCGTCGGTTATTAACGTTGATTTGGCGCAATGCCAGCAAGGTTTGCTTAGGCCACGTCTGGCCGGTACTACCGCCGGTGTAGCTGCTCTCGGCTTTGACCAACCCACCTTTCCAGGTCAGGTGTTCTTCAATGTCGCACCTGGGCAGCGGGGAAATATGCCGATTAACTTCCTACACGGTCCCTGGTACGCGGACTGGGATGCTTCGATCATCAAGAACATACGTATCACCGAGCGAGTACGCTTCCAGATGCGCGCTGAAGCGTTCAACGTCCTCAACCAGGCTCGCTTTACCATTGGGACCCAGTTCTCCGGTACCAACATCAACAGTAATAACTTCGCGCGATCGACTGCGACGTTTCCCTTGTCGAGGGTTCTGCAGTTCGTGGGTCGCATTGAATTCTAAACTCGTCCTGCAACGCAGGTCATAACCAAAAAGGGCGTTGCTGGTAAGCGACGCCCTTTTCGCCTAATGAACAGTTGTTGGATTCGTTCGAAGTCATAATTCTGAAAACTACTGGACGCGACGGAAAGAATTCCCTCTTGTTGTATAATTGGCAAAGATTGAGCGTGTTGAGATGGGTGGGCATAATCGTTTGAAATCGTGTTGTAGGATGCTGAAGGCTGTGATGGCTCAGGAATAGAATCCCGGAAAAAGGAGAGCAACATGAAAGCACCAGCACTTATGTTTCTAGTTTGTATTGCGGTAGCAGCTTCAGCTCAAACTGCCAATGCCCCCGTTGAGCCCGCCGGAATCCAGATATTGCGGGTAGAACTTCAACACGCTGCGTCCAAAGCGCCACAGATGAGGACGGTTCCCAGCACCGATCCCGCCTCACAGTCGCAACAAAGAACGGATCGGATGCGAGATGTCGATAGCAATCCGGCCTTGCATCGCCTTAGTAAGGACGCCGAGATCGCTCCTACTTCCAGCTCCGATTCTTTTGGAAACCTGCCTGCTGGTTCACACAGAATTTTTGTAGTTTCACTTTTGGTCAAGAACATCAGCACCAAAACGATAAAGGCCGTTCATTGGGAGTACCTGCAATTTGAGGCCAATGGCAAAGAACCGGTTAAGCGGTATCGGGTCCAAAGCAAGAGAGTCATTGCTCCCGGCGAGTTGGCGGAGTTGACGAAGGAAGTTGAGCCGAAAGGAAAAGAGCACCAGGCTATAATCACGCGGATCGAATATGGCGACGGCTCTATCTGGCGACCGATGTAACCAACGCGAATGCTGCCTGGAAACCAATTGGCCCTCGCTCCTCTCGGCGCCGGCGATCTTATTGATCGTGCTGTCCGACTTTATCGCCGCCACTTGTTTACGTTAATCCGTATCGCAGCGCCACCAGTCATTATTGCCGCCGCGGGTTCAATATTATTTACTCTCGCATGGCGCCAGCTATTCCTCACCCCAAGCAGCAGGGAATTGTTTCTTTACGGACTACTGGCTTTCGCCGGTATTGCCCTCATATTCGGCGGACACCTCTTCAATCTCATTGTGATGGGAGGCGCGACTCGCAATCTGGTAGCCCATCTACTTCGCAATGATCCGGTTTCAGCCCGCGCAACATACAGCGCAGTGCGCTCTCGTTTTTGGGGGCTCTTGCTCGCTTCGCTGATAGTTCTGTCGTGGATCTTAATATCTGCTTTCGTGGCTTTTTTTGGTTGGTACATGGTAGTCGCTGTCCTGGGTATTGGCGCCTTTCTACTTTCAAGGGTTGCTCCTGTTTGGCTCTCGGCGATCATAGGCGTCGTCAGTGTCGTGGGAGCGACCGCCGTGGCCTTGTGGTTGTTCTTTTTTGTCGTGGGACGAGTGGCCTATGTGCCCCAGGTAATGTTGGTCGAAGGCAGAGGAGTGTTAGACGCGTTTGCTCGCAGCTTTTCCCTGGCTCGCGGTAATGTTCGCCGGCTGATGGCCATGACTCTCTTCACGACCTTCGCGACTTACTCTGCATTGATGATTCTCCTGATACCACTGGGCTGGTATGGTTACGTGAACGGAGTGGATCATTTAAACTCGACGCAGTGGCCCGCCTGGTACGCAATCGCCAACAGCGTTCTTGGCCCGATGAGTTCAATCCTGCTCACACCGGTTTGGATGCTGGGTCTCTCGTTGCTCTACGTTGATGAGCGCGTCCGACATGAAGGTTATGATATCGAGTTAATGGCGGCGCGGCAGCTTAGCGAAATGCCTGACCTCGATGTATCGTCGCCTTTTGGCCCGGCGCTGTCATCCTCGATTCGTAAGCTCGGACCACCGCCTCCTCCCAGGTCAACGGGTCGCGTGCTCAATTTGAGTTGAGATTGACGATTGCGGAAATCCAATGACTTCTCTCGATCTCCAACAAACAAGCCGGCGATCAGTTCCGCCTTTGCTTTATGGTTTTCCACTCTCCTTTATTGTTCTATTTCTTCTCAGCGTCAGTATTCAGGCCATTCCCCTGGCCGATTACCATAAGAATCTGCAACAAGCGATCAACGCGCTGGACACCTTGAGCGAGAAAGATGAGGAAGAAAGTCCAGCGGGCTACCAGAAACGTGTGAACGAAACATCAGCTGCTGTTCGAGCCGCCTTACCAAAAAGTCAGGTGGTCCGATCAGAAGCAGACATTTTCAATGTGGATAATTCGTGGTTGCATGAGCAGCTCGAAAAGTTCGAGAAAGCAGCCGACTCAGAGCGACCGGCAATCGTCACACAGACACTCGAACGTTTGCAGGCAATCGAGGAACGGGTCGCCGAAATGGAAAAGCCGGGTTTGCCATCGGCCAGCAAGACCGAAGCGATTGAACGACTCGCTGCGATTCTACGCCGCTCAGAATATGCACAACAAAATAGGGAGGGTAGTGCGATTGCTCGACTCTGGAGAGACCTGGTGCGCTGGTTGCTCAGTCTACTTCCCAAGCGCACGCCTCTCAAACCGGGGCAAGCGGGTTTATTGAGTCGGCTGGCGCAAATATTCGTAATCGCAATTGCGTTAGCCGCTATTGCGTACGTCTTGAGATTGCTTGCTCCCAGGTTTCTCAGTGCACGAAAGCAGAAGGCTAGAGTCAAAGCTCAGCCCCGAATCGTCCTGGGTGAGCGTCTCGCGCCTGAGGCGACGGCAGTTGATCTTCTTTCAGAGGCAGAAGCATTGGCCCGGCAAGGAGAGCTGCGTGCGGCAATACGAAAGGCGTACATTGCGCTGCTCGTTGAGCTGGGGGATCGCAAGATTATAAACCTGGCGCCACATAAAACTAATCGTGACTATCTTCGTTCGGTGAGCGACGTTCCAGTGCTCTATTCCAAGATGACCGGGCTTACGGATACTTTCGAGCGACACTGGTATGGCATTGACGAGGCAACCTTAGACGATTGGCACCACTTTCGCGCAGCTTATAAGTCAGCATTACATGAATCGGGAAATTAACTTTCCGTGCGACAACGATTGACAATCATTCTAACGATCCTGGTAGTGTTGGGAGTACTCGTTATTCTCAACGCAGTTACCTATGTTCGTGAAGAGAAAACCCTGGATTCCGAACTGGCTGCCAACCGTTCGACCTACCATTCTGGTCCCACCGGATTGCGTGCGCTTTACGATTTTTTGAGTGAGTCCGGCCACAAAGTAATGCGCTGGCGCGAAGCGCCTGAGAAATTACTAGATGGCTCCGGCCAGAAGGTGCAGACCTTTGTAGTAATCGGCAGAACGCAATTGCCTTTCACCAGGGAGCAGGCCAACAGTTTGCGACTGTGGGTGGAGCGCGGCGGGCGTCTCGTTCTAATCGATCGCCTTCCGGAGCAACTTCTGCTTCCGGTGTCGGAGAACTGGACCATCAACGCAGCAGAGACAGACTTTCCCGGCCCCAATGTCGATCCATCCAACCCCAAAGAGATGACGGAGGGCATCGAAGCACTGCAGCCCGTCCAGGCCACACCCTTCACACGCGATGTTCAGGCAGTAATGCCTTCACGTTTTGCCTCGCCGATTAATATCTCTTTCGAAGAGAAGAAGAGCAAACAGCAAACAGAGGAGCATGGCCGCGGATATGTTCACAAACCGACTAAAGAGCCTTCACCAGGGGCGGCAGAACTTGCTTCACCAGCGCCGGTCGTCCACGTCGCCAACGATCGGAAAGCTTTGTTGGTTGACTATTCGTACGGGCTGGGTCGCATTGTAGTACTTAGCGATCCCTATATCGTGTCCAATGGCGGCATCGGTCTGAAAGATAATTTGCAATTGGCAATCAATATGCTCACAACCGCTGATGGATTGATTGCCTTCGATGAATATCACCAGGGCCGAGGCACTACAGAGAATGCTTTCGCGAGCTATTTCTCCGGGACTCCGGTCCTTGCGATCGGAGCACAGATTATCCTGCTCGTGGTCGTGGTGTTATGGACCAGTGCCCGTCGTTTCGCGCGACCTTTACCGCTCGTTCAAACCGACAGGCGCTCGAGTCTGGAGTTCGTAGCTTCGATGGCAGAGCTGCAGGAACGTTCTCGTGCTTTTGATCTGGCAATCGAAAATATCTATTCACGCACGCGCCGAGTTTTAGCGAGACATGCTGGAGTTGACTACAACAGTCCACGCTCAGAGATCGCCAGGCGTGTTGCCTCGCGCTCGGCCATCGATGCACGCTGGTTGGAGACGTTGATGCGGCAATGCGAAGAAGTTATCAACGGACAGCCGACCAATTGGCGGCAGTCCATCGACCTGGTGAGGCGGCTCCGTGAAACCGAGGGGATTCTTGGTCTGCGTATGCGTTCGCGCGATGCGCGCCAGGCTGCAGACTTCGGGAAAAACATTTGACGAAAACGGATCTTTAGGCTTTGATGTCTCAACTTTTGCAAGGGAAGCAAAGCGCAAAGTACAAAGGTCAAAGCTCTCGCACCAGAACCAATAGCCCAATCAAAATAAAATGTCTGAATACGTCTCCTCGACTGTCGCCCACATCAGAAATGAACTGCGCAAAGTAATCGCCGGGCAGGACCAGCCCATTGAACAAATACTTATTGCCCTGCTGGCTGAGGGTCATGCGTTAATCGAAGGCGTGCCGGGCACTGCCAAGACGCTCACAGTAAAAACACTATCGCGAATTGTGAATGCAAGTTTCAGCCGCATCCAGTTCACACCCGACTTGATGCCTTCAGATATTACGGGCACCAATGTTTTCAATATCGCAACGTCCACGTTCAATCTAAGGCGCGGACCAATATTCACCGACATCCTCCTGGCTGACGAAATCAATCGCACTCCTCCAAAGACTCAGGCGGCTTTGCTCGAAGCCATGGAAGAGCGCCAGGTAACGATCGACGGCGATGCCTATCCCCTACCAGTGATCTTCACCGTGTTGGCAACGGAGAATCCGATTGAATATGAAGGCACTTATCCATTGCCTGAGGCGCAGCTCGATCGTTTCCTCCTCAAGATATTGCTTGATTACCCCGCAGAGGAACATGAGCGTGAGGTCGTTGCCAGATGGGACGCGGGTTTCAATTCTAAACGGCTGGACCTCGTCGATATTCAACCATTGCCCGAAGCGGATGCAATTCCTCGCTGCCGTGCGGAAGTCACTCGTGCTCGAATGGAACCCGGCGTGCAGCACTATGCAGTCGAAATGGTCCGGCGAACACGCGTGCATCCATTCATCCATTATGGGGCCAGCCCGCGCGCTTCTGTGGCGTTGCTTCTATGTTCAAAAGCGCTGGCAGCAATCCGCGGACGGGAGTTTACGACGCCCGACGATGTGCGTGACGTTGCGTTGCCGGTGCTCCGCCATCGTTTGACTCTGCGTGCTGAAGCAGAACTCGACGGCGCAACTCCTGATGTCGTCATTTCAGATATTCTGAAGTCGACTGAGGTTCCGAGGTAGTCCTTAAAGCCACACCTTATTCCAAAAAATCATCAAAGCATACGCATTTTTGAAGAGCCTTTCCTCTCGCAGATCTCTAGAAAACTGAACACAATTGCTTTTTTCGGATCGTCTGGTCTCTACGTGTATGGTCCAGTTGTTGGCATTATTAGGACATCGCGCTCAAATCACCGTCGGAACATTCCTTGCATAATTGCTAACGTTCAGTCTCCCCGACTGATGTAACACTATTCTCTCAGTGAACTACTTTGAGGATCGCCTGACCCATTTCAAAAGGTCTCTCCCGTCAATAAATTCGGCACTCATATGTTCCAAGGAGGCAATTCTCGTGAAGTTGAAGTCGTTAATAGTTCTACTAGTTTGCCTGGTCAGCGTGCCAGGCATCTTTGCGCAGTCAGCAACCGGACGTCTTGTCGGAACGGTGTCTGGTCCCGACGGCGTTATCCCGAACGCGAACATCGTAGTTACGGACAATCAAACAAAGCAGGCGCGTAACATTACCTCAAACGGGGAAGGCGCTTTCACTCTGCCACAACTTAATGTTGGCGCTTATACCGTCACAATTACGGCAACGGGCTTCAAGACATTTACTGCTACCGATCTAAAAATTGATGTCGGCAAGGAATATTCGTTGAATCCGACACTCGAGGTTGGCGGTATTCAAGAAAGTGTTACGGTCACAGCCGGAAGTGATATCGTTAATTCAACAAATGCTGAGTTGACCAATACCGTCAACGAGACCCAGCTTCTCGGCCTGCCAATAAACGGCCGTGATCCAACGTCTTTGATTCAGTTACAGCCTGGAGTGACGCAGGGTGGGCAGATCGACGGACAGCGAACCTCATCCCAAAACATCACGCGCGACGGTCTTAACGTGCAAGATAACTTCATTCGCACAGGCGACTTCAACCCCGACCGTCCCCGCATCGACGATGTTTCAGAATTCACCGTTGCCACCCAGAATGCGAATGCTTCGGTCGGCAACGGAGGCTCGTCCCAGGTACAATACGTCACTCCGCGGGGAGGCACTTCATTTCATGGTGCACTGTTTGAATATAACCAGAATGCAGCTTTAGCCTCGAACGATTTCTTCAACAACCGGAATGGTGTTGCGAAGCCTCCTTTCAACCAGAACCAGTTTGGCGGCAAGGTTAGCGGGCCGATCCCCTGGGTGCCGCACTTCGGTGAAGGTGGCCCGGTCTTTTCACATAAAAAGAAAGCCTTCTTCTTCTATGAATATGAAGGACTTCGTTTACCACAAACTGTTCCAAAGACCCGTACGATCCTGACGCCGTTAGCTCGGCAGGGCATCTTCACCTACCACGACGACAATGGTGTTCTAAGGCACGACAATATCCTTACCAACCAGGGACTGTCGATCAATCCCGTGATCGCGAGTCGAATTCTCGCCGGGATGCCTGCGACCGGTAATAACAATCAGGTTGGGGATGGCCTCAATACGACAGGTTTTACGTTCAGCCAACGAGCTGACGTCAAGCTAAATGGGTCGACGACGCGCGTAGACTACGACCTTAACGACAGACAGTCCGTTAACTTCGTCTGGAAGCGCACGACTGACAACTTCCTCCGTCCTGACACGGATACTGGCGGGTTCAATACCGTACCTTTTGGTTTCCAGGATTCCCTCACAAACACGTTTGTCGCGGCTCATAGCTGGGCGGTGAGTAATAAGCTGAACAATGAGATTCGCGGAGGGTATCAGAAGAGCAATCCGTTTTTCCGCACTGGAGGACTGCCCTCTGACTTCTTTCTCACGCTCTCACTCACTGACAGTCCGGAAAACAGCTTCCTGCCGCAGGGGCGCACAACCAAGCTTTACAACCTTCAAGACAATGCCGTGTACGCGCTGGGAGCAAAGCATTCGCTTCGTTTCGGTGGCCAAATCAATTTCTATAGGATTGTTTCCTTCGGCGGGGCAACGCTTCCTACCTACTTCACCGATAACTCTAACTTTTCTGGTATCGGGTATAACGGCGACCCTGCATTGAATAGGTTGAGTGGACCACTCACTGACCCGAATCAGCTTGCCGTAGCAAACGCTCTCCAGTCCGATCTTGCCGGTCTTATTGGCGAAGGCGAGAACACATTCAACGTGACGAGCAAGACGTCTGGCTTTGTTCCTGGCGCCCCCATCGTTAACACCCTCAACTACGACAACATTTCAGGCTATGTGACTGATCAGTGGCGCGTAATGCCAGGCCTCACGCTAAACCTTGGATTACGATACGAGCTATTTACCGGCCTCACGGATCCGAGCGGGTTGCGGCTTGAGGTCGTAAATCCTTCAGGTCTAACTCCGACTCAAGCGCTGCTCAGTCCAACCGGGACATTCGATTTCGTTGGTGGCAATGCCGGCAAGCCGGGAGAGTTCTTCAAGAGCGATAAGAACAACTTTGCTCCCAACATTGGCATCGCTTATACCCCAAATTTCAAGTCTGGATTTCTTCGTAGGATTTTTCCGGGCGAAGGTAAGACTGTCATCCGCGGCGGCTTTCGCCAGAGCTATATCAATGACGAATACGTCCGATCGGCTGACAATGCTTTGCAAAACCAGGGCTTAACGACTACCCCGATCCTATTTGGGCTTACAGACTTCGTTAACAATCCTACGCCAGTTACCGCGCCGCCCTTTATTCCACCGCCCTTAACCTTCGCGAGTATCAATGCGCTTGCGCCTGGGTCTAACGTTGCCTTTCTCATCGATCCGAAGATGCAACTTCCGCGCGTCGATGAATACAATTTTGGTATTCAACGCGAGATAGGCTTCAAGTCCGTGCTTGAGATCCGGTACGTTGGCAATCGCAGCAATCAGTTGATTCGCACCATCGACCTCAATCAGGTGGATATTCGCGGCAACGGGTTTCTGGCCGACTACAATCGTGCTCGCGCAAACCTCTTGCTCACGGGCAATCCAGCTTGTGTCAGTGCCGGCTGCCAGACGCTGACCGTCTTCCCGCATCTGGCGCGTGGAGGATCCCTCGGCTCAACTACCGTAAGGAACCTGCTACGGAGCGGTGCGGTAACTGACTTGGCCCGACGCTATGTTCAGCTAGGGCAGACAGGCAGTGTTCAGATCCTTCCCAACCCGAACATGGGCATACTCGATCTGCTCGGCAACCTCGGCAAGTCCAATTACAACGCTTTACAAGTTGAGGTTCGCCGTCGCTTTTCACAAGGCCTCTTCTTGCAGGCTAACTACACCTTCCAAAAGACCCTCACGGACATCAGTCCCGGAAATCCTGGCTTGAACAATGACAACCAGACGCGCGTGGAGGCGTTTCTCGACAACCAGAATCCACACCTTGACTACGGACGCGCTGATTACGATCAGACCCACGTCGTTAACCTTGATGCAGTTTATGATTTACCATTCGGTAAAGGTAAGCAGTTCTTTAAGGACAGCAAAGCGCTTGACCGGCTGATCGGTGGCTGGCAGGTCGGCGGGATTCTGCGAGTGAACACTGGCACACCGCTCACTATCGTCGACCCGCGCGGTACGTTAAATCGTGCTGGAAGATCTGCCAATCAGACGGCGGTGACAAACCTGACTAACGCTCAGATCAGCAACCTGATCGGTATCTTCAAGCAAAACGGGAATGTCTATTACATCAACCCGTCGGTAATTAGCGCTCAGGGCCGGGGGGCGAGCGCGTTTGGCCAGCCGGCGTTCTCAGGAGAGGTGTTCTTCGACAATGCGCCTGGACAGTCAGGCACTTTGGCTCGCAGTACTATCAACGGGCCTCTGTTTAGCGAAATCGACATGTCGTTAACCAAGAACATCAGAATCAGCGAGAGCGTAAGGTTCCAGATCCGGGCCGACGCTTTCAACCTGCTCAATCACACTAACTTCCAAATTGGCGTTCTTGACCCCAATGTCGGTGTTAACAACGTCATCTTCAACGTCAACAGTGCAACGTTTGGCCAAATCACCAATACTTTTAACCTGGGCGGACTCAACCGGGTCATTCAAGTGGCCGGACGGTTTGAGTTCTAAGTTACAGCAACTGTACTGCTGACTTTTATTGGGCGTCTCTTCACTCGAAGAGACGCCCAAAATTTGTCTGGTCAGTAGTCAGTGGGCCTCACGCTTTTGTGTTCTTGAGCTTTGAGCTTTGAACTTTGTGCTTTGATATTTCATTTAGGGGATTGAATAGCGACCAAAGTTCAAAGCACAAAGTACAAAGTTCAAAAGCTCACATTGACAATGGGCTACTAACTACTGACAGTTCCGCCGCCTTCGTCTAGAATTCGTTAGTGCGTTTTGTCTTCACCAGGCTTTTTTACTGTCTCATTGCGCTGGGGTTCATTCCACTGTCTCTCTCGTGGGGGCGTCCGTGGCTGCGCTGGACCGCGTTTGCTTACGATGCGACATTGCTCGTAATCGCCGTGATCGATGCGCGCCGCAGTCGACTGCCTGCTAATCTCCACCTCTCACGCAAGTTCAGTGGACGCTTTGCTGTTGGCACTGAAACGGAAGTGCATCTTCACATTCAAAACGGTTCTAAACGTCCGGTCTCTTTAATCGTCAAGGACGAATATCCGCCGCAGATGGATTTGAACGGCGCTCGCGAGGCGCGGCTTCGCGTTGAAGCACAAACATCGGCCACCCTCATTTACAGCCTTACACCGCCAAGACGTGGTCGGTTTGAATTTGGCCAAACTGCTATGCGTTTTAAATCCCGTCTGAATCTCGTTTGGTGTGAAACGAAAGTTGGGGTGCCTGAAGCGGTCAAGGTCTATCCCAACATGCGACACGCTCGGGAAGCAGAATTGAAGGCGCTCGGCGCTCGCTCCCTTGTTTCGGCGCACCGCAAGACCTCCTGGCGCGGCGAGGGACGTGAGTTCGAGTCGATGCGCGATTACGTGCGCGGCGACGAACTGCGCCACATCTCATGGACCGCAACTGCTCGGCGTGGCAAGGTCACCACACGTCAATACCAGATCGAGCGGGATCAAACCATTCTGATCGCACTCGATGCTGGACGACTCATGACGGCAAGGATCGAACGTGAGACGAAACTCGACTCCGCAGTACATGCCACGCTGGCATTGATGTCTGCAGCGGGTCGCGCCGGCGACAACGCCGGACTAGTCGTCTTTGGTCGAAGAATCAAGAACTACTTGCCACCGAGCCGCGGTCGCGATCATCTTGATGCAGTGCTCGAGGCTTTGCACGCGGTCGAGCCGGAAATGATCGAACCTTCCTATGCGCGCGCTTTTGAGTTTATTTCTGCAAATAGTAAACGACGATCGCTGGTTGTTTTGTTGACCGATCTCGTTGACGAGGAGGGCTCAAAGGAGTTGCTGACCTCGCTGCATTTATTGCGGCCGCGTCATCTGCCGCTGGTAGTCACGATTGCCGATAGAGATTTGAAAGCGGTAGTGCGGGAGACGCCGTCATCTGTGCGCGATCTCTTCACCCAATCGGTGGCGGAGGAGATTATCTATCAACGTGAAGCTGCGTTGCGGCTGGTGGAATCACAGGGAGGACTCGCATTGGATGTGACGGCTGCGAGCCTCGCTCCGTCGCTGCTGGAAACGTATTTGCGCGTGAAGGAACGCGGCCTGCTCTAGCAGCGCCGTAATTACAGAACCGGGAGCGGTAGCGACCGCACTCAACTACGAAAACGCGTACGATACGAACTCAAGACTAGTGCGTAGATCTGTTCTTTAGTCGTGAGCAAGTCGAGTAAACGTCTAACCTTGAGCCTCCTGCAAGTTGAGTGCAGTCGCTACCGCTCCTGGTTCTGTATTGAGTGGTGCCTTCCGGGTTGGGGGTATCGCATCTTGGGTTTTCACACACTCTCTACTTCTCGTCCGGCCAGCAGCAAATAAGAATACAGCGCAACACCCGTGAGCCCGGCTATGCTGAATTTGATCAAAGGATTGATAGGCGCCGGTGAGATGAAGCCTTCGATGATGCCGGCAATCACCAGCAGTGCGGCCACGCCCAGCATCAAACGCACCGCTTCCATGCCCCGGGTCTTCAGCGCATCGGCGCGTGACAAATCACCCGGCATGATCAATGCGCTACCGATCAAAAGACCGGCCCCGCCGGCGATAAAGATGCAGGAGAGTTCGATCACACCGTGGCCCACCATGAAAGTCAGCAGATCGTTACCGAAGCCTGCGCGGTAAGTTAATGCCAACACCGAGCCAATATTCGCCCCGTTAAAAGCCAGAAAGAAAATGGTGCCTACGCAAAACATCGCGCCGAAAGCAAAGGTATAAATCGTGACTTGAATGTTGTTAGTCATGATAACGCTCGCCCCTACCTGGTTTGCGTCGTTAAGGTTCTCCCACCAGTGGGTCTTGGTTTCAATGTTGAGTTCGCGAAACGCGGGACTCACGCCGACAAGTTCTGAAAACTCAGGATCGTAACGGGTGGTGACAAAACTCAGCAGTCCGAACAGAAAGAAGACTGAAAAGGAAAGGGCTGTATAACGCCAGGTGCGGCGAAAAGTGCGTGGCAGTTCGCGCGCAAAGAAGTTGCGGATTCGTTTGCCTCCCTGCGCGTCGGCGCGGTAGATGCGACCATGCGCGCGTATTACAAGACTATTGAGATAATTCACGAGACGCGGATCGCGCGACTCTGCCCGCGCGATCGCCAGATCTGAAGCAGTGCGACGGTAGATGCGTCCGAGCTCACGGACTTCCTCGCGCTGGAGTCGTCTGAGCGAGGCACGATCAAGCAGGGCAAGCAGTTCTTCTAAACGCTGCCAGGCATTTTTGCGTTGGTTAATGAAACGATCGGTTGGCACAACAGAAAAGTATAGCTGATTGTCGTTGTCAGTTGTGCTTCGATCTTGGTACTTTGAATTTAGTACTTTGATCTTGGTACTTGGTACTTGGTACTTGGGGCTTTGTTCTTGGTACTTGGGGCTTGTGCTTTGAACTTTGAACTTTGAACTTTGCAATACCGTCTTACTAAGCACAAAGCACAAAGTACCAAGTACAAAGTACCAAGTACAAAGCACAAAGTACAAAGCACAAAGTACAAAAACCCAAGCCCAACCGAAGACAACAAGACCATGATCAACATCGTCGAATGTGTCCCCAATTTCAGCGAAGGCCGCAAGCCCGACACCGTTGACCGAATTGTTGGGGCGATAGAGTCCGTTGAGACCACTTGCGTGCTCGACACGCACATCGACCCTGACCATAACCGGTCTGTGATTACGTTTGTCGCGGCGCCGGAACGGATTGTCGCGGCCGCCGTGCGCGCAGTGGCGATGGCAGCGGACTCAATCGATATGCGGACGCACCGGGGAGAGCATCCGCGTCTCGGGGCCACGGACGTACTGCCATTCGTTCCCATCAGCGGTGTGACGCTCGAGGATTGCGTAATCCTTGCCCACGAGGCAGGCGAGCGCATCGCGCGCGAACTTTCGATTCCGGTCTACTTTTATGAGCGCGCAGCCGTGCTGCAGAGTCGCATTAATCTGGAGGATGTGCGCCGCGGCGCTCTCGAGTTGCTGCGCGAACAGATTACGACGAACCCTGACCGGACGCCTGATGCTGGCCTGCCTCGTATTCACGAGACGGCGGGCGCCATCGCCGTCGGTGCACGTCCCTTCCTGATCGCATTCAACGTGAATCTTCGCTCCGACGATATTGCCAGAGCGCGCCAGATAGCCCGCGCAGTCAGGGCACGGCAAGGGGGTCTGCCTTTCGTCAAGGCCTTAGGTTTTGAATTAAAGACCCGGAGCATGGTCCAGGTTTCGATGAACCTGGTGAACTACGAGGTCACAGGAATGACTGAAGCCTACAATGCGGTCCGCCGCGCAGCGGAAAAGTTGGGTATAGAGGTTGCTGGAGCTGAGATCGTGGGTCTTGTGCCACGCAACGCGTTGGATCGGCATGCTGAGTACTTTCATAAGCTGGAAAGCTTCTCAGAGGAAAAGATTTTGGAAAACCAGCTGGCGCGTTGTTATCAGGGCCAGTAGCAGATAGCACCTGGGTTAACGGGTCATTAGCACCCCGGTAGTGAGTGTGAAAACTCCGAAATTCCACCAACTCCCGAAGGTGTGTGAGAACTCGGCGTTCAAATAACAAGCGTCGGAATAGCACTCAGTACAGAACCGCGAGCGTAGCGACCGGATGCCGCCACTCAACTCTCGCGTGGCTCTAATTACATCGGTTTGAGGTTGAATGGCGGCATCCGGTCGCTACGCTCGCGGTTCTGTACTGAGTGCTTTGAACCTGATCAATTTGAGTTCTCACACAGTCTCTCCCGTTGGTGGGATTTCTGCGTTTTCAACACGGCGAGGTGGTACTGACAAGGTCAGGAGCCTAACCGAATAATCTCCTCGCGCAGTCTCCTGTGCCGCTGCATCAGCTTCACATATTTCGATTCGTCTTTGCTTGCCTTTGCCTCAATGACGCGCACCACATCCCTCTTTTCAACCATGCTCCACTCTTTCAGATTAGATATCAAAGACAGCACAACTGAGAAGTCGCTGAACACATTGAGCTGAGTTTTGTTCCACAACGCTGTGTTCATGCCAAGCGCGTGCGCAACGGTTTTTGTCGTAGCCCGGCGCATTGTCTGCGCATCTCCGCGAAACTTTGTCGCCATACATCTCTGTACCGCAAGGCCCGTCTTGCGAATCTGGAATCGATCCCAATCACCTGCTTGCGTCTGATTGAGTTCAAAAATCATTGGCCCAGCTGCTAATCTTCGCAGGGTGGTTGCGGGAGTGCGATACGATTTGCGGCCAGCGATCTTTCGCTCCTCTTGTTCGGTGAGTTTCAAGAGCGCTGCTTTCGCCGGCCTGAATCCCAGCTTGCGATAAAACCAGAATGCTCCTGACTCGATTCCTTCCTCGTTCTCATATCCAATCTGGTAGGGATCGAGAGAAAAGGTAGTGACTCCGAGCAGATGCCGAAAGACGTTGAGCGTACGCGCGTAGATCCATGCCGTTTCACCTTCCCGAAAGGTGTAATAGAAATTGAATCCGCTTTCCATTCTCTCGAAGAGGGAAAGCCCTTCGAAATATCCAACCGCCACTCCGTTCTTGTAGATCATTGCTGCGTGATACGCCCTTAGCGGCAAACGTCTCTCCCGGGGCAGGCCCACCAGGACAAGATCAACTCCACGACCGAGGTTCGTCTTATAGACGAGCTTCGGGTCGCCATGGGTAAACCCATAAAGCTCACGATAACGAATGGTCGAAGCTTCGCGCGCCATATCAAGCGCGGCCTCGCCCTGATTTGCTCCCAGCTTCTGTAAGGAGGAAGGCGCGTTTTCCAATTCCTCCCGGAATGAAATGTCGCGACGTTGAAGCAGCGGCGCTTGATGATAGAAGATCTTGCGCACCGGCATTCGGAGGCCTGTGCGTGTAGCTCGATATGAAGGGGACCAACGAACGTAAAGCTTTTGTGAGTTGTAGAGTTCGGTCTTTTCCTTTCCGCTAAGTGGTAATTGGACGAAATGGTCGACCAGCCAGTGCAGCTCTCGCCGGCCATCTCTGGCAGCGCGCAGCCAATCCCTGTAGGGAACGTTTGCCTCCACCAGAGAGTCTTCTTCCAACAGCGGCATGAACCTGGGCCAGTTCTCAGCCAAACGATTCTCGTCTTCAAACCAATCCCAATAAAAAACTGACCGAGTTGAGTAACGTTTCACCAACCAGCGAACAATGTCGAAGCTGAAGGTATCGGTGACTGCCATGCCAGCGATGCCGGAGACTCTCGGATCGCCGAGCGCTGACAGATCCGCACCATGGTCGGCAAGCCGCGCAACTCTTTCCGAGAAGGTTCGGAGCTGAGCTTCGGTTGCGCGAACGATTGCCGGCGATTGCGGATAAGCACGCAGAAATAGCAGGAGTTCGTGATAACGGATTAGTGATTCGCCGTTGGCAAAATGTTGTCGCCCAAGACGGCGAATTGCTGCTGCGATTTTCTCAGGGTGCCGAGCACCGAAGCGATCTCTCAATTCGGAGAGTTGGTTAAGCAGACGGTTAGGAGAGGAGTGTGGCAAAGTGATCGTAGTCTACGACCTTCTTATAAACTTCGCCGCAACCCAGCCAACGAGAATTAATATAGACAGAATGATCCAATTGTAGCGATCCCCATAAGTGACTCCGGGAAAATGATTGCTGATCATGATGAAAACAACAGGGACGGCCATGAAAGTGTTCTGCTTTGATCGCAATTTTGCCTGGGCCGCAAGACGTTCGTCCGGTTTGCGATCTTCATTAAGCGCTGCAATCATGCGGCGTTGCGCGGGAAGAATATGTATCCAGACGTTGGCCGCCATGATAGTGCCAAACATCGCCCCAACGTGAATGTAAGCTGCGCGTGCGCTCAATACGCGCGTCAGGCCATAGGCAAATGCCACCACCAGGCCGTAAGCAATAACCGCAAATAATTTTTCGTTACGGCCCAGGGGCGACATCATCATCAAGTCGTAGATGACTTCCGCCGCGACTATCACGCCAACCCCAATGCCAACGGCCGCCCCGACACTGATATTGCAAACGTCCGGGTCTATCAGCGCGCCCCCGCCCAAGTAGAAGAGCAGGATTAGCAGAGCCATTCCACTCAACCAAGTCGTTGCTGCCTCCCAGCGAAACCAGTGCAGCGTGCGCGAGACCAGATCCGGCACTTTGCGTTTTTCGACGACATAGAACCCGCCGCTATGGACCATCCACAGTTGGGCCGCGGTGCCCGTGTTAGCAACGGCTTTCTCTTCTTCGCTCAGCCGCGCATCAAGCCACGTAAAATAATAAGTAGTACCTACCCACATAATACCCGCGAAGACGTGGACCCAACGGAAGACGAGGTTGAGCCATTCGCTTAGAGTGGGGTTAAGACTCATTAGTTTTCAGGTGCTTTGTACTTGGTACTTTTTACTTAGTACTTAGTACTTTGAACTTTGAACTTTGCAATACCCGTCTTACTAAGAACGAAGTACAAAGTACAAAGTTCAAAGTACAAAGTTCAAAGCACAAAGCTCAAAGCACAAAGCTCTAAGTACTTAACTTCCGCGATAGGTCGAATAGCCGTAAGGGCTAATCAAAAGCGGTACGTGATAGTGCTGCGTTGTATCGTCAATCTTGAAGACTACGACTACCTGCGGATAAAAGGATTCGACTTGCAACCCAGAAAAATAGTTTTCGGTATCAAAACACAAGCGATAAATCCCGCCCGACAGTTGTTGCTCCACAAGAAAGAAAGGCTTCACACGCCCGTCATCATCGGTCCATGCGTGGCTTAACTCCGTCCAGCTTTCATCGCTGTTTTGCGCTTCAAGAGAGACGGCCACGCCACTGGCAGGTGCACCACGCGATATGTCGAGGATGTGTGTTGAGATGGTGCTCATGGGTGAATGTCACTTGTCAGTAGATAGCTAATCGAACTTTGTACTTTGTGCTTTGTACTTGGATCTTGTGGTCCCGATTCTCGGCAAGCGAAAGCAGATTACCAAGAACAAAGCACAAAGCACAAAGTTCAAAGAACAAACTACACAGACGATATCTGATCGTGGATGACTATGAGTTTCTTCAATCTCAGTTCAGTAATCTTAGCCTGTTCGTTGGCCGCAATGTGCAATTCTCTTGTTGCATCATTTTCCAATCGATCCTGCAGCATTGCCAGCATCTCTTCAGAAGATTTCCCGGTAGCGCAAACTATGAAGATGTAGCCAAACTTCGCCTCGTACTGGCCATTTAGCTCCACCAGAGAATCCAAGGTCTCCTGTTTGGCGTGGCGAACGCCGGCCTGCTCCTGTTCTGACCACCTATCAGGCGTCTGGTCACCGCTTTTTTGGCTTTCATCCGAAACCTCCTTCTTGTTCGCTCCAATCTTCGGATGACTACGAAAAGCTTCAAGCCAGTCGTGCGGCTCGAGCGACCACCATATCTGTGTTGCCTTTGTCAGCAGCGCTGCCGCGCTTGTGAACGGGCGTTGGGCCACCAATTGACTGGCCCAATGTTTTGAGCCACAGCATTTCAGTAACTCTTCGGTGGCTTCATTTGGCGACAGCAAGTTTAGCCACTTGAGATCACGAGGCAAGTTTCCCATAAACCCGCAAACGACTCACACCTCCATCGGGAAAAATGTTAAAACGCAGATGTGAAGCTGTGTCCGAGTCAAGCAGCTCCTGCTCAAAGCGATGGCGCGTGTGCGCTTGAAGCTTTGTCCGGGGCAGGATGCTATTCCAGGGTAGCGATAAATCGGTCAACTTCTCCACACTAGAGTCGCCGGCGTTGCAGGCCTCCAGCGAACAGCTCTCTGGAAAATTTCCCTTGAAGTAGGATGTGTCGACTTCAACGCGATGGACTTGGCCTGGCGCTCCAAGCCTGATTATCACCCAATCATGGCCTGGACCACGACGCCTTTTTGTTTCCCAGCCGTCGCTCATGTTGATAGCACGGTCAGGCATAATCAGGTTGTGCCGGTGCCCAAAAAACATATCGCTGCACGCGAGCACAAGCCCACCATTGTCCACCGCTGCCAAATCGATATCGCTTCCGCGGCGTTTGAGCCTGGTCCAATTCGGCTGAACTTCACCGTAGACCCGGAGCCTTGCCACGCCGCCATCGGGATAAATCATGAAACGCAGGTGCGTAAAACGCTCATCGTTTTGAATGGGAAAAGGATTTTGTGTATCTCCCGCAAGTGGTAGCTGCGGCATGATCGGAATCCATTGAAGAGAATCATTCGTCAATTCATCGGGCGTGGGCTGACCTTCGAGTGCACAAGCTTCGAGGGAGCAATGCTCGGGATAATTCCCGCGGAAGTAGCTGGTGTCGACGACGATCCCGCGAATTATGCCGGGCAGTCCTAGTCGGATGATGCACCAGTCGTAGCCGGGAGTGCGACGGCGCCGCGTTTCCCATCCATCCATCCATTTACCGCGTTCGGTATACTCGCCTTCCAGAAAAACCGGCGTGGTTGTTTTCAGAAGGTTTTCTTTCGGCGCGAAGAACTCATCATTCGCGACGAGCACCGCACCCCCAAGTCTTTCCGATGCTAAATCTACTAGTTCTGTAAAATCCATTGAGTGTTCTGCCACAAAAAGGCACAAAAAGCACAAACAGCAAGGTGGTTAAGACTGTCAAAGACGAATCACTATAGCCCGCTGAAGATAGTCAGCCCGGTCCAAGTTCCCCTGTGCGTCCCGTGCCTTTTCGTGGCTCGGTAAAGACTCTTAGAGACGAATCACTATAGCCCGTTGAAGTTAGTCAGCCCGGTCCAAGTTCCCCTGTGCGTCCTGTGCCTATTTTCGTAAATCTTCTCGAGATGCCCGCTGCGCAAATATTTGTGAATCTCGAAACTGGTTTCGCGTATTACATCACAAAGCGCGAAGATGCTACCGGTGTGAGGATCGGTATTCATTAGTTTTTCCTTCTATCCTAAAGCGTGAAGTCAGTAAGTCTGACCGCAAAAAAGCACAAGACACACAAAGCAGATTACAACACTGGACGAATCACCAGCCCGCAAGTCTTGCCATTACTGGCTGGACTCTTGATTTTGCGTCTTTTGCGCCTTTTGGTGGCTGAAGTCTAACCCTCAGGATAGAAAACGAACAAGGTACATCGTACCACCAAACTTTTCTTTCACAGGTGCGTCTTCGAGGCGTGCCATTCAACGTCGCTCATATTCTTTCTCCGCTTTCAGATTAACGGACCAACAGCCGCGGACGTTCGCAGCACAAACAGTCCCTGAGGAACCCTTCCAAATTGTCCCTCGTCATATATCTTCTCGCCACGCAGAAAAGTTTTCTGCACTACGCCCCGCAAAGTTTCGCCCTGGTAGGGCGTCAATTTGTGGCGATGCCGAAGCATGTCCGGCTCAACCTTAAATTCTTCTTTCGGATTCCAAATTACAATATCAGCATCGCAGCCCGGAGCTATAGCACCTTTGCGTGTATTAAGTCCTACCAGCCGGGCTGGTGCCCAGCAGAGCCATCTGCTGATATCAACGAGTGAAAAGCCGCGCTCGTACGCTTCGGTCCAGACCACTGGCAGACGTAGTTGGAGCGAAGATATGCCACCCCAGGCTGCGAGAAAGTCGCCGCTTTCGGACAGCTTCATATCTGAAGGACATGGTGAATGGTCGGAAACCACGACGTCGAGTATGCCATGGACCAGGGCTTCCCATAACGCTTCACGATTTTCCCGTTCGCGAATCGGCGGACAGCATTTGAACTCCGTCGCGCCTTCAGGAATTTTTTCTGCCGCGAAGTACAAGTAGTGAGGACAAGTCTCGGCTGTAATCCTGACACCCGAAGCTATCGCCGCACGCAACATTGGCACTGCTTCCGCCGATGAAAGATGGACGATATGCACGCGCGTATCAAACTCACGGCTCAAACGAATCATCATCTCTATCGCCTGGTTCTCAGCCTCACGAGGGCGCGAAGCAAGAAAAGTTTCGTATGCAGTAGAGCCGGCATTTGTGACTGTTAGATCTGGTGATTGCTGACTGCAAGGAAGGGCTGCCATCTCAATCGGTCCAGGCAGTTCGGCGTGCACAATCAGCAAGGCGCCGAGGCGCGCGAGCTCGGGCATTGCCTCGCGCAGGTGTTTCTCTGTCACATGCGGAAACTCATCTACGCCGGAGGGAACCAGGAAGCATTTGAAACCAACTACGCCTGCGTCAAGCAATCCGGCAAATTCGCTGGTGTTGCCCGGCACAACGCCACCCCAGAATCCGAGATCGACGTGGCAGTTACCGCGAGCGGCTTGCAGTTTCGATTTGAATCCCGCCAGCGTGGTTGTTGGGGGAATGCTGTTGAGCGGCATGTCAACGAGTGTAGTTACGCCACCGGCCGCGGCCGCGAGAGTTGCCGTTCTAAATCCTTCCCAATTTGTGCGTCCGGGCTCATTGATATGAACGTGAGTATCAACCAGACCGGGCATCACTATCGACTCTTCGTCCGCCTCGATCACCTCACAGTTTGGCCCAACTTCGTCGTAAGCACCGACAGCCGTGATACGGCCATCCTCAATATGTATTGAAGCGGGAGCGACTGCCTCCGGCAACACAACCCTCCGGCCACGAATGATCAGATCGGAAACAGCCATAGCAGCTCAGGTAAAGCTCGGCGGTGGTGGTGGCAAGTTGGAGATGGGCTCGCCGAGTCCAAACACTTGCTCGTAGGCGATGGCGACCGCGGCAAAGGTGATAGGAAATACCAGGAGTATACCGACGTAACACAAGATAGCGCCGCCGAATCCCAACAAAGCGTTAAGCAGAGACAGACCGAGCAACCTCCAGAAGTTTGCCAGCGCCGCACTAAAGCTCAGCTTCACTGCGTCAATGCCGGACAAACCGCGATCGACGATTAGTGGGTAGACAAACGTAAAGCCGATGGAAATCAGGATGACGGCTATAATGACTACGAGCCAAAAAATGATGAAGACACCGAGGAAGCCGAATAGAAATCCCGGGTTGGGCTCGCCGCTTTGTTGCTGCTGCAGCATCGTCAATATGAATCCAACGTAGAAAGCGATGTAAGCCGGAATGACGATAATGATTATCGGCACCACGTGAATCAACGTCGCGATGAGGCTTTGGCCAAAGTAGTCGAAGCCCTTGAAGAGATTGCCAAACTCAATCGGTTTTCCCCGACGCTTTTGAAGGAACGAATAATAGATTCCACACATCATTGGTCCAAGCAAAATCCCGAGTGGCACGGCGTTGCCAATCAACATCCCCACGAGGCACATTCCCACAAATAGCCAGTACTGGTCTTTCACCAGGTTCCAACCCTCTGACAGACATGTCATTGGATCAAGTGCTGCTCGGTTGAAGGAGATTGGGGGATAGTTTGTCATCAGTTGGCTCCTGTTAACTAAGTGTGGTTATCACGCGGCAGCGATGTTTTCCAGAAAATCAGCAAGCAGGTTCTGCGATATTCGCAGACGATAGTTCTTAGTGGAACGAATGTCATCAATCGGCGCGATCTCACGAGCTAATGCTTCCTTGCCTAAGGCAATCAAAGCCTGATCTATTTCCTGTCCGCCCAGCCTGTCTTCAGTTCTAATGCAGCGGAGTGGAACAGGTGCAATGCTTCCAAGGGCAATTCTCAGTTCATCGATTCTTTTGCCGTCGGTCCGAGCGACAGCGGCAAAACAAACCTTGGAAATCGCCTGGGCCTTGCGCGTACCGACTTTGCGGTAGTAGTGCTTCAGAGGTTGGGCTGTGCGTGGCAAACGTATGCGTGTCAGCAATTCGTCCTCGCGCATATTCATCTGTTTGTAACCCATATGAAAACCCTGATAGGAAAGCCATCGCGAACCTTGAGAAGAGCTGAGTTCAATCTCCGCATCGTAGGCGAGCAGAGCAGGAGGTGAATCGGCTGCTGGAGATGCATTCACGATGTTGCCTCCCAAGGTACCACGATTTTGAATTGCCAAACCGCCGGTCTCGCTCGCTGCCTGACAAAGCATAGGAAACTCGTCGCGCAAAATCTCGTTCGCTTGCACATCAGTGTAGGTCGTCAGCGCACCGACAGTTATGTGCTGTGGTTCTATCTCAATGAGTCGCAGTTCGTCGAGGTGCCAGATGTTGACGTAGTTTCGATGTAGTAGTTTTCCGGCCTCGAGGAGAACCATCAGATCCGTGCCGCCCGCAAAGGGTTTCCAGACGCCGGATTCCTTGGCGAGAAGACTCAGCGTCTCGGCAAGCGAAGAAGTCGTCGTTAGTTGGTAATCCGGAATGTAGCCTCTCATTTTGTCTTGCACGCTCGAACCACGGATTCAAAGATCTTCATATACCCAGTGCAGCGGCACAAATTGCCGGCGAGGCCGTTGCGAATATCAGTTTCTGTTGGATTCGGATTTCGTTCAAGCAGATCCACGGCGGCCAGGACCATGCCCGGGGTACAGATTCCGCACTGTGCACCACCGCAGTCGATAAATGCTTGCTGAACGGCGTGAAGTTGATCGCCGCTGGCCACACCTTCGATGGTCGTGATCTGTGCTCCATTGATCTGTCCGATGGGCACAAGACAACTGTTTACAATTTGTCTGTCTAGCAGTACGGAGCACGCGCCACACTCACCTTCGCCGCAACCTTCTTTGGTTCCGGTCAGCTGCAACTGCTCACGTAATACATCCAGTAGACGGGCCATCGGGTGGGCGTCGAACGTTTTCGCCTCGTCGTTGACGATGCAGTTTACTTGAATTGTGTTCTTAGTCCGCTCCATTATTACTTGCCGTGAAATAGCCCGGTCGTTGTCGAGATTGTGTGAAAAGTCGAACCGATGCCACGGCCTTGCGCGGTGGAGGTTCACGTTAGCTGCTACAAAGATCGTTGGAACAGATCCTGGATAGGGGTAGGGAGAGGCGATTGGTTTCGCTCCCCCTCCCTCCGAACCGGACAGGCGGATTTCCCGCATCCGGCTCTTCAGTTAGTGGTTCACCTGCGAGAGGATTGACGCAAC
>Ga0070708_100000102_pt1 | contig 56306 bp, 47 predicted proteins | sample KBSK5503metaG_FD_65469 | JGI IMG/M metagenome (GOLD analysis project Ga0070708, IMG submission 65469) | Corn, switchgrass and miscanthus rhizosphere microbial communities from Kellogg Biological Station, Michigan, USA - KBS K5-50-3 metaG | ecosystem: Host-associated > Plants > Roots >... | reverse complement strand
CGCGACCGTCGCGAGAGTGGGCGCGGTGCGGTTTTGGTGCGGTTTCTCCCGTCAAACCACAACTTTCGTGTAGGAAAACTCCGGCGCCGACGCTCGGTTTCCCCATGAAAGCCGACAATCTGTTGTTGGTTAAGTTCTGTGAAATCTCCCTCTGGATCAGGAGAGTCCTGGTTCGATCCCAGGAGGGGCAACTAAGAGCCCGACAATGCATTATGCGTTGTCGGGCTCCTTCGTTTCCTCGTGGGGGTGTCCGTAAGGGTGTCAGTTCGCGGCGTTCACCACCTGCGCGATGACCTCGTGGCGCCCGTTCGCGTGGCTCGTGACTGCGAGCACGTCGGCGTCATCGGAACGCGCAGTACCATGCGACTTGTCCGGACGGCGTCACCGTTTCTTGCCAGTGCTCGGTCGAGTACGGCGTGTTATCGATGGTGCACGGAATGCCCGTGCTGGCGAAATCGAAGTGTACCGCCTCGCCATTGGAGGCCGGAGGCACCTGACCTCTCGCGGTCAGGTTCAGTATCACGCCACCAGGCGACGCGACGATGAGAAAATCGCAATTGCCAATCGCGAGCGTCCAATTGCCGTTTCCGTCAAAGAAATGACAAGGCGTCTCGATTGAAATGACGGTGGCGCCGTCGGATTGCCCCTGGGCTGCGGCGCCGCTGGCGAGGCTCGGCGCGGCGCCGGTGGCGAAAGACGCCCCAATTACGCTGGGTGCATGTGCCGTTCTCTGGGGCGTACGCGAGGACGGCGTCGGGGATGACATGGAACTGCATCCAGAGAAGAACAACGAGGCGAGGACGACGGCGGTCGACGGGATACGCATGGCCACTTCCTTCGTCGGTTACGGCGATGCAAGGGGTAAATGGCTGCCAGCGGGGGATACAATACTAGGAGAGGTCATGCTGTGTCACAACAAGCAAAGGCGCGTCGGCGCCTGAAGCTTTCAACCGAAAGAGGGGGTGGTTGCCTCCGGGTTGTCGCCTGGTGCGACCTCAAGAAACGTCACGGATTCCTCTGGATCAGGAGAGTCCTGGTTCGATCCCGGGAGGGGCAACTTTGAGCCCGACTTCATGTACGTGAGGTCGGGCTCTTCGCGTTTGACGCCGTGGGTCAGTGTGAGGTTCGTTTCTCGTATGCCCTCGAAACGGATTTCGAGCGCAAAAGCCAAAGTTGGGGGCCTCGCGAATTACCATCGTGAGAAGAAGAACCGGTGGCTGCGTTTATTCCGATGACAAACGACGCGCCCCAACACTTCTTCCGGAGGACAGCATGTCCCGAACACTCGGTGGTCGCGCACACCCTGGTGGCTCCTGGCGGATGGCCGGCCTTGTCGTCGCATCACTCGCGTTCGGGGCACCTTCCGTCTCGTCGCTCAGCGTCACGCCGGGGGACATCTCGGGCGGTTCGTCGGCGACGGGGACGGTCGCCGTAACCCGGTCGACGACGCCAACGACCGTCGCCCTGCTCAGCAGCAACACGTCGATCGTGAAGGTGCCATCGTCCGTCACCGTCCCGGCGAATACGGCGTCCACGACGTTTCAGGTCGTGAGTGGGGGAGGTAGCGCCGGGTGCCCGTCCGTCTCCGCGGTCGTCTCGGGCTCGACCCCGCGATCGGCGATGATCTTCGTCAAGCCGGTCAATTCGTCGTCGTCGAAGCTCTCACTCGGCCTCTCGACCGGCACTGCTGTGGGTGGAGGCTCGGTTACGGGAACGGTTACACTCATCGAGCCGATCGGCACGGGAAAAGTCACCGTGCAGCTCTCGAGCAGCAGCAGTCAGGCGACGGTGCCGGCGAGCGTCATCCTACCGCCCGGCGTCCCGAACGAAGTCGGCATCGCGGTCGCGAAGGCCAACTTCACCATCACAACCCAGGACATGGGGACGTACAATTGCGCCGTGATCACGGCGACGCACGACACGGAGCGCGGCCGCGCGCTGCTCAAGCTCGCGACGATCAGCGGTTAGGGCCGCCGGCCGATCCGCGCGCGTAGTTCGGTGAACCAATTCGTCGTCACGACGATGTGCGAGTCGTCGTCGAGCCGCCTGAGAAGCACGAACCGTTTGCCGTCCGGCGAAACGCTCATCGCCTGGTGCCCGCCGAGGCCAGGCGATGTGTAGGGACCTTCGAACATCACGCGTCGCGCGCCAACTGTGAGCGTGGGTCCGAGCGACATCGCGACGCTGACGACTTGCCGCCCGCGACGATAGTACAGCGCTTTTCCGTCGGGCGCCCACACCGGCTCGGTCCCGCCGTCGACGGAGACCTGCGTCGCGCCGCCCAGCGCGCCGATCGGTCGCACCACGACTTGCGGGGTCGCACCTTCATTCGACGAGTACGCCAACCATTTCCCGTCCGGAGAGATCGCCGGGTGAACCTTGGTGAAACGGTCCGGTGTGATCGGCTTCGGTGTTCGGTCGCCGGCGATGTCGACCGAAAAGAGCTGGTTTCGTGGTTGCGTTCTGTAGACCAGCGTGTGGCTGTCGGGCGCCAGCGATGCCTCGGTGATGTTTTCGTTAGGGACTTCGAAGAGTTTCTCTGCGGCCGCGCTTCCGTCCGCGGGCTGCCACCACGCTGCGGAGCGCCCACTGCGTGACGATGTGTAGACGACGCGGCGCCCGTCGGACGTCCAGCTTGGATTGGTGCTCGTATTGTCGCTGGTCAATCGGCTGAGCGCGGTCGAAGCTACGTCGCACAGCCAGATGTCGGTGCCCTGAGCGGAAGCTATCGAGACGGCGATGCGCCGGCCGTCCGGCGACCAGGCGGGTGACGTGAAGTTGTCCATCTGCTCGCGAATCGGCTGCGTGGCGCCGCTCCGGTCCACCGCCACCAACTGCGAGAGCGAACCGCCGGCGAGGTAGATGAGTGTTCCTGAATCCGACAGTGCGACACGCGCCGCGCCAACGACGCGATTGACGTTGATCCCTTCGACCAATGCCGTCGGTGCCCCTGTGGCCTTCTGCGCTTGGACGTCGAATGGCACCGCCATCAACACGCCGTCGCCGCTGACATAGAGGAGATGTCCCTCGAACACGCCTAGCGGAGATGTTCCGTTGACGTCGAGAATCTTCGATTTGCCGGAGTTGAGCGTCGTGACGGCGAGTCGAGCTCCCGCGAGACCTTCCTTGGGCCAGCTCACGTACACCACCGTATTCCCATCGGAGAGCACGCGCGGCCATCCGTGAGTTGCTTCGCCTGCCGCGGTATCAACCGTCGTCAGCGGTTTGGGCGTCCCGCCCGATGCCGGCACGACGCTCAACCCGGGGACGCGGTTGCTCGATCCGATGATGATCGTGTCGTTCCGCGACCAGTCGAAACCGGTGCCATTGCCGGTCGCGGATCCCGTGATCGGCACGGACGGCCCGCCGTCGATCGGCGTTTTCCGAAGCATGTCTCCTGTTCGGTAGGCGACCCACTTGCTGTCCGGCGATGTCACCGGCCAGCCGGCGGCGTCCGTGCCCGGCAGCTGGTGGACCTCGAGCTCGCCAATGCGCCGACGCGCCAGGCCGATCACGCTCCCGAACGACGCGCGAAAGAGAATCGTGCGTCCGTCATGCGAGATCGTGATTGGTGCGTACACGTTGTCGACCGAGATGTCGGCCGGCAGTGTCACGAGGAATCGGGCCGGAGGCGAGTCCGTGGGTGCGGGACGACGCATCCATCCCCAGACCGCCAGCACGCTTGCGACGAGGGCAACGCCGATCAGCGCGACGGTTCGCGTCGGCTCGGCGGCGCGCCGACTCCGCAGGTCGGCGACGGGCGGAGGTGCTGCTTCCGTTGCCGTCGATGCAGACAGCTTGCCGCGTAACGCTTCGGCGAAATCGTGGGCGGTCGCGAAGCGATCGGCCGGCAACTTCTCGAGCGCGCGGTCGACGGCCGCCGACACGTGCGCCGGAACGGACGCACGACTCGTGCGGACGCTCCGCGGTCGGTCGGTGAGCACCTTCGCGATGATTGCCTGGGCGGTGCTCCCGAGGTGGGGCGGATCGCCCGTGAGCATTTCATAACAGACCGCGCCGAGCGAGTAGATGTCCGTGCGGCCGTCGATGACGCGATCGCCGGTGGCTTGCTCGGGCGACATGTACTGCGGTGTCCCGAGTGAGAGTCCCGTCTGCGTGATGCGCGCCCCGCCCGCGTTGCTCACCGCCAGGGCGATCCCGAAGTCGGCGATGAGCGGCTGGTCCTCGTGCAGGAGAATATTCTCCGGCTTGAGATCGCGGTGGATGACGCCGTGGCGGTGCGCGTAGTCGAGCGCCCCGGCGATCGACGTGGTGATGTGGAGCGCTTCGTCGACCGGGAGCTGCTTCTCGCGGTCTATACGACGTCGAAGGCTCTCGCCTTCGACGAACGGCATCACGTAGAACAAGCGTCCTTCCGCTTCGCCCGAGTCGAACAGCGGAAGGAGGTTCGGATGCTGGAGATTCGCTGTGACCTTGATCTCGCTCAGGAAACGGTCGACGCCGAGCACGGCGCCGAGCTCGGGCTTGAGCACCTTGAGAGCGACGTGACGCTCGTGCCGCAGGTCGCGCGCGAGGTAGACCGTCGCCATGCCGCCCGCGCCGATCTCCCGCTCGACGAAGTAGCGACCGGCCAGCGCGCTCGTGAGTTGGGCGGCCGTGTCCATGAGGCGCGAATCTGTCTTGGCGCGCGACGGCCCGCTAGGTTGGCGCTCGGCGAGCGACACGGTGCTGCTTGAAACACACGGCCTCGAGGGACTCAGACCTGATTCGGGAGAAACGCATCCGTGCGCCCTGCGGGCGGGCAAAGGGACAATCGCAAATCCTGACGTTCAATACCCAGCCGCCGCGTCCACCACGTTCTTGAGCGGCTGCCCGGATATGTATCGCCGGAGATTCTCCGCGAACAGCGCCGTCACATCATCCCAATGCGACGCGCGAAACCCCGACGAATGCGGGGTGATCACCACATTCGGAAAATCCCAGAGCCGACTCGCCGGATCGAGCGGCTCCTCATCGAACACATCGAGGACAGCGCCGCCAAGTCGACCGGACTCCAGCGCCCGCGTCATCGCCCGCTCGTCGACGATCTGAGCGCGCGCGACATTCACGATCACGGCACCCGCATTCAGCAGCGCGATGTGTTCGGCCCTGATCAGCTTCGTCGTCGCGGGGAGTCCCGGTGCGGCCACCACGAGCACGTCGCACCCGCGCAGCACGGCATCGATGTCGTCGGGACCGACCACGCGCTCGACGAATGGCGGCACCGATTCATGCGCCCGCCGTCGCACGCCGGAGATCCGCATGCCGAAGGCGCTGGCGCGCCGCGCGACCTCGAGACCGATCGTTCCGAGTCCGACGATCGTCATGTTGCGGCCATCGAGCAGCCACGGCCAATCGCAAGCCAGCTCGTTCTGAATCCAACTCCGCGCGCGCTGCGCCTCGAGCGTGCGGTTGAATTTGTGCGAGAGCACGAGGAGCCCGCCCATCGCATGCTCCGCGATTGCCACTGCCTGAATGCCGCGCGAGTTCGTGATCGTGATCTCGCGCTTCGCGAGTGTGGTCAGCGGCAGCAGTCCTTCCACCGCCGCGGCCGAGGAATGAACCCATTTGAGTCGCGGGGCGGAGGTCACCATCTCGTGCGTCAGAATTGGCGCGAATGCGACGTCCGCGTCGCGAATGAGCTCCTCCGCGTGCTCGTACGTTCGCGCGTGCAGGAACTCAGCGTCGCGAAACGCTGTGCGGAGTACGTCTATGTGGGAATCCGGGATAGACCACGCCTTCACCCGGGACGACACATGAACCAGCACTTTCATTTCACACTCGGCCGGTTACTCGACTAGAGCTTCGCCACCGCGGCCGTTCCGGGCCGTGCTTGCATCGGCAGCAGTGAGAAGGCTGCGGGTCTCGGGTTCGCTCCTCGTCAACGACGAAATGCGCGAGTCGGCCACCATGAACCGCGTGGCCGACATCGAGACGGGACGCAGCCCACAGCTGGCGATCGAGATGATTCCGCGTCGAGTGTCTTTAGTCATGTCGGTATCGGAACCCTAAAGTTACGGCAACGATACGTCTCGCGTTCGGCGGCAAGCAAGCGAGCACGGCGAGCACAATTGACCGCGCATTTCCCTCGGCGAGTGAATGACCCAGCACGCGACTCGCGTCCGGACGCTTTCGACATGGCAGTTTTGGATTATATCAGATTCCGATAACAAGACCGACGACATTGCCTGAGCGACGATGCCTGGGGTCAACGTCGGGATTGTTCGCACCGAAGTCTGGAGGCCCAATGCGTGTCTGCTCGCGTGCGGCCTTCGCCGCGCTCCTCCTGTCCGCGACGAATGTGTCGTTTTCCCAATCAATTGCTCAGCCCTCGGCGCCCCGAACTCTCGCGGCGGTGTTGGCTCACGCTGACGACGAGACTCCCGCGGGGCCGATCCTCGCGCGCTACGCTCGCGAGGGGGTCCAGGTGTATCTGATCATCGCGAGCGACGGCAGCCAGAGCACAGGCGCGAACAGCGCGAATCCGCGTTCCGATTCGAGCGCGGCGACCGCTGAAGCGATCGCCCGCGCGCGCGCCGACGAGGCCCGCTGCGCTGCGCACGCCCTCGGTGCTCATCCCCCTATCCTGCTCGGCTTCCCTGATGGCAAGCTGGGCGACTTCATCGGCGACCGTTCGCTCATCTTCCGCCTTTCACAACGTGTCGCCGAGGAGCTGGACCGGGTGCATCCCGATGCGGTCATTACCTGGGGGCCGGACGGTGGCGTCGGCCATCCAGACCATCGAATCGTGAGCGACATCGTGACGCAATTGCAGCGTGCGGGGGCACCCGGTGTGCCCGAGCGCGTCTTCTACATGTACATCCCCCCCGAGGGATTTCGCGCCATGAACCCGCAACGGGGCGAGCCGCCGTTCGTCGTACCGCAGCCGAAATACCTCACCGTGCGGATCCCCTTCGCGACCGAGGATCTCACGGCAGCTCGCCGGGCGATGAGCTGCCATCGATCGCAGTTCTCCGAGGAAGTCATTGACCGAGTCTTTCCGGTGGAGCAGAGATTCTGGAACGGAACGATTCCACTGAGCCCCGCGTTTCCGACGGCGCCGCTCCATGATCTGTTCGCAAAAGGTTCGTGACGGCGATCTAGTCGCTGCGGCTACACTTGCGTCACAATCGATTCTGGTGAATCATGCGACCACGTGACCGCCCCGACAGTTCTCATCTCACGCGCGTCGGTACGACGTCTGCTGCCGATGCGCGACTGCATCGCCGCAGTCGAGGCGGCGTTCGCCGCCGTCACGAACGATACGACGATCCCCGCCGGCGTCTTGGGCAGTCAGGTCGCCGACGGCGGATTCCACGTGAAAACCGCCGGGCTTCTTAGCGACACCCCGTACTTCGCCGCCAAGATCAACGCGAACTTCCCCCAGAATCCGTCACGCTCGGGACGGCCCACGATTCAAGGAATCCTCGTGCTGTGCGATGCGACGAACGGCGATCCGCTCGCCGTGATGGATTCGGCGGAAGTCACCCGGCTCCGAACCGCTGCGGCGACAGCAGTGGCCGCGAAGTATCTCTCTCGCATCGACGCCTCTACGGTCACCATTTGCGGATGCGGCCTGCAAGCCGCTGCGCAACTCGAGGCGCTTTGCGCGGTGAGGCCAATCATGCGCGCCTTCGCCCACGATCTCGACCCCGAGCGCGCGAGCGCGTTCGCTTCGGAAATGCATAGCGCGCTGCGCATTGACGTCGGTCCCGTGTCGACGATCGCCGAGGGGTCGACGCGCAGCGACATCGTCGTCACCTGCACCCCGTCGACGCGACCGATTCTCGGACTCGACGATGTCGGAGAAGGAGCATTCATTGCCGCTGTCGGCGCCGACTCGGAGCACAAGCAAGAGATCGACGTGCACCTGATGGCGCGCGCCGCGGTCGTGGCCGACGTGCTGTCGCAATGCGCCGCGATCGGCGACCTGCACCATGCGATCGAGGCCGGTGTCATGAGCGCGAGCGATGTTCGTGCCGAGCTCGCAGACATCGTCAGCGGAGCGTCTCGTTGGTCGCGCTCCGAACGCGAGATCGTCGTGTTCGACAGCACGGGCACGGCGCTCGAGGACGTCGCCGCGGCCGCGATGGTGTACGAGCGCGCCGTCGCCGAGCGCATTGGCACGAGGTTCGACTTCGCGCGGTAGCGACTACTCGCGCGCGAAGTTCGCGTAGAGATCGTCGAGGATTGCGGCGCCGCGCTCGATTCGAGTTTCGTCATCGGCGGACGACCGAACGAGTCCGCGGATCAAGCTCTCGACGCCGGCCGTCTCCGGTCGCCCGAACAACTCGTCCTTGCAATCGATGTCGTGCACGATCTCGCCGATGGTCCGCAACGGCCGCTTCTTGAGCCCGAAGCGCCGGACGAGCGTCTGAAACGTGCAGTCATCGCCGACATGCGTATACTCGGCGTCCGCCATGTCGAACCGGACTTCGCCCTTCCGCGGAACGTACCCGCGACTCGGAACGAACTTGAAGCGCGCGTCCGGGTCGATGAATCGTCGAATGAGCCACGCGCTCGCGATGCGATCGACGTGCACGCCCTCGCGCGTCACCCACGTTCGGCCGGCGAGAACCTTATCCGGCGCATCCCCGCTGGGCGAAGCGGCGTCCGAGTTGCGCTCGGCGGCCAGCATCGCGGCGATCTCCTCGTCGGCGATCCCCTCGATGAAGTGTACGGCCGCGATGACGGCCGTGCCGCCATCGGTCTCGATCTCTTGCCGCAACCACTGCAAATCTTCGAGCGCCTCGTCGGTATTCGGCAGCAGATACACGGTGTGCTTCAACGCCACGGCGCCGAGCCGCCTCAGGCGGCGCCGAATCTTGACGCGCAGATAATCGGGTTTTGGTGGAAGCTGATGAATCAGCAGCAGCCATCGCGCGATCGGCGCCGGCGATGCGCTCGGTCGCCTCGGCTTCTCTGTTGTCATCCTGAGCGAAGCGAAGGATCTGCTGTTCCGGTTGCTTGGTCGGGCATCGCGTCAACCGTATCGGCGACGGCACCCTCAGTCAAGCATTCAGGCCTGCTGCGTGCGGACGTTCAGCGCATCGCGACTTCGCCACCCGTCATCGACTGCAACGACAAGGTCAGCGAGAATTTCGCGAACTTCGTCTTGAGCTGCACCGGGACACGACGCTCATCGTTCGTGAACCAGACTTGCGCCTCGCCGTTCTCGGCGAAGATGCCGCCGGTCTTGATCGTCGGGCGAACGACCGTCGTCGTGAACGTGCCAGCGCCCACGGTCACCGTGTCTTCACGCACACCCGTCAGCACGACTGGGTTGCGGTCGGGGCGGAAATAGCGGTCGTCCCGGCGCGTCTCGCCGACACGCACGCCGGCAATGCGGACGGCATAGATGAACGAACCGTCGTCGAGCGGATTGGCGACGCTCGCTTGCACCGGCTCGCTGTCCTTCTGGAATTCGGCGCGATCGGGGAAGATCTCGTATGTCGTATTGTGTTTGTAACGCCCTTCGGAGATGTGCTGCGTGTGGCGCAGTGATGACAGCGTCTCGAGATCGATCCAGCTCTCGTATCGATCATGCACCCGGAAGAAGGGAATGCCGCCGTCGATCGTGAACACGACGTGGTAGGCCGCGCGGCCACGCACGCTGTCGATTCCTTCCACGCGCATCCGCGCCGTACCGGCCGGGAGTACGCCAAACGTCGCGTGAAACACCAACTCTTCGCCCACCGTGAACGGAACGGAAGCGATCGACGTCGCCGGCGCGGCCGTCGCTGGCTGCGCGGGAAGGGGCCCTGCTATGAAGAGCGTCGCCGCAATGGTCGCGGCAGCACGCGTTAGGAAACTCTGAACGCGGAACATGTCATTCACCGGAATCGGGCGCATCCACGGAATACGTTGCCAGCGTCGGCATTTGCTCGGCCTGCACTCGGACCGCGAACGCTCCCATCGCCGCGATCACGGCGAGGACGAGCCCCGCGCGCAGCCTGGCGGGCCGAAGAGCGGCGGGGATGTTGGCGGTCGAGGTGTTGGAACGGGTGTGAGACATTTCCGAATCTCCTTCGACGTGGTGGCGTCGGTCATCGAGCGTCTTGACTGCGTCGGCTCTACCCATACGTCGAACAGAGACCGATTGGATCGACAGTTCCGGGGACTTCTTCTCAGCGGTTGGCGCTGAGTGCATCCAATTCACGGCGTGTATTGTAGATCGCATCGATAATGCAGTTGTGAATTACGACGTGAAAAAAACTCAAGGGTTTCGAATCGCCGCGAGAACGCGCAGAAACGACTCGCGATCTTCCGGGGCAATCCGCGAAGCGAGCTCTGTTTGAACCTCACTAATCGCCGCCGTCGCGGCCCCAAATCGGTCAACGCCGAGCGGAGTGACGGTCGCCAGAACGGCGCGGCGGTCGGTCGGGTCATCTACCCGCTTGACCAACCCTTCGCCCTCGAGACGGTCGACGAGCTGCGTGATGTTGGATCGGACGCATCGCTGTCGTTCGGCGAGTGAGCTGAGCGAGACCGGCGCGCCGGCTTCGACCAAACGCTGTAGTGCGAAATACTTAGGAATCGACAGGCCAACGGACTCGAGCGCAGCTTCGAGCCGGTTCTGCAGCACCTGGGCGACACCGAGCAGTCCGAGCATACCGCCCTGACCGTCGCCGATCGCCGCAGATTCTACCGGGAGTTCGAGTGCTGGCGGATTGTTCATGCCATGAATGATACAGCGAATCAACTGCCTGTCAAGTGGCTGGCTGCGGATGGCGGGATTTGGCGCAGACTGGCGATCGCCGCGGCGAGTTGTTCGATGGTAAATGGCTTCTGCAGGAATGTATGGACCGGCGTGAGTGGAGCTCGTCGGACGACGACGTCGTCGGTATAGCCGGAGACGAAGATGACACGCACATCCGGCCGCGACTTGGCGAGGATCGTCGCGAGCGCGCCCCCATTCATGCGCGGCATCATGAGATCGGTGACGACGACGTCGAGCGGGCCCGGATGCGCCGCGGCGATCCCCAGCGCTCTCTCACCCTCCGACGCCTCGAGCACAGCGTAGCCGAGGCGTTCGAGCATCCGCCGAACGGCGCGACGAACGCTGTCGTCGTCGTCGACGAGGAGCGCGGTGCCCTTTGGCGCCGCCGAGTCGCGTTCCATGCCTGAACATGCGGCAACGGCTCGAGTCTTTGCAAGTGGCGGTAAAGATTAGAGGTTTCTAATTTTTCGCTCTTCCGCCGCCTTTAGCGATCTGCCTCGAATAAGGAGAGCGTCATCGCCCTACCCTCGAGCTGCAACAACCGACGCTTCCTCCACAGCCCACCACCGTACCCGACAAGCTGCCCGTCGGACCCGATCACCCGATGACACGGGATGATGATCGCGATCCGATTGTCGCCGTTCGCTCGCGCCACCGCGCGCACCGCGGTCGGCTGCCCGATCGCCTCGGCGATCCGCCCGTACGACGTGGTGGTCCCCGCGGGAATCTTGAGCAACTCGTTCCACACGCGCGTCTGAAACGGAGTTCCGGGCACGTGCATGGGAACGTTGAACTCGCGGCGGTCGCCGGCGAAGTACTCCTCGAGCTGAGAACGCACTGTCGCGAAGACCGGCGACTCGCCCCGCTCGAACTCGCAGTTGAGCGCGCGCCGCACGCGATCGAGTTGCGTGTCCAGCATCCGGCGGTGCGAGAACTCTAAGAGCAGCAAATGTGACTCGGTCGCCGTGGCGACCATGGCGCCGATGGGCGTCTCGATGTCGGCGACGAACGCGCGAACAGGGTCGGGCATTCCCAATAATAGCATCGCGGGCTATTATCGACCCGCCCTCATTCCGCGAGCCCGTCATGCCCGTTTCACGCCGCTCGTTCGTTGCCACCGTCGGTGCCACGCTCGGCGCCGGCGCCACCGGTCTCCTCAGCGCGCCGCTCGTTTCATGGCGAGGTCATGAGGACCTTTTCGCGCAGCAAGGGACGCAGGACTCGGGAGTCGAGGCGCGGCGCGCCGATCGATTGCTGGCAACACGGCCAGGGATGATTCGCATCGACAGCAATGAGAATCCAAATGGTCCGGGCAGGCGTGCGCTCGATGCGATTGTACAACACCTGAGCGAATCGAACCGATATCCGGTCAAGGGCGAAGACGACCTCGTCCAAGTGCTCGCCAAAGTCCACGGCATCAAAGCCGAGAACTTCATCCTCGGCTGTGGATCGGGTGAACTGCTCCGCGCGGCAGTGTACGCGTTCACGTCGAATTCGCGCGCGCTCGTCGCGCCGGAGCCGACGTTCGAGGCGCCGGCGAATTTCGCGAAATTCCTCAACCATCCAGTAAGCGCGCCAAAAGTTGACGCGAAGCTCGCACTCGATCTCGATGCGATGACCGATGCCGCGCGCGGGGCGGGGCTCGTCTACTTCTGCAATCCCAACAATCCGACGGCGACGGTGCACGGCAAGAGCGACGTCGAGGCGTACGTCGAGCACGTGACGCGCGCGTCGCCCGAGACGACGATTCTCATCGACGAGGCGTACCACGAATACGTGGCCGATCCCAGCTATCGCACCGCGATTCCGCTCGCGTTGGCGAATCCGCGCGTGATCGTGACGAGGACGTTCTCGAAGGTGTTCGGAATGGCGGGGCTTCGCGCCGGGTACGCGGTGGGCCAACCCGACACGCTCAAAAAGATGTCGGCCTGGTTGCTCGGATCGAACGTCAATCAGCTCGCGCTGGTCGCGGCGACCACGACGGTCGTCGACGCGGCGCACATCGCCGAGGAAGTGCGTCGGAACCGCGAAGCGCGCGCGTTCACTCGTCAGTTCTTCGAGAAGGCCGGCTATACGGTGCACGCATCGGAAGCGAATTTCATGATGGTCGACATTCGCCGCGACGCGAAGGCGTTCAAGCTCGAGTGCGTGAAGCACAAGGTCGCGATCGGCCGGTTCTTCCCAGCGTTGCCGACGTACGCGCGCGTCTCGGTCGGAACGATGCCGGAGATGACCAAGGCCATCCCCGTGTTCCGTTCGGTGCTGGCGACGCAAGTCTCGACGTCGCACTGAGACGCACCATGAACGCTCGCATGATGTGCCGTGTCGCGGCGATCGTAACGAGCGCCGCGTCGGCCGGCGCGCAGCAGCAAGCAGCCGACGTCCCAGAGATCCGCTTCGATGCGAGCATCGACTTTCTCAAACTGCCGGCCGGCATGAATTTCGGCGAGGTCGCCGGCGTCGCGGTCGACGCGCGCAAGCATCTCTACGTTTTCAGCCGGGCCGGCGGGCGCAGCACCGTGCACGGCGCCGTGGCATCACAACTCTTTGAATTCGGACCCGACGGATCGTTCATCCGCGAGATCGGCAAGGATCTCTACGGCTTCGCGTTCGCGCACACCGTCCGCGTCGACAGCGACGGAAATTTGTGGGCGACGGACGAAGGCACAAACATGATCATGAAGTTCAGCCCGGCCGGCCGCGTGCTCATGGTGCTTGGCCGGCGCGCGGAAGCCGTGGAGACGCCCGCTCCCGCGCCGCCGCCCGGCACGCAGCCGCGTCCGGGCTGGGGCTCGTTCAATCGCCCAACCGACGTCGCGTGGGACAAAGCGGGCAACGTCTTCATCGCCGATGGTTACAACAATTCGCGCGTCGTGAAGGTCGATAAAAACGGACGTTGGGTGAAAACGTGGGGCGAGCGCGGCAGCGGACTGAGTCAGTTCAACGTCCTGCACTCGATCGCCAACGACGCCAACGGAAACATCTACGTTGCTGATCGCACGAATCGGCGCATTCAGGTCTTCGATCCGGAGGGAACGTTCCTCCGTCAATTCACGATCGACGTTCCGTTCAACAAGCCACCGAACGTGATGCTCGGCGCGATGCCGAGTGGCGAGTCGAATGCGCTCGCTGTGTCGGGCGCACCTTGGGCGATTTGCATCACGCCCGGGCCGCGACAAGTGCTCTACAGCGCCGACGCGGTTCCCGGACGCATCTACAAGCTCTCGCTCGACGGGAAAGTCCTCGGAGTGCTCGGCGAGGCGGGGAAGGGGCCAAAGCAGTTCGGCTGGATCCACGAGATCGCGTGTCCGTCGGAGAACGAGTTGTACGTGGCCGAGCTCCTCAACTGGCGAGTGCAAAAGCTCACGCTGCATCCGTAGCAGATCGTTCGCTGCTACGCTCGTCAGGATGACGCCGCCACTCTTCGAGGCCCTTCCCACTATCAGTAGGATTGCCTAGAGGACTCGAGGAGCTGAGATGTTGAATGTTGTTTCGAACGAAGACGTAAATGGCAATACGAATTGTTTGACGAGCCCCGCGCGGCCGCACGATGATGCTGCGCTGCTCGATGCATACTCGCAGGCGGTGATCGGCGCGGTCGAGCGAGTTGGGCCAGCGGTCGTCCACCTCGAGATGCAGACGCCTCGCACGCGCGGACGTCAGCGCGGCGTGTCGGTCGGAACCGGCTCGGGCTTCTTCTTCACGCCCGACGGCTTTTTGCTCACCAACAGCCACGTCGTTCGTGGCGCCGAGGCGATTCGCGCGACGTCGAGCGACGGCGCCATGCATGCCGCCCACCTCGTGGGCGACGACCCCGACACGGATCTCGCCGTGCTCAGAGTCGATCAGTCGGCGCCAGCATGCGCGACGCTTGGCGATTCGGCCGCGCTGCGCCCGGGCCAGCTCGTCATCGCGATTGGCAATCCACTCGGCTTTCAGGCGACGGTGACCGCCGGCGTCGTGAGCGCGCTGGGTCGCACGATGCGATCGGACTCCGGACGCCTGATCGAGGACGTTGTGCAAACGGACGCCGCGCTCAATCCCGGGAATTCCGGCGGTCCGCTCGTCTCGTCGCGCGGGGACGTCGTCGGCGTGAACACCGCGATCATCTCGGGCGCGCAGGGGATTTGTTTCGCCATCCCGTCGCGCACCGCGGAGTTCGTTGCGTCGCGGCTGATTCGCGATGGACGCGTCCGACGCGCTTACATCGGCATCGCCGGCCAAACGATTCGACTCACACGCCGCCAGGCCGACCGATATCACCTCTCGGCGCCCGGCGCCGTGTTGGTGACGAGCGTCGAGGAATTGAGTCCGGCTGCGCGCGCCGGTGTTGTGCCACGCGATCTCGTGGTGAGCGTCGGTGGTGTTCCGGTCACGACTGTGGATGACCTCCACCGCCGGATGACGGAGAGCGCAATCGGCACGGCAACCGAGATGGTCGTGTTTCGCGCCGGCATTCGCCGCCAATTCGACATCGTTCCGACCGAGCGGCGCTGACGCCAACGTGACTTTGGTCACCACTCGGTCAGCTTGCCAGCTTTGATCTCGATCGCGTCCGCCTTGCGAAGGCCGGCGATTTGTTTGCGCGAGATCAGCTCGTGATGCCGAGACCGATCGATCGCCTTTTCCAAATCCCACAGATCGTCGTCGGCCGTGGTCCAGTTGCCGTTCCATTTGCGAAGGTCGAACGGCTCTGAGTACCGGCGCAGCGTCTTCGCGCCATCGTTCATGAAGTACTCGTGAAAGTACGACACCGCCAGCTCTCGCACGTTGCGGTAGATCGGTTCGCGGTAGCGCAGCACGGCATGATTGGTCTTGGTGATTCCGCCCCAGCAGCCGTTGATACGAAACAGAGCGACGAGGTGATCGACGTCGGCGTCCGTGGTCTTCAGGTCGAGAATGAGCGGACGATGGCCGTGCATCCATAACGCCAGCGCCGCGAGCAACGCGCCTTCCATGCAGTGAGCTTTGTTGCGGCGAAGCGTCAGGAGCGGAGAGGTACATGTCTCGCGTCCGCGCTCCTTGTTGACGGGAATGCGATTCAAGAAATCCTGAACCTTGTGCGGGCGGTCCAGTTTCCGCAGGACGCGGAACTCGGGAACCTCGAGGGCAATCGCACGCGCCTCGGCGGAGAGGCTCACTGCGCGAGCGGCATTCGGCTCGTATCTGGGAACGCGAACATCACAGCCGCGGCCGCGACGTAGAACGCGGACGTCACGACGAGCGCCGAGACGATCCCGACCGCCGGCAACGCCGCTAGCGTCCCGATGACGTACGGCGCGAGCGCGCCCAGCAAACGGCCGGAATTGTAGCCGAGTCCCTGGCCGCTTGCACGCACTGACGTCGGAAAAAGCTCGGACAGGAATGGTGCGATCGCGCTCCAATAGGCGTGACCCACGAGACCAAGCACGGGGCTCAGCGCGAGCAGCACGGCGGGACTGCGCACCATCTGTCCGTACACAGGAACGAGCAGCGCCGCGGCGACGAGAAAAAAGGCGAAGACTCGTCGTCGGCCGAATCGGTCGGACAACGGACCAAACGACAGATATCCGACGAATGCGCCGGCCTGCATCGGCACGAGCCAGCCGACGGACTTCACGATGCTCATGCCGGCGCCGCCCTTCTCGATCGGTGTGGCGAGCAAATTCGGAAGCCAGAAGAACAGCCCCCAATAAGCGAACTGTAACAGCGCGGCCATGGTGCAGGCGAGAATCGTCCGCCGCCGCAATTCGCTTCCAAACAACACGCGGTATGGATTCGTTCGTGGCTCGGCTGACTCCTTGCTCGCGCGCCAAACCGCGGGCTCCGCGACGCCGTGCTGCACCCAGAGCGTGAATAAGGCCGGTAGTCCGCCGATCGCGAACAGCCAGCGCCACGAGTTGTCGCCGAGTGGCAGGACGTCGAGGACCAACCCGGAGAGAGCGGCGGCGAGGATCGCGCCGATTGCCCACATCGATTGCATGAGCGCCGTCGCCTTGTTTCGAAGCTCGGCCGGCAACGTTTCGGCGACGAGCACGCCGCCCGACGCCCATTCGCCTCCCATCCCCAGTCCGAGCAGCGCGCGCCAGATCGCGAGCTGGACGACGTTCTGCGCCGTCGCGGCGCCAAGCGAACACGCCGAGAAGATGACGATGGTGATGTTGAGCGTTCGTACACGGCCGATGCGGTCGGCGATGACGCCGAATGCCAACCCACCGACCGCGGCGCTGATCAGCGTGAACGTTCCGAGCAACCCCGCCGTCGCGTCGCCGAAGCCGAAGTAGGCCTTGAGTCGTCCGATCGCGAGGACGTAGATGAGAAAATCCATCGCGTCGAACATCCAGCCGAGCATCGCGGCGAGGAGCGCGCGTCGCTGGAGAGTCGGGAGAGTGAAGAACCACATGGGCTGCAATAATGCCACCACGTCCGGTTCTTATCAAATTCTGACGCAAACCTCCGCGCCGCGGCGTAGAATTACGCGTGTCGAACGATCTCCGCCCTCAACGCGCCTCCGACCTCTGGAACAATCGCCTGTGGATTCTGTCCGCGGCGCTTGGTGCCGCGTCGATCGTCTCGATGGCGGCGATCGTTCACGACACGTCGCGCCAGCGAGCCGCGGTGCGTTCCATCGTGCGTTCGATGGCAGAGGCGGTCATCGCGCTCGCGGGCAATCGCGTCGAGATGTTGGCGCTCGAGACGTTCGCACCGGCGGTGCCGTGGACGGCGGCGCGCCCAGTGTCGAGTGACTCCGCGTTCGCGACGCTGGTTCAGGTGCGACAGAACGCGGTTCGGTGCCGCTGTCGAGACACACTCGGCGCGAACGAGTTCTTTCGCTACGACGTCGACGCTCGAACAATCGCCCGCTTCCCGGCGGCGGGAATGAACGTGGCGAGCGGGTCGCCATCCTCTGCCGCGCTCGAGCGAGTGGCGCTGCACGACGCGACGAGTGCGCGAGGGCATCGGGAGCGCGCCGTTCATCTCAGCGTGGCTCGCGATCTCGGCGATCAAGCCGTGGTCAGCGTGGTTCAATACGATAGCGCGGGAGCGCCGCTTGCCGTGTACGGCGCGCTCACTCGCGCGGGTGATTTCACGCGCGTGCTGTTCCATGATGCGTCCGCGCGCGCGTCACTCATCGACTCGGTGAGCCGGCCTGCGTCGCTCCGAAACATCGAGTTCCATGTGGCGGGCGCGGATTCCACAACGGTGCCCGAGACGAGCGACGACGCCGGCGACTCTCCGATGACGATCCGCCCAGGGAGTCCGTTCGATGGCTTTGTCGTCACGGCGGGACTGGCGGGGCACAAGATTCCCGTTCAGATCGCCGTCGGCGGCCGCGAGATGATGCACCTCACGATGCTTCTCGTTGCCACGATTCTCGTCATTGGCTTCGCGATCGGTTCGTCGCGACGCGAGCTTCTCCTCGCTCGTGCGCGATCGGACTTCATCGCCGGCGTATCGCACGATTTGCGCATGCCGCTGGCGCAGATCCTCATCGCGGGCGAGACGCTGACGCTCGAGCGGGAGCGCGATCGTGCCGACCGCCGTGAGCTCTCTCACGCCATTGTTCGCGAAGCTCGACGGTTGGTCAGCATCGTCGACAACGTGTTGCTGTTCTCACGATCGGGAACCGAGCGGCCAAAGCCGATGTTGAGGCCCATTCTCGTCGACGATCTGTTCGGGGACGTCGTGCAAGCCGTCGGACTCGCGGTCGACGACGCCGGACAATCGATTGTGGTGCGCGCGCCGTCGTCGCTCGCAGTGCTCGCCGATCGCCATCTCCTTCGTCAAGCGCTGGTCAATCTCGTCGACAACGCGCTCAAGTATGGGATGCGCGGCCAACGGATCGAGCTGGGCGCCGAACGACTGGCGGCGAGCGTCGTGCAAATCTCTGTGGACGACCAAGGTCCGGGCGTCCCGATCGACGAGCGCAAGCGCGTCTTCGAGCCGTACGAGCGATTGTTCCGCGACAGAACCTCCGAGCGCACCGGTTCCGGCCTCGGGCTCGCCGTCGTCCGTGAGATCGCGACCGCGTTGAACGGCCGTGCATGGCTCGACGACGCGCCCGGCGGCGGAACGCGCGCCGTGATCGAGCTCGCGTCCGCGGAGCAGGCCGACGCTCCGGCTCCATCGCCGGCAATGACATGACCGCGGTGCTCCTGATCGAAGACAATCGCGGATACGCGACCATGCTCGCGTCCAATCTCGAGCGCGAAGGTTACGAGGTGATCCGCGCCACGACCGGCGCGGAAGGATTGGATCACGCGCGAACGGCGCGACCTGATCTCATCATCCTCGATCTGATGCTCCCGGTAATGAATGGCTTCACCGTACTGCAACGCCTGCGCGATGAAGGACGTCACACACCGGTCCTCGTCATGACTGCGCTCGGGACCGAGGAAGAGAAGCTCCGCGGTTTCGGACTGGGCGCTGACGACTACGTCGTGAAGCCGTGCGGGCTGCTCGAGATCCTGGCTCGCGTTCGCGCGTTGCTCAAGCGCGGCGGCGCGCCGGGCGAGCCGCGTCACGAAGTTACCGTCGACGACCTCTCGATCGATTTCGCGGCGCGAACGGTGCACCGCGGCGATCGGCAGATCACTCTGCGCCCCAAGGAGTTCGATCTCCTCGCCGCCCTGGTGCGGCATCGCGGTCGTGTCCTGTCCCGTGCCGAGCTGCTTCGCGAAGTCTGGGGTTATACATCCGGCACTCAGAGTCGAACCGTCGAGACGCATCTCGCCGCGCTTCGCGAGCGACTCGGCGACGATTCCCAATCGCCAAGGTACATCGTGACCGTACGGCGGGCCGGCTACCGTCTCGCATGACTCTTGGCCGCTTACCTTCGTGTCGTCCTGAGCGAACGTCTTTGATGTCATCCTGAGCGAATGTCTTTCATGTCATCCTGAGCGAATGTCTTTCATGTCATCCTGAGCGAAGCGAAGGATCTAGCTGACGTTCTGTTAGTGCTCGCCGAGTCGGCATCCACGAATGGGACAACGACACAAACGGATTTGAACGGATCGGAACCGAAGCAGCGTCCAACGTGAACAAGTGACGAGGATCTTTTTTCTCGGCAGCGGAGGTCCGAGCGCCGCGCGAATTCGTTCCGTGGTATTCCGCGGACTCCGCGGCTATGCTGTTCGGGGCCGGCGTGACGGTAGATCCTTCGCTTCGCTCAGGATGACAGCGGGCTTCACTCAGGAGGACAGCTGAGCAGGACAAGCTTCTTATGACCTTCTGACATTCGCGCCGCCGCCGAGGCGTAGACTCCCGATGTAGAGATTTCTCATCGGGAGTCAGATGCAGCTCAGGTGGTCGATGGTCGCGGCGGTTGTCGCAATCGCGCTTGCGGGACCCGCGGCGCTCCGGGCTCAGGCGGATGTCGTGCGCGGGCGCGTGATCGGCCCCGACAGTACTCCGGTCGAGCGCGCGACGGTCACGGTGACGTCGTTGCGCGGCAACGTGTCGCGGAGCGCGCGAACCGACAAAGACGGCCGGTACACAGTCACGTTCCCTGGCAGCGACGGCGACTATTTCGTCAACGTCGCCGCATTCGGCTTCGCCAGCAAACGATTCGAGGTGAAGCGGATCGCCGACCAGGAGATTCTCGTCGGCAATGCGCGCCTGGTGGTCGTCCCGCAGCAGCTCGACGCGGTGAAAGTCGACGCGGCGCGCCAGCGGATCGCGCGCGGCGAGATGCCGTCGGACATCGGCGGCAGCGAGCGAGCGACGAATTCAGCCGCGCTTGCCGCCGACCCGCTCGCCGATCTGGCGGCGCTCGCCGCGTCCATCCCCGGGGTCCAGCTCATCCCGAGCAGCGACGGCCCCAACGGCTTCTCCGTCCTTGGCCTCACGGCGGATCAGAACGTCACGACACTCAACGGAATGACCTTCGCCGGCTCCAGTCTTCCGCGCGATGCGGCGGTGTCGACGTCGCTGGTCACGACGCCGTACGACGTGTCGCGCGGGAACTTCAGCGGCGGCATGTTCGCCATCCGCGCCGAACCGGGCTCCAACTACATCGCGCGATTGGGCGGCGTGAACGTGGACGCGCCGCGATTGCAACTGGCCGATCCGGTGACGCGCTCGCTCGGGCAGCAATATCGCAGCGTGTCGGTCGGGGGACGGGCCTCGGGACCGATCCAGCCCGACAAGACATTCTACTCGATCGCGTACCAGGCCGGCCGCCGCTCGGCCGACATTCAAAGTTTGCTCAACACGGACGCGGTTGGCCTGAGAGCCGTGGGCGTGGCGAGCGACTCGGTCGCGAGACTCCTGTCGATCCTCGGCCGCGCGGGTGTGCCGACGACGACCGCCGGTGTTCCGGCGGCCAGATACAATGACAATGCGTCGGTGTTCGGCACGCTCGACTTCGCACCCCCGACATCGACGTCGGGCCAAGCAGTCAACCTGACGTTCAACGCCGCCTGGAATCGCGCCGAGCCGGCGCTCAACTCAGCAGCCGAGCTTCCGGCGCGCAACGGTGAGCGCGAGTCATGGTTCGGCGTCGTACAGGCGCGACAGTCCGGCTACTACGGCTTCGGTATCCTTAGCGAGACGTCGGTCGGTCTGAGCCGGTTTCGGGCGAGCGGAAGCCCGTTCGTTGATCTGCCAAGCGCCGTCGTGCGAATCAATTCGTCGTTGCTCGATGGGCCGCGATCAGGGTCTGGGAGCGTGCAGGAGGTGGCCTTCGGGGGCAACGCCGACCTCGGCGCGAGTCAAACGACGACGACCGCGCAAGTGATGAATCAGCTCTCATGGTTCAGCGAGAGCAACAGGCACCGTCTCAAGCTCACCACCGAGGCGCGGCGCGACCAATTCACGCAAGACGCGACGACGAACCGCCTCGGAATCTTCGGCTTCAACTCGCTCGCCGATGTCGAAGCGAATCGTCCAACAGCGTTCATGCGGACGCTGGGATCGCAAGCACGACACGAGGCGCAATACGTCGGCGGATTGTCGATCGGTGATTCGTATACGTCAGCGGAGAACGTTCAACTGCAATACGGCGTGCGTGTCGACGGCAACCAGTTCACGTCACGGCCGTCGTTCAACGCGGACGTCGAGCGCGCGTTCGGCGTGCGCAATGATCGCGTGCCGAGCGCCGTCTACGTGAGTCCGCGCGCCGGCTTCTCGTGGGCCTACGGAGCCGCGTCGCAGGTCAGCGGATTCGAGAGCGCCGCGCGCGATCCACGGGCGACGATTCGCGGCGGCGTCGGGATCTTTCAGAGCACGCCTAACGCCACGCAAATCGGCGTGGCGTTGGACAACACAGGTTTGCCGGGAGCGGCGCAGCAAGTCGCCTGCGTCGGAGCCGCCGCGCCGATTCCCGACTGGTCCGCGTACGTACACGACATTAGCGCGATCCCAACGCGCTGCGCCGATGGGAGCATTGGCGGCGGACTCGCGAGCTCGGCGCCGAACGTGGCATTGTTTGGGCAGTCCTACGTCGCGCCGCGCTCGCTGCGCTCCAATCTGCAATGGGGTGGCGCGATCCTCGGCAACCGATTCCTCGCCACCGCCGACGCGACGTATTCGCTGAATTTGAATCAGGCGAGCGTGATCGACCTCAACTTCGATCCCGCCGTGAAGTTCACGCTCGCCGACGACGGGCGTCCCGTGTTCGCGCGAGCCGCGGGAATCGTCGCGTCGTCGGGCGCGATCGCGGCTGGCGAGGCGCGGCGTGATCCGGCGTTCGCCCGCGTGACGGAGATCCGCTCCGACATGCGCTCTGACGCGCGACAACTCACGCTTCAGCTTCGGCCCACTGACTTCAACGGACGCTACTCGTGGACGGTCGCGTACGTGTTCGCGAACGCGCGGGAGCGATTCCGCGGATTCACCAGCACGGGCGCGAACCCGCTCGACGTCGCGTGGTCGCGGTCGAGCTTCGACTCGCGTCATCAGATCGTGTACACGCTCTCGTACAACGCGTTCGACTTCGTGCGACTGAGCTGGTACGGGTCACTCCGATCCGGCGTCCCGTACACGCCGGTTATCGCCGGCGACATCAACGGCGACGGAAACCAGAACGACCGCGCTTTCATCTACGATCCGGCGAGGACCGCCGACAGTGCGCTCGCGGCAGGCATGCGATCCTTGCTCGGTGGCGGCTCAGGCTCGGTCCGTCGCTGTCTCGAGGACCAACTCGGCCGGATCGCGTCGAGGAATAGTTGTCAGGGGCCGTGGGTGAGCTCGTCGAATCTGCTACTGTCGCTCAACCCCGCGCGCCTTCGGGTGCCGCAGCGAGCGACGCTGTCGTTGCAACTCTCCAACCCCCTTGGCGCCGCCGATTTCTTGCTCCACGGCGACGAGAAGCTGCGTGGATGGGGGCAGCCGTTCGTCCCCACGACCCAACTGTTGTTCGTCCGCGGGTTCGATGCGACAAGCCGCCGCTACCTGTATGAAGTCAATCAGCGGTTCGGATCCGCCGCGGTCACGCAGATGGCGACGCGACTGCCAGTGACCCTCACGGCGATGCTTCGCGTCGACGTAGGGCCGACGCGCGAGCGACAGGCGCTCACGTCGATGCTCGATCGGGGGCGAGTCGTGTCGGGTCTACGAATGCCGGAGCCGTTGATCAAAGCGCTCGTCGGTACGAACGCGATCACGAATCCGATGGCGCAGATCCTCCGCCAAGCGGACACGCTCGCGCTCTCGCCCACGCAGGCGGATAGCGTCGCGGTTCTCAATCGCCGCTACACCATCGTGCTCGATTCCATTTGGACGCCGGTCGCCAGGTATCTGGCCGCGCTGCCTGACCGGTACGACCAGGGCGACGCGTACGAACACTACCGGACCGCGCGTGAGGCGACGGTGGACGCGTTGATGAGGCTTGCGCCGCCGATGAAGGCGCTGCTCACGCCCGAGCAGTGGCGACGCTTGCCGACGACAGTCACGCCCTATCTGGACGCGCGGTATCTCGCGTCGGTGCGCTCAGGAACGGCGGGCGCCGGTCTGGCCGCGCTGATGATGCCGAACGGGATGCCGCTCCCGGCCGGCGCGACCAACGCCGCATCGGCGGTGATCATGATGCACGGGGGAACGCCATGAACATAGGCAGAGGATTTCTTATGCGCATACTCTCATTGTTCTTTGCTGGCGCGTCGAGTATGTGGGCGCAGTCGTCGCCGCCCGCACCAGCGACGCGACTCATCGCCGCGCCGGAGGCGGCGAGCTCGCAAGCGCTCGGCTCCCCCGTCGCCGTTCGGCAGCTGCCCAACGGCGCGCTTCTCGTGAACGACACGCAACGCCGCCAGTTGCTGTTGTTCGATCGCGGCCTCGCGGCGTTCGGCGTGGTTGCCGATTCCGCCGGCGGGGGCGCGAATTCGTACGGCGCCGGAGCCGGCGGGATTATCCCGTTCCTCGCCGACTCCACACTGCTCGTGGATCCGGCGGGCCTGTCGATGTTCGTGATCGATCCCGCTGGCAAGATCGCCCGCGTCGCGTCCGTGCCGCGTTCCCTGGACGCCGCGGCGCTGGGCACCAACACCGCGACGTCGCCCGGTCTCGACGCGAAAGGACGACTCGTGTATCGCGGCATCAGCCGGGTGAAGCAGGTCGTGAATGGTGGGCTGACGATCGCCCAGTTTCCCGACAGCGTCGACATCGAGCGCGTGGACCTCGCCACGCGTCGCGTCGACACGGCCGGATTTTACAAGATCTCGAAGACGAACATGATCATCACGCAAACCGAACATGGTGTCTCGATCAGCGCGGAGATCAACCCGGTGCAAACGGTCGACGACTGGGCGGTTCTAGCCGACGGCTCGATCGCGATCGTGCGTGGCCTAGACTATCACGTCGACGTCGTGAATCCCGACGGGACGCTCGCGAGCGCGCCCAAGATTCCGTTCGATTGGCGGCCACTGTCCGACGACGAGAAGGTCGTCGTCCTCGATTCGGCCAGGAAAGCCGTCGATCGAATGATCGCCGACGGTAGCGCGGCCGCGATGATGTCGATGCATGGCGGGAGCGTCGGTGTGCCGCCCGGTGCGCATATGAGCGGCGCGATATCTGGTCCGGCGACGGCATCGAAGAACGTGGCGCCCACGGTCAAGATGGTGAGCCCGAGCGCTCTCCCCGACTACTGGCCGCCGTTCGGGCAAGGCGCGGCCAAGGCCGATGCCGATGGAAATCTGTGGGTGCGAACGACTGCGAAGCGTGGCAACGCGATCGGCGGTCCGATCTACGACGTGATCGATCGATCAGGACTGTTGATCGACCGCGTTCAAGTTCCTCCCGGCCGACAGGTCATCGGATTTGGCAAGGGTGGTGTGGTCTACTTGGCCGCACGCGAAGATGGCCACGCCTGGCTCGAACGGACCCACCGGTAGGCGTTTGGAAAACTCGAATTCACATTCCTCTTGAGAGGTATCACATGGTTCGCAGAATCGCGGTCGTGCTCATCGGAATTGTGCTGTCAGGCACGCCGGTGTGGGCCCAGTCGCCGACGTCGAAACCCGCCGCGGCAAGCGATGGGGCGGCGACGAAGTTCGTCGGCGAGTGGGAAGGCGCCTTCCAGACCGATCACGGCCACGGAGGAGCGATGTCGATGCGCATTACGAAGGACAGTGCATGGAAAGCGACCGCGGACGTCTTGGCCGGGAGTGAGACGATTCCCAATACCATCAGCAATGTCTCGGTCGACGGCAACACCATCGTCTGGACACAGGAGCTGATGGGAATGACGTGCAAGGCATCCGCGGTGCTCGACGGCGCGGAGCTGAAAGGCACGACTGACTGCGGTCATGCCTCGATGACGATTGCACTGCGAAAGAAGTAGCCCTCGCGTCTACAGCTGTTGTTGTCCGGGTTGCGGAACGATACGGAGGTAGGGCTTCGGCGACTTCCACCCGTCCGGGTACGTCTTGCGCGCATCGTCGTCTGAGACCGACCCGGCGATGATGACGTCGTCGCCCTGCTTCCAATTCACCGGCGTCGAGACTTTGTATTTCGCCGTGAGCTGGAGCGAGTCGATCACGCGCAACACTTCGTCGAAGTTACGGCCGGTCGTCATCGGATATGCGATGATCAATTTGACTTTCTTGTCCGGGCCGACGACGAACACGTTGCGCACGGTTTGATTGTCCGCCGCCGTGCGACCGTCGCACGTGCCTTCGAGATCGGCGGGCAACATTCCGTACGCCTTCGAGATCTTGAGCTCCGTGTCGCCAATCATCGGGTAGTTCGGCGCCGAGCCCTGTGTCTCCTTGATGTCCGCCGACCAGCGCTTATGGGAATCGACCGCATCGACGCTGAGTCCAATCACCTTCGTATTGCGGCGGTCAAACTCGGGCTTGAGCTTTGCCATGTAGCCAAGCTCCGTCGTGCAGACGGGCGTGAAGTCCTTTGGGTGGGAGAACATCACCGCCCAGGAGTCGCCGATCCAGTCATGAAAGCGAATCCGGCCTTCCGTCGTCTCCGCCTCGAAATCGGGTGCTACGTCTCCAAGCTGCAGTCCCATGGTCACCTCACGCGTTGAATTCAGAGCCTTGAACGACGAAATACCATATCACGACCCGAAATTCCCTGCCAGAGACCATACTGTCGCGCTCGCTAACGGCGATCGTCTCGCCTGCGGTCGTTTGGGTCGGGTGACCTGGCGCACACCAGCGGACGATCGCAGGTCGAAACGAACGTTCTCTCGCCGCCACTTCTTGCGCCCTCGGGTGTCGTTGGGTATCCCTAAGCTGATCGCCCCGGCGGTGAATTCCGGAACACCTCTTGCGCTCGCTATGCGTACAGCTGTGTTCCCTAGCCGCAGATATTGCCGTGATTACAATCGTCATCGCAGTCGTCGTTGCTGGGCTCCTCCTCACGGTCGTCGTCATGGCGCTCGTGCTGGTCGCGCAGTGGCGATCGGAGCAACGTTCATCGTCGCGCCGTTTTCCGCTGATCATGCCAACGTATTCTGACAATACGTGGCAACCGGAACCCTTCGAGGCGGAAGTGCCGGTGACGAGACTGCCGCTCATGGCCGACGTCGCACGAACTAGGACGCAAGCTCGCAACGGGGCGGCGCGCTCGGATGATGGACCCGGGCCCCGCTACGACGACACGATCCGTTCCGCCAACGGCGTGCATTCTGACATACAAGTGCATTCTGACCACGGGTTGGTCGAGGCTGGGCTGCACGCCGTCGGCAGCAAACTCGAAGAACCGGCGCCGGCGGAAACCGTCCGCTTCACCCGCCCGGTCGAAGAGGTGCTCCAGCTCCTGCCCGGACGTCTGGAGGTTCTGGCTGGCGAGACCCGACATCGCGAGATTCGATTCGTCCGCGCCCCGGGCCAACCGCCGCAGTTGATTCTTGGTCGAGACGCCGCCGGCTCGGCGCAACACGTGGCCTTGCAATCAACTACGGTGAGCCGCCAGCACGCGCGTCTTGCTTACTCAAACGGCACTTGGGCGGTGGCGAATCTTTCGCGCACCAACCCGGTAATAGTGAACGACGAGGAGTTGTCGGGCCTTGATAGAGAACGACCGCTGGTCGACGGAGACCGGATCGAGCTCGGCGAAGTAGTGCTCCGCTTCCACGCACACTGAACGACCGGCGACACAATGCGGCAGCAGCGTCACCATATCCTGGCCGGTCCACGCCTGTGAGCGCCGAGGAGATTCCCGCGGCACTCGACGCAGGTTACGAAGTCCTCCGCGAGCTTGGTCGCGGTGGCACGGCGGTCGTGTACCTGGCGCGGGATCGATCGACCGGCGCCGAAGTCGCGATCAAGCTCGTTCGCGCCAAGTATCTCGAGGACGACGAGGCGTTGGCCCGATTCGCGCGCGAGGCGCGCTTCGTCGCGCAGCTCGACCATCCCAACATCGTACCGATGCACGCGGTGTTGGACCTTGGTAGCTCGGGCATCGCCCTGGTCATGGCGCACATTGGCGGCCGCACGCTCAAGCAGCTCATTCACGACGAGAAGCCGCTGTCCATCGAACGTGTCGAAAGTGTGATTCGCGATGTGGCAAGCGCGCTGGGTGCGGCCCACGCTCTGGGCATCGTGCATCGCGACGTCAAGCCGGAGAACATCTTCGTCGACGACGACGGTCGCGCGCTGCTCGCCGACTTCGGCGTCGCGCGTTCGATGAGCGGCGACACCCAGCTTACAATGAGCGGCGTCGCGATCGGAACGCCGGCGTACATGGCGCCAGAGCAGATTGATGGCGTCGAGCCAGACGGCCGAGGCGACATCTATAGTCTGGGCCTCGTTGCCTGGCAGATGGTAACGGGACTTCGGCCCTGGGACGGCGAGAGCCTGTACGCAGTGCTCTATCATCAAAAGCACGAGTATCTGCCCGACGTCCGCGAGATGCGAGCCGGCGTACCCGACCGAATCGCCGACGTGATCGCGACCGCGATTGAAAAGGAACGCGACGCGCGTTGGACGGACGTGCAGGAGTTGATCGCCGCCCTCGACAATCCGGGCCCGCCGCGACGGTCGAGCGCTCCGGTGCCCGTGACCACGGAGACGATGCGCGTGAACCGCGTCGCTACTCCGCCACGCGCCGAGCCGACGGGCGATCCGTTCGAGTCGCTGCTCGCCGAGCTCGCGAACGACCAAGCGATTGCGTCGCCGACGCCTCGCCGTCGGCTCGCGTATGCGGGCGGCGCATTGCTTGGCGTCGTGTTGTTGGCCGTGATCGCGACCGCGATGCGCGCCCGGTCGAACGAGGCGTCTCGATTCGCGGAATCGCCTGCGCCTCCGGTTTCGGCGTCGGGAGATCTGGGCAAGTCGACCATGACGGCGACGGCGCCTGACACCACGAAGCAACCAGTTGCCGATACGAACCTTTCCATTCCTGTCGCTACTCCGCCAAAGGGAGTCGCGGCCGCCGATAATGCGCCGGTTCGTCTGGCAGCCGAGCCGGTGAAGCCAACACCCACACCGCTATCGACGTCGGCGCCTACGGGAAAGGCGACGTCGACCTCGAACGCCGATCCGGCGCCGCAGTCATCAAAGCCCGCCGCACCAGCGCCACCAGTGACGGCACCCGTCACCACCAGTTCAAGCGCCACCGAACAACCGAACGCACTGCCTTCCTCGACCCCGTCGACGTCTCGCGTCAACATCGTCGTCGGAGGAGTGCACAGTTGCCTGCTCGGCTCCGATGGTCGCGCGTTTTGCTGGGGAGGAAATGACCGTGGCCAACTCGGGAACGCCGTCAACTCGCGCGTCTCGACACCGGCGCCGGTTGGCGGTGACCTTCGTTTCACGGGCGTTGCGTCGGGACTGTCGCACAGTTGCGGGATCGCGCGCGGCGGCGCTGCCTGGTGCTGGGGCGACAATAGCCACGGCCAACTTGGCGATCGTTCCGATACGACCCGTTTTGCTCCGGTTCGCGTGGCTGACGGCCACACCTTCCGTGCGATCGCCGCCGGCGCGTCGAGCACCTGTGGCCTCGACACTTCGGGTGCCGCGTGGTGCTGGGGCGCGAACCGGTACGGTCAACTCGGCGAGGGCGGAACGAACGATCATGCGTCACCTCAGCCTGTCGCTGGCGGAAAGCACTACACGAGCCTCAGCATGGGATGGAATTTCACCTGCGCCCTCGGAGCCGACGGGCACGCATCGTGTTGGGGCGACAACAGCGCGGGGCAGCTCGGCGACAACAGCAACGTTGACCGTCGGGTGCCCGGGCTGGTTCACACGGAGATCGCATTCATCGCGGTCAGCGCGGGCAGTTCGCACGCCTGCGGCGTGACGGCCCAGGGTGACGCATACTGCTGGGGCAAAAACACCAACGGACAGGTCGGCGATGGCAGCACGACCGACCGGTATACGCCGGTGAAGGTGAAGAGCGGCGTTCGCTTCGTCGCAATCGCCGCCGGCGCGGTGCACACCTGCGCCGTCGCTGTCGGCGGCGACGCGTATTGCTGGGGGCGGAATACCTACGGGCAATTGGGCGACGGCAGCACGACGGACCACGCGGAGCCAGTGCGTGTCGCGGGTACGCATGCCTTCGCGTCGGTCCGCGCGTTCGGTTCGCACACCTGCGGCGCGACCGTCTCCGGCGAAGCCTTCTGTTGGGGATATAACCTGGATGGGCAACTGGGCGACGGCTCGCGCACGCACCGGGCCCGCCCGGTTTATGTGGAGCCTCCGGCGGGCGTATGAAGCGCGATTCAGAGATTGCGAATCCCAGATGCCGGTCGCGCTGGGTGATGTTCGGCGCCGCGGCACTCATGACGCTGTCATGCAGCTCGACCGATACCGATCCAGGCGGAGATGATGTCGCGGCGGTGGTCGTTACGCCTCCGTCGTCAACGATCGCGGTGGGGGCGCAGCTCCCGCTGCAGGCGCAGGTGCAGGACGCGACGGGAAAGATTCTGCCCGCTGCGTCCATCGTCTGGTCGGTGAAGGATTCGGCGATCGCCACCGTGTCGGCCAATGGCGTCGTGACGGCACGCGCGGTCGGCACCACGCAGGTTGCCGCGAACTCGAACGGCAAGTCAGGGATCGCCGCGATTACCGTGAACAAGACGCCGGTCGCGGCCGTCGTCGTCCGACCCACGCATGTCGACGCGGTCGCGGGCAGCAAGACGCAGCTGTCAGCCGTCGCGTACGACGCCGCCCAAAATGCGCTCTCTGATCGAGCCATCATTTGGACGACCAGCAACGTCAGTGTGGCCACCGTCGACGCGGCGGGTATGATGACGGCGGTTGCCGCCGGGTCGGCGACTATCACCGGAACGAGCGAAGGGAAGAGTGACGCCGCGACCGTGAGCGTCACGCAAGGGCCAGTCACGACCGTCGTCGTGACGCCCGACTCGGTGTCGATGTTGACCACGCAAACAACGCAGCTCGCCGCGACGGCGCGTGACGCAACCGGCGCCGCTATCACTGGGGCGACCTTCATTTGGTCGAGTTCCAGCACCGCGGTCGCGAGCGTGTCGCCGGGGGGTGTGGTCACCGCGGTCAGCGCCGGTACCGCGACCATCACAGCGACGAGCAACGGTCACAGCGGCACGGCTAGGGTGACAGTGACAGCAATTCCGGTCGCCACTGTGACAGTGTCGCCGTCGTCGGTGTCACTCGCCCCGTCCGCCAGCACGACACTCACGGCGATAATGAAGGACGCGAACGGTAACGTCCTTCCGAATCGTGCTGTGACGTGGCTGTCCGGTAACAGCTCGATCGCGACGGTCAGCAGCCTGGGCGTCGTGACCGCGGTGGCCCTCGGCACAACGACCATTACCGCGACGAGCGAAGGTAAAAGCGGCACCGCCTCGGTGACCGTGGCGCCCGCGCCTGTCGCCAGCGTCACCGTTTCGCCGTCTCCATCATCAGTCATCGTTGGCCAGACGACAACCCTGACGGCGACGGTGAAGGACGCCAGCGGCGGAGTGCTCACCGGTCGCATCGTGACGTGGGCGTCGAGCAACACCGCCGTCGCGACGGTATCAGCCAGCGGGACCGTCACCGGAGTCGCGGTCGGCTCGGCGACGATTACCGCGACGAGTGAAGGGCAATCCGGAACGTCTGCGCTGACGGTCAACGCGATTCCGGTCGGTAGCGTCACCGTCGCGCCGACGTCAGCGAGCGTCGACCAAGGACTCACGACGACGCTTGTTGCCACGGTCAAGAATGTGAATGGCGTCGTCGTGACCGACCGCGTAGTCACCTGGGCTTCGAGCAACACAGCCGTCGCGACGGTCTCGAGTACTGGCGTTGTGACCGGAGCCTCGGCCGGCACCGCGACCATCACCGCGACGTGCGAGGGTAAGAGCGGAAGCTCGACAGTGACGGTCGTTTCATATCCCGTCGCAACCGTCACCGTGTCTCCCTCGACGGTCAGCGTGATCAATGGTCAGACGACGACGCTCACCGCGACCGTGAAGGATCAACACGGCGTCGTGGTCACCGATCGCGTCGTCACGTGGGCCTCGGCGAACCCTGGTATCGCGACGGTGTCGTCGACCGGGGTCGTGACGGGAGTCGCGCCGGGAACTGCGACGATCACCGCCACGAGTGAAGGAAAATCGGGATCGGCGACGGTCACCGTGACCGTTGCTCCTGTTGGCACCGTCACGGTATCGCCACCGTCCGCGACAATTCTGGTCCTCGGGTCCACGACCCTGACTGTTGTCGTCAAAGACGTAAACGGGACCGTCGTCACCAATCGTGTTGTTACCTGGAGCTCGAGCAACCCGCTCGTAGCCACTGTGTCGTCGACAGGGGTTGTTTCCGGACTGACTCCTGGAACGGCAACCATCACCGCGACGAGCGAGGGAAAGTCAGGATCCTCGGCCATCACCGTGACACTCGCGCCGGTCGCGACGGTCACTGTCGCTCCGGCGTCTACGAGCGTCGCCAGTGGCTCGACGCCTCAATTCACAGCCACATTGAAAGACGCAAACGGCAACGTGCTCACGGGACGCACGGTGACCTGGGCGTCGAGCAATACGGGCGTTGCCACTGTTTCGAGCTCGGGCGTGGCGACCGCGTTGCTCGTCGGCACCGCGACGATCACCGCCACGAGCGAAGGCAAATCAGGCTCTGGGACCATCACCGTCACGCCTGGCCCGGTCGCATCGGTCCAGGTGTCGCCGCCCTCCGCGTCGATGGCCGTGAACGGGACCGCCCAGCTCTCGGCAACGGCATTGGACGCTCAGGGCAACACGATCACGGGGCTGGCGTTTAGTTGGCAAACGAGCAACGGTCAGGTTGCGACCGTGGACTCGGGCGGGCTCGTCACCGGCAAAAAGGCGGGAACCGCGACGATCACGGCCGTTACAGGCACCAAGAGCGGCACCTCAGCGATCACGGTGACCCCGTAATGTCGAGACGTTCGCTCGTCGCGGTAGCGCTTTCGCTGTGCCCATTGGTCGCGACCGCGCAGCGTAGCGCGCCGAACGACGTGCTCAAACGCGCCGCGCTGGCGGTGACCACACGTGGGAGCTGTCCGCCCGCCGCGGCGCCGCGTGCGCCAACGAACGAGCAGCGACGGTATGCGCGTGATCTCGCCGAGCGCGCGCAGCAGGCGGCGATCCTTGGCGACAGTCTCGCGGCGCGGGACCAACTTCGTCAGGCCGCCGTGCTCGATCCGACCGATCCGGATCTCGCGTATCGTCTCGCGCGGACGAACGAGACTTCGGGCGCCATCGACGACGCCGCAAAGGAGTATTGTCGATTCGTGGCGCTCGCGCCATCGGCGCCGGAGACAGCCGAGGCAAGAGAAAAGGTTGCGCTGCTCGCTCGGCCGGTGCTGAGCGCTCAGGCGCAAGCGGCCGAGGCGACATTTCGCGCCGCCATCGCCGCCTACGAGCGCGGACAGATGATTGAAGCGCAGGCTGGCTTCAATAGCGCGATCAAGAGTCAGCCGAGTTGGGCTGACGCGTATTACGATCGCGCGCTCGTGCTGCTCAGGTTGGGGCAGCGTGACGCGGCGCAGCGTGATTTCGAGCAGTATCTCAGACTCAAGCCTGAAGCTGACGATCGCGCGCTGGTCGTGGCGCGCATCGATGCGCTGCGTCGCGGCACTCCGTCACCGACCAACGCATTGGCGATGGGACTCGTCATTCCGGGCGCGGGCCAGTTCTACACGGGGCGGCCGGTGCGCGGCTTGGTCTCGCTGATCGCCGCGGGCGGCGCACTGGCGGTCGGGCTTCAGCAGAGCACAAAGACAGTGATCGTGCAACAAACCGCCACGGATCCATTCGGGAACCCGTACACGTACACGACGTCGCGTTTGAGAACGGAACGTCCGAACTTGGTGCCTGGCGTCGCGGTCGCCGGTGCCATTGCAGTGGGCGGAGCAATCGAGGCATTCGTCTATGCGCGCAACGCGCGAGACGCCCGAACGCGTGTCGCGCTCTCGGTCACACCGAGCGGGGCCGGAATCGCGCTGCGCTTGAGCCTCTCGCGGTGACTGAGGGCCCCAGGCGTGCATGGCACGCCATGATTTCGTTGCGTTTTGCGACGTAATTCGTTATCTTTAACGAAGCAACGGAGAGCGGGAGAACGCCCTCCATATTTCAGGAATCAGCCGGGCCCTGACATTGCTCAGGGCTCTTTTTTGTTCCAGCTGCGTTGCCGTCACAGTTCTCCGGCGTGCAGCGAGCCCATCGTGAGGGCGTTGATCACGAATACACCAGGTTGGTCGGCCAGTACGGCATTTCCGGACTCCGACACGCCAACAATACTTAGGAGTTCCACAATGCGTACGACCGGCACGGTAAAGTGGTTCAACGATGCGAAGGGCTTTGGCTTCATCACGCCCGAGAATGGTGAGAAGGATTGCTTCGTTCATCATTCGGCCATCCAGGGCAGCGGCTACAAGTCTCTCGCCGAAGGCGAGCGCGTCGAGTTCGACGTCGTGCAGGGGCAAAAGGGCCCGGCCGCTGAGAACGTCTCCAAGCTCTAAGGGCTGACGAGTCATTGGCCGAGCGACCTTCGCTCAACAACATGTGCCCCGCTCGACAGGTGGTCGGGCGGGGCATTGTCATTTTTGTCAAATAAAAGCGTGCTCGCCGGACGGTACGCCAAGTAGCGGCGAATGAGGAGATCTATATGAGAGTCGTACCCGAACGGATCGACCTGACGTGGATTGGTACGTTGAGTGATGAAGACCTGATCTCGATCGAGGCCCGGCTCCACGCCCGCTTCTCGGTGCTCGAGCGCCGCGAGAAGAAACTACACGGACAGAAGTATCAGCTCTTCCGCAGTCCGCCAGACGTCATGGACGCGTGGGATCGCTGGAGCCGTGTACATACCGCGACCCGCGGCCGATCGCTCAATCCCCGGAGGCCCCGATGACCAGCGTCCCCGTTGAACGCCAAGCTGAATCGCGTTCGCGTCCGGAGTGGCGCGCGGTAGTCAGCCGCTATCAACAGTCGGACGTCGGCCGGGCAATCGCGCAGATGGTGACGACCCTCGTCCCACTCGCGGTGACGTTCTTTCTGATGTATCAGTCGCTCGCCCTGCCGTACTGGACGACGTTGCTGCTCGCGCTTCCCGCTGCCGGCTTGCTCGTCCGCACGTTCATCATCATGCACGATTGCTCGCACGGATCATTCTTCCCGTCGCGCCGCGCCAACGACGTCGTCGGCTGGATCACCGGCGTGCTCACACTCACCGCGTACGCCAATTGGCGACACTCGCACGCGCTGCATCATGCGTCGTCGGGCGATCTCGACCGCCGCGGGAATGGCGACGTCGACACGTTGACAGTGCGCGAATATCTCAGTCGCTCCCGTTGGGAGCGGATCAAATATCGGATCGTGCGAAATCCGTTCATCCTGTTCGGGATCGGACCGATCCACTTCATGATCGATAACCGTATTCCGCCCAAAGGCAGCCGGTTTCAAGGGCGCGAGGCGATCAGCGTGTGGTCGACGAACCTCGGCCTCGCCGCGATCGTCGGGGCGCTTTCGCTGTGGATCGGCTGGCGCGCGGTGTTCCTGATCTACTTCCCGGCGATGTACATCGCGGCGGCGGCGGGCATCTGGCTTTTCTACGTGCAGCATCAATTCGAGGGCACGTACTGGAAAGATCACGGCGAATGGGACTACGCGACCGCGGCAATTCGCGGTAGCTCGTACTTCAAGCTGCCGGCGATTCTACAGTGGTTCACCGGCAGCATCGGTCTGCACCACATCCATCACCTCGGTCCGCGCATCCCGAATTACCGGCTTCAGCGCTGTCACGAGGAGAATCCGATGTTCCACGACGTGACAGTTCTCACGATTCGTCAAAGCTTCCATACGCTCCGCCTTTCGCTCTGGGATGAGAGCACGGAGCAACTCATCGGCTTTCGCGATCTGAAACGTCGCTAGTTCTCTTTTGGCCTGGTCATCCTGAGCGCAGCGAAGGATCTGCTGTTCCGTCGAGGACAGTAGATCCTTCGTCGCTTTGCTCCTCAGGATGACAGAAGAGGAACTGCGCTCCTCAGGATGACAACGACGCCACGACGAGCGAGATCGCGGCGCCGGTCATCAACAGCGCGCACAGGGTCCCAAGAAGGTTCAGACCGCGCCCGTTCTTGTTCGGCCCCATGACGCGCTCGTTGTTGCACACGACGAGAATGATCGCGATCAGCGGCGGCGCGAGCAGGCCGTTGATGACCGCCGACCAGATGAGCAGACGGATCGCGTTCATGTGCGCGAAGCTCAACGCCATGCCCGCGACCATCGCCACGGTAATGACGCCATAGAACTGTCGCGCCGTATGAACTTTCTCATCGAGCCCGGCGCGCCACGCGGCGGCCTCGGCGATCGCGTACGCGGCCGATCCCGCAAGCACCGGAATGCCGAGCATGCCGGTCCCGACGAGTCCCGCAGTGAAGAGGAGCGCCGCACCTCGTCCGGCCAGCGGACGTAGCGCGGCGGCCGCCTGATCCGCTGTTTGCACGTCGGTGATTCCGGCGCTGTGCAAGGTCGCCGCCGCGGTCAGGATGATGAAGTACATGATCGCGTTCGAGAACACCATTCCGGCGTTCACGTCGCGCTTGGCGGCGCGAAGCTCGCGCTGGAGCGCGCGCTGCGGCCGACCGATGAGCCGCTGTCGCCAGACCGCATCGTGCTCCGCGTTCTGCGCTGCTTGCCAGAAGAACAAATATGGCGAAATCGTCGTCCCCAGAATCGCCACGAACGTGAGGAGATACTCCCCCGACCACGTGACGCGCGGAATCAGCGTTCCCGAAACCACGGCACTCCACTCGGGGCGCGCCAGGAATCCGGCGAGCACGTAGCTGAACAGCGCAAGCGTCAGCCATTTCAAGACGCGCGTCATTCGCTCGTACGAGGCGAACACCAGCAATCCCAGAATCAGAATCGCCGACGCCGGGACGAACCAGATCGATCGAATACCCGTGATCAGACTTGCCGCGGCGGCCATGCCCGCCAAATCCGCGGCGATGTTCACAGTGTTGCCGAACAGAAGCATCCCGCAGGCGAGCCACACCAACCATCGTGGATAGTGCTCGCGAAGGACGGTGGCGAGCCCACTTCGCGCCACGATTCCGATTCGCGCGCACATGAGTTGGACCGCTGCCATGAGCGGCAACGTGACGAGCGCGATCCACAACGTCCCGTAGCCAAACGAGGCGCCCGCTTGCGAGTAGGTAGCAATGCCCGACGGGTCGTCATCGGCGGCGCCGGCGATGAGGCCCGGCCCTAGTTCGCGGGCGCGGGAACCGAGCCGCTCTCTCGGCCCGTCCCTTCGAGAGCGGTACGAACGCGGTGCGCCGCGACGGTCCGATGGGATCGCTGTCGGGGCACTCCTTGAGGGAGGCGGAGCAATCGGCAGGTCGTCCGCGGGCGGCTCGGAGATCGGCTCCATGCGTCGCGAACTGGCACAAGACGAGCCATCCGTGCCAGCTCGTAACGTTCCCGTGGCTCTGGACGCTTGCGACCGCTCGTTCCGACACGCATGTTGGCCGCCCAGCCTCTAACTACCAATGGCCACGCAACTTCTCCATCTCAAGTATCCTGAAATCCGCAACTATATCGGCGGATCGTTCGTCGACGCGCACCTGCCGCTGCTCGACGTCTACGACCCCTCGCTCGGAAGTGTCATCTCTCGCGTCCCGTTGTCCGGGGCCGAGCAGGTCGACGCGGCGGTGCAGCACGCGGCGAAGGCGTTTCCGGTCTGGTCGCACACGCCGATCAAGGAACGCGTTCAAGTCTTCTATCGATACAAGGCGTTGCTCGAGAAACACATCGACGAGCTGAGCGCCCTCGTCACCGAAGAGAACGGCAAGATCGCCAGCGAAGCGCGCGCCGAGGTTCTCAAATCCGCCGAGCTGACCGAGTTCGCCTGCTCGCTGCCGCAGATCGCGTCGGGGGAGGTCCTCGAGGTGAGCCGCGGGGTCGAATGTCGTATCGAGCGATTTCCGGTTGGCATCGTGGCGTCGATCGTCCCGTTCAACTTTCCGAACATGGTACCGAACTGGTCGATCCCCAACGCGATCGCGCTCGGCAACTGCATGATCTTGAAGCCGTCGGAACTCGTGCCGTTGAGCGCCGGTCGCATCGCCGAGCTGCTCAAGGAGGCCGGTTTGCCCGACGGAGTGTTTCAGGTCGTGCACGGAGGACGCGATGTGGTCGAGGCGATCTGCGACCATCCGAAGATCGCGGCCGTCAGCTTCGTGGGTTCGACGAAGGTCGCGAAGATCGTGTATCGCCGCGCTACATCGAACCTCAAGCGCTGCCTCGCTCTCGGCGGCGCGAAGAATCATTTGATCGTCATGCCCGACGCCGACCCGGAGATGACGTCGAGCAATGTGGTCGCGTCGATGTCGGGCTGCGCCGGTCAGCGCTGCATGGCGGCGTCGGTGATGATGGCGGTCGCGAAAACCGATCACATCATCGAGCGCATGGTCGACCACGCGCGTCGCATGACGCTGGGTCGCGACCTGGGCCCGGTGATTTCGGCGGACGCCAAAGCGCGCATCACGCGATATATCAATGAGGCCGAGGCGGCGGGAGCAAAGGTGCTCGTCGACGGCCGCGATGCGCAGGTCGCGGGACGCGAAGGCGGGTATTTCGTCGGGCCGACGATCATCGATCACGTGACGCCCGACATGGCCATCGCGCAGGAAGAAGTCTTCGGCCCCGTGCTCGTGATCATTCGCGCCAAGGACATCGACGATGCGCTGCGCGTGGAGAACGCGTCTCCGTACGGCAACGCGGCGTCGGTGTTCACCGAAAGCGGCGGTGTCGCTCGTCGCGTGATGGAAAACGCGAGTGCGGGCATGGTCGGCGTGAACGTCGGTGTGCCTGTGCCGCGCGAACCGTTCTCGTTCGGCGGGTGGAACGAGTCGCGATTCGGCGTCGGCGACATCACCGGGCGCGGATCGATCGAGTTCTGGACGCAATCGAAGAAGATGACGACGAAGTGGAATCGCGAGGCGGGAACGAACTGGATGTCTTAACGGAGGGACCATGCCAAACCGAAGCGTCACGTTCACCGGCATCAAGTTCGACAATCCGTTTCTCCTTTCGTCGGCGCCGCCGACGGAATCGGAGAACAACATTCTCCGCGCGTTCGAGGCCGGGTGGGGCGGAGTCGTCGTGAAGACGATCGGATTGCACCCGGTTGTGAACGTGGTCGGCGCGCGAACGAAGTTTTTCCGAACGACGCCCGACGACAACAATGTTTCGATGAAGAAACGCACCGGCGCGGCGTTGCACGGCTCATGGAATTGGGAACTGATCTCCGACAAGGGGCTCGATTGGTGGGTGCCGCGCATCCGTCGCATGAAGGAAGCATTTCCGTCGCGCGTCGTGATCGCGTCGATCATGGCCGGCTCGGGGAGTGACAAGGAGCTCCGCGCCTGGCAGACGTTGACGCACGCCGTGCAAGACGCAGGCGCCGACGGCATCGAATGCAACTTTTCGTGTCCGCACATGGATCGAAAGGACATGGGCTCGAACATCGGCAAGGATGAAGGGCTCTGCTCGGTCGTCACCGAGGCGGTGAAGGAAGTCGCGACGGTTCCCGTGTGGACCAAGCTCACGCCCGCGACGCAGGACATCGTCGTCGAAGCGGCGGCGTGTTTCCGTGGCGGCGCGGACGCGATCGTCTCGTCGAACACGTTCCCGTCGCTGCCGATCATCGATCCCGAGACACTCGAGTTCGAGATCAACGTCGACGGACTCGTGTCGAGCGGCGGCTTGGGTGGGCCGGCGATTCTGCCGATGTCTCTCGCCAACATGGCGCGCATGTGCCAAGCGTTCCCCGACAAATCTTTCTCGGGAATCGGCGGCGTGTCGGACTTCAATCAAGCGCTGTCGTACTTTCTACTCGGCTGCGGCACCGTGCAGGTGTGCACGGCGGCGATGCTCGACCAGGCGATTGGTCCGAACGTGATCAAGCGTCTGCTGGCCGGTCTCGACGCATTTCTCGACAAGCACGCCGCCGACGGATGGACGTCGATCGAAGACTTCCGCGCCCTACGGCGGGACCGAGTCGTCGCGCAGTCACAAATTCGGCGGCCCGCGGGTGATCAGTACCAGGGCGGATACGAGCCGGTGGAAGGCTACGCGGTTCCCGAGGTTCCGGCAGCGCTGTCGTCCTGAGGAACAGAGCGACGAAGGATCCGCCGGTGGAGCTGAACCGCGTCGCCGCGGAATCCGCGAGCTGAGAGGATGACAGTCAGGAGCACAGGATGACCATGACAATAACCGCCGCAGCCCCGGCCTCCGGCCGTGTCGAGATGCCTCCGTGCGACCACTCGCCCCGGCTGTACGACGGTCCGTCGCGCGAAGAAGTGTTGGCGATGCGACGGCAATACACCAACCCGACGATCTTCACGCTCTATCACGATCCGCTGATGATCGTCGAGGGATACATGCAGTACCTGTTCGACGAGACCGGCCGCCGCTACCTCGACTTCTTCGCCGGCATCGTCACGGTCTCCGTCGGCCATTGTCATCCGAAGGTGGTGAAGGCCGTGCAAACGCAGGCCGAGACGCTGCAGCATGCGACCACCATCTACCTCCATCCGAACTTCCCGCTTCTCGCTCAGAAGCTTGCGTCGAAGATGCCGAAGGGCTCGGGCCTCGACGTCACCTACTTCACGAACAGCGGCAGCGAGGCGAACGATCTCGCCATCATGATGGCGCGCTTCTACACCGGCAACACCGATGTCATCGCGCTCCGCAATGCGTACCACGGCGGCAGCCCCGGGTCGCTCGGTCTCACGTCGCACAACACGTGGAAGTTTCCCGGAACAGGCGACGGCCGGGTGCATCACGCGATCAATCCCGATCCATATCGCAGTCCGTTCTCCGGAACCCCCGAGGAAATCGCGACGAAGAGCGTCGAGGACATCCGCGATATCATTCGATACTCGACGCCGGGCAAGATCGCGGCGTTCATTTGCGAGCCGATCCAAGGCGTGGGCGGGGCGACGCACGGAGCGGTCAACTATCTGCGCGAGGCGTATGCGCTCGCCCGATCCCACGGCGGACTGTGCATCGCGGACGAAGTGCAGACGGGGTTTGGTCGAACCGGCGATCACTATTGGGGTTTCGAGAACTTTGATGTCGTGCCCGATGTCGTGACCATGGCGAAGGGCATCGGGAACGGCGCTCCGCTCGCGGCCGTGACGACGCGCATGGACATCGCGCGCACGCTGACGCAGCGCCTGCATTTCAACACCTTCGGCGGGAACCCCGTCTCGATGGCCGCTGGCCTGGCCGTGCTCGACGTGATCGACGAAGAGGACATCCAGCGGAACGCGCGCGAGCGGGGCCGTCAGCTCAAGGCAGGACTCACGCGGCTCCAACGCAACTATCCGGTGATCGGCGACGTGCGCGGCATGGGTCTCATGCTCGGCGTCGAGTTGGTGCGCGATCGCGGGACCAAAGAGCCTTCGAAGGCGGCCGCGCTCGACGTACTCGAGGCGGCGCGCGAGCACGGGCTGCTGATCGGAAAGGGTGGACTCGACGGGAACATCCTTCGGATCAAGCCGCCGATGTGCATCACCGCGGCCGACGTCGAGTTCGCACTCGATGTGCTCGACCGGGCATTCGCGTACCAGCAAACCACAAACGGCGTTCAATGATCTGTCCTTCGCTAAGAGGGGCTCAACCCGAGGTAGTCGGATGAGATACGACACAGTGATCAAGGGCGGCAACGTCGTCACGCCCGCCGGAACGTTCGTCGGCGATGTCGCCATTCACGGCGAACAGATCGCGGCGCTCGGTGCCGACCTGGACGCCGACGATGCGCGCGTCATCGATGCTCGCGGACATCACGTGATTCCCGGCGTGCTCGACGTGCACGTGCACCTCGAGTTGCCGTTCTGCGGCACCGTGTCGGCCGACGACTATCGCAGCGGGACGAGGGCGGGTGCTCGTGGCGGCGTCACGACCGTGATCGACTTCGCGATTCCGCCGGCGAACGGATCGCTCAGCGAGGCGGCGGACATCTGGATGAAGAAGGCGGAAGGCAAGTCGCTCATCGACTATACGTTCCACATCTGCATCACGCGCTGGAACGAGCACAAGGATCAGATCAAAGGCATGGTCGAGCGCGGATTCACCACCTTCAAAGAGTTCATGATCTACGAGTCTGAGGGCTGGCAGTCCGATGATCGCGCGCTCTTCGGCACGCTCGAGAAGATGAAAGAATACGGCACGATGCTGCTCGTCCACGCCGAGTCGTCGCGCGTGCTCGACGAGCTGATCGGCCGCTATCACACGCCGGAGCTGATGAAGCAATACGGCGCGCGCCTGCACCGCATGACGCGACCGAACTTCATCGAGGCCGAGGCGATCCAGCGCGCTGTGCAATGGTGCGAAGCGACCGACGGCCAGCTGTACATCGTTCACATGTCGACCGGTGAAGGCGCCGACATCATTCGGGCCGCGCAGACGCGTGGTGTGCCCGTCATCGCCGAGACATGTGTGCAGTATCTCGTGCTCGACGACTCCGTCTTCGATCGCCCGGACGGACATCTGTACGCGTGTTGCCCCCAACTCAAGAAGCCGAAGGACTCCGAGCGTTTATGGAAAGGGCTTCGGAACGGCGAAGTCTCGGTGATTTCGACGGACACCTGCACGTTCACACGCGAGCAAAAGGCGATGTGGGAAGGGGATTGGACGAAGATCCCGATGGGAATGCCGGGACTCGAGACGCTGATGCCTCTCACGTACACGCACGGCGTGTTGGGAAATCGCCTCACGCTCGAGGAGATGAGCACGAAGCTGAGCACGAACCCCGCGAAGATCATGGGCCTGTATCCCCGCAAAGGCGCGATTCAGGTCGGGGCGGACGCGGACATCGCGATCATCCACCCAACGACCCGCCATACCGTCTCGCCGTCGACACTCGAGACGAACGCCGATTGGTCGCCGTACGAGGGATGGGAGCTTGCCGGGTTCGCGCGCACGACGCTGTCGCGCGGCGAGATCATCGTCGACAACTACAGAGTGGTCGGTCGTGAAGGACGCGGGCGTTGGTTGGCGCGCACGAGCGCCGGGCTCCGGAGCGCGTCGCGACCGGCGCCGGCGCCATCGCCGCGCCCTGCTCCCGCCGCCGCACGAGAGCCGGCGGTCGCGGTATGACCACTGGCGCGGCCTCGTCGGCCGCGACGTACGCCCCGCCCTCGGACTTCGTGACGACGACGGAAGATCTGTCGGCGAGTCCGCTCTGGAATCACGATCTCGCGCCGACGCCGATCGAGCGACGCACGTGGTCGACGTACAACATCGCCGCGCTGTGGATCGGCATGAGCGTGGTCATCACCACCTACACACTCGCGAGCGGTCTGATCTCGCAGGGTATGACCTGGTGGCAGGCGATGGTCACGATCCTGCTCGGAAACTGCATCGTCTTGATCCCGATGGTGCTCAACGCGCACGCGGGGACGAAGTACGGCATCTCCTTCCCGGTGTTGTGTCGCGCGAGCTTCGGTGTGCGCGGGGCCAACGTCGCCGCGATGCTTCGCGCGATCGTCGCGTGCGGTTGGTTCGGCATTCAGACGTGGATCGGCGCGTTGGCGCTCCATGCACTGCTCGGCGCGGCATGGCCGGGATGGAACGATCTCTCGGGCGGCGTCGCGATCGCCTTCGCGATCTTCTGGGGGATTCAGGTCCTCGTCATCTTGCGAGGCACCGAGGGCATCAAAGTTCTCGAAAGCTGGTCCGCACCGCTTTTGCTCGGCGGTGGCGCGCTCTTGCTCGCCTGGGCGATCAGTCGTGGCGGCGGGTTCGGCCGCGTGTTGGGACAGTCGGCGACACTCCAGCAAGGACACTCGGCGTTCTGGGCGATCTTTCCCGCGGCGCTCACCGCGAACGTCGGCTATTGGGCCACGCTCAGCCTCAACATTCCCGACTTCACCCGCTACGCCAAGAGCCAACGCTCACAGATGCTGGGCCAAGCCCTGGGCTTGCCGACGACGATGACCGCGTTCGCGTTCATCGGCGTCGCGGTGACGAGCGCGACCATCATCGTCTTCGGCCAGGCGATCTGGGACCCGGTGGTGCTCGTGAGCAAGATCGGCGGCGCGGGCGTGATCATCTTCTCGGCGCTCGTCGTCCTGGCGGCGCAGTTGACGACGAACATGGCCGCCAACGTCGTCTCGCCGTCGAACGATTTCTCGAATCTGAATCCGCGACGCATCAGTTATGTCACGGGCGGGCTGATCACGGCGGTGATCGGCATCCTCATGATGCCGTGGAAATTGTACGCCGACGCGGCGGCCTACATCTTCACGTGGCTCCTCGGCTACTCGAGCTTGATGGGCGCGCTCGGCGGAATTCTCATCGCCGACTATTGGATCATTCGCAAGCAACAGCTCTCGCTGCCCGATTTGTTCAAGCTCGAGGGACGATACACGTACGATCGCGGGTTCAACTGGCGCGCGATCGCCGCGTTGATCATCGCGATCGCGCCGGTCGTTCCGGGATTCGCGCACGCGGTAACGACGCCGGGCGGAACGGTCGCGAACCCGGACGTGTTCGATCACCTGTACGCGTACGCGTGGTTCGTGACGTTTGCTCTGAGTTTCATCGTGTATCTCGCGTTGATGGCGGGCCAGAAGAAAACCTCACCGTCGCCATGACGGCACACTCTCTTCCTCTATATGCCAAGAATCGTAAAATGCGGTCTGATCCAAGCGACGCACGCGTGCAGCACGCAGGAGTCGCTCGATACGATCCGTGAAGCGAACGTTGCGAAACACGTAGAGCTCATCGAGCAGGCCGGGCGCGAAGGAGTGCAGATCCTCTGCATGCAGGAGATCTTCACCGGTCCGTATTTCTGCGCCGAGCAAACGCCTCGCTGGTACGAGGCGACGGAACGTATTCCCGACGGGCCCACGACGAAGTTGATGCAGACGCTGGCCAAGAAACATCACATGGTGATCGTCGTGCCGCTCTATGAGGAGGAGACGACCGGCGTCTATTACAACACCGCCGCGGTCATCGACGCTGATGGAACGTATTTGGGAAAGTATCGAAAGAATCACATACCCCATTGCGGCCCGGGGTTCTGGGAGAAGTTCTATTTCCGTCCCGGCAATCTTGGCTACCCGGTGTTCAAGACCAAGTACGCCGACATCGGCGTCTACATCTGCTACGATCGTCACTTCCCGGAAGGCGCGCGTGAGCTCGGGTTGAACGGCGCGGAGATCGTGTTCAATCCGTCGGCGACGGTGGCCGGGTTGTCGGAGTATCTGTGGAGGCTCGAGCAGCCCGCGCACGCCGTCGCGAACGCATTCTTCGTCGGCGCAATCAACCGTGTCGGCGTTGAAGGGCCGTGGAACATCGGCGAGTTCTATGGGCAGAGCTATTTCTGCGATCCGCGCGGCCAGTTCGTCGTCGAAGCGTCGCGCGACAAGACGGAGCTGATCACCGCCGAGCTCGATCTCGATAAGATTCGCGAGGTGCGGAACGTCTGGCAGTTCTACCGCGATCGTCGGCCGGAGACATACGGCGGACTCGTGAAGCTGTGAGGAGTTCGGCGTCCGTTCCGTGACCCGCTCCTCCCTCTACATCGACGGCCAATTCGTCGACTCGACCGCCGACACCTCGCTCGACGTGATCGACCCGTCGACGCAAGAAGTCGTCGCGCGCGTTCCCGACGGCAGCGTGGCGGACATCGACCGCGCGGTCAGCGCCGCTCGCCACGCGTTCGAATCGTCGCCGTGGAGAGATACGACCGCCCAGGAGCGTGGCCGGATCCTCTTTCGTCTCGCCCAGATCGTTCGCGATCACGCCACGGAGTGGGCCGAGCTCGAAACGCGGAATAACGGCAAGCCGATCGTCGAGGCGGAGTTCGACATCGCGGATGTCGCCACGTGCTTCGAGTACTATGGCGGACTCGCGACGAAGATTCACGGCGATGTCATCCCAGTGCCCGAGAACGCGCTGAGTCTCGCGCTGCGCGAGCCCGTCGGCGTCGCGGGACAAATCATTCCGTGGAACTATCCGCTGCTCATGGCGGCGTGGAAGCTCGCGCCGGCGATCTGCGCCGGTTGCACGATTGTGCTCAAGCCCGCCGAGCAAACGCCGCTCACAGTACTCGAGCTGGCGAAACATTTCGACGCGGCTGGGCTCCCAGCTGGCGTGGTCAACATCGTCACGGGTGCTGGCGCGACGGGTGCGGCTCTCACTGTCCACGCGGACGTCGATAAGATCGCGTTCACCGGAAGCGCCGACGTCGGGAAGATGATCATGCGCGCCGCGTCGGACACGCTGAAGAAGATTTCCCTCGAGCTTGGCGGCAAGTCGCCCAACATTCTGTTCGCCGACGCCGACTTCGAGGCGAGCGTCGATGGCGCGTTGTTCGGGTTGTTCATCAACCAAGGCGAAGTCTGTTCGGCGGGGAGTCGCATTCTCGTCGAGCGATCGATTTATCGCGACGTGCTCGACGCGATGGTCGAGAAGGCGCGTGGCATTCGGCTCGGGCCAGGCTTGGATCGTGCGACGAAGATGGGACCGGTCGTGAGCCGCGAGCAGTTCGATCGCGTGCGTGCGTATCAGGACATCGGCAAGTCGGAGGCGAAGCTCGCCCTCGGGGGCGGGCGCGCGCGCGGATCCGATTTAGATCGTGGGCTGTTCATCGAGCCGACGATTTTCTACGACGTCGACAATGGCGCGCGTATCGCGCGAGAGGAGATTTTCGGACCCGTGGCCGCCGTGATTCCGTTCGACGATGAGGAGGATGCGATTCGCATCGCGAACGATTCTCCGTACGGCCTCGCCGCCGCGGTCTGGACGCGGGACATCTTCCGGGCGCTGCGAACCGTGAAGCGTCTACGCGCCGGCATCGTGTGGGTGAATCACATGCAGCCGACCTTCGTCGAGGCACCATGGGGCGGTTATAAGCAAAGTGGCATCGGCCGAGAGTTGGGAAGGTGGGGCGTGGAAGAGTACCTGCAGGTGAAGCAGGTTCACATCAACCTCAACGAGCAGCCGATCGGTTGGTATTGAGGCGCGGTCGCCGCTCGCCGCGTTGTTGGATGCCGCGGACCACGGCGAGAACACCTGGCGGCGGCCTGCGCAACCCTGGCGCCGAAGTTTCGACGGTCGTACCGTGGATGCATGTGGAGACGCACAGTCACCCTCGCGACGGTGCTGGTATCCGGATGCGGCTTGCGCCATCGCCCGGCGGCTCCGGAGCCGGCGCGCGGCCCTGCGCTCGACAGCCTGTTTCGCCTCGACGAGTCGCGCGGCGACACGGTGATCGCGCGCGGCCCCGTCGAAGGGATGCTTGCCCTGCTCGGTCAGGACGTCGTGTATCTTCGCGCGGGCGCACCGGCAGTGTATGGTCGCGAGGGGGCGCGTGTGCTCTTTGCCGCCGGTTCTGGTGCGACGACGCTCAGCGTGGCATGGCAACCGGTGGGCGGCGGCGTCTCGGACGACCTCGAGTCGGCGTACACCTATGGGTTCGTCGCCCGACTTCCCCAACCCAAAGCCCCGCTTCGATTCGAGCGATACATCGCGTATTGGCAGCGCGACGGCCAGCGCCCGTGGCGCATTGAGGCGTACTCCGAAGTGGGCTCAGCGCCAGCGGGCGAGGGCAATTTGACGGCGGAGCAGATCACGCCGCCGGTCCGGCGGCTCTCCAAGCCAATCGATGAGGCCACGGCGCAGGTCCGTTCGGCGGACAGCCTCTTTTCCGATCTCGCTTATCGAATGGGGACTGGATTCGCGTTCTCGAATACCGCGGCGGACAACGGGGTGGTGTTCGGGAATCCACAACTCGTGGTCGGCCCGAACGCGATCCGCGCGTTTTACGCCGGCCAGGAACCGTCGACATCGCTTACCTGGCGTCCTGTCTACACCGTCGTGGCTTCGTCACGCGACCTCGGGTTTACCGTGGGAGAGTACATCGCGACAGGTCGCGGAGCCTCCGGCGCCGCGGTGCAGCGATTCGGGAAGTACCTCACCGTGTGGACGTTGCAGCGAGACGGCACGTGGAAATTCGTCGTCGACGGCGGCAACTCGACGCCGGCGCGAGAGTCGCAGAAGTAGACTCCGTCTGCGGGTCACCAGTCGCCGCGTTTCTCTCCCTGCCGGTAGGCGCGAAGCAACGTGTACGAGACGCCACCATACGTGATGAGGTACGCGCCCCACTTGAAGACCTGGGCCCACCCTGCGTCGGTCGTGTGGAAGGCGAACGCGTAACAGAACAGACCGAGCGCCGCCCACATCAGACAGAGGAGTCCCGACCGAATCATCGCCCAACGCCGATCGCGCTCCGCCGCATGGTGTTCCGCGGCACGCTTGACCTGCATCTCCTCGTAGAGGCGCTTATTCATCGGCATTGGCGTTTCGTACCGGAGATGGGGATGCAGGTTCCAAGAACCCAGGGTTGAGGGTGGAGGGTGGAGGGTGGAGGGGAGGATGGATCAAACCGTCGGCGAAGCCGACGGTGTGATCTTTTGAAGCATTTGGATGTGGATCGCGGCGGAGTGACGGTACTGGTTGCCGCACGGGCGCTCATGTTGAGGCATGCTTTCCAATGACGAGCCGATACGAAACCACCGCGACCTCATCGTATGGCAAAAGGCGATGCTGCTGCGGCGCCGTGTACATCTCATCGTTGCCGCCTTGCCAAGAGAGGCTCGGTGGGACATCGGGCGGCAAGCCGAACGCGCGGCGTTATCGATCCCCTCAAACATTGCCGAAGGCCATTCGCGACCGTCGCGGCGGGACTATCGACAGTATCTGTCCATCGCGCGGGGCGAGAACGGCGAGCTCGATACCCAGCTGCGCGCGATCGGCGAAGATTTTCCGGATGCGGGCGATACCGAGGAAGCCCTTTCCCTGGTCGACGAAATCTCGCGAATGTTGATGGCCATGATCAAAAAACTCTAACCAACGACATCCAACGAAGACGGGGCAACAGCGCGAAGCGCTGTTGCCCCGACACCTCCCCTCCACCCTCCACCCTCCACCCTGCTTTCCTAGGGACGATCCTTGAACATCGCATTGAGTTGCGTGTGCTTCGTGTCGAGCGGAATCGGTCGGCCGTCGATGAACAGATACTTCGTGTCTGTCTTCGCCTCGAGGATGTCGCCCGTCGTCACGACCACGTTCGCCATTTTCCCCACGTCGAGCGATCCCATCTTGTCGCCCACGCCGAAGATCTGCGCCGGCCAGAGCGTGACCGCTTTGAGCGCGTCGGTTTTCGACAGGCCGTTGGCAGCGGCCATGCCGGCGTTGTACGGCAGCGTTCGGATCTCCGAGCCGCGATCACCCGTGGAGATCGCGAACTGCACGCCGGCGGCGGCGAGCTTGGCGGGGATGGTGTAGTTGATGTCGTACGGATCGTCTTCGCGCGATGGCAGATGCATCACCGCCGTCACGACGACCGGAACGTTGTGTTGTTTGAGAAATGCCGCAACGCTCGGCGCTTCCTGGCCGCCGAGGATAATCGGCTTGAGATGCATCTCTTCGGCGAACGTGACCGCGTCACGAATGTCGTTGGCCCGATCGGCCGGGAAGATTACGGGCATTTGCCCATTGAGGGCGGGAAGCATCGACTCGAGCACGACGTCATGCGCGGGGCGGGGGATCGACTTGTCCTTCGCGTAGGCCGCCTGCGCTCTACCATACGCTTCGCCGTCGCGCAGCATCGCGCGCAGCGAATCCATCTGCAGCTGACGCGTGCGGCTCGCGTCGGCCGGGTTACCCTGTTGTGCCGCCGCGCGCGCGAAGCCGCGGCCGCCGAATCCGGAGCGCGGCAACTCGATGACGAGCGCGGCACGCGGCACGACCGCCATCTTCGGCGGCGTATCGCCGGCGAGATTGATCAGCGCCGCCTGTCCCGACATGATGCCGCCTGTCGGACGCGAGACGACGGTGGTGATGCCGACGACGCGCGCCACACCGACGTGCGCGCTGTGCGGATCGATGCCGTAGAACGCCTGCGCGTTTGGATTGAACGAGCCGACCTCTGAAATGTCGACCGTCGCCACAGCGCCCTGTCCGATCTCCGAGAGCCCGACGCTCGATCCCGTCTCGATCATGCCCGGATAGACCAGCAACCCGCTGGCGTCGATTACCTGTGCGCCGGCCGGGGCCTGAACGTTCGCGCCGACGGCGGTGATCTTCCCACCGCTGATGACGATGGTTCCGTTGGGGATGTCCGCGCCACTCACCGTGATGATGCGACCGCCGCGGATGGCGAACGTGCCCTGCGGGCCCGGCGGCGGATTGAACGATCCCAACTGGGCCCCGAGCGTGAATGCCGGAACGGCGCACAGGCCGATCGCGAGCTTACGACGAATCGTCATTGCAAGAATCCTCATGGGAGCACCGGCGTCGGCCGTCGCCCGCGGTCCGCGGCCTCGAGCGCTGCGCGCTCTTTGGCCATCTGTTCGCGCATCGCGAGATCGCGCTTCTTGTCGAAGAAGATCTCACCGTCGATGAACGTCGTCTCGGCACTCGAGTAGACGCTGAGTGGATCGCCGCTCCAAACGACGACGTCGGCATCCTTGCCGACCTCGATCGATCCCACGCGGTCCTGCACGCCGAGCTGCAGGGCGCCGTTGTAGGTGATCGTCTTGAGCGCTTCGTCCTCGGTGAGACCGCCGTAGCGCATCATCTTCGCCGCGTCGATGTTGAGGCGCCGGGCGCGCTCGTCGGAGTCGGAGTTCACCGTCGCCACGACGCCGTGATGCATGAGGATCGCCACGTTGTAGGGAATGGCGTCGTACGCCTCGACCTTGTACGACCATTCGTCGGCGAAGCTCGACAATCCTGTCCCCGCTTGAGAGATCTCGGAAGCGATCTTGTATCCCTCGAGACCGTGCTGCAGCGTCTTGACCATGAAGCCGAACTCCTTGGCGACGTTGAGCAGCATCAACATCTCGTCGGCGCGATAGGAGTGCGCGTGGACGAATCGCTTGCCTTCGAGCACCTCGACGAGCGGGTCGAGCTCGAGGTTGTGTTCCGGCGGCACGAGGCCCTTCTCGCCCTTGGCGACGCGCGCATTGTAGTCGTCCCACGTGGCCTTGTAGTCGCGCGCGCGGGTGAACGCGTCACGCAGCACCTCTTCTTGCCCCATGCGCGTCGCCGGATATCGAAGCGGACGTCCCTGCGCTTGCGCCGCCTGCTGCCCGTTCTTCTGCGTGACATTCTCGCCGAGGGCAAACTTGATGCCCGGTGGCGCGGCGGTGAACACCATCTCGTCGACTGGGCGGCCCCACTTGAGCTTCATCACCGCGTTCTGTCCGCCGATTGTGTTCGCCGACCCGTGCAACACGTTGATCGACGTGACGCCGCCCGCGAGCTGGCGATAGATGTTCACGTCGGTCGGGTTAAGCACATCGTGAATACGTACCATCGAGGTCACGGACAACGATCCCTCGTTGATCGCGTCGGCCATCGAGTGCGAATGCGGATCGATGATGCCGGGCATCACGTACTTCCCCGACGCATCGATCACCTGCGCACCGGCGGGTGCCGTCAGGTTCTTCCCGATCTGCGCGATCTTGCCGTTCTGCAGCAGGAGATCGGTGTTCTCGAGCTTCCCTTTGGTGACGGTGAGGACCGTCGCATTCTTGATCAGCGTCGGGCCGGGCTTTGCCGGCGCGACGGGTTGCTGGGCGCCCGCGGCCGTAGCCGTCATGATCATGGCCGCGAGGAATAATCGTCTCATGTCAATTCTCCAATCGTCAAGTATCAGCACGCACGGTTCTCATCCTGATGCACGTTGTCATCCTGATGCACGTTGTCATCCTGATGCACGTTGTCATCCTGAGCGCAGCGAAGGATCTCGGGTGCTCACCGCAGGTGTTGGCGGTCTTCCTCTGCGCCCGGTTCCCGATGCGGCATCCGGTCGTGTTCCGATGAACGTGCCTTGCGGATGACCCACTACGGCGACCGTGCCCCGAATCACGTTGCCGTTGATCGTCCCGGTGAATCTCGCCTCCTCCGTACCAGCGGCCATCGTCACCGACGCCGTGAATTGCAGCTCGCCGTTGGCGCCGATCGACCCATTAGAAATCTGTGAACTGCCGAGCGCGCCTTGGATTGTGCCGCGAAGCTGATCGCCGGCTTGTTGCAGGGCGAGCGTGACGGACTTCTCGCCTTCGTCCGACGTCACGGTGATCGTCCACGTCCCGCCGGCAACCGATCCGGCCCCGTTCGCGTTCGCCGGGGCGTGCACTTCGATCGGCGCGCCATCGACGAAGACCTGTGTTACGCGACCGCTGAACAAGTCGCCGCGCGTGATCGTCAAATTCGCGATCTTGCCAGTCTCGATCGTCCCGAGACGATCGCTCACACCGAGAATCTCGGCCGGCGACAACGTCAGCGCGCGGATCGTCTGCTCGGCAGAGAGACCGCCTTCGGAGGTTCGGCCGGCGTTGGCGAGGAAGTCGGCCCAGTTGGTCAGACCACCGTCTTCGAACGCGAACTTGACGCCGGCCTGGGCGAGCTTGCCCGCGAGCTTCGGCGCCTCGACGCGCGCGCGAAGGACCCGGATCGGTTCGGGGTCGGCGTCGGGTGATGCTTGCGGGCGTCGTGGAAAATTGAGCGAGATGAGAACGGGAACGTTCTCGGCCTTGAGGCGCGTCGCGACCTTGTCGGCCTCTTCGCCGCCCGCGATGATGGGACGGACGTTGAACTCCTTCGCCAGGTCGAGCGCGCGCTCGATTTCTCGTTCCGACGACGCTTCCATGACGACCGGTATCTGCCGCGACAGCACTGGCTGCAGGGCGTCGAGTGACGGATCGATCTCCGGGCGATGCATCCCGCGAGGATTCTTCGCGTAGGCAGCCTGGTCGGCGCCGTAGTGCTGGGCGTCGAGCAGCATTTGGCGCAACGCGGAGAACACGCCGAGCAGCGAGTTGGGGTACCCGCCGCCGCGCTGGGGGGTGAATCCGATGTGTTCCGCGACCGGCGCCTTGACGATCATCGCCTGCGCGCTCGAGCCGCCCAGATTGACGACCGCGGCGAGGCCTCGGAAAATGCCGGTTGTCGGCACGCTCTGGACGGCCGTGATCCCGGCGCTCTGAGGCCCGGCGAACGCCTCAGGATCCGGATGCACGAGGTCCACTGCGGTGAGCTCTGGCTGGAGTCCGATTGGATGGAGAGAGTTTGGTGCACCTGCAGGCGTGCCTGCCTGCGCCGGCGCGGCCCCCCGCGCGGCGGCGCCACGTCCGCCGCGACCGGCTGCCGCGGCGGCAGCGGCCTCACTCGCCAGGCCAAGACTCGAGTTTGCGTCGATCAGGCCGGGGTAGACCGTGAGCCCGTTTCCGTCGATGACGCGAGCGTCGCCCGGAACCGGAACGGACGCGCCAACGGCGGTGATGACGCCGTTGCGCACGACGACCGTGCCGCGATCGATCGAGGGGCCGGCAACCGTGATGATTTTAGCATTAGTGATCGCATACACGTTCGGCGCATTGCGCTCGCGCTGAACACCGATCTGCGCGCCGCCGGATGCTGGGAGGCCGATGCCGACGATGCACGCGAGCATCGTTCCCGCCAGAAAGCCGCGAATCTGCATTGCGGAGGTAGCTCCTCGCCTGATGGTACGTTGCTGAACGAGTGGGTGGGCGTGCGCGACAGGTCCGCGCGCCGGCGGAATATCCGGGCCCAGTGCGGCGCTGTCAAAACACGTTGCCGACACGAGAGCGGGTGCTGGTGTGAGATCTATGGGATCGATTACTTTACGACGCAAGCGCCCTCAGCGTTGAAGCTGTCGCGCCGGCCACAAGTTTGGTCGACCAAATCGCGCTCTATTCGGAGATTCGCATGCATCCACGGCGTCTGTTGATTGTGGTGTTCGCAGGATCCGTCGTCGCAGCATCAAGCGGCGGGTTGGCCGCGCAAAGCCCGGGAAACGTAGAGATCGGTGGTTTCGGACAATTCACGCGCACTGACGCGGCGTGGCAGGTGAAGAATGGCTGGGGCGGCGGCGGCCGGCTCGGTGTGTTTTTGACATCCCACTTGGAGCTCGAGGCGGCCGCGAGCTTCTCAAGCTTCACGAATGAGCCGCCGCGCGCAGCAGGGAGCAGCTCGGAGCAGACGTTCAACGGCCAATTTACGTACAACATTCCGTTCGGCGCCGGCGGCCACACGCATCACTTGTTGCTCGAAGCCGGTGCGGGCGCCCAGCGATTCGCCAGCCACAATGACTTTTCCGCTCCACTCGGCGGTGGCCTGCGCATTGGGCTGAGCGATGCCGTCGCGCTGCGATTCGACGGAATCGTCGAATACGTCGAAAATCCGACGGCGACGACGTTCAATTTTCCGGTCGGCGTCGCCGTGAATCCGAAGGCCGCGCGATCGACGAACCTCGAGCTGCGGGCGGGGCTGAGCTTCATGCTCGGCAATCACAAGCCGCCGCCCCCCGCGCCGGCACCGGTCGCTGTTGCACCGCCGCCGCAACGTGAGGCGCCGCCGCCACCCCCGACGCGCCAGGAGCCACCGCCACCGCCCGATCGCAGTGGTATCGTTCGCGACTCGCTCGCCGCGGTGACCCGCGCGCGTGAGGCCTTGTTGGCGAAGGTGTACTTCGACTTCGACCGTTCAGAGCTGCGCGACGACCAGCGTGCGATACTCGACGCGAAGGTCCCGGTCCTCCGCGCCAATCCCGGCGTCAAGATCCGCATCGAGGGCAATGCCGACGAGCGCGGCTCCGACGAATACAACCAGGCGCTCGGCATGCGTCGCGCGCAGACGACGCGGAAGTATCTGATCGACAACGGCATCGACGCGAGCCGAATCGACATCTCGAGCAACGGGGAGGAGCGGCCCGTCTGTCAGGAGCACAACGAGGCGTGCTGGCAGCAGAATCGCCGGGACGAGTTTGTCATTGTCACAGGCGGCGAGACGTTGATCGCGCCGCGCTAGGTCCGGGCGAGAATACAAGCGGCAGCAAAAGCGCTCAGTCCTCAGCATGCCCAAGCTAGAGCTATGGCAGCAGCTCTAGTCCTAAGTGCTGAGGGCTGACACTCTGGAACCGGGCCGTGGGCAGGGGGATTCGTCGGCATATCACTGAGCTTGCCGTTTTCCCTCTGTCCAGGACACCACCGATGAAGAATGGCGCAACAACTCTGATACTCGCGGCGGCGATCGTTGCCCTGGCCGCCTGCGGAAGCGACGACACGACCGCGCCGGTCTCGAAGATCGTGACGTTCAAGGCGACGCTAACCTCGTCAGCCGAGGTGCCGCCGACTAACTCGAGCGGCACGGGAACATTCACCGCGACGTTGGACACGTCAACAAACGTCTTCACGTACGACGTCGCGTTCAGCGGTCTCACGACGAACGTGACTCTGGGCCACATCCACGGTCCGGCATCGGCGACAGCAACCGCGAGCCCGATTTTGAACTTTGCATCGCTGCCGGGGGCGACTTTCACAATCGGAGCCACCAGCGGCACTGCTCACGGGACAGCGGTTCTCACGTCGGCCACGCAAATCAACGCGAACGTCAATGGTGATTCCCTCAAGAAACTGCTGTTCGCCGGACTGACGTATGCGAACATCCATACGACCGCAAACGGCGGTGGGGAAATTCGAGGTCAGATCACCAAGCAATGATTGCATGACGCCCTCATGACGCTTCGGCATTAGTCTCTCGCCGTTCGGCGAGCGAAGCGAGCAGGAATCAGCGAGGGCACGGCCCCGAAGCGGTCGTAGGATTGCGGCACAAAAAGCCCCGCGCAAAATGCGCGGGGCTTTTCGCAATCCGGCGGACCGTCAGCGCGATCAATAGATGTAGACTTTCGTCCCGACGGGAACGTGCTCGTACAACCACTCGATGTCTTCGTCGCGCATGCGCACGCAGCCGTGCGTCGCGGCGAGGCCGATCGACTCCTTGTATGGGGTTCCGTGAAGCAGATATCCGTCGCCGAGCAGCAGGCGATATTTCCCGAGCTCACCCTCGACCTTGCGATTCTTCGATCCCATGGGCGGAACGAAGAGCGTGTTGTCGAACACGATATGCTCGTCGGTCGGCAACTCGGCGAAGTCGCCCCGCTCGATCACACCGGCCACTCCGTTCTTCATCGTCAGCCTGCGGCCGTCGGATAACTTGACTGGCTGGCCGTTGATCAAGTGGCCGAGCTTGAGGCCGTACTCCTGGGCGGTCTCGGCGTACAACCACTCGGGTGGCTGCCAGATCGGATCAGCTTCTTTGCCGAGGACGGTCCGCACGCCGCGGGGCGTGTCGAATCTCCATTCTTGCTTGCCGAAGTCGAGCTTCGTGCCCTTTGCCACGGCGACGGGTGCGCTCAGAACCGTGTCTCGACCGATGATCGCCCAGAGGTGCCGGTCCTGAAGCGACACGACGAGTCGGAAGCCGGACGCCTTGGAGGCAACGGCGCGATTGCGTGCCCAAGACAGGCTATCCGCCCGCGAGTCGAATGAATAGGTGACGCGAGGCGCCGCCTCGGCGAGCGAGTCGCTTGCGTCCGCGCTACCGCGCCGCGCCGACAGGTCGCTTTGCGAGGCCTGAAAACCCTGGGCGGACGCGGGCGCGGCGAGGATCGCCGTGGCGGTCGCGAGGGTTGCAAGATTTCGATGGAGTCGACTGCTGCTCATCGGGAGGGGTCCTACAGAAGAAAAACGATAAAGCGCCGGATGACGTTCGCGCGCTGTGCGTGCCGTCACAATACGCTAGATCTGTTCCAAGTGAGACGCCGTGTCATGAAGGTGTGTAATATAAAAACAAAACAGCGCGGCAGGCTGACCG
>Ga0070708_100000101_pt1 | contig 56548 bp, 44 predicted proteins | sample KBSK5503metaG_FD_65469 | JGI IMG/M metagenome (GOLD analysis project Ga0070708, IMG submission 65469) | Corn, switchgrass and miscanthus rhizosphere microbial communities from Kellogg Biological Station, Michigan, USA - KBS K5-50-3 metaG | ecosystem: Host-associated > Plants > Roots >... | reverse complement strand
GTCATGTCGGACAGCGATTCGTCGACGACGAGGAGATCGTGGTTTGCGAGTCGCGCCAACTCGAGGCCTTGCGCGCCGGAGCGTGTGTGCGCGACGACGTAGCCGCGCTGCTGGAAGACGCTCTCCAAAGCCCTACTCATCCAATCGTCACTGCAGGCAATCAGCGCAAGCGGCGGACGTTCAACGGGCAACTGCATTGAGCCTCCTCTTCGGTAGCCCGACTTGCCTGGCGCTCATGGAGCGCTTTAGCCTCGTAGCTTTGCGTCACCACCTTTCGATGGTTTTGCCGGTTTTCGGAGGTGCCCAACCTGTCCCGGAACGAGCCGTAACAGGCTGCGCAGGGTCTATTTTTCAGACGATTGAAACGGGTTTGGGTTACCAGGAAGCACTAATGGTCACAGCGCGTGCAGCGCGGCGGATAGGCTTCTAACTTATTGAGTTGTAAGGAGTTACTGCAGAATGGGGAGTGCGAGCACGAACGAAAAGCGGGTTCCCTCGCTGCCGCTGTCCACCTGGAGCGTGCTGCCCATCGCCTCGACCAGCGTGCGCACGATCGCCAGGCCAAGACCGGCGCTCGAGAAGCGCAGCTTGACACCCTCGGGCGGGAAACCGTAGCAAAGGCGCTCCAGCACTTCGTCCGGAATGCCGGGCCCCGTGTCTTCGACCCAGAACTCCACGTGATCACCGGAGACTTCGCTGCATCCCATCGCCACCGAGCCGGCGTCGGTGTAGCGAATGGCGTTGGACGTGAGATTCAATAGCGCCTGCTGAATCGCCGACGCGTGGCCGAGTCGCGCATCGTTTTCCGGGAATTCCATACCCAGTGGGATTCCCTTCTCCTCGCACATGGGCTGCACTATCGAGCTAACGGAGTGCATTGTCTCGCCGACTGAGAACGGCATGGGTTGACCCTGCACGAGACCGTCACCCCGCGCAGCGGCGATGAGATTGGAGACGGTGGTGCTGAGGCCAAACGCGGCGCCGTAAATCAGTCCGAGCTGTCGCTCGCGAACCGGATTCGACATCGTGCGCTCGGCGTGTCGCAGCGCGTCGACGAGGAGCAGGATCGAGCAAAGCGGCGACCGAATATCGTGCGCGATGGCCACCACCGCGTCAGCGCAATCTGCTCCCGTTAACCGCGAGATGAATTTTCCGCGGTCGGTTCTACGCCAAGCTTCTTCCGCCTCGTCGAGCTTGAGCAGCGTGCGAATCACTTCGTTCGCGTTCAAATCGGGTGTTGTCGCGAGCGCGGCGAGAAAGTTCACCTTCAGCGTCGACACGTACTCGCGCGCGATCACGGGTGGCACGGGAGTCGGATCCTGCGCCTTGCTGCGCAGACCGGCTATCAGCCAGCTCATTACTTCATTCAGGCGCTCACGAACTTCGACCCGCGCCTGCTTGGTGCCGTGGGCTATTGCGGTTGCCGTGTGATCCGCGGCCGATTCGAGGGCGTGGATCAGTGCGGCGACTGTTGGAGACCAGACTATGGGGGACGGCGGAGAATCTCCGTCGTTGCGACTGGGCGCGGCGCGGCTCCCGGAAGACTGGAACGGCGAGTAGTCCTGGAAGTCCTGCGTTGATGATGCTGACTTTGTTGCAGCGGGGTCCATCTGCGCCATGCGCTCTCCGTCGCGGGTGACCCACTCGCCGGACGCCCATCTTAGGGGGAAGTCCTGACAAGGTCAATAGCCCCTTGTACGTAATGGCAAGGCGTTACGTTGAGACGGAGTTGTTTCACTGGGTGAAACGCTAGTTTGCCCGATCAACTGGCAATTAGGCAATCAATGCGGCGGAGCCGTCCGGTTAGAAGGCTGCAAATCATCGAAGCCAACGACAGCCACGCCGTCCCCCGACGTTGGAACCGAGGCGAGGGCGCTCTCTGCACGGTGCACCAGCTCGTTTAGGTCGAGCTTCGCCGCCGCCAGATCTGATACTGCGCAGTATCCCGCGCGTAGTCGTACCGCCGTACCCAATCTTCTTTTTCCGGAGGACGAGTCGAGCTCGCGCTGCAGGCGTGCGACGAGAAGACGCGCACCCGCGGCATCGGTGTCGGGCGCCAGAACCGAGAGCTGAGAATCGCCAGTCTTTGCCACGACATCAGACTTTCTGGCTTGCTCGCGCACGAGATGGGCAACGTCCGCGAAGGCCCCAGCGTCGTCAATCTTTCGGGCCTGCGCCGAGCCCTCGCCCGCAGGCTGCGGCGAGAATGCGAGACATGCAAATGGCTCGTGCTTTCTTAACGCGCGCGCGCCGAGTTGTTCGGCGACCTGGTAAAGCCCGAACTGAGTGTAGAGGCCGCTGGCGTCCATGAGCGTCTTCGATTCCGCAACCGCGTGCTGCTCTCGCGCGCGCAGAAATGTGGAGAGCTTGAGGAACAGGCCATCGACATCGAGTGGCAGATGGCAGTATTCCCACGCGCCCGCTGCGTAGGCGGCGGTGCGACTGGGCAGGGTGCTATGTGCCGCCGATATGATCACGATCGGAGTCGCGTGATCGAAGATCGGGTCGTCTCGCAATGCTGCGCAGACGTCGACGCCTTTGAGATCTTCCATCCTCTCATCCAGTATCAGCACGTCGAAGTTACCGCCGCGCGCCAGCTTGAGCGCCTGCTTGCCGGAGCCAGTCCGCGTGACTTCGTACCGCTTCTCCATGAACACGCTCTCCAGCGAGCGGGCCAACCACTCGTCGGAACACCCAATGAGGGCGGTGAGCTTGTGCGCGAACGTCGGGTTCATGATGTCGCAATAACCGCCGGCGGGAGCTGTGTGGGTCTGAGGCTCGGCGCGGTTCCATGTCGGTGGGCCGCCGCACCACTGTGGGCGAAGCTGGCGCGGGCGCGCTCGACGTACCAATCGAGGGCTTCAGCCAATCCCTGCTCGACATCGTGCGACGGCTCAAAAGCAAGCATTTGCCTCGCCTTGTCGATCGATGCGCAGGAATATCTGATGTCGCCGGCACGAAACGGGTCGTACTGCGGTACAGCGTGTGAAAAACGCGACTCTTTCAGGGCCAAACGCTCAAGCATCATCTGAAAAAGCCGATTCAGCGTTACCGATTCGGCGCAGGCGATGTTGTACGCTTCGCCGGTTGCTGCCGCATTTTGCACTGTCGCAGCCAGCAAATTCGCTTGAATTACGTTGGCGATGTAGCAGAAGTCGCGCGTGGTTTCGCCGTCGCCAAAAATGCGACAGCGCTCTCCTCTGAGCAGGCTCGCGATCCAGCGCGGTATAACCGCGGCGTAGGCACCGGCGGGATCCTGACGTCGGCCAAACACGTTGAAGTAGCGCAGCCCGATCGACTGTAGTCCATAACTCGTTTCAAAAGCGAGGGCGTAAATCTCATTGGTCGACTTGCTGGCGGCGTATGGTGATAACGGTCGCCCCAGGCAATGCTCGATCTGCGGGTGCTCTTGAGTGTCACCGTAAACCGCGCTCGAGGACGCGTAAACGAAGCGCTTGACGCCGGCATCCTTTGCCGCGACAAGCATGTTGACGAATCCGTCGACGTTGACCGCGTTGGTTCGGAGGGGGTCGTCCATCGACCAGGGAACGGAGCCGAGCGCCGCGTGATGAAGTACGTAGTCGGCGCCTGCGCAGACGGAGCGGCAGGTCTCGAGATCGCGGATGTCTCCCTCGAGCATCCGAAAGCGCGCTGTCCCCTCGAGGTCCCGCTCAAGAACGTCGTCGAGATTTGCACGATGTCCAGTCGAGAAATTATCGACACCGATAACTGTCTGGCCAAGTGCCAGCAGCTCTTCGAGAAGGTTCGAGCCGATAAATCCTGCAACGCCAGTAACGACCCAGGCCTTTGGCGCTGAGAGAAGCTTTTCGCGAAGAATGCGATACGATGCGGAGATCACGAGCTCACAGTGGACGAGTACCCGCCGAGCCGATTCAGAGCGGTCGTGTGCGGGAGCACAGCCGCCCGATCATGCGCGCCGCATCCGCGGCATCCTTTGCCCCGGCCAAAGCATCTTCCATTCCCACCACGCCCAAGACTGTGCTGCGTCTAAGTCATGTTTCTACAGGTCTTTATCAGCACGGTGAAAAGCCTGGGTGCGTGGCCCGCCACTGCGTTGTCGCGGTATTGCCCCAGTCCTGTGGTAGTTGGACCACAACCGATACACGCGTTTTCTAATTGCGTGACGGGGGGCGTCGTTCGAGCGTCTCATGATATAGCACGACGAACCCTACAGAAGCAGGAATGAAACTGCTTCGACAGTCGTAAGAAGGGACGCTGCTCAGAGCAAAGCCGTCGAAAGACGGTGACGCAGAGCCACGGGGCTAGAGCGGGTTTCCGCGAGGCCAGCCGAGCCGCCAGCGAATCCGACAATCGGTCGGTGCCGCGGCGGCTTTTTTGTCGTCCGGCAGTCCGGTGCCGCTTCAGCTAATGGAGGCCCGCTCTCATGCCGTCTATATTCGCATTCTCCAAACGCATCGCAAACCGTTCAATGTGGCTTGTTCTCTTGCCGGGACTGGTCGTGTGCTCGGGAGAAAAGTCGACCGGTAACATGGCGCAACCTGGCGCAGTCTCCGATCTCGCCGTGACTGCCGTTGCCGACACATCCGCCACACTCGCCTTCACTCAGGTTGACAACGGCAACGGACAAGCCGCCAGCTACGAGGTGCGCTACGCCCCGGGAACAATCTCTTGGAGCTCGGCCGCTCCAGTTGCGAGCGGCACCTGCGCCAGCCCCTTAACCGGAACTGTGGTGGGCGGCACACTCACGTGCACTGTGCTCGGTCTTTCGGCATCGACGGATTACGACTTCCAGGTGACTGCTTTCCGTGGAACGCTCAATGTGAACGCTGTCTTCGGCGTTCTTTCGAATGTCGCCCGGGGATCTACCACTGCCCACGTGACGACCGTCACCGTCGCGCCTGCATCTGCGTCGATAGCTGTCGGCGCGGCGCTGACCCTGTCGGCGACCGTGAAGGATGGACAGGGGAATGTCATGACGGGCCGCAACGTCAATTGGTCGACGAGCAACTCCGGCGTGGCAATTGTGGATGCGAACGGTGTCGTGACAGGCGTTGCCGCGGGTTCCGCAACAATCACTGCGACGTGTGCAGGAAAATCGGGTAGTTCCGCTGTCACGGTGACTTCAGCGTCTCCGCCCCCGCCGGTCGTCACTACGGTCACGGTGTCACCCTCGACAGCATCAATAGCTGTCGGTGCGACCGTGGCGCTCTCGGCGACTGTCAGGGACGGTCAAGGCAATGTCATGGTCGGGCAGAGCATCACCTGGTCCACCAGCGACGCAACTGTCGCGAGTGTGAGCGCGAGTGGTGTGGTAACGGGTAGTGCGGCAGGGGCTGCGACGATTACTGCGACGAGCTCTGGGAAGAGTGGTACATCGAGCATCACGGTAAGTGCGACTCCTCCGAGCGGCGGAACATTACTTTTCGCGGAGAACTTCGAAGACGCCAACCTTGCATCGCGCGGCTGGTACGACAACACCAGCGTGCTGCTTTCGGCAACTGAGCACATTGCCGGCAGTGCTAGCTCAGCGCAATACAGATTCCTTGCTGGTGCGACCACCCCGACTAGTGGTGGTTCGCAACGCCACAAGTTCGCCCCGTCCAACTCTTTCTACGTCAGCTTTTATGTGAAATACAGCACCAACTGGGTGGGCTCGGGCAAGGCATATCATCCGCACGAATTCTATACCTTGAGCACTTTGGACGGAGACTACGACGGACCATCGCAGAACTACCTCGACGTTTATGTCGAGCACAATTACCAGAACGGCGGAAGGCCGCGTATAGAAATTCAGGACAACAAATCCGTCAATTACAGTTACGGGGCACTGCCGAACAACCTGGTCGGCGTTACGGAAAACCGTTCAGTCGGCGGGTGCAACGGGGTGGTTGAAACGAACATCTATTCCGACTGCTTCAACTTCGGCTCGTATTGGTACAACGCCAAGGAGCTTACCGGTCCCGTCGTGTTCCAGCCTGATCCCGGCCCGGGGTACAAGAGTGACTGGAATTTTGTCGAGGCGTATTTCCAGTTGAACACGATCGTAAACGGCGTAGGGATGGCAGACGGCGTCGTCCAATACTGGTTCAACGGCGCGTTGATCCTCGACCGCCACGACATTCTGTTCCGAACGGGAGCCCATCCGACCCTGCAGTTCAACCAGTTCCTGATCGCACCGTACATGGGAGACGGGTCTCCGGTCGATCAATCGATGTTCGTCGACAACCTCAGACTGGCGACTGGTCGCATCCCCTGATGGCGTGATCAATCTCCGCCCATCGCGCAGGAGAGACCGTGTCACGCTCGCAACGCTATGAGCAGCTGACGATAGACGGTCGGCGTTTTCTGCGCGATCAGCGGAACAGGTTGTATCTCAGTATATGAAAGAGTGCAGCCATCCCATCCCGCCAGGTAATTTTCTTTCCTTCCTGGTAGGTTCGACCGGAGTAGGAGACCGGGACCTCAAAGATTCGTGCATTAACCCGAGCGAGACGCGCGGTTATCTCCGGCTCAAATCCGAACCGCTCCGATCGTAGCTGCAGCTGCCGGGCGAGGTCCCCCCGGACTGCTTTATAGCAGCACTCCATATCGGTCAGGTTCAGATTGCTGAACATGTTGCTGAGGGTCGTCAGCAGGCCGTTACCAACCGAGTGCCAGTAATAGAGCACGCGATGCGTGCCGCCGAGGAATCGCGAACCGAAGACCGCATCTGCTTTTCCCTGCAGTAGGGGTTCGAATAGTACTGGCCAGTCCGACGGTGAATACTCGAGATCAGCGTCCTGAACGATCACGATATCCCCTTGACTCGCGGATATCGCTGCCCTCACCGCCGCTCCTTTTCCGCGATTGTTCTTTTGATAGATCGCTTGATTGATTCTCGCGTCGCTCAGCAAACGAGCGAGAATTTCACGAGTGCCATCGGTGGAGCAGTCGTCGACGCAGATTATCTCCATTCGATAAGGTGCGGCCCGGACACGGTCCACAATTTCCGCGACAGTTCCCGCTTCGTTGTAGACGGGAATGAGAACGGAGACTAACACGTCTGTGTTTTTTTGAGGCGCTGGTGGTGCGAGCACAGGTCGAGGTGCGATGGAAGTTGGAGATAATGCGCGCGCCAGCCGCGTTACCGCAACCGAGAGCGCGCTCGCATGGCCATCGTTGCGCCTGCGACTGCCCCACCAAGGGCGGCCATCCACTCCCAAGGGCGCACTTTTGGAATCCCGAATAATGCGGGGGCTCCGACAAAAGCGATCATCAGAATCGCCAGGACGAACACCGCTGGCGTCGCCGTCGCGCGAGCTTTTCCGACCTGGGTGTCAGGCGCGATGAAGAAACCCCAATACCCTGCGGGGAGCATCAGTATGAACAGCCACATTGCCGTGAGTGTCGCGCTCCACGAACCCGGCTCGATGTACGTCTGGGCCGGTAGAAAGAGTCGCCAGCCCTGTGACACGTTTGGCGCAATAGTCTCCTCGGTGACTGTCCCGCGCGCTGCCGCGCGCAGGAAAACTCCGGTACGCGCGTAGCGCGCCTGCAGCAGAATCGTGTCGCCCATGTAGCCGCAAGTGGAATTCGGGCCAAAGACATGGTGCAACCGATAACGCATAGGACGCAGGCGCAGCATCTCAGCTCCAGTGCGCACACCGAAGAGGAGATCCGCATCGTTCTGTGCGAGGAGAAGGATCTCCCGTAGGTCAGCGTCCGCGATGCGGACGATCCCTGCCGTTGTCGTAGGGCAGCCGCGCGGGATCACCGTCGCCTGAATAAGCGCCCCCTGCCGCCGCGACAACAACCTTCGAACTCTGTCGGCCGGAAACACCGAATCCGGTATCACTACGCTATCCACGGTGGGCTTGAGGATCTCTCCGGGAAATGCTGAGAGCATCTCGCCGAGTTCACGCCCGATCTGACCGTAATACTTCGATTGCGTCAGAGCCGGCATCAACGAATACGCAGCGACCGTCTGGAGCGTGAGCCATACGATGGTCCAGCCGGCCAATAGCTTAAGCCCGAGCGATGCGCTCGGCCGAATGAGCGAGTTCCGATACGAGCCAATCGCAAAACCCAGCCCGCCCCCCAGGGAATTCATGAGGACGTCGCGGATCGTCGCATCGCGGCCGGGAATGACGAAGAATTGGAGGAGCTCGATGACGAGCGAGGCGGCAAACATGCCGGCGATGGCGCGTGCCGGCCTAGCTTCCACGAGCGCGAGCCCGACACCAAGCGGTACAAAGAGCAGAACATTGAGCACGAGGTCGACGGCGCCGGACTCGCCGCAAAGGACGCACAGCGGATTGAATGGCGGCGGCGACCCGCCGTTCGGAGTCAGCGTGGCGAACGCGATCACGGCTGCACCGACGACGACGAGCGATCGTCCAACAAGAAGCCTGGTCACGTTTATCAAGTTCTTGTGGACACGGTCGGGGAATGTTGACACATTGGGTGTCGTCCCGGAATCCCACTCTCATGATTCTCTCCCCACGAGAGACATTCACAGCAACCGAACCGCTGCGCGAGCAAGGGCCCAACCTCCCACCGCCCCGCGAAGAAGCAGCACCCGAACGAGAGCCGGTCGACCGCAATCCAAGCGGACATATTCCGGCACTTGATGGGCTGCGCGGGCTGGCGATCGTCCTCGTGATGCTTGGCCACTTCACCCACTTCGATGGCATGCCCCCGGTTGTAACCGTTGATCGAATGGTAAAAACGGTCGCTGGCGTCGGCTGGGTAGGGGTCGATCTCTTCTTTGTCCTCTCTGGCTTTCTCATCACCGGCATCTTGTACGACTCGAAAGGAGGCGCACACTACTTTCGCAATTTTTTTGCGCGCCGCGTGCTGCGGATTTTCCCTGTGTACTACGCGTGCCTCTTCATTTTCCTCATTTTATTGCCGCATCTATTTCCCAGCGATTTGGGTTTTCATGCGCTACGGAAAGACGCTTTCTGGTACTGGACTTATCTCGCGAACTACCAGATCGCGCACGTCGGATTCCCATCATTTCCTGTTTTGGGCCACTTCTGGTCTCTCGCCATCGAAGAGCAGTTCTATTTGGTGTGGCCGGCGGTTGTCCTCCTCTCCACAAGGTCCGATCTGATCCGGATCTGTCGCATGTGCATCGTAGGCGCTTTTGTCTTGCGTGTCGCGTTCGTGCTGGGTGATTACGGGGAGGCCGCCTACGTTCTCACGCCGGCAAGGATGGATTCGCTGGCCGTGGGCGCGTATTTGGCGCTCGCTGCTCGCGGGCCAGGAGGGTTGACGCGAGTCGCGCAGCTGGCGCGGCCGACGACGATCACTATCGGCGCGGTTCTCGTCGCGCTCTTTTTCTGGAGAGGGGGCATCGCACCGTGGGACCCGATAATGAAAACCATTGGGCACACGTTGCTGGCGTTCTTTTTCGGAGCCCTACTCGTTCTAACTCTCGTTTCACCTCCGAAGACGATCACCGGCAGAATCTTCGCCTCGTCGCAGCTTTCCTTTTTTGGTCGCTACAGTTATGCGCTCTACGTGTTCCACGCGCCGATTCTCTTTTTTAACCTGGGCAGTTTCCTGCCCTTGGATTTGGTCCCGACTGTGTTCGGATCATTGCTGCTGAAAAAACTGGTCTTCGTCACGTCTGCCACATTAATCTCGATTGCCATTGCGCTCGCCAGCTGGCACCTGTACGAAAAACAGTTTCTCAAACTCAAGCGGTTTTTCCCCTACCAGTCCCCAGAAAACAGGTTGGCGCCGGCGCGGCCGACGGCGACCCCAGCCTTTTCTCAGCCACCGTTGGTCACCAGCGAGTAGAGACCTGGTGACGAGCGAAGGGTGATCGATCGGGCAACCTGTCGGCACCATGACCAGCCGCTCTGATGTTCTATCCGGACCAGCGTTGACCGCGACCTCCGTCGATCTCAAACGCGCCCGGCTGCTGCTGTTTGCCTTCGTGGTGGCGACATCGGCTTTTGCCATCCGGTACTACGACGGCCACGATTTCGTCAACAACATCTGGGCACCCGTTCACGGATTGCTTGTCGGCGACAACCCCTACGACCCGGCCAATCTCCGGTACATGCTTCGCTACGGTGTGCCGGTGGAGGCTGGACTCTACCTGCCGACCGCTCTGCTGATGCACGCGCCTTTGGCATTTCTCAGCCAGTCGCACAGCGCCGACGTGATGGCGGTTCTCGACGTCGCTTTGATATGGTTGGGCGTCCTGCTGCTGATTCCGCCGCGCACGGCTCGCGGCTGCCTCGTTGCCGGCACCGCGGGTGTTTTCTTGGTGCTGTCGGCGCCCGCGCAGGACACCATCTTCCTCGGCCAACTTTCGGCAGAGGCCTTCGCCGGCCTGGCGTTGATCGTGGCGAGTCTGCGCAGGGACTCGTCAGCGAAATGGCTCCCCGCCGTCGGGGTCGCGTTGGTCGCGCTGAAGCCCCAGTCTGCAATTCCAATTTTTATTGCGCTTGCCCTGCTCGGGAGCTGGAAGGTACTTGCAACCGCGGCGTCAATCCTCGCGGTGACGAGCCTGCCTGGCACGTTGCTGTTTCTTCGCGCGGTGGACGGGCCGTCAGCGGTGGCGCGTACGGTCACCGCCAATCTCAGTCACTTGTCGCAACTTCCGCCCAACGATTTGACAAACCCCGGCAACATCCGCATCGACGCGCTTGGCATCCTGTCGCATCTCGGGGTCCCGTCGCTCACTGGATTCGATTGGATGCTCATCACCATCGCGGTCGCAACGGTTCTTCTCATGCTCGCGCTGCGCGCATTATCTGAACGTGGTGTGCGAGCTCTGACTGATCCATACGTTGTGACAGTGTTCGCACTCTATATCGTCGTTTCGCTCGTCCACCTTAGCTACGACCAACTGCTGCTTTACCTGGGCCCGGCCGTCGCGCTGGGGGTCGCCGCCGAGGGCGAAGCCTTGAGCCGGCGCGCACAAGCGGTGGCGGTCGGTGGAATTGTGATTGCCGCGGCGGGCATAGTGTTCCGATCGGGATTTCGCTCTCGCATGATGGACTCGTCACTCTCGTTTCTACCAATTCACGAAATCTGGATTTCGCTGCCGACGCTTGTCGGGGTAGCAACTGTGGTCATTGCGTGGGCGTTCGGTCGCGACGCGTTGTCACCGGACACTGCGGCTTGAGGCTGAGTGTAGCTGCCGGTCCGCGAGTCGAACGCGGTGTCTTCGGGCTGGGCGTGGTGTTGCGACTCTACCTGGCGATTGTCAACCGCGAGGCAAATGACGACCACCTGTCTGTCATTCGCATCATTGCCTTCCAGCATCACCTGCCGCGCCTGCGAGAGGCTTGGGAGGGCTTTCAGCCAAAGCTGTATCATGTCACGACTGCGATCCTTTGGAACATCAGCCCGTGGCAGTCCCCGACCGCCCGGGTTTTGATTGCGCAGCTGGTTGCTTGTGCCGCGGGGATCGCCACGCTCTTCATCGTCCGTAATGCCTTGATCCGGCACGCTGTGTCTCCGCCAATTCGACTGCTGGCGTTCGCGCTCGTGGCTCTCAATCCAGCGCTCATCGGGCTCAACGCTCAGGCCACCAACGACTCGTTCGTAATCATGTTCTCGACACTGGCGCTGAACAGAGCATACGAGTTCTTTCGCTCAGGCGCGCGGCGGGATTTCACCCTCATGAGCGCGTCGGTCGTGCTGGCCGCGCTGTCGAAGGGTAATGCGCTCGTGGTTTTTTTGGCTATCACGTTGACGTTCGTTCATGCGATCGCACGGCCGAACGCTATCGGTGGACTGACGCGGAGACGAGTGATTGGGCTCGCCGCCACGTTCGTTGCAATCTTCGTCGTGTTTACGTTCACGTTCGGTTCTTACCGGTCCAACTGGCAAGACACCGGTAACCCATTCTCGATCAATGGGGAGCGGGCACCGATGCCACATTTTTTCAAGAGAACCTACGTATACCGACCCGGAACTACGTCAATTGCGGACACCTACTTCACGTTCCGGTTCGTCGATATGCTCGAGCATCCCACGATCACTAATGATGCGGACGTGTACCCGCAGCACCGGACATCACTATGGTCCCAGCTGTACGGACGGACACACTTTGGCCACTTCGCCCAGCACCCGCCCTCATGGAAAAGCACGAATCCCGTTGTCCTTGGCGTCGGTCGCCTGATTCTCGTGCTCGCTCTCTTGCCGACGGCGTTCCTGCTGGCGGGACTCCTACGTGCGGTCGTGGAAGTTACGACGACGGCATGGCAACAGGCACCTAAAAGTCGAGAGACCCTCGACCAGGAGCTGCTCGTCATCGTTGCGCTGGGGTTCATCGCATTTATCGTCGTGTACTCGCTCAGGTACCGGGATTTCTCGACAATGAAGGCGGAGTTCTTGTTCCCGGGTTTACTCGCGTACGTGTTCTTTTTCGCCGATGAAGTCGGTCGTGCAGTAACACGCTATAGTCAACATCCCCGGTTGCGCCACGTCGCCGCGTTTCTGTTCGCGGTACTGCTGGTCCTGTACGTGACAGACGTTCTGATCCTAGCGGTTCAACTGACGTGAGTGGGTCGACGCGGCAAACGCGTCTGTCGCCGGTGCGGTGGACCGCCCTGGACACGATTCTGGTCACGCTCCTCACCGCGCTAGCGGGTGCGCTGCGGTTCCGCGGCATCACGAGCCCTGGCGCGTTCGTGTTCGACGAGTTCTACGCGTCTGACGCTTGCCTCTACGTGCGTGGACCGCACGCACATTGTCTCACCGACGCGGAAATCAGCATGGTTCATCCGCCGCTGGGCAAATGGTTGATCGGAATCGGCATTCGAATGTTCGATTTCACTCCTGGGGGGTGGCGAGTGGCACCGCTGGTCGCCGGTACTCTTTGCGTCGCCGTGTTGTATTTGCTGGCGCGTCGGCTGCTCGGCTCGACATTGGGCGCGTCGGTTGCCGCCGGCCTTCTAACCTTCGATTTGCTGCACTTCGTAATGTCGCGCAGTGCGATGCTCGACATCTTCGTGGTTTTCTTCGGACTGCTGTCGTTCCTCTGCCTCTTGTATGATCGCGATCGTGACTTCGACACCCTGAGAACGCCCGCGTCGCCTGTTACGCTGCTTCAGCGGTTGCGTGAGAGGCGATGGCTATTCGGCGCGGGGCTCGCGGGCGGCGCTGCCATGGCGTCGAAATGGTCAGGAGCATATCTGCTGGCACTGGTTGCGGTGCTCGCGTTCCTGCACGGCGTAGCCCGCCGTGGCGGTGAACACCGCTATCGCCACACTGCGCGCGAAGAGGGTGCGCTCCTGCTGGTGGCGTTGGTGCTGGTTCCTGCCGTTGTCTATATGACTTCTTACGCAGGCGTTCTGGACGGCAGACTTCTGGCCTGGCCGTGGCAAGATGGATCGTGGGCGCACGCATTCGTCGCGCGTCAACAGCTCATGCTCGAGCACCATACCGGACCGCTGTATAACCATCCGTACGCGTCGCCTGCGTGGTCGTGGCTGCTCCTCAAGCGGCCGGTGCTCTTCTACTTTCACGAGCCAAGGAGCGGTGGATTTCAAGAGATCCTTGCGCTCGGAAATCCGCTGGTGTGGTGGACGGGCCTGCTCGCACTTGCCGTTGCTACATGGCGGATGCTGCGTCAGCGGTCCGTGCTGGCGCCCGAGACAATCATCCTTGCCGGCTTCGCGGCTGGGTATCTACCGTGGCTCCTCATAACGCGACGAGAGGCGTTTCTTTATTATGTTCTGCCCGCCGTGCCCTTCTTGTGCCTAGCACTGGCGCACGTGGTGGCGAGCATTTCAGCGCGTGTCATCCGCACGATCGCCATCGGTGGCCTGGTCGTCGCCTCGATTGGCATGTTCTATTTCTTCCGGCCGATCCTCGTCGGTAAAACATTGAGCTACTGGCAGTGGGAACGCCGCGTCTTGTTCAAGGACTGCGGGCTCAGCCCATCCGACATCCCCAGGAAGCCCATCACCAAACTCGGGACACCTATAAAGGGGTGGTGCTGGCTTTGACGTCAGCAAGCTCGCCGTTTCTCGAAAGCGGCGATGAACACACCGCCGCTCAGATGAACGAGCGCGTCACCCGGTGGTTCCATAGCGGGAGCGCCCTGCTGCTACTGTTCACCGTCGGTCTGGTGATCCGACTGGTCCTCGCACGTCACAGTGAGGGACTCGCGTTTGACGTTGGGTTGTTTCGCCAATGGTCGGACCGGCTCGTGGAACGAGGACCGGCGTACTTTTACGAGCCGGGATATTTCGCTGATTATCCGCCAGGCTATCTCTACGTGCTCTTCGTGCTCGGCAAGATGTCGCGTCTGCTGCGAGGCGAACCGCCGTCCATTGGCGTACTGAAGCTCCCCGCCATCGTCGCCGACCTTGGTGTTGCTGTGCTTGCGTCGTTGCTTGCGGCGCGCATTACTCCCAGGGGTCTGGTCGGCAGAATCCCAGTGGGACTGGCGGCAGCCGCGGCGATCCTGCTGAATCCCGGGCTGATCCTTGTTTCCGCCGTATGGGGGCAGGTCGATTCCGTGCTCGCCCTGCTTGTCCTGGCGGGGATCTATGCCCTCGTGAGGGAGCCGCGCAGCACGCCAGGTGAGGTCTGCGGCGTCGCCCTCCTCGCGATTGCCGTTGCAACCAAGCCACAGGCGGTACTCGCGCTACCGATACTTGCGATCGTTGTAGTGCGACATCATCTCGACGGCGGCCCGTCGGGATGGCGCGGGTGGTCGAAAATTGGTCGCCGTATCGCTCTCTACGTGATGCTTGGTGCCGCCATTGTAGTCGCGATGTTCGCGCCGTTCGGAATCGCCCCTGCCGCGGTCCCGGGCTTCTACCGCAGTGCGGGCTCGGTGTACAAGTTCACCAGCTTGTGGGCGTTCAACGTTTGGGGCGCCGTCGGGTTCTACCGTCGCGATGTGGGGCCCGAGGCCTTGACCATCGGCAACGTCGCCGCATTCTACGTGGGGTTCGCAGCGTTCGCGATTGCGACGATCGCGATCATGATCCGGAGCTGGCGGTCGCTGGCGCGAGGAGTGGACGCAACCGCTGTCGCGGTATTAGGCGCGGTCGCCACCAGTTGCGTGGCCTTTGCGCTGCTGACGCGCATGCACGAACGGTATCTGTATCTGGCTGTTGCCGCTCTCGCGCCACTTGTGAGGTACCGCCGCTTCCGCTGGGTGCTGCTGATAATGTCGGCGCTATTTTTTCTGAACGTCCATTTTGTTTACGTGCTATTCTCAGGCTCGTCTTCTGGCGAGCACGCGAGGACGATCGAGTCGGTCTACAGAGCGCTTTTCGGACTGACAAAGGATGCCTGGCAGCGCAAAGCTCTTAGCATCGCAACCGCAATGACGTGCCTGGCGGTTGCGACGTTCGGCTGGAGATGGCTCGAGCAGCGCGCTGCAGCCTCGCGCATCAGGGCCCGTGCGGCGGATGTGCAAACGTGATCAGGCGTTCGTGGATTACGGCGCGTCTGGCTTCTCCCCCGGTACGCTAACCAGCTGCCCGTCAACTATACGCAACACGACTTCTCTGCGCGGCACTGACTGAGGTCCGTCGACGCCGAATGGTTGTCGCCGCGAGTAGAATAACAGCCACGGCAACAAGTCGGTTGGCCCTATGTCTCCGAATGCGTTGTATGCGTATCGCTGCCGGACCGGCCAGCGCAGCGCCCGCGCCTGGGCACCGGTCTCCGCCGCATGGGGGTGCCGCCCTAGCTTGCTCGACGGGAGCCACACCGTGATGGCGAGTGCGGCGACGATCGCCGCACCAAGAACCGGAGTTGCCAGTCGGAGCCACGGACGCGAGCCGAACACGCGCGACACGGTGTCGGCGGCTACCACGGCACCGAGCGCCAGCGGCAACAGGATGCAGTAAAGCCAGTAGCTATGGTCGTACGCCCCATTCTTGAACAGCAGCGCGTATCCCAGAACGGTGCCCAGCGAAGAGGCAACCAGCGGACGCGTCCGACGGTCGAGCAAGCCAAGCGCCGCTATCGGTACAACCATCCATTTTCCGACCGGGAACAAGTCAGAGAAGTACTGCATCTGCTGCCGGACCATCATGCCCACAGTTACGCGACTGTCTCCTGCTCCCGCTCGGTGAAGCGCGCGTTGTAAGAACTCTGCGAGGTCGCCGTGGTAGGCCCACCACATCCAGAGGGCGGTCAGCACCCCCGAAAGCGCGGTAGCGGCGAGCACGGCGATGGCGGCTCGTCGCTGACCGGCGAAGAAAAGAAAGACGGAGACGAATGCGGCGAAGAGGGCTGCCTCCCAGGAGGTAAGCGTTGCGACCGCGGCAACCAGTCCAAACGCCCACGACGGTGGCTCGAAACCGAGTCGGCTCCGTTGCCAGAGCAGGGTGAGCGCAATCATCGGTGCCAAACCGAGGGCGTGCGGCTCAGTCATCGCCCCGTAGCCAACGAACATCGGCGTGGCGAAGGCGACCAGTAGGCCGACTGCGGCGGGACCGGCAGGCAGCTCGCACGCTGCCAACAAGAGAACGAGTAACACCAGCGCCGCGAGCGACGATGCCACCGCGGGCAGCCGGGCGGCAGCCTCCGGGGAGCGCAGTAGGGCCAACGCAGCGGCGTCCTCCAGGTACACGAGCGGCGGATGGTGCGCGTATACGACCCGATCACCCCACACCGTTCGCGACGACGCGCCTAGTTGGGATGTCAGCGGTCCCTCTTCGAGAATGGCGCGGCCACCCGTCATGTAAAGCGCGGCGTTGAATCCATCGTGTGAGGGTCCGAAGGCCATCGATAGCCGACCAGGATCGTGACCGATGAAGAGGAGCGCAACGGCCAAGGCGGGGATCCACCGCAGGCCCCAGTAATACATGGGGTTGGGTCTGATCAGATGGACGCCACCGGTGCGCCGACGAACCGGCGTTCCATCGTTCGCAACCCCCGACGCAGCTGAAACGCCGCGATCATGGCTCCGAGCGCGAGCAGCAGTGAGCCCAAAAGAGCGATCGGCGTGCCGCGCTTGCCCATGACTCTGGTAACGCGGAACTGCCAAATCGCCACGCGAGATGCCGCTTCACTCCACGTGGAATCGGGATCATACGCATGGTGAAGCGTGTATCCCACCGCACTCGGCACCAACTCAGCCTGTCTCACGACACTCGGCCCTACAGGCGGGATTCGCCCGTCCGCGAATTGGGCTCCGACACCCACTATGACCGCGGGTAGGTTGATGAGAAACCCGAGACCAAAAAGCGCCGCCATTACCCAGCGCATTCGCGGACGCTCCTGCGAGCTCCATGCGCCAAGCGCCGCCAGCGCGGGAATGATGCCGGGGATGAGGAGCCGCGGACCCCAAACCCAGCCGCCGCCCCAGTCCCACCACTTGGCGGAAATGACGAACGTGATTACCAGATTACCGGTCAGCAGCCAAAAGCCCGTTCGCTGGGTCTTCCAGACAAATCTCAGCGCGAAGGGGAGAAGGAGCGATATCGGTGCAAAGAGCAGGATACTCTTCTTCGGGTGCAACAACAGGCCCGCGGCGCCGCTGAGAAAAGGGTTTGTAAAACCCTGTGGCAACTCCGTCGAGTAGCCGAAGTTAAACACATCTCCAAAGCGCACGAAGTTATAGGCAAGCGAAATGACGACTGACGCAAGAATAGTCGGAGCCGCTTTTCGTACTGCTACCCATCCTCCGTCCGAGTGAAGACGCCATAACAGGAGGGGAGCGAATGCGAAGCATTGCGGCCGTGTCAGCGCGGCAGCCGCAGCGGCCGCGCCGGATAATCCTGGCCTTCGCGCTACGGCTCGCTCGACCGAGAGAACTAGACACAGCGCAGCGAGTGGCTCTCCGTAGAAATCTTTCGAGTAGACCAGCAGATATGTTCCGAAAACGGAGCCGAGCGCAACGAGCAGAGAGCTCCGCCAAGTGGCACCCAGCCGGCGCGAAAGCTGGTAAAGTGCGGCCGCGAGAAGCGCGATGATGACGGGCATGAGCGCCGCTACACCGGCCTGTAGCACGGACTCCGGCTCCGACGTCATGCGCGCGATCGGTCGGACTACAACGTAGGGAACGATTGCAAGCAGTGATAAACCGATGCCGTACGGACTGTAGAAATGCCCGTCTCGCCCCTTCCAGACTACCCCGCGATTGATGGCAACGTCTCCGTCTTCGACGATCGATTTGGCGACTTCGTACATGCTTATGCCATCCGATGAACCAAGGGCGCTCCCGTGAAAGAGAAGGAGTGCGCTGGCGACGAGAACGGCTAGCCAAAGAGCAATTCTGGCGTCGGACTGGTCAGCTTCCCCAATGACGCGAGAATCTTTCATCGTCTCTCTACAACGATTGACACCCGCTCATGCAGGATGACTCGCGAGTCGGTTCTTTGGGAGTCGTGGTACGGAAACAGCTTCTTCAGTTTCAGAAACTGCTTCTCAAACAGGTGCCAACTTGAGAACGCCATACCCACCGAAACTGCGGTGGCGGCGATGATGAATGCGAACTGCCGGAGTAACTGTGAACCGAAGAGGCCCGGAACGATCGCGAGTGGAATGATTCCCACCTTGAGAAACAGGATCGGATGGTGGAACACGTAGATCCCGTAGCTGTACCGGCCGAAGAAACTCAAGAAGGAAGAATCGAATGCTCGCGCGAGGAGTGTGCCGCGCGCCAACGTCAGGGCGAGCAACAGAACCGATCCGAAGAGGCACGCGAGAATGGTGAGACCGATTGTTGAAACGACGGGGTCATAGCCGGCGAACCCCTTCCGTAGAACGAACACGACCAACACAGCCAGACTGAGTAGTGCCGCAGCTGGCAGCGCCAACCGAGAGAGCCGATGCAACCCTTCCGGCCCGCGCGCAGTAACGGCGATGTATGCGCCAACCGCCAGTGCATCAATTCGAGCCGGCGTGAGCACGAACGCCGCGGTGTTGTTGCCTTGCGCGATCAGAGCGATACGCACTGCCAGAGCGGCGATCACGCAAACCAGACAGGCGATCTGCAGTTGCCTCCAGTTGAGCGCCAATACCAGCGCGGGCCACAGCAGATAAAACTGCTCTTCCACAGCGAGAGACCAGAAATGGCCGATCGCACCGAACTGCGGCCAGCCGTCCTGCGCGAACTTTACGTTCGACAGATAACTCCAATACCAGACGCCATCGCGTGCAATTGAGCTGAGTCCCGAATGGTCGGGACGCAACCATGGGAGGATGACCAAAAACAGAATCAGCGCGCCGTAATACAGCGGGAAAATCCGCAGTACTCTCCGCGCATAGAAGTTCCGGAAGTAATGCTCGCTCTCTTTGGCGTCGTAGAGAATGCCGGTGATGAGGAATCCCGACAGAACGAAAAACAGATCGACGCCGATCCACCCCGCCCCAGCCACGCGGTAGTAGAGCCGATCGATGAACAGCCCCGACGGAGTCAAGCCATGACCGTACACACTGAAGTGGAAGATCAATACCAGCAGAATCGCAACGCCGCGTACTCCATCGAGTGCGGGAATATGACCGCCAGGCTCGCGAGATCCCATCGTGGGCGTGAGCGGGCCGAAGCGCGACCGCGGCGATACGTCGCCGATCGTCTTGAGGGCGTCAGCCGACATCTGGAGTCAGCCGCAGCAGGAGACTTCGCGTGGGGAAGGCGAGGCGCGCAGCTCCCAGAAACAAGCGCGTGGACTTTCGGCCAGCGCGCAAACTATCAAGCCAGCGCCCTGATATGAACGCCGCGCGGCGCGCTCGTTCGAAGAAAACTTTTCGCCTCGAGAAGCGAAACAGGATCAGCCAGAAGCCCCAAAGCGCGAGGTGTTTCGCCAGGGCAAGCGGAGCTCCGACCGTGCTCCGCTTTGGAACCATCTCCGCCCGTGGCCAACGGCGAAGCTCCTGCTGCCAAAAATCATTCCGTCCTCGGCTGAAAGCTGTTGCGGAGATTCGTCGCGGAGTTACAGATCGCCGGTCGACTCGATGATGCACAACAGCTCCCGGACAGAACCACGTGCTCCATCCGGCCTTTCGTGCCCGATCCTGTAACTCGGTATCCTCGTAGAATTGGCTGTCCTGACGCGTCACCCTGTGCTCCGCTTGCAGTCCAGCCCCTTCGTCCCAGAAGCCCACCTGATCGAAGAGCAGCCTGGGGACAGCCATGTTGCCTCCCCAGACGTATTCGAACGTCAGCAACGGCCGCTCGTCACGGTAATGCAGCAGACCGGCATCGGCGAGTGCGCCCTCATCGAGCCAGTGCGGCCACGCGCCCAGATCGTGTGGCATAGGCACGACGGGACCGCCAGCCAGCAATAGAGCGGACTCGTGCCCGGCAAGGAGTCGCCGATACGATTCGATCCAATGCGGATCGAGGCGCATGTCGTCGTCGGTGAACAGCAGGAGAGGGGCGCGTGCCATCCTGATCCCGGTGTTCTTCCCTCGGCTCAGGCCGGGGCGAGGCTCCGATGTCGTCCTGAATCTCGAGTCCCGGAGGCACCAGTCGTGGAGCAGGGCAGCCGTGCCGTCAGTTGACCCATTGTCGACGACGACGACCTCGAATGAAGCCTCGCACTCCTGTCCGGCAAGGCTCCGCAGCACTTCAGGCAAGTAGTGAGCGCGGTTCCGCGTCGAAATGATAACGCTGATCGCCGGGTCCGGTCTCACGGAGTAGGTGCTCGTGTCTCTTGCGAGGCGTGAAGTGTTAGGTGCTGGTGGTGGCGTCTAGCATCTAGGCGCCGGCGGCTTCGGACTTGTGGTACCAGCCACCGATCGTCAGGCGGCGCGGAGCCACGCCATTGTTCGATCGAACGGGCTCGACGACGTGCGCCGAGTGCGTGAGCACGTTGAAAGCGATCACGCTGTTGTATTCGGCTTGGACCACGGTCGTCTCGCCGTCCAGGTGCGTCACCTTCAGCTGTCCGCCGAATTCCGGCTTCCATCCCGGCGACAGGTAAATGACGAGGGCGATCTGGCGGTTCTTGTTGTCGTCTGAATGGGGTCGCAGCAGACTATCCGACGTCATCGAGTGCGCGCCGAAATCGTTGCTCGCACCGAGCGGCATGCCGGAAATAGCCTCGAAGAACGCCTTGAGCTCGGGTCGCTGAAACGTCGCTCGAAACTGCAGATAGGTAAGCGCGTTCAGGCTGGTCTGGAACTGTGGCGGTGTTCCGACCAACTTGCCGAATCTGAACAGGCGATCATCCTCCTTGGCGTTCAGCCATTCTTCCTCGGACACGGCAGTCTCAATCGAATACAATCCGTACTCGGTCTTGAATTCCGCTTCGCTCGACAGAAATCGACTGAGCCTCTCGGCCACCGCCGGTTGCAGGAAGTCCCTTATGACAACCAGCTTCGCGGGGTGTGAGCTGAAGGACTCGCGGTACGTCTCGATGGCGGCGTCTTCGAGGTGCTGCGGCTGGATCCAGGCTCCCAACTTCTGGCGATCGACCGTAACCATGTTCGTAACCATGTTTCTCTCCGGGGATGCTGTTCCTGATATCACGCAGACACCTGCATCTCGACCTCTGTAGAGGCCGACTCTACTTGCGTCCTCCAGGATTTCGAGTACAAGCCATTCATCGCCACCAGCTCCTGGTGACTTCCTGACTCGACGATCTCGCCGTGCTGCATGACGTGTATCACGTCGGCACGCATCGCAATCGTCAAGCGATGCGTGACGATGATTGCTGTACGGTCATGAGCCAACCCTCGGAATCTTTCGAACCACTCCGCCTCGGCCCATGAATCCATGAAGCTCGTTGGCTCATCGAGGATGATGATCTCGGACTTCCGCAGATAAGCTCGAGCCATTGCCACGCGCTGCCATTCGCCGGCGCTCAGCTCGGTGCCGTCCGCGAACCACTTTCCGAGCATCGCGTCATAGCCATTGGGCAAAGATCTGATGAGCTCGTGGGTGTCCGCGTTTCGAGCGGCCGCCTCGACCTGCGCAGTGCTTTTTGCAGCCTCGAGATTCCCCATCGCGATGTTCAGGCGAGCCGTGTCCTGATACCGAACAGGAAGCTGAAACATGATGGTGATCATTCTGCGCACGTCGTCGAGCGAGATGTGGCGGAGATCAATCCCATCGAGTTCGACGCGACCGGATTCTGGGTCGTAAAAGCGGCACAGCAGCTTGATCAGCGTCGTTTTGCCGGCACCGTTGGCACCGACGATAGCTACAGTGCGACCAGCTGGGATCGTCAGATTGAAGTCTTTCAGCGCGATCCGATCGGTGCCGGGATATCTGAAGGTGACGTCCCGGAAGCGAATGCCGTCGGTCAACCGGGCTGGGGCAGGAACAGGTTCGACGGGGTCGGCAATGCGCGGCTCGAGATCCAGAAACTCAAACAGGTTGGCAAGGAATAATCCGTTGCTATAGATCTGCCCGACGTTGGTAAGCAGGGCGCGCATCAAGCCTTGGCCGCGCTGAAATGCCTGATAAAAAAGAGCAACGTCGCCGAGCGTGGCGAGACCGACGAATGCTCGCCAAACCATCCACGCAATCGTTCCCGCCGAGACGAGGAGCGCGACGATTTCCGCACCGACGCGCGCGAGGCCCTGATCTCGCAGCAAACGGAGGCGCTCGCTGCGAAGGCGCCGCCGCAGCTCCAGATAGCCGGTGCGGAAAAAACCTCCCAACCCAAAAAACCGTATCTCCCCGGCATAGAAAGCGTCGGTGAGGACGGTGGCCAAATACTGCGTTCGACGCCGTTCGGTGGTCGTGCTCGTGAACCAGTCGTGATACCGCCTGCTGGCGCGCACCACCACGTAGAACGCCGGCGCCGTGCTTATGAGGAGAGCGAGCGGCAGCCACGCACCGTAAGGAATCAATACCGCCCCCATGGCTACGACGGTGACCGTATTCTGTACCAGGCTTCCGCTGCTTTCCAGGAGTGCCAGAGGTCGATTGCTGGCGTCTACGCGCGCCCTGAACATGCGGTCGTGATAGTCTGGGGTCTCATAGAAGGCATAGTCCACTGTCGTCGACTTGCCGTGCAGCAGATCGCTGAGATAGTCCTGCACCAGTTCGGACTGTGCCGCGCCGATCCACTCCAGTGCGACTTTGATTATTTCCGTCAGCAGGAGAACGACGCCAATGGTGACAGCGGTGCGGAGTACGGGTTGGATGCTTTCCAGAGATGTCCCACCGCCTATCGATCCCTGCAGCCCGTCCACCAATGGTTTCGTCAGATAGACCAACGCCACCGGCAGCAAACCCTGCACGACCAGCAGGGCGGCCCACGCAACCGACCACTTCCCGGCGGCAGCCCAGATGAAGCCAAACACGCGCCCGAAGTATGAGAGTTTGAGCGCGGTTTTGTGCGGTGGAGCGATGAGTGAATGGCGCTGCGGTCGCATGGGATGAGTTATCAGCGGAACCAACCGGCCATACACAACCAACCTTTGGACCGCTAGGTCAAGAAGGATCAGTACAAACGCGTTGGTCCTGATACAGAAAGCCCCGACATCGGGATGATGTCGGGGCTTCCCTACAATCCCGGCTCTGTGCTAGCTGCCGGCACTGAGGGCCGAATTCTCGTTGAAACTGTCGAGATGGCAGTTCGAGGTGCAGCCCTTTACTTGGCCATTCGGCGTCGTAAAGGTACAGTCCGCGATCTTGCCGTATTCGACCAGCTTGGGTGGCGCGTACGCTTTCTTCATCCTTGCTCCTCTGGTGCAGTGTGGTGACGAGCTCTCGTCTCCTGCAGCAGGCGCGCAAAAGCAAGTTAAAAGCCAGCTCTGCACACCCCCGGGTCTCATTGCAACCGCCGGTGGAGCAACGAGTTACGCGATTGTCACTAAGAACCCGGGTCGCGCCAGAAGCCAAAACTGTTGCGGCCCGCCCGCAACCTGACGCGGTGCCGCACTAGCGCTATCGGTCGAAATGGTCGGCGATCAAGGCGACTGTTGGCTCGAGGCTATCCAGGCGCACGGGTCGGTAAACGTTCCAACAGGGAACGGCCCCAGCCAGTCGGGTGAGGTGGCGAAACGCACGAGCACGGAACTCATTGGTCGCCAGACGGAAGTTGAGGTGCCAGACGTCAGTTAGCGCCACGGGGGCAGTGACCGGCTCAATCCTCAACTCTTCGGCTTCACGCAAAAAAACAATCGCTCTGATCGGAACCGGTGCGCTACTTCCCTTGCGGTCGTCGTCGAGGCCCAGAAAGACGCGGTCCGGTCGTGCCGCAACAACGTGCATTCCCGGCGGAGGGGAGCCGTCGTACACGTCGGTCCGCATGCGCACCACCGCAGGGCCGGGGAGAACCTCACAGGCATTCTCCGACCGACAGCAGACCAGATCCTCGCTCAAGATGCGGTAACCGTGTCGGTGAAAGGCCAGGGCAAGGGTCGTCTTGCCATATCGGGACGGCGCAGCGAAGAGTACCGCACCCGAGCCCATTTGCACCGCCGCAGCGTGCAGCGAGAAATCGCCCCGCTGTAGGTAGCACAGCATCACCGGAATTCCCCAGAGCCGCTGCTCGCGAACGAGCGGGTCGTCGCTGTCTGGCACTTCGATGCGGCGGTTCTCCGGATCGATGTGAAAACGACCGGCGTCCGTAACCCAGAACTCGAACCCGCGGTCCACGCGGTAAAGAGTCGCACGCGCCTCGTACTGGGTGCCTTGCAACATCCAGTCGGCCAGAGGCTCGACCTCTGGCCTTACCTGTGGCCCTTCGGCTAATACGATCTCCAGTGCCTCGGCTCCTCCACCGGCGCGAAGGAAACGAAACGGTTGCTGCGTGCGAACGCTAAAACCGTATATCGATGGTCCGATTGCTGTGGCCGCAACGAGCGCCTCCGGGCGAGGGCTGCTCACCACGCGTTCAGGAAAGCGTGGATGCGTGCCAGGTCCGTCGCCCAAAACCAATCGAACCTGTTGAATTCTCGTTTTTCGATTCGCTGCGCAAGCTGGTCATAGTTCACCCATGCCATCCGATGGCGCGGCCGCACGAGCAAGCGAGTCAACGTCGGATAATCGACCTGCGTCATTGAATGGTCATTGAACAGCGTTTTTTTCCGGCGATCGAGGATCTCGTCGGGAACAATTCCCCACAGCATGTCGCGAACGACGCTCTTGAAGCGCAGATCTGGGCATTTGATTTCCGCGGGAAGGCGGAGAAAGAACTCCCACAGGTCAATATCGGCCAGCGGCCTGCGAACTGTGACGCCCGTAGTGGCGGCGCACGTCGCTTCGGCGTCCATGCTGATGGTGGCGCCTTCAGTGCCGAGAAGCTGAAGCCGCCGCCAGCGCTCGCGGCTCGGTGGCACCAGGTCGCCGCGAAACTCACTGACCTTGTTGGCGTCCAGCCAGCTCGGGATGCGATCCGGCGCATCGAGGCGACGCCAGTGGAGATACGAGTTGGCAAGACGCCCGGGTACGAACGTCACCAGCAGAAGCTGCGTCAGGTCATTCCACGATTTACCGCGATGGTGTTCATTTACCAGCAGCCTTGCTAGAGGCTTCAATCTTCCATGGGTCAGTAGGTGCGGCAGAAGATGGAGCGGGCTGCCGAATACGAACTCGGCCCACTCCCCGGTGAGGAGGTTGCGATAGCCTAGCTGACGCGCACGCGTGTAGGCGTCAGCCACCTCGGGGATGGAAAGGATGGGCACGGGAGTGCCGAAGCGGCGGCACCATTCATCTACATCGTCGAGCGCGCGAGCAGTCGGCACATAAGTGTGTAGCTCCATGCCGAACCGCTCGGCGACCAGCTCTATCAGGGGACGCTCGTCCACGGAAGGCAGATGCGGAAAGACAAGCGACAGCGCGCCCATTGGTCTTCCAGTGCGTCGCCGATATTCCGGCGCGGCAAATGACGCGACAGCGGGAGAATCCAAACCGCCACTGAGTAGAATCGCATCGTTGCCGGTGAGACTCCGAGCCGCTGCCTGAGCGAGCAGCTCCAGGAATCGCTCCCGGGCCTCTGCTGCGTTGATGCGGGCTGTTTCCAGTAGGGACTCAGGATCCCAATAGCGCCGCAGTGAAACCCCGTTTTCACGGGTCACGTGCAGCGAAGTACCTTGGGCGAGACGCGCAACTCCTTTCAAGGCTGCCGGCCCAGCCGAGCCGAGTCGTCCGAAAAACATCGCCTCGATTGCATCGAGGTCAGGCTCCTCGGAGAGCTGGGCGCCAACAACGACCTGTCGCGCCTCGCTCGCAGCAAAGAAAGCTTCTGCGTTATCGCGGTAGAACAGCGGCCTGAATCCAACGTGGTCGCGGAAGCACCAGAGCTCTCTGCCGTTGGTAACAGCTCCGGCAAAGACGCCGCGCATCCGATTAGGCGCGTCCACCCCGAAGGCCCGGAACGCCGCGACTACGATGTCCGCTCCAGCAAGGGATGCTGTCTCCGTGCCAGCAGCCGTAAGTGTCTGGTGAAGTTGGGCGGCGTTGTCCAAACGGCCGGAGAACGCAGCCATCATGTCGCCCTCGGCTGAAATGGCGCAGTCGACAAAATCGGCGCGGTTCGCTACGGCGAGGATGCAGTTCCCCAGCCTGCGCACAGTGACGCAGTCGCCGCGATGAGGTGCTGCAGCCAGCATCTTCCGCGCGAGTGCCTCATCGGGCGGCGCATCCTTACCGAGTATCGCGATCATGGGGAATGGGGCGGGGCAGCCGAAGCGTGAGGCGGGTCAGCGCCCGGCGCTGGGAAGCGGTGGCAACGGTGTGTAACTGCTCAGTCCCTGAACGAGATCACCGACGACGAGACGACCCTCGCTCTCGACCCACGCGTGCGCCTCCAGCCCGCCGTCGTCAGTTTTCGCAACGCCGATGCGTAACTCCACCGGATGACCGCTACGCGTAAGCAGCGATTCCGCCGCGAGAGCCTGGGGGAGGCAATTGCCCTTTGGGACGAATCCCTTCGCGACCGAGATGGCCCAGCCGATTCTTTCGATTGTCGGCAACGGATCGTGTGACTGGCGAGCGCGTCGCGCGAACAATCGGCGCGCAGTATTGAACGGCAGCACCCAGAGCGCCAATCTCGCTGCGCCAATCAACAGAGCCGAGTGCAGCAGTAGCGAGCGATCCGCACCTGGCAGACGCAAGAACTTTTGGAGCGAACTAAGCGCCATCCGCGACCTCTATCAGTCCCTTGTCGGCGAGCGCGCGAAGGAATGCGAGAACATCGGCCTCGCAGCGTTCGGGATCGACGTCGTACTCGCGCGTGATCGCGTCTCGCACCTCGGACACTCGAGTCGGCTCCCGCACCAATTCCCAAATACGCGACGCGACCTCGTCGAGGCCGTAGTATATGGCGCTCCGCATGCTAAGAAGAACGGTTTCGCCAGCGAGATCCGATGACACCTGGTCCTTGGTTGCCACCACGATTGAGTCCGTGGATATCTCGCTGTTGTCGCCTCCTGCGGTCATTCTTAGGTCCTGACGTTGAGTGCGTTGACTGGTAGGGAAAAATGACTGAGCCGCAACAGGTAGGTGATACCCGCTGCTACACGTCGGAACCAACCAGCGGAGCGGACATCCGATTGCTGCGATTGGGGCGACCGGGATGTGGCCGTCCATCTTTCGGATACCTGCCAAGGACGCGCTGCGCCATGCCTGCTCCAACGGGGTGAGACACCCACTTCCCACAGCCGGCGGGTGAGCCACACCGAAGGGCAACGATCCTCGGATGGAAAGAGGCTGGAGATAAAATGGCGCTCGAGCCGCTCGATAATAAACTCGGGATAGGGGGGCCGCAATGACGACAGCACGTCATCAGGCACCGCTGCCCCTGTTACGCGACGCGCAACTCGAAGTGTCCAGAAGCAACACGTCGCCGCTCGAGTCTCTCTTGCAAAAGCGACGAATTCAGTCCAGTTAAATCCGGTTGGCTGGGTGATCGCCGCGCTGTCACGCAGCGTGCGCCAACTTCCCCATTCCATCGCGTGCGACCACGCAAAGTGTACACACGCGTGCCACAGTTGATGCACCGGATCGAGAACTGTGACGGCGCGTCCTTTCACTGTGATCTGTTGTGCGTGCTGCCAAAGCCTGTCCGTCGAAAAGCGAAATGGGTGCTCGGCGGCCAGGAGCTCAGCGTGTATCTCCAGTCGAAATCGACCGGAGGCCTGGAAAAGAGGCGCTAGGTGATGGTGGCCAACGTATCGCTCCGCTTCGCCATCCATAGGCGTCCAGCCGTGCTGCTGGAGCAGTGACCATGCGCGCTCGGCGTGCTGTGGCCTCACAAGCAGGTCGATATCGCCCATAGGCCTGTCCGTGAACGACGGATATACGGTGTAGGCGAGTCCCGCACCCTTGAGGAGTATCGCATCGATCTGGTGTTGGGCGAGGATGTCTATGCTCTGGTACAGCAACTGTTCGAGCTGCAACATATGCATCACTGACATTGTCGCGAACTGGCGAAGCTCCACATAGCTGGAGTTGGAAACGTCGGCGCCGAGACGACCAAGCTCTCGCACCAAAACGGACGTGGCCTTCTCGTGCCGGGCCAGGTCGCACAGTTCCTGCCAGTTGATCCCGGCCATCAACGCTTGCCGCAAGGCGGCATCGTTGGGCGATACCGCTGCGGTCAACAAGAGAAGCCGGGCCTCGGGCGAAAGTGATACGCGACTCATGTAATTCAGGCGATTCACGCGACGAAGATATGATGCAAGGTGTAATCTCGCGACGGTTTTCAGCGACCACCGGCCAGCAAGCCATGCGCGACGACTCCTCTCAGGGCGATGTGTGGCGCCGGAGCCACACTTCCCTTTGTTGCCAACCGTTGGGATGCAGTGTGAGTACCTGCTGACCTGTACTATCGCATTGCACCGAAAGAGGATAGGAACCTGTCGCTGACGAGTCCCTGAGGATCCTCAGCTGGCATTTGAAGTGCGAACCATCGCACCAAAAATGGTTTCAACTCTGTCTCCGTCTTCCGTAGGGATTCCACCTGCAGATTCCGCGACGACGCATTTCTTCACCGTCGATGTCGAGGAGTACTTTCAGGTCAAGGCGCTCGAGTCTGTCGTCTCACCAGACCAGTGGCTTTCCCACCCGAGTCGCGTTGCACGCAGCATCGATGCGCTCCTTGGGTGTCTAGACCGGCACGGTGCGCGGGGCACATTCTTCGTTCTTGGATGGTTGGCTCAACACCGCCCGGAAGTCGTACGAGCAATTGCGCGAGAAGGTCACGAAATAGCATCGCATGGTTTCAGACACGAGCGCGTAACCTCGCTCAGCCCGGAATCGTTTCGCGAGGATCTGCGGTCCTCGAAGCGAGCGCTCGAGGATCTGATCGGCAAAGCTGTGCTCGGCTATCGCGCGCCCAGCTTCTCCATTATTCCGGGCTATGAGTGGGCGTTCGACGTTCTCATCGAGGAAGGCTACTGTTACGACTCGAGCCTGTTCCCGATTCGTCGTCGCGGATACGGCTATCCTGCTGCTCCGCGTGCGCCGCACATCATCCATCGGCGTGGCGGGCTACTGGCCGAGTTTCCGCTGGCTACGACACGGTTTTTCAGGTATCCCATTCCGGCAGCGGGCGGGGGATATCTTCGTCAGTTTCCGATCGGGGTCATCCGCCGCGCGTTTCGCGAAGCTAGCGAGCGAAGTGAGCCCGCGACCTTCTACATCCATCCGTGGGAGATTGACCCCGACCAGCCGCGCCTGCCCGTTTCCGCCATCAATCGCGTTCGTCACTATCGCGGACTAGCCGGCACTATCGCCCGAATCGAGACCCTGCTTGATGAATTTCGTTTCGGAGCGATCGACTACTATTTGCCCCGGCTCGGGATGTCCGCAACGAGACGCGGCGCCGCCTGATGATCTGCGTCGAACGCTTTACCGGCCGGGACGAGGAATGGGATCGGTTCGCGGAAAATCAGCGCGGGTACACCCATTTTCACCGGTTCGGATGGCGCGCATTGATCGGCGATGTATTTGGGCATGAATGCGTTTATCTGGCAGCTCGTGACGCGGGACAACTGGTTGGTGTTCTTCCGCTCGTGCGTGTCCGGAGCATGGTCTTCGGTCATTATCTCGTATCGATGCCATTCCTCAATTACGGCGGACCGCTCGGAACAGACTCGGGCATTCAGGCCCTCGTCGCCGAAGCTGTCGCGATGGCTCAGTGTGAGAACGTCAAGCTTCTCGAGCTGAGAAGCCGCGTTCCGCTCGACATTTCGCTCAAAGCATCACATCGCAAGATCACCGTCGTGCTCGATCTGCCGGCCGAATCAGATTCCCTCTTCCGCCGCTTCGATGCCAAATTGCGCAGTCAGATTCGCCGGCCTCAAAAGGAAGGAGTGTCGGTGCGCTTCGGGCGCGAGCAGGTCGAACCGTTCTTTAGCGTTTTCGCGCGCCACATGCGGGATCTGGGAACGCCTACTCAGCCCCTCGCGTTTTTTCGGGCGATCGCGGAGCGTTTTCCTGAAGACTCGTTGTTCGCCTGTGCCTACATGGCGGAGAGACCGGTAGCTGCCGGATGTGGCTTCCGATTTGGAGACGAGTTCGAGATGACCTGGGCGAGCTCATTGCGCGCCTACAATCGCGAAGCTCCAAACATGCTGCTCTACTGGGCGTGCATGCAGCGTGCGATCACGCGGGGGGTGAAGCGATTCAATTTCGGACGGTGCACACCGGGCGGGGGCGCGCATCGATTCAAGATGCAATGGGGCGGACGCGAGCAGCCTCTTTGGTGGTACGGCCTCGGCGCCACGAGTGACGCAGCCACTCCGTCGCCGAACGACGCGGCTTTCCGAATCGGTCCACACGTTTGGCGCAAACTTCCTGAATCAATCGCGACTGCCTTCGGGCCGGCGATTGTGCGTTTCATCCCGTGAGCTGGCGCTGGGTGCCGCCGGCCTTTTCTCCGGTGGCGTCGCGTACTGTGCTCGGAGCAATTACCGCCGCCTGTGGTCGGCGCAGCGCACTAGTCGCGAGTGCGACAGAAGCATTGTGCGAGCGTTTCCGGGCCAGTGACGCGCTGTTGACTGACAGCGGAACCTCCGCGCTCATTCTCGCGCTTCGGGCGATCGTGCCACGGGGAGGGACAATCGCGTATCCCGGTTATTCGTGCATCGATCTCACAGCCGCAGCGGTCGGAGCAGGAATGCGCGTGAGACTCTACGATTTGGACCCAAATACACTGAGCCCAGACCTCCAATCGGTAAAGAAGGCGATCGACCGGGGCGTCAATGCAATAGTGGTAGCCCATCTCTACGGATATCCGGCCGATGTCGAGGCCGTACAGGAAGTGGCGAGAATGTACGGGATTCCAGTTATCGAAGATGCCGCTCAAGGAGCAGGGGCAACTTTGCGCGGCGTACGTGTCGGAAGTTTCGGAGACATCTCGATTCTCAGTTTCGGTAGAGGCAAGGGGGCAACCACTGGTTACGGCGGCGCACTTCTGGTGCGGACGCCCACGCTTGTCGCCCGGCTGCTGCAAATGCGGGACAAACTCGGTGCGCCGCGGCGGGGCGCTCGCGAAATCGGCGCTCTTACCGCACAGTGGCTGTTGTCGCACCCGTTCGTCTATCGCGTCCCCGCGTCGGTGCCAGCGCTCAGGTTGGGAGAGATGGTTTACCATCCTCCGAAGGACCCGCGCGCCATGCCGGCCTCTTCATCCGCAATACTAAGGTTCGTGTTACGCAACGACGACCGAGAGATCGAGATTCGGCGAGCGCGGGCGAACATCCTGTCGTCGTGGATCAACGGATCGGGACGCATTGCTCCAATTCGCCCCGTGGCGGCCGGCGCTTCTGGCTTCCTTCGATTCGCGTTCGCCGATATGACCGGCCAACTCGCTCCCAGCCCGCCCCTCGGTGTGCTGCGCGGATATCCGCTCACGCTGGAGCAACACGAACAATTGCAGCCCATGCTCGCGGCAGGAGAAAAGGCGGGGAAGGGGTCATTCCTGCTGCGCGATCGGCTTTTCACTTTGCCGACGCATTCACGAGTGGGAGCGCGCGACCTGGCCCGGCTTCAAAACTGGCTCGCCGTACGCTCGTGAGGGATGCCGGGATCGGTTACGTGAAGATGAGCGACCGGCGCCCCAGTACTCTTGCCGCACGGGATTCGACAAAACGGCTGCTTCTTGCGATGCGCGGCCTCCCCGATCGTTTACTGCGTCGGCGGCGTCACTTCGCGGCTCGCGAGCGACTCGCGAGAATGAACCGGCCGCGCAGTGTGCTGGTCGTGTGTTACGGGAATGTCTGCAGAAGCCCGTATCTCGAAGCTGTTTTGAAGCGTGCGATGCCCGACGTTCGGGTAGCCTCCGCCGGTTTTGTCAGGCCAGGTCGCTCAGTTCCTCCATTCGCGCTCGCGGTCAGCGCGCAACGGGGCTTCGACCTCTCAAAATTTCGCTCGCGACCGCTTGTGGCCGCTGTCGTCCGTGACGTCGAGCTCATCGTAGTCATGGACGCCCACCAGGCGCGCTACATCGAGCGCTTTTTCGGCGTACCGCGCACGCGAATTTTCGTTGCCGGTGATCTAGATCCCGTCCCCTCTGCGAGTCGCGCTATCCTGGACCCGTGGCAGCAACCGAAGGAGGCATTCGTGTCTTCGTTCGACCGCTTGGAGCGGTGCGCCGCGATGCTCGTCAGTTTGCTGGCGCGATAATAGTCAGCTACTCAACACTGCCATCATCGCTGTTGCGAACGCACCACACATTCGGTTGTGGTCTCCCGCAATCCGTTTCAGCTCTGTCTTGCAAGTTGTTTGGGGCAAGCAAGTTATGTCGCGCCGGCAGCGCTCTTGGTGCGGGTGCCAAGCTTGCAAACCCGGCGGGTGTCCGAGGCCATTTACCTCCGCCTGCAACAGCTGGAACCCCGTGACGCGCAAACAGTCTATGGAACAAGTCTGATGTCCGGAATAGCCGGAATCGCTCGCCGCTTCCCGACAGGAGTCACCGTCGACTCGCTCGGCAGGATGGCCGCGTCGATACGCCACCGCGGCCCCGATGGATACGGATTCTTTGTCGGACAGAGGGTTGGCTTCGCCCACGTGCGCCTCAGCATCGTTGACATCGCCGGGGGCGCGCAGCCGTTGACGAACGAGGATGGGCAAATCGTCGTCACCCACAACGGCGAGATCTATAACCATCCGGAATTGCGGGGCGAGCTGGAGGAGAGGGGCCATGTCTTCCGGACTCGCTCTGACACCGAGATCCTAGTGCACGGGTACGAGGAATGGGGAGTGGATCTGCTCAAGCGACTGAACGGACAGTTCGCGTTCGCGATCTACGACCGCAATACCGAGACTGTGTTCATCGCGCGCGACCGCTTCGGCGTCCGCCCGCTTTTCTATGCGCAACGCAAGGGTGAGTTCTATTTCGCCTCGGAGATCAAGGCGATTCTCGCAAGCGGCGAAGTCGAAGCATCGTTGGATCCCCGCGGTCTCGACGAAGCTTTCACTTTCTCGGCGGCACGCCCACCGCGGACCGCGTTTGAGGGGATTGCGTCCCTGGAGCCTAGCACCTACGGAATCCTGAAGGATGGCGCGCTCTGGCTGCACCGCTATTACGAGCTCGACTATCCGGAGGCAGCCATCGAGCCCGATGATGTCGTAGAGCAGCTCGATGAGATAATGCTGCGCAGCGTCGGGGTGCGGCTTCGAGCGGATGTGCCAGTCGGGGCCTACGTGAGCGGGGGACTCGACTCATCGATCACCGCGATGCTCGCCGCCAGCGCGTCGCCAAATACGCTTCGCAGCTTTTCCATCGCCTTTAACGATCCACCGAGCGACGAAAGCATTCTTCAGCGCGAAGTCGCGACGGATGTCGGCAGCATACACGCCCTCGCCACCATCGGTCGAGGCAAGATCGCGCAGAGTTTCCCGGAGGTGCTGTGGCACACGGAGACTCCGCTGCTCGAAACGGCGGCAGTGCGCATGTACCATCTCGCCAAGCTGACGAAGGATTCTGAAATCAAGGTCGTTCTCACTGGCGAAGGGGCCGACGAGCTCTTTCTTGGCTACGACCTTTTTAAGGAAGACTCCGTGCGAAGATTCTGCCTGCGACGGCCGACGTCGCTTGGACGGCAGCGGCTGCTCGATCGCCTCCATCCCCAGCTCATGGCAGGCGAACACGGGGGAGAATTTTGGCGACGCTTTTTTCTCGAGGCTGGGGAGCCAAGCGATCCGCTGTTCTCGCATCTGCCGCGGTTTCTTCTCACCGGCCGTGCAAAGGAATTGTATTCGGCCGACTTCAAGTCCGGTCTAGGCGCGATCGATGTACTCAGCGAGCTTCGTGGCTCACTACCCGTGCGCTACTTCGGATGGTCATCTCTTAACCGCGCGGCGTACCTGGAAATGACGACGTTCCTTTCGCCATACCGCCTTAGCTCTCAGGGGGACCGGATGGCCATGGCGCATGGAGTGGAGGCGCGATTCCCCTTTTTGGATCATCGCCTCTTCGAGTTTGCTGCTGCGCTTCCGACGGGGTCGCGCCTGCGTGGGCTGCGAGAGAAGGAGATACTGCGGCGTTGGGCGGCTCGTATTCTTCCGGCCAGGATCAAGAAGCAGCGCAATCAACCGCGTCCCTTTCAGGACGCAGGCAGCTTTTTTGGTCCAGGCGCTCCAGAGTGGGTGGCGGATCATCTCACCTCGCATGCGCTCGAACGTGTCGGTGTGTTTTCTCCTGGTGGAGTCGCCGGCCTGGTGCGGCGCTGCCGTGCCGGACTCGTCACAGGTTTTCGCGAGAACCAGGCTATCGTCGGTGTACTTTCGACACAGCTTTGGCACGACCGGTTCATCCAGCGCGCCGTATCTCCTGAGCCGCTCCCAGTTCGCGGCGCGTCGGTAATGCTGACCGAAGCGACCCCGGCTTTTACCTAGTCGATGGGCGCTCGGCCGCTTCGCGACTCCCGATCCGAACCTGGCGAGACTCGCCGCCGCTCGCCGACCGCTTCGCGCTGGTCGGTGATAGCCGATCGCACGGTGTATTTCGGACACCAGTCACTGGGCAGCGGCATTATTGCAGCGGTCGAAAAACTGAAAGGCGAGCACGCGCTGCCGATTCGGGTCGTGCACACACGAGAGCCGGCGACGGTGACTGGTCCTGCTTTCGTGCACTTCCTCGCGGGACAAAGTCGCGACTATGCGTCGAAGAATGCAGCGCTGTTGCGATTGCTCGAGTCGAGAACACGCGCGCCGAGACCTGTCGTGGTCCTGAAGTATTGTCACACGGACATCAACTCTGCCGTCGATTCCGCCAGGATGTTCGAGGCGTATCGCGACATGGTGGATGCGATTCACTTTGAACATCCGGATGTCACTGTCGTGCATACGACGATCCCGCTGACGACGGTCGAGAGCGCCTTCAGGTGGAGAGCAAAGCAGTTTCTTGGTCGTCCGACCCGGCGGGAGGCCGCAGTCGCGCGGCACCGCTACAATCAGCTTGTGCGTGGCGAATTCAGCGCCACTGAGCCGATCTTCGATCTCGCGAAAGTCGAAGCGATGCAGCCCGACGGGATGCTTGTAGGATTCACCGCTGATGGTTGCGTGATCGAAACGCTTGCTCCAGCCAACACCTCCGATGGCGGCCAGCTTAACGTGCGCTGCCAAAGGGCGGCGGCAAAAGCCCTGCTCAATGTGCTCTCGGAAGTTGTCGAGGCTAACACGTGACGGCAGTCTCTGGAGCTTCGAGCCTCGTCGGTTCACGTGTCGCAACCGGTGGCTGGGAAGCGGTTGTCGGGATAGGCGAGAGACCCCTTACGATCGTGCGCGATCCCTTACGCGTTGTGCTGTTCATACTCACGGTCATTACGATCAGTCGGGTGCACCAGCACTATCCTGTGCTGGCGAAGTTTCGGCCAGCAGTCCTCCTCGTCATCGCGTCGGTCGCCTACGCCTACCTGAACCCCCGCTACCTCACGCGCGCGAACGTTTTGCGACTCTGGCCAATGCGGCTCGTCACCGCGTTGGCTGTTCTCTCTTGTTGCTCGGCAGCCTTTGGCATCTCGCTTGGTGGGGCAGCGTCGTTCATCCTCGACTCGTACGCGAAGACCCTAGCTTTCGGCTTCCTGATCGCGGTGAGTATCAGGCACGTCCGAGACCTGTTCACATTCGTGTGGGCCTACGTTGCCAGCTGCGGCATTCTCTCGTTTTTCTCGATCTTCGTTTTCGGCATGACGTGGCAGAACAACACGATGCGGCTGGACAACATGTACACGTACGACGCCAACGATCTTGGCGTCGTGCTGATGGTTGGACTCCCGCTCACGTTGTTGCTACTGAGCGTAGAACGCGGCGGAAAGCGCTTGTTGCTGCTGCTGGTGCTGGTGGCCATTTCCGTGACAATGGCCCGTTCAGGTTCTCGAGGCGGTTTCCTTGGCTTTGTTGCTGATGGGGCAGCTTTGCTCATCATGGTCAAGGGCGTGTCGATGGCGAAACGACTTCTGGTGGCCGCCGCCGCGATTACTGCCCTCGTGCTTGGTGCACCGCCCCGCTATTGGGAGCAAATGCGCACCATTCTATCGCCAAAGGATGACTACAACTACACCCAGGTCGATGGCCGTAAGGCGGTGACGGAGCGGGGGATTGCCTACATGCGCGAATACCCGGTCTTCGGTCTCGGCATAGATAACTTCGCCAAAGCCGAATGCACCATCTCACCAAAGCTTGCGTTGCGGCGCTTTAACGGCCCGATCAAATGCTCCGCCCCGCACAATTCATATGTGGAGGCAGGAGCAGAGCTTGGGGTCCCCGGATTCTTGATTTTCTCCTCGCTCGTCTTGGGCGCCATCTTTGCTCCGCTGCGGATTCGGAAACGGCTTCCGAAGTCATGGCGGACAGGAACCCAATCACAACGATTCCTTTACAGCGCGACGAGCTTCTTTGCGGTGGCGATGGTCGGCTTCGCAGTGACCTCGTTCTTCGTCTCGTTCGCCTGGATGGACCCAATTTATCTCATGGCGGCGTTCCTCACTGGTCTGTACGTCGCTACGCGAGTGCAAATCGAAGGGAGTTCCCATACTGGCGGCGGTCACGCGTCACAAATCGTTGCTCCGAGCGGGGTCGCTGGATGGCGGGTCAGACTGAGCGCCGCGAGAAGTGGCTTTCGCGCCTCCGTTTTGGACCACAACCTTTCCCCGTTCTCAGTATGACCGTCGCCACTCTTCCGTCGGCGTCACAGGTTGCCCCCGCTTTCCAGCACGGCTCCATCGATGGCCCGATGATCGTGCTCGAGTTCAATGAGTTGAGTCCTGCCCTGATGGACACGTTCATCGATCAGGGCTATCTGCCGAATTTCAAGCGCCTAAGGGATGCTTCGCAGGTTTTCACCACCGTTGCTGAAGAGGTCGCACCCAATCTGGATCCGTGGATCCAGTGGGTAACGGTGCACAGCGGGCTGTCGTTCGACGAGCACGGAGTCTTTCATCTGGGAGATGGAGACAAGCTCGCGGTCAAATCGTTGTGGGACCTGATCGCGGCCGAGGGGAAAACGGTCTGGGTATGCGGGAGCATGAACATTAAGTACGATATGCCCCTGCGAGGAGCGGTTGTCCCGGATCCGTGGACGGTCGGCATGAGTCCTTTCCCTGCTGAACTGGAACCGTACTACCTATTCGTGCAGCGGAACGTCCAGGAATACACCAACGACCGCGTGCCACTGTCGAAGGGCGATTATCTGCGTTTCCTGAAGTTCATGGTGACCCATGGACTCTCGGCCCGCACGGTCCGATCAATCGTCGGCCAGCTGTGGAGCGAACGACGGACGGGCAAAGGGAAATGGAAGCGCGCCACGATTCTCGACAAGCTCCAGCGTGACGTGTTCCTGTCTTACTTCAAAAAGCTTCGCCCCGCGTTCTCCACGTTTTTTCTGAACAGCACAGCTCATTTTCAGCATGCGCACTGGCGGAACATGGATCCGGAACCATTCAAGATCAAACCGACGGACGCGGATCAGGCCGAGTATCAGAACGCAGTTCGGTACGGTTACGAGGAGATGGATCGCATAGTCGCAGATATCGTCGCCGCGGCTCCCACAAATGCCGTCATAGTGATGGCCACAGCGCTCAGTCAGCAGCCGTGTCTGATCTATGAGGACATCGGAGGAAAGACGTTCTATCGGGCACGCACGTTCGAACCGCTTATCGATTTCGCAGGCATCACTGGGTGCCAGAAAGTGGAGCCAGTGATGTCAGAAGAGTTCCATCTGCGCTTCGGAAACGAGCGCGATGCGGCGGAAGCTGCGGAGCGCCTGAACGCTCTCCGCGTTGGGGGGCGTCAGGCAATGCAGGTCGAACGACGTGAGACTAACGTATTCTCTGGATGTATCATCTATTCGCAGCTTGAGCACGACGTGCTGCTGGAGGGCGGCCCAAACGGAAAATCGACGCCATTCTTTCGGCTATTCTATCAAGTCGAGAGTCTGAAGAGTGGCATGCATCACCCCGACGGAATACTCTGGATGCGAATCCCGGGAAGCCAACCAAGCGTGCATCCCGAGAAAGTGTCACTTCGTGACCTGCCCCCAACGCTCCTCTCGCTGTTCGGGATCGAGAAACCGGCGTATATGACCGGCAGGATTCTCCCCGTCAGCCCGCCGGCTTGGCGGATGTAGAGACGTGCACCACCTGGTGAAGCAGCCAATAGAGTTGGCCATGTCGTCGTCCGCCGTTGGCTGGATGACGCAGCGTCGCGTGCGAGGCATGCGCCTGATACTCGCTTATCACGGGATCATTCCGAAGGGACAAGCACCTGCTGGCGAACGGGCATTATTCGTTGGCCAGCGGGAATTTGCCCTGCATCTCGACATGCTCGCGGCCGAGGCCGATGTCGCGCCGCTCGATCGGATCGACGAGCCAGGGGACGGGCGTCCCCGCGTTGCGATCACATTCGATGATGCTTACTCGGGCGCCGTGAACGAGGGCGTGCGGGAGCTCGCCAAGCGAGCACTCCCGGCTACGATCTTTGTGGCTCCCGGACGACTGAACGGCCACGTTTTCTGGTGGGACGCCCTTTCACACAGGAGCGAGGCGCTCGACGCGACCGTCAGACACCATGCGCTGCACGAATTGGCGGGCGCCGACGAGCGGATCCGCGCGTGGGCCGTCAGCGCTGCGCTGCCCGTGTCCGACGCGATGCCGGCATATGCTCGTGCCGCAACCCGTGCCGAATTGGCCGCGGCCTTGGCGGTCCCCGGAATCACGGTTGGCTCGCATACATGGTCGCACCGGAATCTCGCGACCTTGGGGGTGAGCGATGTCGTGGCGGAGGTGCGCGACTCTCGCGAATGGCTGCATGCCGAGTTCGGCGACAAAGCGCTCGACTGGCTCGCCTACCCTTACGGATTAGACTCGAGCGAGGTACACCGCGCTCTCGCTGAAGCATCGTACACCGGTGCTGTACGCACCGATGGCGGATGGCACCGTCCGACCGATGTTTCTCCCTTCGCGCGCCCGCGATTCAGCATTGGATCGCGCCTCGGCGTGGCGGGGCTTCGGGCACGCCTCAATGGCGCGAGGCTCACATGACGGGCCACGCAATGATGATCACCGAAGTCGCGCCGAGGGACTGATGGAAGCGTCGAGCATCGAGGTTCCGTTGGATCAGGCTTACAAGTGCTCTTTCGCTGGTCCGCCGCGCCATGAAAAAGCGAGCGCCGCCAAATCGCCGGAAACCACCATCCTTATTCGCGCGTTCAACGAAGAGCGTTGGCTTCCTGACGTACTCAAGGCGATCGAAAGACAGACCTATCGGGACTTCGAGGTTCTCCTTGTCGACTCCGGTTCGGTGGATCGGACGCGCGAGATTGTCGCCGCGAGCGGCGGTCGCGTTGTAAGACTGCGGTCGGACGATTTCACATTCGGACATTCGCTCAATGTCGGTATTCGGGAGGCGCGCGGCTCGTTCATCGTGATCCTCTCGGCGCACGCGATTCCCACTGGTGACCACTGGCTCGAGACGCTCATCGCGCCGCTTCGGCGGCCCGATACGGCGATGGTCTTCGGAGGGCAGCGCGGCCACGCACTCTCCAAGTTCTCCGAGGCGCGTGATTTCGAGCGGATCTTTCCTGGGGAGGCCCAGTTGATGGACGACGACCACGTCTTCGTCAACAACGCAAATTCTGCAATCAGGCGCGACCTCTGGGAGTTGCATCAGTTTGACGAGGGACTTCCTGGTCTCGAGGACGCGGAGTGGGCCAAACACTGGATTCCGCTGGGGAAAGAGGTACGCTACGAGCCCGCCGCTTCTATCTTCCACGTCCACACTGAATCGTGGGCGCAGGTCCGGCACCGGTTCTACCGCGAAGGGATCGGGGGTCGTTGGACCGCGGTCCGAATTATTCGAAATATTCCGGGAGAGGTATTACGCGAGGTGTGGTGGACCGGCCTCGATCTGGTGCTCGCAGCTTCCCAGGGCCGTCTTGGCTCACTCGCCGCGGAGATCGGCACGTACAGATACCACAAGACAGTTGGGATCGTGAAAGGAATTCTTGATAGCCGCAAAATCACCAATCCTTCCAAACGCGCCGAGATCTACTACAAGACCGGATTTCCCGCGCTGGCAATCCGCGGTCCGCATGAGGCATCGCTCGAGCAGCGATCCATACCAACATTGAAGCCTGGCGAGATTCTTGTGCGCGTCGCGTACGAGGGGATTTGCGCAACCGACCTCGAAATCTTTGAGGGACGGCTCGGTTATTACAGGTCGGGGATGGCAAAATATCCGATTGTGCCCGGCCACGAATCATCCGGAACGGTCGTATCCCTCGGAAAGCGAGTGAGCGGATTCAGCGAGGGCGATCGCGTCGTCGTGGAATGCATTCAGGGCTGTGGCGCGTGCACGGATTGTCAGCGTGACAGTGCAATCACTTGCCGCGAACGGCGCGAAGTCGGTGTGATTGGTTTGGACGGTGGATACGCGTCCTACCTCGTCACCCGTGCGCGCTATGCCCACAAGGTGCCGATGAATGTGAGTCTGGCCCAGGCTGCGTTGGCCGAGCCGCTTGCGGTTGTAATGAAGGCTCTACGCAGGCTTGGCGCTGCTTCACGCACGGACTCGCCAAAGCGTTGCGCCGTGGTGGGTGCCGGAACTATTGGCCATCTTGCGGCCAGGGTGCTATCACTGCGCGGACATGAGGTCACGGTGTTCGACCGCGAAGAGGCGCGTCTCTCGCTTCTCACCGGGATTACGACTGCCCAGACGCTCACCGACCTTGAGAAGTACGATTGGATCGTCGAGGCGACGGGAGACCAAACTGCTCTGACATCCATCCTGCAGCAGTCGGCCACCGGTGCCACGCTGCTGCTGATGGGTCTGCCCTATGCCCACCAGAACTTCAGCTTCGAATCGATCGTCGGATTCGACAAGACAGTCGTCGGATCAGTGGGCAGCAACTGCGCCGATTTCGAGGAGGCACTCGCGACACTGCCCCTGCTCGACACGAGTCCATTTCTGCAAGCAGCATATCCGCTCGAGGAATACGAGCGTGCGTGGAACGCTGTGCGCGCCAGGGCCCACATCAAAGTGATGTTGAAGATCGACCCCGCAGCGAACTGATCACCTCGCGTACCGCCGAGCGCGCCATCCGATAAATCGTTTCGGCCGAATAGCGCCAATCGTGCGTGTCGAAATCGAAGAATGCGCGCGGGGATTTGTATGACTGAATCACGTCTCCCCAGGAGATAAGCCGCGCCCGGCGGTAGGCGAATATCGCGCCGACATCGGCGCGCAGGTCGATATGCCGGAAGTCTCTGCCATCCGCAGAAACCGGGGTGGGATGCTTCCCGATCAAATCGAGGTAATGCAGCCAGCAAAGATCGACGCCCGCATATGGCGCCGCGTCGCCGCCACCGGTCAAACGAGCATTGGCCTCGATCATTTTCACGCGCCCGTCACGCGTGTCTCGCTTCATCTCGATCTCACAGATGCCGGAGTATCCCAGCCCTCGCAGGAATCCGTCACACACCGCGTCCGTTTCGGAATCAATGACAGGCTCGGTCACGCTTGCCGGACCGAACGCCATCGGATTGCAGCGCAGTTCGCGAAACATGGCGTTGGCGATTCTCCTGCTTCCCCGGTCATAACACGCCAGGTAGACGCGCTTGTCGATATCAGGTCCTTGAATGATCTCCTGCGCGATCGCATTTCGATTGACTGCTGAAGCCAGGCGCCAGCTCTCAAGCAGCTGGGTCGGCGTTTGGGCTATCGATACCTTTGCGTAGGAAAGGGGATGGCCCGACGGGAACTGCTGCCATTCACGAAAATGAAGTGGTTTCAGCAAGCAAGGGAATTCCGCTGTGTTCGCAAAGGCCGCGACCTCCTCGGCTGACTTCACGAACTGAGTGCGCGGCAACGGCATACCATGTTTGGCGGCGAGCTCGTACTGTGTCCGTTTGGTCGCCAACAGTCCCTGCAGAGGAACGCCGGGGGAGATGATGTAGTGATCGGCGAGCCTGCTCGAGTGAGCAGCGATGGCAGACACAAAAACATCCGCGCTGGGAATCAACGCCGGTTTTCCGCCCATCTTTCCGGCCAGTTTTACCATGAAGTCCACCCAGCCCTTCGGATTGGTGTCAGGGTCTGGGCAGGCATGGGCGTGCCCGTATACGGAACGAAATCCCGGGTGTCGGCGATCGCTGTCGAAGGAGGTAACTCTTACGCCGCGCCGAACCAGGCTTCGCACACCCAGTACGCCTGTCCGATACGCGCCTGCAATTACTGCGGGTGGCCAATCGGCGTCGGCTCTGACCGGATTCGGATCGCTGGATTCGGTTTGTGGCATGACTTGGAATTGGCTGAATGAGAAAAATGCTGGTCCCCTCAAGGGTACGTCAGGCCACACAAGTTCGATGTGCTGACACGTACGAGCAGACGCCGCCATCGTGACAATGCCGACCTCAGCTCGCTCTTGCCCGCTGGGCCGACGGTCCGCATACTACCCGTCCCGCTGGCCGCGGTTGAGATCCCTATCCGCTATCCGCCTCACTTCTATTCCGCCAACGGTCGCCCATGATGAGCGATAATACCCCCGCCGTTCACGACGAAGAAAGGGAAGAGGCAAAAAAGCACGATGTGATTTACGGCCACCCCGATGTCGAGCGGCTTCGCATGAAGCCAACTGACTGGGAGAAGTTTGATCGAATGACCGAGCCCTTTGATGCTTATGCCGGTTCAATGCTGCGCCTTGGCCAAATCGACGGCCTGCATGTTCTGGACGCTGGGTGCGGCGACGGATGGCTCAGCGTGATCCTCGCAAAACGCGGTGCCTCGTTCGTCGACGCGTTCGACATTTCAGAAGAGGGAGTGCGTGTCGCTCGGCAGCGGGCCGAACTGAACGGCGTGGCGGCTCGATGCCGGTTCGAGGCCGGATCGTTCTACAGCATCCCCTTCGGCGATAGCAGCGCCGATGTAGTGATCGGCCAGAGCATCCTCCATCATCTTGGCCACAAGGACCGCGCCGCCGCGGAGTTGTATCGCGTCATGAAGCCGGGCGCTCGCGCGATCTTTAGGGAGCCGTTTGGCAACTCTCTCTGGCTCGAGCGGCTGCGGCTGATGGTGCCCGTCGAGTCGGCAGCGCCGGAGGATCCCGGGGAGTGGGCACGCCAGTTTAAGTACTCGGATTTGGACGCATTTCGCAAATACTTCGAGATCGAGGTCGAGGAGTTCCATTTTTTCTCGCGCATCGACCGTATTATTTCGTGGAAGCCGCTGACGAGCGCCGTCGCGCGATTCGACCGGCACCTCCTGCGCGTGCTTCCGTTTGTCCGTCCGTTCGCGCGGGCGATCGTGGTGGAGCTCCGACGCCCCCTCCGTCCCTGATCCCGAGACCGGAGCCAGTCGCTTTGCGGGTCGTCTACGAAGCTGGTTACACACTGGGAGCGGCTGTCTTTTTCCAGAAGACCGCCCGCGAATCAATGTTGATGATCGGATCGGAGATTCTGTTGGCCTGCCGGTATTCATCGACAGCTTTGCGGCAGTCTTTGAGGTTTTGGTAGTCGTCAAAGATGGCGTAACCGCCAACCGAGAGCTTGGGGTAAAGGATGTTCAGAACATCGAGCGTCGACTCGTACAAGTCGGCGTCGACTCTCAGCACCGACAGGGCGGAGATGGAAGCATTTGGCAACGTGTCGCTGAAAAAACCTTTCAGGAAGGTGACTTGGTCGTCCAGTAGTCCGTAGCGCGTGAAATTGCTCTTAACTTCCTCCAGCGATACGGCCATATCGCCAGCCTTCCATCCAAAAGAGTCGAGCGTTGGGTCCGGGTCCGGGAGGCCGGCGAACGAATCTACTACCCAGACATGCCTCAGATTGTCGCCGCGCGCTTTTAGGACGCCTCGCATGAAGATCGTCATGCCTCCTCGCCAGACGCCGGCTTCGAGCAAATCGCCGGGAATACCGCGGTCACAGACGTCGGTGATGCAGAATTGCACCTGGTCCAGCTGCAGCGTACCCAGCATTGTCTCCGCGTCCTCGACCCGATTGGCCGCCTCGTGGCCTGATTGGACGTAGTCCTCTGGCCCTGAACGGACGAGACGAACGAGTTCCAGGTTCAGCGGAGCGAGAATACGTTTCACGAAGGCATGAATGGAGCGGCGCAGAAGACGGCCGGGCCTCAGCGTATGTCGCTCATACTCCTTTGCGAATAGGGCTCTAGTCAGGCTTCGTTTCAGCAGATCGAGGTACATCTCCTCAGCAGTGCGAGGCTCAGGACTGGTTTTGACGGAGCTGGAGATGTACGCTGCCATGGAGGTCCGCCGAACACGATCATGTTTCCTCAATGCCGTGGCGCTCCCATGCGGAAATTCATGATCGTCGCTCGAGTGGCCGCCCGTACATCGCCAAGTAACGGTCCGCCATTACCTGCACGGTGAACTCCCGGTGTGCCCGTGCGAAAGCGGCGGCGGCGAGCTCGCGGCGCCGCACAGGATCTGTCAACAATGTGCGAAGTCCTGCGGCGAGAGCCTCGAGGTCTCCCGGTGGGACGAGTATTCCTTCGCGTCCGTTGACGATCGCTTCCGGTATTCCGGCGGTTGCCGACGCGACGATGGCCTTGCCGGCAACCATGGCTTCCAGAAGCGCCATCGGCAGTCCCTCCCACAGGGACGGCATGACAAAGATATCGGCGAGGGCCTGGAGGTCGGTGATGTCGTTGCGCCCAGTTACGATGTGTACGCGATCGTCGAGACGCTGCGCACGCAGGTACTCCAGCAAATATTGATGCTCGCCTCCGCCGCGGCCCGCGGCGATGATGAGCCTCCACGGCACAGTGAGCCCCTCTTGTTCAAGACGAACGAGCGCCTCAAGCAGCATGCGGTGATTCTTGTTCCGTTCGAGGTTTCCGACGGCCAGGATCACGGTGTCACTGCCCGTACAACCGAATTCTCGGCGCACTCGCTCAGCGTTTCCTGCCTTCGCCGGGACACCGTTGTGTATTACCGTGAACGCAGTCTTCAGAAGACCGAGGTCGCGCGCAAACTCCTCCCGCGTGGCGTTCGAGACGGCGACTGCATGGGCAGATTGTCGCATAGCCCAGCGCAACGCGATCCGCCGCCGTAGCGCCTTCGTAACTGTCAAGCCGCCGTGCATCGTAATGACGTGAGGAATGGCAAGGAGTCTGGCCGCCGCGGAGCCATACACCCCCATGGTGAACTCATGGCTGTGGACGACGTCGATGGCGTGTCGCCGGAAAAGCCTCATGAGTCTGCCGACGCACGCCGGATCGACGGGACGCTTCAGCCAGAACGTCTCCGTGGAAAAACCCGCGGCACGGAACATGTCCCCCATCCAGCCGGTCCCCTTACGTGGCCCGACAGGCAGGACCGCGTGGCCGCGCTGCCGGAGTTCCTCCGAGAGGCGAAAGACCATCATTTCCGCTCCTCCCGGGCCGTCCGACTCGATCATCATGGCGATGCGAAGCGCCCGCTCAGACCTCGTCATAGTAGGAGCGTCGATGAGTGGTTCCGTCAAAGGTTCCCGAGTGTGGCAGCCTGTGGCTGTCGAATCGCATCAGTCCCTACTTCTACGGCTTCCCGAAGAAGACCGTCCATTTGCAGCGCGAGATCAGCGTAGGAGATCGGCGTCTTGGGCTCGATCTTCGTCGGTATGTGACCAGCAATTAAAGCTTCCAACAGTGATCGCATTCCCGCCACATCGCCAGCGTCCAGAGTCATCGCTCCGATTCGCCGCGCTTCGCGCGCGGCAGCACTCGTCTCCTCCGCGATGACCAGAGTGGGAATACCGAGACCCACCGACTCGTAGAGTTTGGCGGGCACGCACATCGGCTGATCCTGCGCCAGGACGAGAGCGAGATGCGAGTGGCTCAATAGCTCCAGCGCTTTTGCGCGAGGAAGCACGCCGTGGATGTTCACAATAGATGTAAGGCCCGCGGCCGCGATATCGTCCTCCATTTGCCGCCGGTGGGGGGCTTCCATGGGACCGGCGACATTCAGCCTGAGGGTCGCGGCCGCTTCGGGTCGATCGCTCAACAACCCGCGCATCGCGGCACAGACCGACGACAGATTGCGACCGGCGTATAGCGTGCCGACGTACGCGATGGAGCCTTGCTCGACTGCGCTTACATCCCGCGGGGGCACCTCCTCCAGATCGATGCCGTTGGGAAAGCAGCTCACGTCGAGTTCAGGCTCAGCGACCCTTAGCGCCGAAGCGAATTCTCGAGTATTCACGATGACTTTCGCCGCACGTGGAAGTACCAGGCGTTCCAGTCGGCGCAGCAGAAATCGCTCAGCGCGGACGAACCAATCGTTGGGCGCGTTCATCACATGCGTCAGGGACCATGGATCGCGCATGTCGATCCAGAACTGTGCATCTCGGCCAACGGTCGCGAACATGCCGGCAAAATGGGCCGAATGCGGTGGTCCGCTCGTGATCACAACATCAAACTTCCGTTCGCGCAACAGAGCTCGCGCCGCGCCAGTGGCACGCCCCACCCAACCGCGTCCGTGATCGGGGAGATACATCGAGCTGCCAAGAATCCTGCGCGCGACGGCGATCGGCCTCAGCAGCGAGAACGGGCGAGGCTGATCTGGATTCGGCGGCACAACTTGGCTATCTCCGGTCGAGGTTTGCCTCAAGCGACTGGCGGCAGTCTTGTAGGCATCGTTCAAGGTGCGTCGACGACGACGGACATGCCGGTGCACACCCGGCGTGCAGTGTTTTGGGTCGCCCGCAGAGGCCGTGATCACGTGCACTTCCCACCCCAATCGCGCCAAATACTTTGACAACCCGGCCCACCTCTGTCCGCCGATGGCGCCGTCCGGAGGAAAATGGTAGGTAATGACGAGGAGACGACGCACGTCCGAATTGCGCTCTATTCTCATTAGATACTTACTAACTGCGGCCTGAAATAGACTGGTGGGCGCGCTCAATGTGCGGAGCCTCTCGCGCGTGCATGAAGGTGAAACCCTGGCTTCTGATTATGCAAGTCGAGGAATGTTGGCGTTTGCCAGTTGAGGCGCGGAAGACGCACCTGCGGGACCGAATCCTAGGTAAGCCCTCACTGGGCGTTGTAAGAATGCTACGAAACCGTAGCGCCTCGAACGCTGTTGCACTCACGCGACACTGCCGGCGCGAGGCAGCTTGTGTTCCCACTCAAACCAGTGGACCACTACCTCACAACTCAAAGCCCCTAAACGACTTGCAACCGTCTCTGGTGACGTCCGCAGGGTCGAAGGGGTCGGCGTCGCATTTGCACTCGGGGCTGTTATTTCGGAGGGGTGCAGCTCCCGCCGATTGTCGCTCAGGAGATCAGTGCAGAACGTCAAGACCGTGCGCCCGGCCAAGCGCAGACCCGCCCGCATATCGGCGACAGCTGATTTGGATCGTTCGCTCGCTGGTGGGCTTGCTTGGACAAGCGGCGTTACCTGGCTAAGCCAAATCCTGAGTTGGGCCTCGACGCTCATTGTCGTGCGCTATCTCGCACCCACCGATTATGGCCTCATCGGAATGGCGCTGGTGTACCTGGGGCTCGTTCAGATGGCCAGCGAGCTTGGTGTTGGGGGGGCCGTCGTGAGGTTTCGCGACCTGACCGCCAATCAAATAGAGCAGTTCAACGGCCTCTCAATTATTGCCGGAGGCCTTGGCTTGCTGGCATCGCTCGCAGTAGCGATCCCGTTTGGCAATTTCTTTCACGAACCGCGGCTGCCGGTGGTGCTCGTGGTTATGAGTTCCGCATTCGTCATCAGTGCTTTCAGGGTCGTACCGCAGGCTGTGCTGCAGCGGCGACTGCAATTCCGGAAGCTAGCGGTGATCGAGGGAACTCAAAGCATCGTTGGAGCGTGCTCCACGCTCACTCTGGCGGTCCTGGGTTTTGGCTATTGGGCACTCGCACTCGGTTTCGTAATCAGCGCGACCATCTACGCGATCCTGGTCGTGGTCCAAAATCCGCAAGGGTTCCGACGTCCGCGACTGGCGTCGATCCGGCAGCCATTCACCTTCAGCAGCCACATGCTACTCTCGCGCTTTGCGTGGTACGCGTACTCGAACGCAGACTTCGCGGTCATCGGGAAACTGTTGGGAGGAGCGGCGCTCGGCGCGTATACCCTTGGATGGACTCTTTCAGGAATGACCGTCGAAAAGATCACGGCTGTCATTGGCCGCGTAACTCCCGCTTTCTTTTGCACGGTACAGAAGGATCTGCCTGCGGTACGCCGCTATCTGCTGTTGATCACCGAAGGACTTGCACTCGTAACCTTCCCAGCATGCATCGGCTTGGCGTTGGTTGCCAACGACTTCGTCCGGTCGGCGCTCGGTGAGCGCTGGAGTACTGCGATTCTCCCGTTGCAGCTTCTGGCGGTCCTAGCGACGGTTCGGTCGGTGCAGCCCCTCATTCCGCAGGTCCTATTTGCGATTGGGGAGTCGCGGCTGATCATGCGCAATGCGATGCTGACGACACTCGTGCTTCCAGTCTGCTTCGTCCTGGCCAGCCGGTGGGGAATCTCCGGCGTAGCGTGGGCATGGCTGATTGTCGGTCCGCTCATGTTCAGTCCGCTTCTGCTGCGCACGTTTCGACTAATCGAACTCCCGGCAAAGCAATATTTGCTTTCGCTCTGGCCAGCCACTAGTGGATGTTTGGCCATGGTATGCGCAGTGATCTCTGTCGAACGTGCATTCCTTAGCGGTGCGCCGGCGTACGTGTCTTTGATCATCAAAATTGTCATCGGTGCCCTGAGCTACGCCGCCACACTTTTTACGGTTCACCGGACTCGCGTATCGGTCCTTCGCGGAATGCTGCGCGTGCTGCGCGAGCGACGGCCGGAATCCGTCACCCCAGGTTCTGAGAGTGTCACCAGCCACCCGCTGGCCGAGGCGGTGAGCGCGACGTGATGCCGGATTTGTCACAGCCACCAGTAACATTACGGATTAGTGCATTCCGCGGCGTCATCGCGCGGTCTCACTTGCCGGCCCTCGATGGCCTGCGTGCAGTAGCCGTGTTTACAGTAGTCACAGCACACTCCAATCTACCGCTGCACGTGCCTGGAGATCTTGGTGTAAGCGCTTTTTTCGTGCTCAGTGGTTTCCTCATCACCCGCCTGCTGGTTCGCGAGCGAGAAAAAACGGGACGCGTTTCAATTCGACGCTTTTACCTGCGACGCACCATGCGAATTTTTCCTGCGTATTATGCGTTTCTTTTCCTCAGCTTCGCGCTCGATGCTCGCGCGGGGCAGCGATGGAGCCACGCACTAATCGTGAATACGCTCACCTACACCGTCAACTACTTCAACGCATTTAACCACCACCCGGCGACCTCGGTGGCCCACGCTTGGTCGCTCGCCGTGGAGGAGCAGTTTTACTTGCTCTGGCCCCTCGCATTTGTCATCCTTTTCGCGCGCGGCCGTCGCACGCTTATGGCCGGCGTAGGTCTCGCGGCTCTCATTGTCGTCGCCTGGCGTTCATGGTTAATTCTCGGCGCTCACGTCGATGTGTCGTACGTCTATAACGCCTTCGATACACGCTTCGACAACCTGGCTGTCGGCTGCTTGCTTGCGCTTGCCGTCGACGACGACCGCGTTGTTACCGCAGCGGGAATGTGGGCGAAACGATCTTGGTTTCCCATACTGACCCTGGCTCTTCTGCTTACGTCGCGCCTTGCATTATCCGACGCATATCACTACTCGATCGGGTTCACTGTCGACGCCCTTCTTATAGCGGCACTCATAGCGCAGCTCCTGCAGCTCTATAGCACGCGGTTGTGGCGGTGGTTGGAGTTGCCCGCAGTTCGCTATCTCGGGGCGATCTCGTATCCCATCTACCTATATCACCAATGGGGAGCTTCCGTCGGTCGCCGCCTGGCAGGAAATGTTCACTCTTTGGAGTTCGCGGCTGGAGTCCTCGCTACGATCGTTTTGGCGACCGGATCCTTTTACGTAATCGAGCGCCCATTTCTGAAGCTCAAAAAGCGTTATGGGCAAGAGCTGCGTTCGAAGGCATCAGCCCCGGAAGGTCGCACGCAGCCCTCGCCCGTATTCGTGGCGTCGGCGTGACCCGACGGCCCTTGTGACTCGCTGCTGATGCTGCGCTCTACGATTGGATTGGCACGCCGCGCCCGTGACTACGCTCAGTTGCCGTCAGCGCTGAAAGCCGCGCAGATGCGCGATCAGCGGGAGGGTTTGGGCACAGACCCAGGAATAGCGGGGGCTGTGAGAGAGGGTCTGGCGTGGTTGGGACGCGCACAGGACGCCTCGGCCACACACGATGGCGGTGTAGCTCGACACTATGACCTCCGACATGGTTGGGGCGCTTCGTACCCAGAGACTACGGGGTACATCGTTCCGACAATGTTGGGGCAGGCCCAGCTACGTAACGACGATCTCTTGCGTGACCGGGCCCGACGGATGCTCGATTGGTTGGTGAGTATCCAGCTTCCTGGCGGCGGCTTCCAAGGTGGTATGGTGAATCAAACACCGGTCGTCCCGGTCACATTCAATACCGGTCAGATCCTCCTCGGACTCGCAGCGGGCGTGAACGAGTTCGGTGACGTTTACCGTGGAGCGATGCTCGCCGCAGCCGACTGGTTAGTGCAGACGCAGGACGCAGATGGTTGCTGGCGCGGTTATCCGACGCCATTCGCTGGTCGCGGTGAAAAAGCGTACGAGACGCACGTCTCGTGGGGACTGATCGAGGCAGAACGCGTCGAGCCAGGGCGTGGATACGGCGACGCAGCCCTTCGAAACGTCCGCTGGGCACTCACGCACCAGCACCCCAATGGGTGGTTCGATCGCTGTTGCCTCGGTGATCCGACCCAGCCACTGACCCATACGATCGGGTACGTTCTTCGCGGTCTTCTCGAGGTTCAGCGTTTCTGCGGTGATCTTTCGCTGTTGGCGTCGGCGCGTCGGACCGCTGACGGCATTTTGACGGCTATTCGACACGATGGCGCCCTGGCGGGCAGGCTCGCCTCGGATTGGCGCGGCAATGTGTCCTGGAGTTGTCTGACCGGCAATGTCCAGATTGCCCATTCACTGCTCATTCTGTACGACAAAACGGGGCACGAGCCGTACCGTGACGCTGCTTACGGGCTCAATCGTGCAGTGCGTCGCACGGTGCGGATGGACGATCCGAATGAAACGAGAGGCGCCGTGAAAGGGTCGTTCCCAATCGACGGTGAGTACGGACAGTTCGAGTATCTGAGTTGGGCGACCAAGTTCGCGATCGATTCCTACACGGCCGAAAAACAAATTCGCGGCAGGGAGACTCGAGGAAACGAAACTTCGGTAGTGTCCTGAAAAAAGGGACACTGCCGAAACTGCCGTTGTCCTGGCGGAGTGTGATGCGGGACACGAGCAAGCGATTGCGTGTTGGGGAATTGCCTAAACGGACGCGGTGAGACTGCCGGCAGGGGCGGGAACCGCCGCTGGTGTCTGCTTCGGTTGGTGGAATGGAATCGGGATTGATCGCGCAGGTCGCGTTTCCAAGGGGACGCAAAGCACACGGCGCCATGCGGCCGTCGTGTTCGGAAATCGAGTATCGTCGGCGTACGAGGTGTGAAGAGGAGCGTACCCGCCTTGAGCCTCAATGCCATAATAGGAGAGAAACTCGATCGCCTCCCCGACTGACAGCCCAACCTCTGGCAAGAGGTATACGAGCTTCACTGGTATTGCCGACGACGAGAAATCGGTGACGGACTTCGCCGGAAGCATCGAAAGACGCCCCAACAGCACCTGTGCGTTTCGGCGGCGGTCGGCGGCATGGCGATGGAGACTTTTGAACTGGGCGAGGGCGATTGCACCATCGAGGTTTGAAAGAGGCGCATTCAGATGAGGGGCCTCCCTGGCAGCGCCCATGAGTCGCTCACGGAGTACCTCAAGCGGTTGCGTGTACCGTCGGAGACGACGCCACATCCAGAATCGCAGGACGCGACCACCAACCACGCTCCCGGCTTCAGGCTCGAGTTGTATCGCTGCTGCCCGCTTATATAATTGTTCGTCGTTAGTGACTAGCAATCCACCAGCCGCACCAGCGAGCGGCTTGCCGGGCCCACAGCTGACGATTCCGCACGTCCCGAACGACCCCACGAGTCTGTCTCCCCGAAGCGCGCCGAGTGCTTGTGCCGCATCGTCCATGAGAGCTATGCCCTTCGAGGCAAGCAGCACTTCGATCTCGTCGATCGCGGCGGGCGTTCCGAACAGATGCGCCACGATCACGCACTTGGTTTGCGGAGTTAGAGACGCCTCCACAGACGCCGGCGTGACATTCAGGTCCTCGCCGATGTCGGCGAATATCGCACGGGCCCCTGTACGCAGGACGGAATCAAGGACCGAACGGCAGAGAAATGATGGCAAAACAACATCGTCGCCCTTGCCGATTCCGATCGCTCGTAAGCCGATTTCGATCCCCGTTCGGCCGCGATTAACGGGCAACACGAACTTCGTCCCCAGGTAATCACGGACCGCTGAAGCAAAATGATCGGGGGCCGGGCCTTCCGTCAGCCTGCCCGTCGTGAGGGCTCTTACAGTAGATGCAAACTCCGCCCAACCCCATGCGGGAACGCACCACGGAACCGAATAGAAATGTCTTAAGAACCCGCGAATCTTCGAGTTCATCTCATCACGGCTCTCAGGAAGTTCGCAGCGCGGCGTGCCGCGGGCCGGAGAATCTTTTCGCCGCTACCGCACTCGAGGATGGCACCGCCAAAAGCCTTCTTGTACACGTAAACACCGTGCTCAGGCGACGACTCCTCCAGAGCGTCGATGCCGCAGCCACCGAAATTGAGCCGTTGAATGCCTTCGCTCTTGAACCGCAGAGCCATCTCCCACAGCACGCGAGTAGGCACCTGGGCCTCGAGCGCCTTCGCGTCGTGGCCGGAGAGTGCGTGGTAAGCGATTCCGTTGAACGTCGTGAAAAAGCTCGCACTCACACAAACGCCGTCCACGAAGCCACCAACGATGCGACCGAGGCCCGCGCCAGTGAGAACTGCGGTCGGATCTCCGCGGTCAGAATCCAGTTGCGTGAGAAGAGGACCTCCGCGCTGGACAACCCGAACGAAAGAGGCTCCCTGTAGCCGGCGAAGGTGCGACGCTCCCTCATCAGCGGGAAGCTCCTTGACTTCTACGTTGAGCCTCGCTGCCTTCCTGATATTTTTCTGCCTCTTGTAATCCATACCATCCCAAAGCCTCTTCTCGTCCGGCGTGAGATCCAGCTCGAATTCAAGCCGTCGTTCGATCGAAAACCCAAGCTGACTCAGAATTGCTTCGCTCGTCGGGCTCGCAAAGCTCCCGACCTGAAAAGTGACATCCCCTGCCCTCCGTGCGTGATTCTCAATCAAGCGAATGAAACGGGACGCGCTCGTCCTCGTGTTATCGCGCACAACGGGTAGCGCATCGAGCCATCGGCGGCCAGTAAAAGAGGCGGCGAGACTGCGCGAAGATGTCGCGCGAAATCCTAGGGCCATCCCCGCAACCGAGCCATCATCATCCAAGAGCGAATAGAAGTCCGGACGCGCACCGGGTTGCTCGGCTTGGACGTACTCTGCCCACTGGGCTGCGTGGAAAACTGTACTGTTGTAGGCACATAACGACGCGTTCCAGGAGGATGGATCGACCTGCGATTCAACCCGAAGCTCACTCATAGCGGACGCCGTTTAATATTGGGCCGAAGCGTTCATTGGCTTCCCACCGCTGCGCAAGAACTGCGCTGCACTGAGAGAGGCGGCTTCCCGGGGCTAAGTGCCTGCTTGGCAACGGCTTACGTATACGTTGGCAGGCCGGAACTGGAGATGGTTGGGCCGGTGTGTGGCGCAACAGCGACAATTCCCAAGTCCGCGTAACGCTGCGTCGTCCGACGCCACCGCAACTGGCGAGGGTCACGCATTCACGGACATGTGACTCAAGCCACTGCTGTTGCATCTACGCGACACAGATAATGAGTTGCATGGCACACTCGGCTCGAAACCTGTTGAACATCGGCGGTGAACTCTAGTACCGACAACGCATTGCATCGACTCCGACCCGCCGTTAAGGCGGGTGCGGCATGCGGCGTCCCATTTGCACGTTCACTAGTGCCTATGACGCTCGGGTTCGACCTTGTAGCTGGCCAGCGAAAACTGTGTGAACGGTGCCGATGGAAGGCTCCGGAGTCGTTTCCACCATCCCGTCCTCACGCGTAAGCAGGAACGAACATGTGTGGCCTGGCTGGGTTTTTCGGAACAAGAAATCGGGGACCTGACGAGATGCGGGGAACCGCCTCGCGAATGGCCGACGCCATTGTACATCGCGGTCCCGACGACAGTGGCGTCTGGGTCGATTCCTCAGCCGGAATCGCGCTGGGTTTTCGGCGTCTGGCGATCGTGGATCTCTCCGCGCATGGTCACCAGCCGATGCGGTCCGCGAGCGGCCGCTTCATCATCATCTTCAACGGCGAGGTCTACAACCACCGGAGCCTACGCCGGGAGTTGGAATCAAGCGGTTGCAGCTTCAGGGGGCACTCCGACACTGAGGTAATCCTCGCAGCTTTCGAACAGTGGGGAATCGAGAGCGCCGTCCGGCGTTTCATCGGCATGTTTGCCATCGCGGTGTGGGACGTGAGTCGCCGAGAGCTCTCCCTGATCCGCGATCGACTCGGCATCAAGCCGCTGTTTGTCTATCACTGGGACGGTTTGTTGAGCTTTGGGTCCGAGCTCAAAGCACTGCTCGCAGGACCCGAGTTCGACAGAACTCTCGACACATCGGCTCTGACGTCGTACCTCCGCTATCTATACGTCCCCGCGCCGCAGAGCATCTTCCGGCACGTCATCAAGCTTCCCCCGGGCCACATTCTTACAATCTCTGATCCGACCGCGCCCCTGCCGGCTTCGCAGCCATTCTGGTCGGTTGAAACGGCGGCCACAGAGGGTCAGGGTGCGCAATTCTCCGGCGGAGAAAAGGATGCGATCGCCGAGCTTGAAACGGTTCTCACCGATGCTGTGTGTCTGCGCATGCAGGCGGACGTTCCGCTCGGAGCGCTTCTCTCTGGCGGAATCGATTCGTCCACAGTGGTCGCACTCATGCAGGCATCGGCAGATCGGCCAGTCAAGACATTCACGATCGGGTTTGACCAGCAGGAGTTCAATGAGGCTGCGCACGCGCGAGCCGTTGCGAATCATCTCGGAACCGATCACACGGAGCTCCATCTCACCGGAGCGGATGCACTCGCAGTGGTCCCTCGATTGGCCGAGATGTTCGACGAACCGCTCGCGGATCCTTCACAGCTTCCGACCTTTCTCGTGTGTGAGCTCGCGCGGCGAGAGGTGACCGTCGCACTCACCGGCGATGGCGGAGACGAGTTGTTTGGGGGCTACAATCGCTACATCCAGGGCGAGCGACTGATCGCGGGATTCCAGCGCTGGCCCGGCTTGCTACGGCGATTCTCGGCCTCCGGTCTAACGAGCGTTTCACCTCGCACGTGGAATCGGATGCGAGACACGTTGAGACCGGTATTTCCTGTCGCGGGCAGCACCCGATTGTTGGGCGAGAAGATCCACAAGCTCGGCGATCTGCTGCGCGCGGAATCCACACAAGGGATGTATCGCTCGTTGCTCTCTGCCTGGCAGGATCCGGAGGAGCTGGTCGTTGGTGATGGCGCAGCCGGAAATCCGGATAGTACGCTCGACAGCGACAGTCAACTCGGTCTCATGGAGCGGATGATGCTCGCCGACCAGACTTCGTATCTACCCGATGACTTGCTGGCGAAGGTAGATCGTGCGAGCATGGCGGTCAGTCTCGAGGCGCGCGTGCCGATCCTGGATCACCGCGTGGTGGAGCTCTCCTGGCGCCTTCCCCGCAAATTCAAAGTGCGCGACGGCCGCGGCAAATGGATCCTGAGGGAGATTCTTTACAAGCATGTTCCTCGCGTGCTGGTCGATCGGGAGAAAATGGGATTCTCCATTCCTCTGGCACAGTGGCTCCACGGTCCACTCCGGAATTGGGCAGGGGATCTCCTGCTCTCCGGTAAGACAGAGGGACTTCTGCGCCGCGAGGTCGTGCGCAGAGAGTGGGATCGATTCCTCGCCGGTGATTCTACCAACGCCGCTGGGATATGGGCCGTGGTGATGTTCCGTGCCTGGCAGGACCGATGGCTGACATTAACGCCGGGTCGAGCCGTGGAACCAGCTCTCGCGCGTGAAAAAACCGGCCGACTCAATGCTTGAGGCGGCCGGTTTTTTCCAGGGCTAGCTAGTTTTTCCCGCTCATGTAAACGTGGTCCCAGTCCATCGTCATTGTTGCTGGAACGGTACCACCTGCGCCGCCCCAAACCGGACGGAAGTCCATCTGGCTGAAGGTCGCCGCACCCG